>Ga0209410_1000015_pt1 | contig 79159 bp, 83 predicted proteins | sample Mar14436cmmetaG_FD_184135 | JGI IMG/M metagenome (GOLD analysis project Ga0209410, IMG submission 184135) | Marine hydrothermal vent microbial communities from Guaymas Basin, Gulf of California to study Microbial Dark Matter (Phase II) - Marker... ... | reverse complement strand
AAAACCACCAGAAAAGGAGAAACCCACACCAAAACCACCAGAAATGGAGAAACCCACACCAAAACCACCAGAAATGGAGAAACCCACACCAAAACCACCAGAAATGGAGAAACCCACACCAAAACCACCAGAAATGGAGAAACCAACACCAAAACCACCAGAAATGGAGAAACCAACACCAAAACCACCAGAAATGGAGAAACCAACACCAAGACCACCGGAGATGGAGAAACCCACACCAAGACCACCGGAGATGGAGAAACCAACACCAAGACCACCAGAAATGGAGAAACCCACACCAAAACCACCAGAAATGGAGAAACCAACACCAAGACCACCGAAGATGGAGAAACCAACGCCAAAGCCAGAACAGGTACCATCTAAACCATTTGAAATAGAAAAACCAGCTGAGGAGGTGGAGGAGAAAAAACCTATTAAAATGTTGAGAGAGTTGGTTCAGAAAGAGAAGAAAATAGAGGCAAGTAGAGCAGCAGAAGAACTTGGTATGAGTGAGGATGAGGTAATGAGATTGGCACGGGAATTAAAGGAAGAGGGAATAATTGAGATAAAACCCAAATTTTTGGGTGGAGCATATTTACAGTTAACTCCAGATGCACTTAAGAAGATAAAGGCAATTGAAGAGAGGGAAAAGGCGGAGATTATAAAGAGAGAGTTAGAAAGGCTTAGAAGGGAGAAAAAATTCATTTAGATTGAATGTCGGAGAGAATCCTAATACTAAAGTCTGGGAAATGTGCATGGGCGAGATGCCTATTTTGTGGTTATGGTTCGATTCATACAGAAGTGGGTAAGGAAGATCTAATAAGGAAATTTGATAAATTCTTTAGAAATTTAGATAAAACAGAGAATCTGAAGGTATTTGGTTCTGGGAGTTTTCTTGACGAAAAACAAGTTCCTAAGGAAGTTAGGAGATATTTTATAGAGAAGTGTAGGCAGATGGGAATAAAAAAGGTAACTATAGAATCGAGACCAGAATTCATAACAACCGAAAAATTAAAAGAATTTGATGGAATAGACCTCGAAATAGGAATTGGTCTCGAGGTGGCAGATGACAAAATATTAAAAAGAATAAACAAGGGATTCTCTCTTAAAGATTATGAGAGGGCAGTCGATATAATTCATAAATGCAATAAGAAGGTAAGGACATATTTGTTGGTGAATTTACCATTCGTAAGGGATATAGAGAAGAGTCTTGAGGATTCTGTGAGATACGCTCTAAAATTCTCCGATTCCATAGTTTTAATAAATTTATTGCCCCACCATAATTCCAAACTCTTCAAGATGTGGTTGAGGGGGGAGTGGAATTTCCTATCAAGAGATGAATTTTACAAATTGGTAAAAAAATTTGCTAAGAATCCAAAAATTGAAATTGATGTTGAAACATTCAAATTCATCCCAAAATTTCCATTGGAGTTGAGAGAGAATCTATCCGGGGTCGGTGAGGAATTTCTGACTCACAGGCACTTTGAGGTGTGGCAAGATTACTTGCAGAGATGGTATTGCCCTCCGAGGAAAAGGGACATACTTCTCTTATTGCCTTGTTCTCACAAAAAGCCATATTCAAAATCAAAGACCCACAAAAAAATCTTGAGGATATTGAAAAAATTTAAGAATTACCGAAGAATTCATCAGGTAATGGTGAGTAATGCCGGTTTAGTTCCAAGAGAATTCGAGAATTTATATCCATTCAATTCATATGACTGGGATGAGAAGAGGGAGACCCATGAAATAAAGAAAAGATATATCGAGATAACTGCGGAGAGAATAGAGAGGTATCTCTCCGCACATAAAAAATCATATAAGAGAATCCTGTGCTTTCTAAGGTATGATTCCGAATCGTATAAGGCATTAAAAATTGCATCTCAAAGATTGGGATTTGAATTCAGAAATTTATTGAGTAAGGAAACATATAATAGAATTAAATCAAGAGGGAGAATCTTGCAGACAGAGGATGCATTAAATGACCTCTATAATGGATTGAAGAATGAAATTGCTTAGATTTAAATTTGACGGTAATGAAAGGATTGGTATATGGAAAGGTAAAAGAATTTTTGAGATTTATGGAAGCATATTTAACCCGGGAAGTAAGACTGGAGATTCATTCTGTGAAGAGGAGATAGACTTCTTGCCTCCAATAATCCCAAGAAAGATAATATGTATAGGATTTAATTATAGTGAGCATAGAGATGAATTAAGGGAAATCGCCACGAAGGAGCCAACCCTAACTCTTAAGGCTCAGAATTCCATAACATCTCATAATAAGCCGATAATTCTACCGATCGAGTCCGATAGGGTTGAGCATGAGGCTGAACTGGGCATCATAATGGGGAGGGGTGGCTATAGAATAGAGAATCCAGCGGAGCATATCTTTGGATATACCGTTGTAAATGATGTTACTGCAAGAGATTTGGAAATTAAAATGAAACAATGGAGTCCCGCAAAGAGTTTTCCATCTTTTTGCCCGGTGGGTCCATGTATAGAGACAGATATTGATCCAAGAGATTTGAAGATAAGATGCTGGGTTAATCGAGAACTAAGACAAAACTCGAGAACTTCATTTATGATTTATGATGCGTTCGAGTGTGTAAAATTTGTCAGCAAATTTATAGAACTTGAGAAGGGGGATTTGATTGCAACTGGTACCCCTCCCGGAGTCGGTAAACTTTATGATAAAGATATCGTCGAGATCGAGATCGAGGGAATAGGTGTTTTAAGGAATTATGTCATCTCTCCAAAAATATGAAGAATATTTAAATATCTTGCTTTAGAATATGATAATATGGAAAATATGTTTCTATTTCTGAGTTTCATTTTTCTTTTTACGCTTATATTTGGAATGGTGATAGAGAGGTTCAGAATTCCATGGATATTCTCCGCACTGATTCTGGGGATCGTTCTGTCAAGGATAAACCCATTTGCTGGGGTTATGGGTTATGAGCCAAATTCCAAGATGTTCGAATTTCTGGCGCAGATCGGTATGTATTTTCTCCTGTTCGTAATTGGATTTGAGATCGATTTGAAAGAGATAAAAAGGAGTAGTAGATTTATACTCGTCTCCACATTCATGATAATAGTGTCTGAGGCGATTCTTGGAACATTACTTATATATTTCATATTCAATCCCCTCCTTTCTGCAGAATATGGCATAGTAATAGCATTCTTGGTTGCTCTGTCATTTGCAACTGTTGGCGAAGCGGTCCTGATTCCGATTCTGGATGAATTTGGAATCATAAATACAAAACTTGGACAAACGATAATTGGAATTGGTTGCTTAGATGATATTATTGAGGTGTTTGCACTGATATTCATGGCTATCCTCGTTGGTTCACAGGTTCATGAGCATGTCAATATAGCGGTGACATTATTGTCGTTGCTCATTCTTTTTATAATGACGATCAGTATTACAGAATTTGGTGAAGAGGGCAGAAAATTCTGTTTTAGGGATATAGAAACCTTATTCCTATTTGTGATATTTATATTCTTCCTATTCTTAGGTATCGGAGAATATGCTGAGAGCACTGCACTTGCAGCACTGCTCGCCGGAATATCGATGAAGACATTTCTTCCAGAGAGGAGATTGAAACTGATAGAGAGTGAAGTAAAAACAATGTGCTACGGTTTATTTGTGCCGATATTCTTTGTATGGGTTGGTATGAGCATTGATATTGAATACTTGCTTTCATATCCGCTACTGATCCTATTAGTTGTTTTTGTATCTGGCGGAACAAAATTAATTGTTACCTACATTGTGGGGAATAAGGAACTTGGAAAGAAGGAGTCTATTCTATTGGGAATTGGACTTTCTGTCAGATTTAGTACGGGAATCGTGATAATAAAAATTCTATTCGAAAATAAATTGATCAATGAGCCATTATATTCAATTCTGATAGCATCTACTGCAATATTTACATTTGTGATTCCATTGCTCTTTGCAAATCTTCTTGCAAAATGGAAGGGAATTGCGCAGTCCAGGTTTTAGATATACTCGGTAATCCTCTTCTGGGTTAGAATTTCGCTCATTCTCAGATATTTATCTATTGGAACTCTTAGTCTGGAATTTATAGAATTTAGCGCCTCATTTAATGAGTTAAATCTCTCCGGCTTCTTTCTTAGTGCATTTCTAACATTCTCTCTAACCTCCCACACCCCCACCGGCATAATATAGCCCTCATAGATTTCTCTAAAAACAACAACCCTTGCCTGTCTTCTAATTCTGTAAAGATATTCGGCAATCCCAATTCTGGCAGCATAATAGCCTCCACCCTCCTTCTCCGCATATCTCGTCCTTCCCTTAAAGCCCTCATACTCCACCTGTATAACTGGTTTTGAGTGGGATAGAGTCCATAGTGTTTTTGGAGCCCATGCCTCAAATAATTCGAATTCAAATCTTCCCGGGATGAAGAGGATTTCAAAATGATTATGGAGATACTCATTAGAAAAGACCAAGAATTCGCCGATCGACTGAAAATTCCTTATCTCTTCCAACAGAAATTTTGCAATTATATCATCTACTGCCGTGATTGACCATCTCGTTGGGACTAATTTTCTATTCTCTCTGATCCCAAGCGATGCGGATGAGAGAACATTTGTTAGATAATAAACATCAAATCCTCTTCTATATAATTTAAATATTCCCTCCGATGCCCTCATCTCGTCATTAACGACATAATCAACAGCCCTCGGTATCCTTGGATTTTCGACTATTTTGAAGTCTTTAATTACACTCGATGGACCCATCGGTTGTGTTATGGGTGAGAATGAAAGCCTTAGAGTTGGTCTCTTCTTGAGTATTGCTTCGATGTCTATTGGCTTATAAGAGAGTGCAATTTCTCTAGATTTTTCAACAAATCTCGTCATTGCTTTGACATTCTGCCTTAACTTGGACCTGAAGAGAAATGACCTCATTCTTATTATCGCATCATAGGTATTTCCATACCACTTGGCGGGATTATCGCTCAAATCGGCAACATCTGGGTCCAAGGATGTCAGGGGTCCAACAAATACATCTGGATAATTTCTCCATCCAACAAATATCGATGGGCTTGGACCAAAGATTTCATCAGAGAGTTTCTCTTTAATTGGAATTTGAGTCCTTATCCTCTCCAGGACTGGACAAAAATTTAATCCGCAGAGCATTTTCCCACCCTTACATATAATACACAGATCTCTTGACATAGGTTTCATCTTTATCATTGCCCTTTTTATCTCACATCCCCTTCTTCTTGGATAATGTGTTTGGGACATTTCCCGTTAATATAAAAAAATTAAAATTAAAATTTAAGACTGATAAAAAATGAGAATTCTTAAGAATGGGGCAAGCAGGTATGTTTGGATGAATATCCAATTAACCAAGAGCAGGGTGCTATTGTTTCTTATTCTATTTTTATTTGCATTTATTCTATCCGTAATGAAATTCCCGTATGCGATCTTTGGATTTATTATGATTCCAGTTGCATATTTACTCTTGATCTATTCCTATAGAAAGCTTATAGAGTGGTCAAGCGGAATAAAGGGTGAAGAGATAATAATGAAGGAGTTAAAGAAGTTGGATGATTCCTATTATCTCATCAGTGGTGTTGTGATAGCGCCAAATAGAGGGGATACCGATCATATTGTCATTGGAAGAAATGGTATATTTGTCATTGAAACAAAGAACTATGGTGGTGAGATCGAGTGTGATGGGGATGAATGGAGGAGATACAAGATAAGTAGGCAAGGTAGAAAATATAAACTCAAGATAGGAAGTCCGAGCAATCAGGTTAAGAGAAATGCAAAGGCACTGAAGGACCTAATCCTTAGACATAGAGAAAAGATATTTCGGAGAAGAATGCCACATATATGGATAGATAGCATTTTAATCTTTACAAATGAGAATGCAAAATTACATTTAAGGAATCCAACGGTCAATGTCTTGGATGTTGGGGAATTGTGTGAATTTATAATGAATAGAGAATCTGAATTTAGACTCGATGATGAAGAAGTAGAAAATATCGCAAGGTTAATTCTTAAATATGGTAAATAATTACATTAGAATTATGAAACTGCACCCATGTTTGTTATTCCAGAGAAGATTGTAGATAGTAATATCTGTAATAAAAAGAAAACAGCAATTGATAATCCTATCAGAACTGGTATTATCGGTATTCCAGATGTTAATTTACCATTTTTCATCAATCCTATTAATAATGAACCAAAGAAGCTAAGTGTCACTAAGACTATGATAGAATAAGTAACAAAGAATTCATAATCTACCGGTATTGGTCTTATTGTTAATCCCGCATGCATCGTGGCTGTATAGGACACCTCTTCAAGATTCATTTGACTAAATATCTCAGAGAATATTCTTATAAATTGAGACGATGCCGCAAATAATAATGGCGCTCCAAATATAATAGAAAACAATATAAACATTGCCTGTGCCGATGTCTCAGATTGCATTTTCTTGAATAGATTCTGTTCAGATTGAATGCTCTTTGAAATTCCTTGTAAAACCGTTGGCAATTCACCGCCAGAGCTCATTCCCTGAATCATCAATTTTACTGTTCTCTCTAGCTTCTCAGATTTTATACGCTTTGTCATATTGATCAATGCTTCATCTAATGGTATTCCCGCTAATGTGTCCTTTGCAACCCTCTGTATCTCAGCTGCCAGTGGGCCAAATTCTGGTCTTGCCGATACCCATAATGCATTATATGGTGTCATTCCTGCGATCATATTCTGGGATATCAGAGACAGCATATCCGGGAGTGTTTTTTCAATACTCGATGTGCGCCTATCTATTAGAGAGCTTATAATCATATACATAATTATCCAAACAAGAACGAATGATATTATTGCTGTGAGAATTACCATCTTCGATTCTAATTTAAATACGAAATAGCCAATTATTCCAGCAGTAATCGGTAAAATTATACTATAGAGTGCAGCCATTCCAAGTATCTTCTCCGAGTTCCGAGTAATCCCGGCATATAAAAGTGTGTTTTCAAACGATTTCTTTATGTTTGATGGAAAAAATGTCCCGAGTTTATACTGAATCGATACCGTAAATTTCACAAAGAAGTGGATAAATGGCTTAAGGATATTAAAAAAGAAACGAAGTATCATAGCAATAAAATTTCCTAAATTAATGAGAATTATGGAAAACACGCGAGCCAATATGATCACGCCTTTGTATATAATCTTTGATACCCTATCGATTACCCTACTAATAATCCCTCCTTTATCTCTCCTTTCCATTTTATACATCCGGTCTCTTACTTCTTATTAGCGATATAAATATTAATTGCAATACTAAGATGATTATCAGAATTGTCCAGAATATACTCTTCACTCCCTCCTTTTCCATCTCCACACCAATGAAACTCGATAGAACCAAGATTAGTGTGACGCCCATTGATGGCAACACAATTAGTAACATCATATAGACTAATGCCCAGAGACTCATTTCCTGACCATATATCTTTATCTTGCTCTCTTTCTCTTCTCTGATGTCATCACATATCGCCATAAGTGCTAATTTTACATCAGATCCCGTTTGCATTGCATTTGATATCTGCCAGAATACCCTCCTTAGATTTTCAGACGGCGAGAACATCCCTTGATTATACAGAACGTCTTTCATCGAACTTCCAGACTCTACTTCGCGAACTATTTTATTTGCTATATTTGAACATTCACCATAACCCCCAGTAGCGATATTTGCAATTGCATTAAATATTGGCACTCCCGCCGTTAGTTGAATTTGCATATCCTTTAGCATATACTCCAAATCCTTGTCTATGAGTCTAGCTTCCCTAAGAATCTTCAATTTTGGCTGGAAGAGAAAGTAGAGGAATGTGAATGCTCCTATAAGTATTGGTGTGCCAAATGCAAAGTAAGGATTGAGTTTTAGATTCAATAAGTATATCACCGCAATAAATACTGCAGATGATAGGAATGTTATCAGCGTCATGAATATTGTAATCGCCAAGTATTGCTGGGCGTTCATATCATAGCTCGCCTTCTTTAGCGTCCAATCCATTTCAGGAAAGAATAAGAGTAATGGCTTTACCCCTGGCATTAATGCCTTGGCAATTTCGCCCAATTTTTCTGAATTTACTATCGATGGTGACATTTTTCAGTTTTTATCCTTTATTACCCTTTGTTATTATCTCAAATATTCTTATCCTGTTCGATAAGTTCAAGTACTGCATCTTTGTCTATATAATACTCGGTAACTATTCTACCAACATCATTCACGCTCTTTATATCATGTCTTAGTAGCCATTTCAGAACCTTCTGTTTACCAAGCAGGTCCTCATTCATCTCCTTTTCACTCATTCCAGAGAATAATTCTAACTCCTCTTTGACCCTTATGCTATCCGCTACTTTTTCAATAGTATCCTTCTTCGGGTTCCAGAGATATATCGTGTTAGTGGATGGAACCCCACCCCTTTCACTTTTTATTAATTCCACTATCTCAAGTGTTCTCCTCTGACCAGTTCTTCTGTTCAAGTGCTGAACAACTATCAATGGCAATGAACCCATAACGATCCCAGGGATATTCATCGGAGGACTTGTTATTCTCTCAACAACCTCATCTGCCCTGTTTGCGTGGAATGTTCCATAAACAGAATGACCAGTATGCATTGCCTCAAATAAGACCTCCGTCTCCCTCTTTCTCCTCACTTCACCAACAACGATCCTATCGGGTCTCATCCTTAATGAATTTTCAACCAAATCAAGCATCGACACCTCGCCTTCACCTCTTGGATTGGGGGGTCTTGTAGTCAGTGGAACCCAATGAAGAAAATCGGGCAGATTTAACTCACGCGTGTCTTCTATCGAGATTATCCTCTGATTTGCTGGCATGAATGGCATTAAGGCATTTAGCATGGATGTCTTCCCAGATGCGGTTCCTCCAGAGACGAGCATACTTAACTCGTATTCAATTGCCTGCCATAGAAATGCCGCCGCCTCTATTGATATCGTGTTGAATTCCGGATCAATTAGATGAATCATTGTCCACGGGGTTCTTGAGAATCTTCTTATTGTTATGGTGTTGCCGCATGTTGATATTGGAAATAGAGTTGCATTTATTCTATCACCAGTTGGCAAGTGAGCATCCAACAATGGAACCGAGTGTGTAATCTCCCTTCCAACCTCTCTTGCAATTCTTGCCGAATAGTTCCTTATCATATCCTCTGTTGGAATCTGAATGTTTGTCTTTAACCAGCCATATCTCTTGTGATATGCCCAAACGACATCCTTACTGCTATTAACTACTATTTCCTCAAGCATTGAATCCGCGAGGAGATACTCTATATCACCAAGACCGATCATCTCATTGACGAGGACCCTACTCAGGGCCGTGATATTCTCCTCAGACTCCCTGCTCAAGACCTTCTTTAATTTCTCCTTTGCCTTTATGAAGAAATTCTCTCTTATCTCCATAAATTTGTCTGGAGTTAACATGATTTGCGTCTCTAACTGAATCTCCGACACGAGACTCCTCTTTGTCTCATCCAGTAATGCCCTCGTGACGAAGTCTATCTCTGGTAGTGATAAGAGATAATGTGCAACATAATCTCCAACATCAACAATTCTAACATTCAACTCCGTTTCATCAATTCTAACAGTATATGAATCTAATTCATTCTCCTTCTCCTCTACGGATTCACATGCCTCTGTGTTGTCATCTGGATTCGAATCCTTCTCACTCAGTTTTAATTTCTCTTTTACCATTTTCAATTTAGTAATTACTAATTTGGTAAATAAATACTATGGATACCAAAAAATCTTAATATGAAAGGGTATCTATTCTTAATCCTAATAATGCTTGTAGGAACTGTTAATGGGAGCTATATAACAATAAATACGATCATATCAGCGGAGGAAATTATCTATGGGAATGAAACCGTAATCAATGTTACGGTATCGAATCTTGGTGATGAACCCGCATATGGAATAATTATTTCATTAATTCTCCCGGAGGGATTCTCATCCGATGAGATCTATGTTGGAAGATTAAATCCAAATGAAAATTTTACTGGAAGATTTTTTGTGAGAATAGACGATAATCTCCTGCCGGGGAGATACGAGATCGGAGTTATAACGGATTATAAGGATTTGAATGATTACCCATTCTCAGCAATATCAAAAAAATCAATAGTTCTTGGAAGAGATACGATCTCTAAGGTGCTTCTAAGTGTTTCGAATGTAGAAATTTCAAGGGATGAGAAATTGATCATAAGACTGAGAAATCTTGATACAACGGAACATCAAGTTAGAGTGAGATTATTTCTCCCTAGGGAATTCTCTTCTAATCTAATTTCAAGGGATATCAGAATTGATCCAAGGGAAGAAAAATATATCGAAGCCAAAATTGAAAATCTAAATGCTCTCGTGGGGAGCAGTTATTTTATTTTTGCAACCCTGGAATACGAGTATAATAATATGCACCATTCATATTCCTCCGCGGCAATTCTTAAGGTTGTTGAGGAGGAGGATGGAGAAGGAATCGACCTCATTTTTTTATCCCTCATTATAATATTCGTATTGCTCCTAATTATGTTTATTTTATTAAGATTTAGAGGAAATGAAAGAAGGAAATAGAATATCTGTCGTTATTCCAACCCTTAATGAGGAAGAAAATATTGCAAGGGTTTTGAGAGAAATCCCCAAGTATATTGATGAGGTCATTGTTGTTGATGGTCATTCCAAGGACAAAACCGTTGAGATCGCAAGGAGATATGGAGTAAAGGTAATATTTGATGATGTTGGCAAGGGCTCTGCGCTGAGAAAGGGAATGAAGAATGCTACCGGAGATATAATTATAATGATGGATGCGGACTGCTCACATATCCCGGAGGAAATGCCATTATTGATTGCCGGGATAGAAAGTGGTTATGACATATGCATGGGTTCAAGATTTATTCAGGGTGGTGGAAGTGAAGATATCACATTATTGAGAAAATTGGGAAATAAATTCTTTATATTTTTGGTGAATTTAATCTGGAAAATGAATTATTCTGATCTTTGCTATGGTTATCGCTCTCTAAGAAAAGATTGTGTTGAGAAGCTCGACTTGGAGTCCGATGGATTTGGAATCGAAACTGAAATATCGATAAGGGCTGCAAAAAAGGGATTGAGAGTTTTGGAAGTCCCGAGTTTCGAGAAGAAAAGACATTCCGGAGAGGGAAAACTTAGGACATTTCGTGATGGTTTTGTTATTCTGAAAAGAATTATAAGGGAATTATTCAGAGACTAAAATGAGAGAAAAAATTTATACCAGAATTAGAATTACAAGAGATGGGTCATTATTCTTGCTTATATTGATTCTTATATTTGCCCTAGCACTAAGGCTTTATTTCTTTGTTGGTCCAAATTTGAATGATGATATTGACTACATCTTTAGCGCTCATGAAGTATCTGAAGGCAGATTTTATCCGTTATATGGTAGCAGCATAAATGCAATAAGATGGATGATGACCCTACCTATCGCTGTATCCTTTAGACTGTTTGGTGTCAATATCTTTTCATCATCTCTCTATCCAATCTCATGTTCTCTTGGCACAATAATTGCAACATTTTATATAGGAAAAATTTTAGTAAATTATAGGGTTGGTTTAATTTCAGCATTAATTCTTTCATTTTTTCCTCTAGACATTGCATTTTCAACGCAATTAGTTCCTACTGTGCCAGTTACAATGTTTATGACTCTGGCTTTGCTTCTATTTTTATATGCTGAAAAATACAACAGAACGACATTATTTTTTCTATCTGGCATAATGATGGGATTTAGTTACTTAGCAAATATAATGACGGGAATTTTAGCATTATCTATCTCAATCTCATACATAATAATTGAGAGAAGATTCAAGAAGAAATATTTTCTAGTTCTATTGGGGTTTCTTCTGGTTTTCTCATTGGAGAGTTTACTAATGCTCATAAATACTGGAAATGCATTTCATAGGCTGAATGTAATTCATGAGACAGAAAAGATGATAGGTACGAATACTGATATGGGTTACTATCCGAGAGTCATGTTAAAGCTTATAAATGTTGATTTTAATGCCCATGAAGGAAATCTTGGGGTTTATTTCTATGTATTTATAATTGCTTGCGTTTTTTCATTTATAAGGACTGAGAGGGGATTGTGGTTTTTGGTATTATCTTTTGTATTGATAATGCTCTATTTTGAATTTGGTGTGATGACTTCAAATCTTAAACCAATTGCAAAATGGGTTCGGTATCTTCTTGTTTTTGGTCCAACTTTCTCCATATTAATTGGGTATATGTTTGAAAAAATTTCTAATAATAATCTAAAGATAGTTCTCATTTCTATTTTTTTGATTGTGAATATTCCATACATCATAGGTTCGACCGAGACTTATCGTTCTTGGACACATGAATTTTGGCAGGAGTATAACTATCTAAAAAATCTCCCAAGGAAGACAATCTACACAGATCAGGGAAGCAAAGGCTTCTTAGAATTCTATTCTGGATATGAATGGGATATAAGAAATTTGGAATATAGCAAATTAGAAGAAATTAAAGATTCTTATGTTATAGTAAATGGTTCAAGAGGTGTTGTAGAATGTAAAGAAATGCGCAATAGTTTACCAGATTTTGCAATAAATCCGCCAAAGGAATGGGAATTATTAGCTGTAATAGATGGTAAAATTATAAATCCCAAAATTTATTATGTTCCATAAAAGAATGATTAACTATAACAGAGTGAAGGAAGATATTGTTGCAATTATCTGCTATTCAATGCTTACGATAATTATGACTTATCCATTGGTATTTAGTCTAAATGATGGAGTACCTGCCAGTTCTGGCGATGTTTGGCAATTTATCTGGGATTTCTGGTGGTTTAAGAAGGCATTAATAGATTTGAGGGCAAATCCATTCTATACCGACTACCTTTACTATCCAAATGGTACAAGTTTGCTATTCAATCTTAATATGCCCCTCCACAGCCTGCTTTCAATTCCACTCCAATATCTTTTTAATTTATTTTTTGTGTATAATTTTTTCGTAATTTTATCATTCATTTTATCATCCTATGGGACATATCTTCTCATAAGATATTTAACAAGAGATTATTTGGTATCGCTTGTGGGGGGTTTTATATTTGGATTCTCACCCTTTCGATTCGTGCGTCTCTTTGCGGGACATTTGTATTTATTAGATACGAGTTTTATACCGTTCTACATTATGTATCTCATAAAAAGTGTTCAAAATCCTAACTTGAAAGATAGATTTCTCACCATTTTATTTCTCGTATTGGTTTTGTTTTCTTCATTGACCTATTTTACATTTCTAATACTCTTCACCGGAATTTATTATATATGGTATCTCTTCAATAATAGAAAAGATATATTTAGGAAAGTAACCAAAAATTTATCAATCACTTTTATCTTATTTTTTATAATAACCTCGCCCTATTTCTTCATTTTAGCTAAGGAGTATTTTACTGTTCCATATAAAGATTTGCATCGTTCCATCGATGAATCGGAATTTTATAGCGCAGATTTGATCGCATTTTTTATCCCCTTAACCATACATCCCATATTCGGAAAATATGTAACTAATTTGTGGGACCCCCAAGGTATAAATAATTTACTTTCAGGTAACTGGAATGAGGGCTCGGTATTCATAGGTTATACCGTCATGTTGTTAGTTATTTTTTCATTCATAAAGATTAAAGGAGAGGGAATTGGTTTCTGGAAAATTGCGTTTATATCATTTTTAATATTATCCTTGGGACCATTCCTACACATTCTTGGTAAAGATGAATTTACATCATTAAATTTTAAAATACCTCTACCATATCTAATACTATTCAATACTTTTCCATTCTTTGATGTTTCCAGAGGTCCGAGTAGATTCATTGTACTGGTAATGCTCTCAGCGAGTGTATTAGGTAGCTATTCTTTGCATAAAATAAATATAAGATTCAAGAGATTCTTCATCATTTTCATATTTATCTTAATACTGGTAGAGAACTTAGTAGTGCCGATTCCCATAAAGGGAAATGACTGGGTATCAGAATTTTTTTATGAGATGGGAAAGGAAGATGATGACTATGCCTATCTAAATCTATTTCCTCACCATGTGGCGGACTACCTATATCTGCAAGTTGTATCAAACAAAAGAGATTTGATGGGATTTATTTCAAGGCATCCTTTGTATATTGAAAATTTTGTATCTAAAACCCCCATTTTAAGACAACTGGTTTATGAAATACCAAGTGCAAATGGCGAAGATATTGGAATAAGTGAAAGTGAAATAGAGGAAGGTCTGCTCACTCTTAAATCGTATAACATAAAATATATAGTGTTACATAAATCAAATATTAAGCCTAAAATCTTTAAAGGATATACAAATTTCATAGAGAATTTAAATTTAACGAAAAGATATGAAGATGACAAAATAATTGTCTATCGGGTGCCAAATTGAAACTCCTCCTGTTAAACCCACCGGCGAGAGAAAAATATGTAAAGGAAAGTAGATGTCAGCATAGGGCAGCAGTTTTTCAATCAGTATATCCGCCATTGACTCTGGCTTATATAGCCTCCCTAACAAGACAGGATAACGAAGTTAGATTAATCGATGCAATTGGTGATGAAATTTCTTTAGAGAAATTGAAAAGAGATGTCGAGAAATTTGATCCAGATTTAATCATTGTAAATACAACAACACCAACAATAGAAAATGACTTAATGGTTATCGAAAAACTAAGGGGAATAACAAAAGCAAAGTCTGCAATCTTTGGAGTTCATGCAACCCACTTCGCGAGAGAATTGATAAAATTGCCACAGATCGATATTGTCATTAAAAAGGAACCAGAGATAACCGCATACGAATTAACAAAAAAAAATTTGGAGGATGTGAGTGGAATAATCTACAAGGATAATGGAAAGATCAGGGAAAATCCAGACAGGGAATTTCTAAATCCGGATGAGTTGCCGTTTCCAGCATGGGATTTAGTAGATCTAGATAACTATAGAATGCCAATAAAGAATGAAAAATATGTTTTATTAAGCACTGGAAGGGGATGCCCATATCGATGTAAATTCTGTGTTTCCCAGTCATATTATGGTAGGAGGTTTAGGAAGAGAAGTGTCGAGAGTGTTATCGAGGAAATAGAATATGTAACATCTCTTGGGATCAGAAATTTCTTCTTCTTTGTTGAGACATTCACCCTAGATAGAAGATTTGTCATTAATTTATGCGAGGAAATAATAAGGAGGAATTTGAACATTGAATGGGTCTGCAATAGTAGGGTTGATACTGTTGATGTGGAGATGTTAAGGCAAATGAAAAGGGCTGGCTGTTGGTTGATTTCGTTCGGAATTGAGAGTGCGGACCAGAGAATCCTCGATAATGTAAACAAGGGAATAACCGTGGAACAATCTAAAAAGGCAATAGAAATTACAAATAAGGTTGGAATTGCAACAATCGGTCATTTCATTTTTGGTCTTCCCGGCGAGACTCAAGAGACTATAAAAGAGACTATAGAATTCTCGAAAAAATTGCCGTTAAATTTTGCAGAATTCTACATTGCTACACCATTCCCGGGAAGTGAGTTATTTGATGAATTAAATATCAATCCCAAGGGAATTAGTTGGAACGAATGTGAATATTCTAAAAATATCATAAATAAGAATTTAGACCTTGAAAGGGTCAGGAAAAAAGCATATGTCGAATTCTATCTGAGACCCTCTCTGTTCCTTAGAGAATTGAAATTCTTCGGCATAAGATATCTGCCAAGTCTAATTATTGGCGGGTTGAAATTTTTATCTACAATCTAACAACCCGATTACTTACTGCCGTCTCTATTAGAACCTCCACTTCTAACTTCATTTTAATTACCCAAATAATAAATTCTAATAATATGGAAAAATTAAACATAGGAATCTTTACGGACACATATTTTCCCCAGGTGAATGGTGTTACATATACGATAGCTGCATGGAAAAAGAAACTTGAGAAATACCATAACATCTATGTATATTATCCGAAAAGCAGTTATAAACCAAAGAAGAACGAGTTTCCATTCAGGTCGGTAGAATTCAAATTCTACAAGGGCTATAATATTGCATTTCCAAAGGGCATAACCCAGAAGTCAAGAAATTTGGATATTGTGCATATCCATGGCTTGTTTACTATGGCGATGGCTGGGGTCTATGTATCTGGAATATTCAAACTTCCAAGAATATTGACATATCATACTCCTGCCGATGATTATATTGACTATATAACAAGAAATCCTGCAATTAAAAAGACATTAATGAAATTATACAATTTTTGGGAAAAGAAATTATTAAATTCATGTGATGTCGTTACCGCACCATCAAAACAAATCAAGAAGAGACTTATTGAGAAGGGTGTTGAGAGGGACATAATTGTACTTTCAAATGGAATTGACTTGGATTTTTTCAAATACACCAATCCAGAAGAATTTAAGAAGAAATATAATATTGTGGCCGATAAAATAATTGGATTCTGTGGTAGATTTGGCTATGAGAAGCATTTAGAGGATTTAATAGGAATTGCCGATGAATTCGATGGATTAATAATAGTTGCCGGCAAGGGTCCCGCAACTCAATACTATAAGAAACTTGCAAGGGGAAAGAAGAATGTCAAATTCCTGGGATTTCTCTCAAGAAGGGAATTATTGCAATTCTATTCCTCTCTCGATTTATTTATATTCCCATCAATTGCAGAGACTCAAGGCTTGGTTGCCTTGGAGGCGATGGCTTGTGGTGTTCCAGTTGTTGGTGCGAATGCCCTCGCACTAAAGGATACAATAAAGCACGGAAGGACGGGCTATCTATACCAACAGGGAGATACAAAAGACCTGTTAAGGAAGATCGACATGGCATACAAGAACAGAGAGAAATTCTCAAAAAATGCATTAGAGTATGTGAAGGAACATTCTCTTGATAGAACAATTGAGCGATTATTGGAGATATATGAAGATTTGGTTAAAGATAAAAGATAATTAGTTAGAAAAGTTGACAAGGTCATTATGTAAGCACATTAGTGGGACAAGTGGCGAGGTCAGATTACAGATTTATCAGATTTCCATCTACAGATTATTCCAATCCCAGACTTCCCTTTACAATTTGCTTGATCTCCTCTGGGGGATAACCAAGTCTTATGAAGCGAGTTGTTCCTCTTTGACCCTTTCCAGACATTCTCATTGTTATTAAGCCCAACATCTCCAGTTCATTTAGATACTCCGAAAATCGTCTCATTGTCCTTGGGGCTGTGTTTAAAAGTCTACAATTTCTTTCATAGGCTTCATATACCTCCCCAGTAAATAAATCACCATCGTGAATTCCACTCAATCTTTTATACATCCCACCACGAGATGCGAGAGATGCTATGGAATAAATAACGATTTGCTGATGTTCGGGCAATGTGCTAATTGCTTCGGCCATTATGTCCTTCTCAACGAGGTCCTTGGCCTTCCCAACATCTTCGATATCCACCTTATCCTTACCTTCATTCCTTGCAATCTCACCAGCCTTTTGAAGTAGTCTTAGGGCATATCTCGCATCACCATCTTGGGCCGCAAATGCTGCAATCCTTCTAACTGCGCCCTCTTTAACAGTATTTGGCTGAAATCCATCTTTTATTCTCTGTCTCAGAATTGTCATGAGTTGAACCGCATTATATGGTCTGAATATTATCTCTTCCTCACAGAGTGTGCTCCTGCTCCTCGGGTCCAATCTTCTCTTGACCCTCATATCATTCGAGATTCCTATAATCGATACGCTTCCACTACTCAATTCATCATTTATTCTCGGCAAGATATATAATAAATCGTTCAATTCCTTCTTCACCTGATCAATTTCATCTAGAATTATGATTAAATTTATGCCATTACTCTGAACAACCCTAAATAATCTTTCATATAAATCAACGGGGTCCATCCCTTTTAGGCCCTTATCGGGTCTATCTGCCAATGGTGTGTTCGAAAGGGAGGGATCATTTAGTGCATTGTCCTCAAGTGTCTTCAGCAATACCTGATACTTCGTGTTTCTAATCTTGCAGTTCATATATACAACCTTAACTACCGCATTTTTTATGTTTTTCTCGGGATTATTGACAAATTCTTCAAGCTTTCTTATGACATATTTAACAACACATGTCTTACCAGTTCCCGTCTTTCCATAGATGAAGAGATTATTTGGCTTTTCTTCTCGAAGTGCGGGGGCGATTATCCTCGTCACATCTCTTATTTCATTATCTCTATGTGGAAGTTCTGGCGGAACATAGTGTGGAGATAATATGGACATATCCTTGAATATCCTTCTGTCCCCCAATTCGCTCTCAAACAAACTATCGATCATTTTCACCTCAGAATTAGAATTAATAATAAAATATCATTGATTAAAAAGCAAAAAAATTCAAAATGGAAAATTAATGATTTTTCATTATTAATAACACCTCTCCAAAAACCCAACTTTGAATCGGAGTTGGGACAAACCTCCTATTCACCAGAATAAACTCTCCCCAAACGAGGACTCCACAATATCAGTCATCCATCCCCATTTTGGATTTGGGTGTTCATGTTGGGCGGGGTTAATTATTTAATATCTACGATGAGAATTTTTCTTATCTGAATCATATTTCTTTACCATGAGAATCTTATTAATTCACTCAGATTATCTAAGATTCAAGGCGAGAAAAAAGGCGATAAAGAACGCCGAAGAGATAAGGGCGAGGGAAGGTTATGCAGAGAATGTCTTGGTCGTATTTATTGCGGCAGAGAAGATAGATGAGGAAAATCCGGACTCGGTTGTTGATCAGTTGGTTGATGAGATCATAGACACTTATAAGAGGGTTAATGCAGAATCTATAGCACTTTATCCATATGCGCACCTCTCAAGTTCTTTAGCATCGCCAAGAGTTGCGATGGAAATATTAAATGAGACATATGATAAATTGAAATATAAATTTAAAACGATAAAGGCGCCATTTGGTTGGTATAAGAGTTTTGAGATAAAATGCAAGGGACATCCACTTTCTGAGTTATCAAGGAGTATAGTTCCAGAAGGTGTTGAGAAGGAAAAAGAGTCGAAGGCTTTAAGGGCGGAGAAGAAATTAAAATCAGAGTGGTATATTCTCAATACTGATGGTGAATTAATCCCAGTATCTGAGTTTGAATTTAATAATTTCAAAAATTTGAAGAAATTTGCGGATTATGAGATTTCAAAGGTTAGAGCCGTGGATAAGGAGCCGGCACATGTGTCATTGATGAGGAGTCATGAAATTGCCGATTACGAGCCTGGATCAGACCAGGGGAATTTGAGATGGTATCCCAAGGGTTCATTGATAAAGAGACTTCTTGAGGAACATGTCTCTAATATAGTTTCTGATTATGGTGGAATGCAGGTAGAAACACCGGTTATGTATGATACCTCTCACCCACAATTATCTAAGTACTTGGATAGATTTCCAGCAAGACAATACATCCTAAAATCTGGCAACAAGGAGTATTTCCTTAGATTTGCCGCATGCTTTGGTCAATATTTGATGAAGAGGGATATGGTAATTTCGTATAGAAATTTGCCTCTAAGGCTCTATGAGTTGTCGCATTATTCCTTTAGATATGAACAGAGTGGTGAACTCGTTGGTTTGAGAAGATTAAGGGCATTCACGATGCCGGATATGCATACCCTGGTGAGGGATATGGAGCAAGCAAAGGAGGAATTTCTAAATCAATATAAATTGGCAATCAAATGGATGAACGACTTAGAATTAGATTATGAGATCGGAATAAGATTTGTTAGAGATTTCTATGAAGAGAATAAGGAATTTGCAACAAAATTAGTTGAGATCGCTGGAAAGCCGGTTCTGATTGAAATATGGGACGAAAGACCATTCTATTTCGTAATGAAATTCGAATTTAATTTTGTCGATTCTCTCGACAAGGCTTCAGCATTGTCAACTGTTCAGATCGATATCGAGAATACGGAGAGATTTGGGATTACATATGTAGATGAAGACGGAAGGGAAAAATTCCCATTAATGCTTCATGCAAGCATCTCTGGGAGTATTGACAGGAATGTTTATGCGCTGCTTGAGAAGGCATATCTCGATAAGCAGAAAGGTAAGAAACCGATGTTGCCATTATGGTTATCACCAACTCAGGTTAGAATTTTACCAGTTTCTGATGAATTTATGAAATTTTCAGAGAAAATTTTGGAGGTAATAGAATCTAATAGAATCAGGGTTGATATAGATGACAGAAACGAATCGATTGGTAGAAAGATCAGGGATGCGGAAAGGGAATGGATTCCATATATTGTTGTCATTGGCGAGAAGGAACTGAAGAGCAATAAGATTTCGGTTAGAAGGAGAAGCGATGGAAAGCATATAGAAATGACGGTAGATTGTCTTGTGGATGAGATTAAAAATTCAATTAAGGAATTTCCATTCAAACCATTACCCCTGTCCAGGTTTGTCTCAAAGAGACCGAGATTTGTTGGATAAAATGGATGATATATTTGAATTTCTTGAAAAGATAAGAAATGACAATAGGATAAACGGGGTCAGATACAGTCAGCATTTTCTTGATGAGGTTGCAAGAATTCTATCGCTTCGAGGCTTTGATGACGCGAGATTGTTTCTGTGGGATAGTCTAAACAGGGAAGATGTCCAGGGTCAGATAAACAGTATTCTAATAACCCTAAGCAAGATGGAATCGGTTAAAAACTTGAAAAATGACTTAAAGTTATGTGGCTATATAATAAGGAACAAGATGGAATTTATAAGATAAATTATTAACTAAAAAATGAATACGAAATTTATAGAGTTGTCAAAGAAATCTGCAGCATTGAAGGCTGTTGAATATCTCAAAAATGGAATGATAGTTGGCTTGGGCACGGGCTCAACTGCAGAATATGCGGTGAGGGAAATCGCAAGGATGATTGGGAACAATGCTCTGAATATCATTGGAGTTCCAACATCTAGGAGAACAGAAAAACTTGCAAGAGAACTTGAGATTCCAATCCTAAAAATAGAATCCGTAAAGAGAATTGATATTGATATAGATGGTGCAGATTATGTAGATGGAAAATTTAATCTGATTAAGGGTGGTGGGGGTGCCCATACCATGGAGAAGATCGTTGCAAAAATGTCTGATTTGTTTATCGTGATTGTAGATTATACAAAGTTGGTTGATAGCCTCGATAGTTGCATAGTTCCGATAGAGGTCAATAGAGAGAAGGTCAAATTTGTCTCTCGGGAGTTAAAGAAGATTAACGGCATTCCAAGATTAAGAAAAAATTTTATAACAGATTCTGGAAATTTTATACTTGACACAAAATTCAATAACATAAATCCTAAGGAATTGGAGCATAGGATTAATGATATTGATGGTGTTGTGGAGAATGGTATATTCTCGGAGAGAAAACCAGATATCGTTATAGTTGGTCGCGGAAATAATGTGGAGGTACTCAATAGAAGTACTTAATAGAAATAATCCTCTATAATTTAAGGTATTAAGATAATGCGAATATAAAATATATGATGATATATAATTGATGATATGTAATGGAAAAATGGAAACAAATATAAGGGAGAAGCAAGAGGAATTGCAGAGAATTTTGGTTGATGCGGAGAACTATAAAAGACAGGCAGAGGAGGTCGTGAGGAGGGTTCAGATGATAATGAGCTCGAGGGAGGAGATAGGGACAGCCAAGAAAGCACTCATGTCTCTTAAGGCTAAAAAAAGAGGAACCGAGGTGCTTATTCCCATTGGTGCCGGCTCATATATAATTGGTGAATTACGGAACATAAAGAGTGTAATAATTGATATTGGTGCAAACATCTCTCTGGAGAAGAGTGTTGAAGAGACGATAGAGATTCTTGAGAGAAGAGACAGGGAATTGGAACATTCGATTCAGAAATTTCAGAGAATTGCCTCCCAGATAAACACAAAATTGCTTGAATTAGATTCCAGATCAAGAGAAATAATGAGAGAATTGCAAACTGAGAGAGAATTGGCAAACAAAGAGAAGTGATGGGGTAAAAATGTTCAATTCTCTGAGACAGAAAATTGAGGAATTTATCCATAGCACCGAGAATACAATCGATAAGAAATTCGACCTCTCTCCCGAGACTAGGGTCAAGAGTATTATAAAAAGTAAGATAAGACTATCCGAGAAGGATATTGAAGAAATACTCTGGAAATTCCAACTCGATTTGATTCAGAATGATGTTGCCGTAGAAACAACCGAAGGGATATTGGAGAGACTGAGGAATAAACTCCTACATGAGGAAATTGAAAGGGGCAAGATTCATGAATTTGTCATGAATTCATTAAGGGAAATTCTATTAGAGGTTCTGACTCCGGATGAGGAAATTGATATTATAGAGAGGATAAAAAATTCTGAAAAGCCATTCAAGATCGTATTCTTTGGTGTGAATGGCTCCGGAAAAACAACGACCGTTGCAAAGATCGCTAAATTTTTAATGGATAATAACCTTAGTGTTGTGTTTGCCGCGGCAGATACCTTCAGGGCGGGTGCAATAGAGCAGATAGAGAAGCATGGCAAGAATCTCGGAGTTAGGACGATAGCCCATCAGAGGGGTGCCGATGCTGCCGCAGTTGTATATGATGCAATTGAACACGCAAAGGCAAGACACATAGATGTTGTACTTGCGGATACCGCTGGAAGAATGCAAACAAATTTTAATTTAATGGAAGAAATGAAAAAGATATGTAGGGTCAATAAACCACACCTGAGAATATTTGTTGCAGATGCATTGACTGGGAACGATGCAGTTGAGCAAGCAAGAAGATTCGACAATGATGTTGGAATTGATGCGGTGATTCTTACAAAGATGGACTCGACGGAGAAGGGCGGTGCGGCATTGTCAATTATAAATGAAACGAGAAAGCCAATAATCTTCATAGGAACTGGTCAGGGATATGAAGATCTAAAAAAATTTGAGAAAGAATGGTTTGTAGATAGAATTTTATAAAAATTTATAAAAATTATAAAAGATATGGGGGGTGCCTGCAATTCATCCCGAATTGCAGGCAGAGGTGGTTGGCCGAATCACGTGGTGATGTGATTGTACCACCCTCTTCCTTCTCAGAGGGTGGAGTGGTTGGCTGAGTTGGGGGGCGAGTTTGACTAATCCCTCACCTTGTAATAGACCTTTCTTCCAACATAGACCTTCTCGAGTAGATTATCCTTGAATAATTTACTTAGTCTTGCCGATGCCGCATTTCTACCTCTATACTTAAATTTCCTTTTTATATCATCCGCACATACCCTCTTCCTCTCCCTTACAAACTCCAATATTTCTCTATCTCTCTCGGACAACTCTATTACCGCACCTTCTGTTTTGGTTTGGAACTTCTCATTCAACTCACTTAGCTGCTCTCCTATCCTCTCCAATCTCTCAACTATCCTGTCCATATTCCCTAATTTCTCTAATATTGCATCAAATTTAGCATTTATCTCACGAACTATAATGTTGTTGCTCTTTCTCTCCTCGGCAATTGAATATAGCATTGTAGCAATTGACACCGGGTCCGCCATCTCCTTTATGGTCTCCGATAAATCACCAACGAGCTCATCAAACTCCTTTTCATAGTCCGTGATAGGATCCCTCATTTTCATCAGGACAAAATATTCATGAGTATTATGATTTAGTCATGACACATATAAATACTTTTCGGTTTTTTCATGACTTAAATGATAAAATCATGAGATTTTCTCAAATAGATTATGAGACCTCATGACATAATCTGATATACTGCAATTGATTCATGATATAATTATGCCGGGGTAATGAACTCTGTATGTTTGATACGAAGCTTGGGTCATATTTAGTTGGGAATGCACAATATCTATTAAATCAATAATTGTTTGACAATGGAAATATTCCCGGGAGTCATCAGGATAAAAAAAGAGATAGCAACCCTAAACTCTACACCAGGTTTTAGGGTTTATGACGAGAAATTGATTAGAAAGAGAGGCAAAGAATACAGACTCTGGGATCCATATAGAAGTAAGTTGGCCGCTGCAATACTTAATGGGCTAAGGGAATTTCCATTACACAAGAGCGGTAATGTCCTGTATCTTGGAGCATCCTCGGGAACGACGGCGAGCCATATTGCCGATATTTGCCATAAAGGCCTAATTTATTGTGTTGAATTCTCGCCAAGGATGATGCGCGATTTAATTCATGTGGCGAGGATAAAGAAGAATATGGTTCCGATTCTTGCGGATGCGAGAAGACCCGAGGAATATATCCACTCCATAGGCAAAGTTGATTTCATCTATCAAGATCTGGCACAACCGGACCAAACGGAAATTCTCATAACAAATTCAGACATATTTGTTCCAAAATTTGCTATGATCGCGATAAAGGCGAGAAGTATCGATGTAGTAAGAAAACCAAGGGACATATTTAAGGATGAGATAGATAAATTAAAGAATAAATTTAAAATCATGCAAGTCATTAATCTAAGACCCTATGACAAGGACCATGTTCTCGTCAGTTTAAAAAACCTTCTTTAATCTACTACTTTTAATCTGCTTCACCTTCTGGGAACATGAATCTCGATCGATGTTGGAGTAGTGACATTAATGGAAATTCCATGTCTTCCGCGAATTGTGGTTGTTGTCTCCATTTCCTTCTTTATCTCATGCTTCTTAGCACTTATTACCTCCTCTCTGACACCTCTCGTCCTATTCTTTAAATCTTCTGTTAATGACCTTACCCGCTCTATTTCTCTACCCGCTACTGCTATGCTACGAATTTCCCACTCTATTCTTCTCTGAAACTCCGGTCTTGTCAAATTCCTCAATCTCCATCTCATCATCTCTACATTACTCTTTATCCTCTGTGCCATATCTCTTGCCCTTGTATAATTACCCCTACTTATGGAATCTAAACATTCTGTTCTCTTATAATTCAACTCTCGGATTATATTTCTGTATTCTTGAATGTCCGTAATATTCTCCTCCAAGGCGTCAATTGTAGAATTTGCAAGCTCGAAGAATTCGATACATGTCTGGTTTATCTCCTCTACCCTCTCTTTCAATTTATCGGCAATTTTAGAAATCCCATTCTTGAATTTCTCTCTTATTTTTTGAATTCTAAATATTTCCTTCTCCACCATTCTCGCCGCAACTCTTGTGACATTTCCAGTTATGCACTCAACATCAATTCCCTGAGCTACTAATGCATCGCATATATCATCTGCAAGCCATGGAATGCCAACAACCTTTATATCTTCGTAATCTGAGGATTTTATATCCTCTATAAGCCTGGGAATCTGAGACTCATTGCTTATTAATCTTGTCACACTATTTCCCGGATGATAAGGCGCAGAGATTTTATCCTTCCAGTTGGCAACGGCAACAACCACAAGCCTCGTCTTATTTCCTTCTGCACGCGTTCTGCTTTTTATCTTCTCTCTTATTCTCCTCGCAACCTCACTCGCATTTCCAGAGAATTTCTCCGAAATTTCAATTCCCATATCATTGAGTTCGTTAATAATGCTATTATCAAAATTGCCAACCAACTTGACCCTCTTGACCCCCAGGGATTTCAGCGTATCATAAACAGAAGACGAAAGCGTATCATTTGATGTTATGAGTAATGGTCTATTAATCGATTTGGCTAAATCCCTTGCAGTAATAACAAAATCGCTGTTTCCCCTCTCGGGTGTTTCTGTGTTATCTGCGACAATTACTGCCTCATCACTGCCTTCACTCCAGAAGTATTTTGCAACCTCGGATGATGTGCCGTATCTTGTCATGCCCCATATTCTAATGACATCATAACCCTTATTCTTTAATTCATCCTCCACCCCAACTCCAACCACCGCCGGGCCACCTATGATGTAGATCGTCTTTGCATTGAGGATTTCTATTTCATTCATTGTTTCATTTGGAATTGAGTCTTTATTTGTCAATAGAACTGGAACCCCTATCTTCTCTGCAGCCGCGGCAGAAATAAATGAATCTGGTAATTAACATTGGTGGATAAGATAACCGCATCTATCGAGGTAACCTGTGCTGTAGCAGATATGCACAGAAATATGAATGCAAAACATAATAGAGAATATCGCATTTTTTCACACCTCCTTTTTTTATTTTATTTAATTTTTTATTTTATTTATTTGTTTATTTTATTTGTTTATTTTTATTAAAAGTTGGCATATCCCACTAAACTGGATAAATGAAAGAGGGATTATCTAGCATTGATATAGGAATATTGGCGAGGGAATTTGACCAAGAATTAAAATCTGGAAGAATCGAAAGGATTTATCAAATTTCGGAGAGAGAATTGAAGATAAGGGTATATGTTAGGAATAAAGGCTCCTTGGATTTGATTATAACACCTAGGTATGTATGCATAACTAAGTATGAGCGTAAGGCACCCAGGGTGGCATCATCATTTGCAATGCAGTTGAGAAAATACTTAAATGGTGCATTTATTAAATCCGTTTCTCAGCACAAATTTGATAGAATTATCGAGTTTGAATTGGAAAAGAAGGATACGAGGTTTTTTCTTGTGGCGGAGTTATTTAGTAGGGGGAATGTCATCCTCTGCGATTCAAATAGAAGGATCATCGGTTTATTGGAGTGGCAAAAATGGAGTGATAGAAAATTGGGAGTTTCTAATGAATATAAATATCCTCCAGAGGTTTTGAATCCTCTTGAAATTGAATTTGATAAATTCAAAAGAATTTTGAAGAATTCCGAGAGAAGTATTGTTGCGACCCTCGCGAGAGACCTAGGTCTTGGGGGAATATTCGCAGAGGAGATATGCATCAATTCTGGGGTTGATAAGAGTATTCCATCGATTGATATCTCGGAGGAGGATGCATCGAAGATATTCAATTCCATAATGGAAATGGCAAAAAAAATTAGAGGTGGGGAGATCGAACCAATGCTTGTATTTGACAAAGATAAAAATCCGGTAGATGTAATTCCATTCGATATGAAGATTTATGAAAAATTTTACAAAAAAGGATTCGAAACTCTGAATGATGCGGTTGATGAATACTTCTCCGCAATGGAGATATCCAAGAGCAGGAAAAAAGGGGAGGAATTATATGAGAACGAGATTAAAAGGCTAAAGAGGATTCTCGCGATCCAGGAGGACACACTCAAGGAATTGAATGAGAAATATAGGAAATATAAGAATTCTGGGGATTTAATATATCAGAATATTGACGCAATAGATGCAATCCTTAACAAAATAGGGAAGAAATATAAAGGAGATAATCTCAATGATTTAAGGAGGGAATTCATTGGTAAGAGAATCGGCAACATCGATATTAAAGAAATTAATAGGGATGGAACAATAATTATAAATATAGGAGAATGATTGGAATTATTTCAGATACCCACGACAATATTGAAGCAATAAAGAGGGCGGTAGAATTACTTAATTCGGAGGGGGTCTCTATTGTTATTCATGCCGGCGACATAATTTCTCCATTTACTATTAGAGAATTTAAGGAATTGAGAGCAAGGCTATACGCAGTATTTGGAAACAATGACGGAGAAAAAGAAGGTCTAAAGAAAAAATTTTCTGAGATCAACGCGGAAATTCAAGAAATATTAAGAATTGAATATAAAGATAAGAAGATTTGCGTTTACCATGGCACATATGAGGAAATAGTGGATGCATTAATAAGGAGTGGGAATTATGATATCGTTATTAGAGGACATACACATAAACTGGATATTAGAAATTTTAGTGGGGTTTTAATGATAAATCCCGGCGAGGTCTGCGGTTATCTAACTGGAAAAATGACTCTCGTCCTTTTAGATGTGGAGAATATGAGGACCAAGGTCTGTGAGATTTGATCTATTTACCATACTTCGCCATTACCCGCTTTCTCTAAGCAAGTGTAGTTGCAGAGTTAGGTCTTAAAGGATTGGAAGATACCTATCGAGCTCCCATTTCGTGACCTGGATTCTATATTCATTCCATTCCTCCGTCTTCAATCTTAAGAATCTATCAAATATATGCTCTCCAAGAGTCCTTCGCATTAATTCACTCTCTTTGAAGTATTTGAGCGCCTCCCCCAAATTCTCCGGTAAGGATTCTATCCCCAATTTCCTCCTCTCCTCTTCACTCAGATGATACAGATTTCTTTCAATTGGTTCTGGAAGTTCGTATCTCTTTTTAATGCCCTCTAAACCAGATGCCAACATAACGGCAAATGTCAGGTATGGATTACATGCCGGATCTGGGGGTCTAAATTCTGCCCTTGTTGCCTTCTCCTTACCTGGGTGATAGACTGGAACCCTTATCAGTGCAGACCTATTCCTCTGCGACCATGCTATGTAAACCGGAGCCTCATATCCCGGGACCAATCTCTTATACGAATTTACCCATTGTGCAAACACGGCGCACATCTCTTTAGCATGCTCCAATTGCCCGGCAACAAAGCATTTTGCATCCTTGGTTAGATTATATTCATCATCTCTTGAGAAGAACGCATTCTTATTCCCTTTGAATAATGACTGATGTGTATGCATCCCACTTCCATTCTCACCAAATATCGGCTTTGGCATGAATGTGGCATAAACGCCATGCTCTGTGGCAACTTCCTTAACAACAACTCTATAGGTTATAACATTATCTGCCATCACAAGGGCATCATCGTATCGCATATCTATTTCATGCTGACTGGGAGCAGTCTCGTGGTGGCTGTATTCAACCCTTATACCCATCTGTTCAAGAGCAAATATCGTGGCTCTTCTTAAATCACTCGCAACATCGAGAGTTGTTAGATCAAAATAGCCTCCTTTATCAAGGACATCCGTTCCCTTGTCATTTGAAAAATAATAGTATTCGAGTTCCGGACCTATATAGTAGTGATCAAAACCCATGTTCTTCATCCTCTCCAATGTTCTCTTTAGTATATATCTTGGATCTCCTTCATATGGCTTACCCCCGGGCTCCAAGACATCGCAAATCATCCTCGCAACTGCCTTTTCTTTTGGTCTCCATGGTAGAATTCTGAATGTCTTTGGGTCTGGCATGGCAACCATATCACTCTCCTCAATTGATTGATAGCCAGTTATTGATGAACCATCAAAACCCATTCCATTCTCCATGGCATTCTCAAGTTCTTCAACCGTTATAGTAAAACTCTTCACTTGCCCCAGAATGTCGGTAAACCACATCCTTATAAATTTGACATCGTTCTTCCCAACCTCTTCAAAAACCTTCTCCACATCCCTCTCATCATGTTTCATCTTCATCCTCCATATTTTAAATTTATTTTTATATATACCATATAATTTTATCTTTAAAAATTAAGTATTTCTTCAATAAAATATAAAAAAATTAAATAATTCATTAAATTGTCACTTTTATATCACAAAATCATAAGAATAACTATGACCAACAAGATCGATGACCTCGATTTGAATATAATCAGGGAATTGCGGAGGGATGCGAGGCAGAGTTATCGCGATCTGGCAGAGAAATTGAATGTTGCGGAGGGAACCATCTATAACAGATTGCACAAACTCCAGGAGATGAATGTGCTCAAGAGATTTATGGTCGATGTGGATTTCTCAAAATTGGGGTATGATTTGACCGCAATTATCGGTCTGAAGGTTGAGGGTGGTCATTTACCAGAAATTGAGGGGGAAATCTCAAAGGGGAGAAATGTTTCTGCAGTTTATGATGTCACTGGGGAATATGATGCGATAGTTGTTGCAAAATTCAGGAACAGAGAGGAATTGAATAATTTCGTTAAAAAAATTCTATCAATGCCTCATATAAAGAGAACCTACACCATGGTTGTGTTGAATGTGGTGAAGGAGATACACGGTGTTGAATTATGAATTTTCGACAAGCATAAAATGCGTGAACTATTTATCTGTGGAAGATTGGAGGGCTGGGGAATATTTTGCAGAGTTGAAAAATTGCTTGATATGTCCAGATTTATGAATTGTGGCAAGTGTATCGGCGGACATTGTGAATCTTCATACCAGAGATTCTAAAAACATCTTCACATAGTCCCTTCTTCCAGCTTTTCTTGCCCTCTCCTTAAAATTTTTTCTTCTCGCAATTCTCTCCATTATCTTCCATACTCCAGAGCCGTATTGAGCCGCCCTCTTTTTTCTGTTTAAAATAAAGGGAGGAACTCCAACTTCCCGAGCAATTTTTCTCAAGATGTATTTCCTTATAAATCTTTTATCATTTATTAAATCAAAGCAATCAAATTCATCACTCTCTCTAATCTTCAATTCTACCGGAATGCTCATCGCATAGTTAGAAAATTTCTCATTCATGTAGGGAAATTTTAATGTGATATTGTTTAGTGAGCATACCGCAAGATCGTAGTTTAATTGTTTGTTCCATAAATTATCAAAATCGCTCTTAATTGCATTCTCTACTCCACGATAGCCGTCTTTTGCCAGAATATCAATGTACCTTCTATACCCACAAAATAACTCATCTGCTCCCTGACCACATAGCATCACCCTTATCGAATCCTTATGGGCATTCTTAGATGCATAATAGAATGGAACCTCAACCGAGACCTTCACCGGATTTCTATCCCTTATGGCATTGATTATCTTTGGTAGAGAATCTTCAACATCCCTTGAATTTAATTCAAGAATTTTGATCTCAAATTCTATCCTCCCTTTTAATTTCTCAGCATATTCAATATCCTTAGAATTCTTGATTCCACAGGTATAGGCAGTAACTTCTGTAAATTCATTCGCAAGAATTGCTATCAGTGTTGAATCGATTCCGGCGGACAATACAACACCTATCTTTGATTCATTTCCGATCTCATTCCTTATGGCTTCTCTAAGCAGTTCGATTAATTTTTCATTCATGAGTATATTTTTGAAGAAGTGACTATAAACTCCTTGCTTATGTAGCATTATCCGAATTCGCAAAAATGGAAACAAAAGTATAAAAATCTAAACGATTAATATTTTAATTATGAGTCACTACTCTATATGGCTTAAACGCTACCTCAGCTGTAGGGAGAAGATTCTGAAGGACCTTGAACGCTATAAGGGGGAAATAGAGAAGGTAAAGGATAAAATAATTGACAAGAATCTAATTTTGCCATTAGGTGATTCAAGAAATAATATATCTGGAAGGATGTGCTTTGTCGATGGTGGTGAGGGGATAAGGGAACTTCTCGGGGCTGCGGTTTATTTCATAAAGGCTTCGGCACTTTTGATAGACAAGAAGGGAAACAGAAAGAATGGTGAAAAATTTGTTCGTGACTTGGACATTGGGATAATTGACTATGATGAACATACAAAGGAGAGGGTGGAATTACTTAGAAGTGGAATGGAATTTGACATAGCACTTGAGTGTGTGGAGGAGTATGACCCAGATTACATATTCTTAGATGGCTCATTATATGTAAATTCGAGAAAAAAGCCAATTGAATGTAAGGAGTATTCAATTTATAGGAAAAAATTTGTTCGCCTCTTAAAGGTATGTAAAAAAAATTTGATACACATTGCCGGAATATCTGAAGATAGCAAATCTAAATTATTCATAAATTATCTCTCATTGAAGTATGACATAAATTTTCCAAGATTTATGACAGATTCTTCTGTACTGAGGATGATTTATGGAAACAGAAGATACAGAACGATAGAATTCACACCGCAATCGAGATTTGAAACAGATTATAAGTTATCGGAGACCATGGTTGCATCATTCCCAACGGTCTATGTTCAGCCAACCCCATTGTCAAATCCGCTCAGGATAGATATCCCGGACTGGGACCGGGGCTTGGAGGAGATAATCAACATAGTTGTAGAGTTGTCTAAGGGCTCGAGGAATTATGGGTATCCATTGCCGATGTATCTCGTTCATTTGGATGCGAAGGTAAATAAGAGACAGGCAGACTGGAGCACAAAGCAGTTAATTCATCATCTCTCAAGAAACGACCCCTCTTTCTATAGCACAATTCTCCACGATACGAGACACAATCTTAGACCGGAATATTAGTCATGATTGTTCATGAAATAAAATTCATGGGTCTTTTTAAATACATCTTCACTCTACATAATCAATTTATGTTACAATTCATGTTAAAATGATAAGGACGACCGAAATATTCACCAGGGGGGATAAGAAGTGGGATGATAAGGTAAGGGACTTTATGGTGAGAGATGTTATAACGATCGAAGAGGATGCGACGATGTACGAAGCAGTCAGTAAGATGCTTGGGCATGGGATTCATGGACTGATAGTCACTGATAATGGAAAATTGAAGGGCATAGTTGCGAGTTATGATATTCTATTGGCTATGGAGAGGGGTAAATCTGCGAGGAATATAAAGGTAAGAGATGTCATGACAACAGACATAGTAACGATAGGTCCAGATGATACGGTTCTAACAGCAGTTACAAAAATGCTTGAAAATGATATAAGACGTTTACCGGTTGTTGAGGATGGTAAATTGGTTGGCATAATTACAACAACGGACCTTATTAGGGCATTTGCAGAGAAATGAATAATTATTTTTCACTACTGATATCCTGCCACCACCCTCTCGGTAGAAATTTTTCTAGGGTTAGATCCCTTCTGAGTTCGATATCCTTGAATTCTGGATATCTAAACTTTACCTCAAATCTCGTCTCGTAGCGAATTAACCTCTCAAGACAATTCGCACACAGAACGCCGGCATATCTTCTCGTTGGAACCTTTTCGCTCTTAGATAATTTTCTTATTCTCGATGGTATGTCGTTTGAAACACCATTAAGAATCTTACCACATCTACCACACCTATGTTTATTTGGCTTCTCTCTCCTGTAATGTGTCACAGTTCTGCCTCCGGGTGTTCTTCTCTGCACCCTTTTCAAACTCCTTGACCTAAGTCTCGGTTCAACCATTTTAAATTAGATTTAGAATTTTGTTAATTAAAATTGATGTTATTACTGCGCATATAAAATACCACCAAAACCAATTCATATCAAATCCGAATAATGTTGCAACAGTTCCGGCGTTCGCATACTGACTCTTGAGCCATGTAAATATCATTATGAATGGTATAATTGTTATACTCATGGGTTTAAGTGATTGTTTCAGATTTTCCATTGTCAGTTTCATTACCTCTTCTTGAGCCCTCTGCATTTTCTTCATATCCCCAGATCTTGATGCCTCCTTCATCACTTCTTGATGCTCCTTTAATTTGTTTTTTATCTCCTTCATTTTTTCCATGTCTACCGTTGCCCTTCTCACGAGCGAACTCATTATCATCAATGCAATTGCAATTCCCGCTATCGCGATTCCGGCGTCCGTTATCGTAAACAGATTAGATACCGAATACATTTTCAATATCTCAGAATCCTTGCCATCTCTTCCGCCGCCTTCTCAAGCATTCCCTGTGGATTGTATATTATCTTAACAGTTGCTCCGGTTAGCATTGCATAGGCAGTTGCAATGCTCCTATTGATCTCCTGATGTAATGATATTTCTCTCTCCATCTCCATATCCCTTCTCCTTGTCTTGTCTTTCATCCTGCGCTGTGCAATTTCATCTGGTCTTGCCTCTATCAACAATATGTATTGAGGCATCAATATCTTAAGTACCCATTCGGGCAATCCTGGAAGATAACCCTTTGGTGTGCTTATTGTGCAGTGGGTATCAACAATAACATTTCCTTTTATCTCAGATATTCTCTTTGCAGCAAGTTTCTGTATTTCTCTCTGCTGTTCTGGATTTAATTTTCTCATATCATCCCTATCCTCCACGAGATTCCTCGACATGGCAATTTCTAACATAATGTCACCATAATTCACAATCTTGTAATTGATCCCCTCATTACTTAATATCCCCAACGCCCTTGAAGCAACAGTAGTCTTCCCGGTTCCTGGAATTCCAGTGAGTATGGCAAGCATCTTACCCCAACTTTGTAATAGATTAGAATAATTAGATTAGAAATTGGATTTTGAAAATAAATATGAGAAATATTTTTACATTTATTTCTTGTTTTAATTTATTAATTCAGGATTCCATATGATTATCAAAAATAAAAGGAGGTATAACAGAAAATTATATGGATAAAAAATTTTAAATTTCTGGAATAGAGATAATCCTTCTACGGATTAGTTCTCCATTCCAGTTTAGGTTTTTTTGGGTTTTTGCGTTTGGTGTGTTGATTTACCCCCAAGGATTAAAATTCCAGTTGGAGGTGAAAAATGGCTAAGGACAAATTTGGTAGGGAACTATACGATGTGATATGCTCAGAGTGTGGGCAGAAAACTCAAGTTCCCTTTAAACCAACCGAGGGTAGACCAGTCTACTGTAGGGAATGTTATAGGAGACACAAGCCGAGAAGGAGATACTAAGGGAATGGGATTGAAATATAGGTTGATTAATTATTATCTTAATTTTTATTTTTCTATTCAAATCCACCACATCTTCCTCTTCCCCTCCCAGGCTTTCTCTCCGCCATTATTATATATACCCCTCCATCAATTCTTATAGCCTTTCCACAAACTAAGGCACTTGCTATCTTCTTTCTTGCCGATTCGAGGAGTCTGTGGAATGTTGGCTGTGAGATGTCCATCCTCTCTGCAGCATCCCTCTGATCCAATCCCTCATAATCCTTCAATCTTATTGCCTCAAATTCATCGAGTGTTAAATTTATCTCATCGGAGAAATTCCCCGCACCCACCGGCTTAAAGTATCTGACCTCGGGGCAATACCAGATTCTTCTACACATCTTTGGTCTCATCGTTATCTAACAACACTACCTTCTGGAACATCTCTATCGGGATGAAGTAATATCGCCTTTCCATTAACATCTACTGCAAGAATCATGCCCTTACTGAGGATCCCCCATATTCTCTTTGGTTTCAAATTCGTAACAACTGGGATTTGTCTTCCAATTAGTTCTTCCGGTTTATAAACATCTCCAATTCCAGCGACCAGTTCTCTATTTTCATTTCCCACATCCACATTCAATCTTATTAATTTCTCACTCCCTTTAATTCTTTCCGCAGACACGATTCTACCAATCCTTATCTCTACCCTCTTGAATTCATCAAATGATATATGCATTTTTTGTTTTTTTATTTAAATTAAATTATTAATGTTTAAATTTCATTTTTAATAATTATCTGATGACAAAACCACTATTACCCACTCTACGCGAGAGAAATAGATACCTCGTCTTTGAGATTATAAGTGATTATAAATTCAATAGAGATGAAATTGTGAAATCATTCTGGAATTCGATAATGAAATTTCTTGGCGAACATGGAGTAAGCAAAACGAGTTTTTGGGTCTTGGAGTGGAATGGTGAAAAACAGAGGGGTATATTGAAGGTTAATCATAAATCTGTTGATGATGTAAGAGCGGCACTCACACTAATTAGAGAGATAAATGGGAGGAGGGTTATATTCCACACACGCGGCGTTTCTGGAACCCTGAAGAAGGCAAGGGAAAGGTTCATGTGATTAAATTATTAAGAATTCAACCATTCATCAATGGTTCTAAAGCAATGGCGCTGGGAACTTATCTGTATTGTTATCGTTGGCGTCCTTTAGGAGGACTAATGGCGTTGGGATGTTCATTTGGTTAGTGTCACTGGCGCTCTTGTGTGCGATTTCAACGAAATCGCACCTTTGGTCAATCTTATTAGAGTTGATATGGGCCCGGAGGGATTTGAACCCACGACCTCTCGATTATCAGTCGAGCGCTCTAACCAGGCTGAGCCACGGGCCCTTGGAAGATATCTATCGTTATTTATTGATATTGAAATTGATAATTAAATATCATGTTTCCAGTAGACGAGATAAGGGAGGACTTCCCACTGCTCAAGGATATTGTATATCTTGACAACGGTGCATCCTCACTCACCCCGGTGCAGGTTGTTGAGAAGATCACTGAATACTACACAAGTTATAGGGCAAATGTATCGAGAGGATTGTATAGAATTTCAAGAATTGCTACTGAGATGTATGAGGATGCAAGAGAGAAGGTTGCGAGATTCATAAATTCAAGGTATGAGGAGATCATATTCACGAGGAATACAACAGAGGGTATAAATTTGATTGCAAATTCTCTAAAACTAGACAAGGGAGACAAGGTAATAACAACAATATTCGAACATCACAGCAATCTACTGCCATGGCTGAGATTAATGGATAGAGGAATTGAGGTTGAGATAATAAATCCTGTGAATTATCAGATAGAGGAAGAGATAAAGGAGCGTATAGATTCAAACACAAGAGTAATTGCAATGACCCATGTATCAAATGTTTTGGGGAATATATTTCCAATAGAAAAGATTTCAAGGATATGTAGAAGAGAAGATATTTATCTCGTTGTTGATGGAGCACAATCGGCTCCACATCTTGACATTAATGTGGAGAGATTGGGTTGCGACTTCTTCGCATTCTCATCTCATAAGATGCTTGGACCAACCGGGGTTGGTTGTTTATATGTAAGAAAGGAGATTCTAAATGAACTTGAACCGATCTTTGTCGGTGGCGGAACGGTCAAGGATGTCTATTGCAATAGATACCAACTCCTCGGGAATTTCTCAAGATTTGAATACGGAACCCCAAATATCTCGGGCGTGATAGGATTTGGCGAAGCGATAAGATATCTCTCGAGAATGAAAAGATTTGGCTTCCAGAGATATGAGGAGAAATTGAAGAGGGAATTATTCGTGGAGGTGAGAAATTTGGAGAATATTGAAATTTATGGTGCAGATATTCCACTGAGAGAGAGAATCGGAATTCTTGCATTCAACATAAAGAATGAGAGACCAGAACATGTTGCAAGGTTCTTAGATAAACATAACATTTGTGTTAGGTCGGGGCATCACTGTGCAATTCCATTACTGCGAAATTTTTTACGAGTTGATGGGTGCGTTAGAGCATCACTCTACCTCTACAATACCACAGAGGAGATAGAGAGATTCATAACTGCCTTGAAATCGATCTAAATCCTTAGAAATTCTGCGAGGAATCTGAAAAATTCTTCTTTTTCAATACTTAGAATTTCATCATTAATTGAGATTTTAAATTCGACCCGTCTCAGATTCTTTCCAAAACCATCTTTTCTTTCCAATATTAGATTCATCGCATCCTCTATCCTTGAAAATCTCCTCTTTTTGTCAACCACCCACCTGTATCCCTCAATGTATGGCTTATCCATTTCATACTTTCTCAGGAACTTTTCTTGATCTCTACCGCTCGAATAGATCGATGGTCCATAATGATGCACTATTCTTGGCAATTTCCATATCTCAAACTCAAATAGCATGACGCCAATTTCGTCATCTGCCCAAATATCTTGCTTTATTGTCTTGAAGTTAAATTTTTCAATTGATTTAATTATTGAATTTATTGTCTTCCGTAGCTGCGAATACAGAAGATTCTCATTCATTCCCTTATGATTGAAATGAACTGCAACTAGTTTTGTTTTTCTTTCAGATATCTTCTGCATTATAATCTTCTTAGATGGAACATCTCTCTTTTTTGGAAAAAAGAACTCTCTTCTTGGTGACCTTAGAAATTCTCTTGCATTGACAATGAACTCTGATAATCTTTGAACCGAAACCGCGGCAGCAACATTTCTGTTCTCATCCACCGGGTCAATAACTATGAGGCTAGAATCTGGAAAGAAATACCTCGGCAATTCCTCGTTTCCCCAGAGATTCTCCAAGTCAATTACCTCTCTAAATTTCCATTTTGATACCGCCCTTAATGTATCCAAGAATGAGCCATAATTTATTACGAGCAATTCTGTCAAATAACCAGAAAAGCCCTCAACTCTCGCCTCGGCACCATAGACATTAATTCCCTTCATGAATTGCTTTAGTAATCTTATCTCATCACCCATGCCCTTATTTTCCCTTAATTTCTTCATTACATATTCTGTATGGTAGGGTGTTCTGTCAACGGCAGATTTTGGATTCTTTGTGTCGTAACACGGAACGATATCAACATTATATCCCTTATAGGTACCCCTAACATATGGGTGTTCGGCATAATCTATCTCCGGCTTTACTTTAATTCTTTTAAATACCTCCATACCGATTCTCAATCCATTCTCCTCTAATTCTTCCCTGCTCAGATCCTCCGGAAATTTTATGAAGATGTCTATGTCTTTATCCCCCCTTAGATCCGTTCCCTTTGCCAATGAACCGACCAATACACATTTAACTCCATTCTCCTCTATAATCTCCTTAATCTCTTTATAGATCCCCCTTTCTCTCTCGATTTCTTCCTCAAGAGGCTTTATTTCATTTAGAATTTCTCTAAGAAGTTTTTCCATATTTGATAATAAGGATTACTAACAAAAAAGTTTCTAAGCCAAGAGTATTAGTGAGGAAATGTCATAATTTAAACATTTTAAGAAATACATAAAAACACTGGAGGGTTAATTGCCACCTATTTCATCCCTAACTGGCTCGAGAATCTCTATTAGGGAATCTGCGACGGCATTTTTAAGGTCAAGGGCGTGTAATTTTCCTTCAAGATAAGCACTCTCCAATTCATCATAGGAATTGAACTCTATATCTCCACCAAACTTCTCCCTTCTCTTTACCTTCAATATCCCCACTCTCGGAAATATTAAATATCTTGAAATTTCAAGAATTGGGTTTCCCTCTGCGTTTGGGGGGCAAAACGCCCTTCTTATCTTTTTCCTTATCTCCAACGGCTCTTCATCCACCGCTATCATCGTCTCCGGCTTTGAACTTGACATCTTTTCCCCGGGACCTCGAAGTGAGCATATGAGTGGTGTATGAATACATATCGGCTTTTTATATCCAATATCTGGCAGCGTCTCTCTTGCAAGCATGTGTATCTTCCTCTGCTCTATACCACCATGAGCAATATCAACATTCAAGTGTTTTATGTCAGAAATCTGCATCAATGGATAAATCATCTGAGAGACCCTCGCATTTTCAAAGTCTCTTGCAATTTCCTGCATACTCCTCAATGCCCTTCTCAGTGTTGTTAATAGACCAAGATTTAGAACATCGTGGATATAATCCTCTCTGAGTTGAAAATCGGTCCCCCTAATAAATTCTGCATTCTTCAAGCCCAATGCAATTAGAGAACTTTTCCAGTATTCCACCATCTCATCGATCCACTCCTCCGACCCTTTTCTATTCAGATATGTATGCAAATCCGCAAGCAATACCTTTACCTTGAGACCAGAATTCTGGAAGTCTATCTGTTTTTGGATTGCTACCAAGGTTCCTATATGCACCGGACCAGAAACCTCATAGCCACAGTATGTAATCAATTCTTTTCTCTCCCTTAATAAATTCTCTAATTCTTCTTCAGTTATAATCTCTGCCGTGTTCCTCTTTATTAATTCTAAATTCCGCATTCTATTCCTCCCTAATTGCCTCTAAGTCGCTGATTATATCCCAGATTACTGTCTTTGCGTGTAGTGGAATGTTTATATCATTGACTATGTCGTCCAATTCATAAATTGCCGATGTCACTCTCACTGCCAGGTCCTGTTCATCCCTTTTTAATTCTGCGGATACCTTTTTCAGAGCATTTCTTATTCTGGTGGGAATTGAGTAATCCTCTGATTTTTCATCTATCTTCTGTATGACCTCATCCAAATCCATTTTAATCTACCCCTAACTAATGTGATAGAATTAGTATAAAATCTAAATTTAATAATAAAACTTTTAAAAGTTACACTTAAAAATTAGAAATGGAAAAGAAATTGATTGCTAAGGGTGCTGAAGCGAACCTATACTTAGATGGAAATAGAATCATAAAGGAGAGAATTGAGAAGAAATACAGAGCTAAGGAATTGGATATAAAATTGAGAAGAGGAAGAACAAAAAGAGAAGCCAAATTGTTAGAGAATGCAAAGAGGTCTGGAGTTGATGTTCCAAGAGTTCTCAGGAGCGATGATGAGAGATCTATCATCGAGATGGAATTTATCGATGGGAGAATATTAAAGGATATGATTCCGGAAATGGGAAATTCCGAGATAGAGAGGATAGCATTCATGATTGGCAAATCTATTGCGAGATTACACAACTCCAATATAATTCACAACGATTTAACGACCTCGAATATGATTTTAAGTGACGACAGGGTCTTCTTTATAGACTTTGGTCTTGGTTTAATGTCCACAAGAATTGAGGAAAGGGGAATGGACCTGGTTGTATTAAAAAAATCGTTAAGAGCGACACATCCAGATAAATTCAATTTGATATGGAAGAACCTGATAGAGGGATACAAAAGTGCGAACAGATTTGATGAGATAATGAACAGGGTCAGGGTTATAGAGAGAAGAGTGAGGTATATGGAGTGAGTCAATTCTCACTTAATCAATTTGATAAATTTTTATATTCGACTGATATAATGAGTTTATTGTAGTATTGTTTAGAGATGGAAAGAGTTCTCGATTCATATGGAAATATAAGGATCGTGAAGAGGGATGATAGTAGTTTGCCAATCTATCAGGTAATCGAGCCTCAATTCTCAGAAAGGGAATTGCAGATACTGAAGAATCCGAACTTATTGGGGATCGATTACGATAGTGTGCAAAATACTCTCGGAAAATTGTCATCAATTGATGAAAAGGAGGATTTTCTTAAGAGGCACATAAGAAATAAATTGGAAAAGAAGGGGATCGTTTCGGAGAATATTAACGACTTGGTACTGAGGATTATGGATGAGGTATTCTTCGGTTATGGAAGGATAGGTCCATTGATGAGAGACAATCGCTTAGAGGAGATAATGATCAATGGTGTAAATAAAGAAGTATTTGTTGTTCATAGGAGTTATGGTATGTGCATCACAAATATAAAATACGAAAATTACGAGTCCATACAAAAATTAATTGATTGGTTGTCATTTCACGCTGGAAGAAAAATCGATTCTGAGCATCCATTGTTAGATGGACATATGCCAGATGGTTCAAGGGCAAATATTGTGATAAGCCCGGCAGCTCCAAAGGGACCAGCGATCACGATAAGAAAATTCAAGAGAACTCCCTATACAATAATTGATCTAATATCAATGAAATTTATTAGTGTAGATCTGGCGGCATTTCTGTGGCTCTGTATTGAGGGCTTGGGAATCCATCCGTGTAATATGCTGATTGCCGGAGGCTCTGGAAGTGGAAAGACGACACTACTTAATGCATTGGCTATGTTTATACCTCAATATGAGAGAATCATCACAATAGAAGACACCTTAGAGTTAAATTTTGATTTCTTGAGGAATTGGGTTCCATTGGAGGCGAGACCAACATTAATAGGCAGGATAAAATCTGAGGTGGATATGCAGGTTCTCGTTGAGAACTCTCTAAGGATGAGGCCCGATAGGATTATTGTTGGGGAGGTCAGAGGCAGGGAAGCAGAAACATTGTTTGTTGCAATGGACATAGGCTTGAATGGTTCAATGGGCACAATACACTCAAATAGTGCGAAGGAAACCGTTATAAGATTGACTACCGAGCCGATGAATGTACCCGTTAAGATGTTTCCATTACTCGATTTGATTATTGTCACAAATCGTCATTATGAGAGAAAATTGGGTCTCGTAAGGAGGATATCCGAGGTTGGAGAGATTGCGGGCTTGGAAGGGGATATCGTGCAGATCGGTAAGATCTACAGGTGGGATTCCAAAACGGACAGGATTGTGAGAACGGGATATCCCATACTCCTGAAGGATAAAATGACAACACGCCTTGGAATAACCAAGAATCAATTAAACCTCGAGTTATTACGGAGATGTAAGGTTCTTGAGTACATGGTTTTGAAGAGAATAAGAAATAAAGATGATGTTGTTAGAATATTCCAAGAATACCACAATAATCCAAATTCCGTATTATCTAAATTGGGAATTAATATGCATTCTCAATAAACTATGGATAACTATAAGATTCTTCTGTAGAAACATGACCTATTGCCGGTATGACATGCATTCCCAACTTGTTCAACCTTAAATAAGATCGCATCGCCATCACAATCAATATAAATTTCTTTAACTTTTTGAATATTTCCAGATGTCTCACCCTTCATCCAGAGTTTCTTTCTTGAGGTTGAGAAATAATGCACATTTCCAGTCTCTAATGTCTTTTTAATTCCTTCTTCATTTGTAAATGCAACCATAAGGATTTCATCTGTCTCAAAATCCTGAGCGATCGCAATTACTAAGCCCTTGATTCCATCAACCTCTCTAAACCTTAGGTCGCTAAATGGAAATTCCATCTTTTTACAAATGTAGCACTTTATATACTTCATATTGTAAATTAATTAGTATTAATTGGTATTAGGGATTAAAAGTTAATATGGCTTCCTCGAATACATCCGCAAGGGTTAAAAAGGGTGAAGTAGTTCAGAGGGTCAGAATCCCGAGGGATGGGCAGATACTTGGCGAGGTTGAACAACTCCTGGGAGATAGAAGAATGCTCGTTAAGTGTGTTGATGGTCATCGAAGACTATGTAGAATTCCGGGGAAGATAAGAAGGAGAATATGGATTAAAGAGGGGAATATAGTTCTCGTTCAACCCTGGTTGGTTCAGTCTGATGAGAGGGGCGACATTCTTTGGAGATATACAAATCAACAAGCGGATTGGCTGAGGAGGAGAGGGTATCTGAAGGGTCTCGAGAATGAATATTAGATGAATATGAAAAGACAAACCGAGTTTGAATTAAGAAAGATTTCTAGTAGGGTGTTTGACAAATCAACATTAATGACGCTATATACCCTCGCAAGGAGAAATTCTATAAATGAGATCGTGAGCATAGTCTCTACCGGAAAAGAGGCAAATGTTTATTATGGAATCGGTGGTAATGAGGAGGTCGCGATAAAGATTTATGCGATCGAAACATCCGATTTCAAAACCATGGATAAGTATATTAGGGGCGATATAAGATTTGGAGAGTGGAAGAACAGGCGTCAATTGATATTCAATTGGGCAAAGAAGGAATTTAAGAATCTAAGTAGAATTTATAAGAAGGTCAAATGCCCAAGACCAATAGATGTAGAGAATAATGTTCTTGTTATGGAATTTATTGGTGAGGGTGGCATTCCAGCACCGAGGATGAAGGATTTGCCGCCAGATGACCCAGAGAAGTACTTTAATCTAATTTTAAGGTACATACACGAGATGTATTCCCTCGGGATCGTTCATGGGGATCTATCTGAGTATAATATATTGAACTGGAATGAGCCGGTAATAATTGACCTCTCTATGGGGGTCTTAAAGAGCCACCCGTTGGCAGATGAACTCTTGATGAGGGACATAACGAGGATATGCAATTATTTTAAAAAATTCGGAATTGAATCCAATGCGTTAGAGATATTCAACTCTGTCAAGCACAAAGATGCCAAGGAAAATTGTGGAGAGGATAACCGCAAGGGGGCATGAGAATATAAGAGCAACACACGGAAATACATTAGAGATTACAAAAGAGGAGCATTTAACGCCGAGAGGTGATTGTATAGTGGCGGTTTCTGCAGACAGGGGATTTCCAGAGTTTTCAGATAACTTTAAGAATGCCTTGAGAAATAAACGAGCAATACTTAGGATGACAATAGAATGCTCCGGGGTTAATGACGAGATAATAGCGTATGGACATCCAGAATTGAGATTTAAAAGTCCCGAAGAGATGGTAATAAGGAAGAGTAGTTTTATATGCGACAGAACTCTGGCTATAAGGGCTAATAAGGCGGCAATAGATTTGAATAGAAATCTTATTGAGAAATTGAGGCGAGGAAATCCCGTTAATATAAAACTTGAAGTCATATATCCTAATGATTTCTGAGACATTTGTCACAGTAAAGGATAAAAAGTACTAATTAAGATGAATTTAAACGATATGGGAATATTTGATAGAATTGCACAACTCGCCCAATTATCCGCGGTTTTAGAGGTAATTTCTCCCAAGCCGGGGAATGTGAACCCCATGCATGAGTTTCATGATACAAGATTTGAGGATTTCATTATTGGTGCGATAGCAATTGCTCCAACAATTAGAAATTCCGCAATAAATGGCTATTATGCCGGCGTTGGAAGAATTAGGCTATCCGATATAGGTATAGGAAAAAATATAAGACTTGCTGTCAAGGATGTTATGGATTCGCACTCTGGAGGAAATACGCACCTGGGCATAGCAATGTTACTTGTTCCAATGGCATCTTCTGCGGGAATCGCTATTGCAGAGGGAAAATTGACGAGAGATAAACTGAGAGATGGTATAATGAAGGTCATTGCACATACAACGGTTGATGATTCATTAGAGTTTTACAGGGCAATTGAAATCTCAGGGACAAAGGCTCTTGGAAAATTAAATAAGCCAAGGGTTCCATTCTACAGATTAATGGAGATTTCGGCAAAGAAGGATAGAAATGCAGAGGAATTGTCAAATGGAATGCAAATCATATTAAATTTAGGATTATCAAAGATAGAAGAATTTCTTAATAAGACTGGCAGTCTTAGAGATTCGATAACAATGACATATCTCGAGATACTGTCAAGATATCCAGACACATTCATCGCGAGGAAGATGGGAATTGAAACTGCGAGAATGATTTCTAAGAGGGCAAAGCTTATCCTCGAATCCGGCGGAATCCTCAATGAGAATGGAATCAAGGAGATCGAAGAATTTGATAGTGAATTGAGAAAATATGGGAATAAATTGAATCCCGGCACAACCGCAGATATGGTCACCGCATCATTATTTGCATATCTCTTATTAGAAACTCTATAGGATAGTTATTTATCTCAATAACATAGTTCCCGAACCTTCCTTAGTGAGCAATTCCCCAAGAATTGCATGCTCCCCGGCCTTCACGATATGCACCCTTTCAACACCCTCCGACAATGCCCTAATTCCAGATTCCAATTTGGGTATCATGCCACCAGTGACAACCTCATTCTTAATAAGTTCCCTCGCAGACTTTATATCCAATTGCTTTATGAGTCTTCCATTCCTATCTAATACTCCATCAACATTCGTCAAGATTATCATCTTTGTGGCATTTAATGCCTTCGCAACCTCTCCAGCAACAACATCCGCGTTTATATTAAAGGAATTTCCACTCTCATCGATGCCAATTGGAAATATCACTGGCATGTATCCAGATTCAATTATTTCAGATAGGAGTTTGGAATTTACATCAATTACCTCTCCAACATATCCCAACTCTTTCCTTTTTCTCCTTACTCTAAATACACTACCTCCCAACCCAATCGCTATCGGATTGTTCTTGTTTATATTCCCGACTATCTTATTGTTCACACGAATCAGAGAACTAATAACGAGTTCTAATGTCTTTTCATCAGTTACTCTTTCACCCCTAACAAATTCTGGCTCTAAACCAAATTTTCTCATATTGGAGGAAATCAAAGTGCCAGCACCGTGCATAACAACGAGTTTTATTCCAATGTCGTGCAACAGACATAAATCCTCTGCAACGGTATCTAGAACATTTTCATCTTCCAATATCTCGCCACCAAATTTTATCACGAATGTCTTACCCTTAAATTTTTTTATATAATGCAATGCCTCGATTAACTTCCTTTCCAGCATTTTGGAAAATAATTTTTTATTAATTTTTTAATATATTGACATGGTCTTTTATAAACCCACGAGCCTGGCAGAGATATATGCCTCAATAAATGCCGCAATAATAAGGAGGGGAACAACGAGGATTAAATATACTAAAATGCCTTCCCTTATTGCTATACTTACCTTTTTAATTCTATCCCCCCTCGGGATTAAATAGGTGATACCAATCCTGATCCCGAGTGCAGATGAAATGAATATTGCGGTCAATTCAAATATGGAATGCGGGAGAAGTGCAGAGAAAAATAAAATCAAATCCCTTTCTTGAATGAACAATCTAAAGACAAAACCCATAACGAATCCATTAATAAACAATATGATAAATGGAACAATAATTAGAGTTCCACTAACAAATAGGATTAGTGTCGATTCAAGATTATTCAGGAATATATTAATTGCAATCTCAAATCTCGAGTCGAGAGTAAAACTCTCCTTGATCTTATCCAGTATTGGTATCAAAAACTCCTTGGACTCTCGATGATAGAGAAATCCAAACGGAACTCCGAGAATGTAGATAATGAGGCTTATAATTATGAGATTTATGTTTTTTCTCAGGACCTTCAATAAATTCAATTTTTTCATGTCTCTGATTCAATTTGTCTCTGATTCAATTTAAATATTTAATATCCAATTGGAATTTACCTCAATTTAATTTAGATGCAATAAATTTATAAATTTAAAATTCGAATATTTATTTTTGTATGGATAAAGATGATGAGATCGAAGAGTTGAATCTTCAATCTAAGAGATACGCTGAAAAACTAAATAAGGTTCTCGATGAGGTGAAGAAGGTAATTGTGGGACAGGAAGAAGTTCTGAATAGATTGATACTCTCGCTTATTGCGGATGGACATGTTCTCTTAGAGGGTGTCCCTGGATTGGCAAAGACACTTATGATAAAAACTCTCGCAGAAACAATTAATGCGAGTTTTTGTAGAATTCAATTCACTCCAGACCTATTACCGGCAGATATAATTGGAACAAAGATTTATGACCATAGAAAAGGAATCTTTTATACGGAAAAGGGTCCAATATTTCACAATTTTGTTCTTGCGGATGAGATAAATAGGGCACCTCCAAAGGTCCAGTCTGCCCTTTTGGAGGCAATGCAGGAGAGACAGGTTAGCATACACGGAGACACACTTAAATTGGAAAGACCATTCTTAGTTTTAGCAACACAGAATCCAATAGAAACAGAGGGAACTTATAAGCTTCCCGAGGCACAAGTTGATAGATTTATATTCAAATTATTGATAAATTACCCAAACAAGGATGAGGAGAAGATAATAATTCGAAGAAATACCCAGGATGTTGATATCGAGGTTGGGAATGTTATAGATTCAAGGGAGATTCTCAAGATACAGAAATTTAATCAAAGGATATATGCCGATGAAAAGATTGAGGATTATGTCACCAGTATTGTGGATGCCACTCGACATCCAGAAAGGTATGATCTCGACTTGAATGGAATGATAGAGTATGGAGCATCTCCGAGAGCGTCAATTTTTCTTGTCTTAACTGGAAAGGCGCATGCCTTATTAAATGGTAGAGGCTATGTCATTCCAGAGGATATTAAGGCCGTTGCTCATGATGTATTAAGGCACAGAATTATCCTGACATATGAGGCAGAGGCCGAAGATATAACACCAGATATTATAATTGATAGAATTTTATCGAGGATAAGACCCCCCTAAGAATGGGAAAAAAGACATTATGGATTGCTATAGGGGTACTCTTTATCTTGGGAATTTATAATGCTTGGAATAATTATTTGCTTAGTGTTAAATTTGATTCATTGGCAGAGAGAATTTCTCAAGAAAATGTAGGGGATTATAAGATTATCGAGCATTATGGCGAATTTTCTATCATAGAGAGAAAGATTCCGATAGTTGCGGTCTCGAGCAGTGGTAATGGTGTAATTGGGAACTTAACACTCAAACTCATACCGGGAAATAATAATGTTCTTATAAGCACAAATCCATTTACTGAGACGGATATTCAATATTCCGTCAATAAGGCGGTCGCGGTTGCAAAATTGAGGTCAAATTATAAGTTTAATAGGGATTTCATCTTTAGTTATGAGGTTGGAGATGCCAGATTAATCGGAGGCGAAAGCGCAGGAGCAGCAACCACCATACTGACTATAGCGGCACTCCAAAACAAAACAATAAAGAACAATGTGGTAATCACGGGAACGATAAATCCCGATGGAACAATTGGTAGGGTTTCTGGCATATTAGAGAAGGCAAAGGCTGCTGCAGATTCTGGTTATCGCTACTTTTTAGTTCCAAGGGGACAGTCAAGGATAACATATTATGAAAAACAGATAACAAGAGAACCAATTGGATTTGGTTTGGAGATATTGAACACGAGGTATATACCAAAGACGATAGATTTGAAAAAGGTAGCCAAGGAGGAGTGGGGATTAAATGTGGTTGAGGTATCAACAATAGATGAGGCGCTGCCGTACTTTATAGAATAAAATAATAAAATGCCAAGGGTTAGAGAAATACTTAAGAGGGTAAAAAAACTTGAGATAAAGACCAATAAATTAGTTGAAGGCATAATATCCGGAAACTATCATTCTGTATTTAAAGGTAGGGGGATTGAATTTTCTGAGGTTAGGGAATACATCCCTGGAGATGATATAAGGGCAATAGACTGGAACGTTACTGCGAGATTCAATACGCCGTATATAAAGGAATTTATTGAGGAAAGAGATTTGAATGTGTATATCGTCTTTGATATATCTGCGAGTAATGAATTTGGATTTAGAAGAGCCAAGAAGGAGACTGGATTTGAGATCGCTGCCTCAATAATGTTTTCAGCTCTCAAAAATAATGATAATGTCGGTCTATGCCTATTTACCGACCATATTGAGAAATTTATTAAACCAAGAAAGGGAAGGAAACATGTCCTCAGGTTGTTGAGGGAGATGATTTATCATAAACCAGAAAGTAAAACCACAGACTTGAACAGATCATTGACCCATCTGAGCAAGATCATAAGGAAGAGAAGCATAATATTCATAATCTCGGATTTCATCTCCGGTAATTTTGAAAAACCCCTCAAATTTCTCAAGAATAAACATGATGTTATTCTAATAAGATTATCTGATATAAGAGAGGAGGAGATTCCAGATATTGGTTATGTCTTTTTAGAGGATAGGGAGACCGGAGAGCAGATATTAATAAACACGAATGATGAAGAATTTAGGGAGTTTTACAGATTGAAGAACAAGGAAAGGAGGGAGGATTTCATTAGAGATATGGCGAGATTGAATGTAGATGTTATCGAAGTGGGTACTGGGGAGCCATTCTACATACCATTAATGAAATTTTTCAGAAAGAGAAAAATGAGAATTAGATAAAATGGGATTTAATTTTGGTGAGCCCATAAGATTGGTGTCATTGTTGATAGTACCGGTATTAGTATATTTTTACATTAGATATAGAAGAGAAAAGAGGAGAGCAATATTGAAATTTAGTTCGGTTGGAATTATAAAGACTGCAAATAAAAGAAAATTACATATAAGGGAAAATCTTCCATTCATTCTCTTATTAATTTCAATTATTCTGATCATACTCGGTCTTTCGGACCCGAGAATTCCTTTAAAAACTGTGAAGGAGGGTGTGAATGTGGTATTGGTTATAGATGATTCTGGGAGTATGGCGGCGACAGATTATAAACCGAGTAGACTCGAAGCTGCGAAAAAATCCGCAGAAATTCTCATAAGGAGTTTGAAGCCAAAGGACAATGTCGGAATCGTTATCTTTGAATCTGGAGCAACGACGGTTTCTTATCTGACACCATTCAAGGAAAGGGCAATTGAAAAATTGAGGGCAATTCAACAGAGAGAAGGAAAAACGGCAATAGGCGATGGACTAAGTTTGGCGATTGACATGGCAACCTCGATACCAAATAAGAAGAAGGTCGTTATCCTTTTAAGTGATGGTGTGAATAATGCGGGAGTTGTTACTCCAGAGGAGGCAATAGAATTTGCAAGATTAAATAATATCCAGGTATTTACCGTGGGTATGGGTTCAGAAAGACCGGTGATTTTGGGTTATGATATATTCGGCAACCCTCAATATGCTGAGTTGGATGAAGAATTATTAAGGAGAATTGCAGAAGAGACTGGTGGAAAATACTACAAATCCGTAAATGAAAACACATTGGATGAAATTTATAGAAATATTGGCGAGAACATAAAAAGAGAATTGGAGGACACGAGCATAAAGGATTGGTTTTTTGCATCTGCACTTTTTGTTCTATTGGTTAATATCTATGTAATATATGGGAGGTATAGGATAATTATATAAAAATATTTTACTGCGCATTGTCTTAAAAATAGAATGGAATCAAAACAATCCATACAAAAAACTTTCAATGAAGCTCAAAAGCAGATTAAAAAGTTGTGGAAAATCCAAAACAAATTAAGTAAACTTACAACGGAAAAGGGAGATCCATATAATCGCTCTTTGAGAATCCTTCCTGACTTTGTTGAAGCATATGCCTGCGATAGGTTTAATCTCAAATTATCAAAAAATCGAAACGAACCAGGCTACGATTGCATTGATGACGACAATAAAAAATATCAAATAAAATACACAGTATTAAAATCAAAAAATGGAAAAGAAAGGTTTTCTAGCTACATCAATAACCTAAAACTAGACAAATTCGATTATTTAATTATCGTAATTTTGAATGAAAAATATGAAATAAAAGAAGTTTATAAGATTCCATCCAATGATTTGAGAAATAAAAAGTTATATAAATTTTTAAGTAAAGACGAAACGACATTTAAAATAGGGCAAGCAATCGAAGAACTACGTAGTTCAGAATATAAGGTGAAGAGATGATCTTAGATTAATACTATCTTACAACTCTAAGGAAATTCTGGGGCAAATCAGGAACTATCCCAAAAATATTAGAAAATTTGCTCCCTCTTCTACCTTTATTCAGTTCAACAAGCTCTTTGTCATTTGTTATGAACCATGAACATTTATTCAGAATTGCCGTAGTTAATAAAACTGCATCATGAGTTCTTAATTTATACTCTAGAATAAGCTTAGGATAAATCATATCGTCTATGGTATCATTCACAATGTTTACACCTTTTTTAAATTCTTTAAGATATCTTGCAATAATTTCTCTAACACTAGATTTTTCTTCTCTTGTGAGGTCGTGTCTTTCTCGTAACTTTGGCCATAATGTTAGTGGAACACCCAACCCATACATCTTGAGGGATAACATTTCATTATATAAAACGTAAGAAACTTCTGCTAGTGTCAAGCTAGAGGTTTTAACTCTATACTCATCTGTGAGTAGAGCCTCTATTAAGGTGTATGAATAGCTAATATTCTTTAATCTTTGCTTTAGTATTTTCTCATTCTTCAAATCTTCGAATTTTTTAGTAGAGTCCTTTATTAAAATCCAGTTTGCAATAACATTGGAATCTAAGAAAATTGATTCCATATTATCATACTAATTGAATCTTATCATTCGAGGATTATATCCAATAGCGATTTCTTCTTTTTCGGTGCTTTCCACAAACCTTTTATTTGTCCCCTCCTCCCAGAACTTGTTGTTCTTTGTCTAAGTTCGTAATATTTTCCAGTGACCGGATTGTAAATTCTCCTTTTTTGTTTTTTTGCCATGTTAAAATATAAATCTTAATTCTAAATAAAATGTTTAGAGAATGAGGCGCTCATTCTCAATATTATTGGTTCTGAGCATATTTCTTTTATTAATTGATCCAATGTCTGCAGAAAAAAGACTAAGTGTTGAAAAATTAGTTGAAAATAAAGACATAAAGGTTGGAGATGATGTAAAGATCATATTAAAATTTAAGAATCCATTTGGAAGAGAAATTCTAATAAGAATTAAAGACAGAAATGTGTTTGGAAATAATGGTCTGAACATAGAGTGTTTGGAGAGTGTAATACCTGGAGGAGAATCAACCCTCGAGTATGACCCGATAAAGCCGTTCAAGTCTGGAGTTTACGAAATTGACGGTGCGGAGGTAACATATATAAATCCAGAGACTGGGATGGAAGAAACGGTAAAATCAAATTCTCTGAGAATAGAGGTTAAGGAGTCCAATCTACAGGTGGGTCGATCTCAGGGCATAACCACAATCTATAGATGTAATGGTATAAATATCGAGCAAACCTCATACTCCTCTTTTGGGTCATTTAACATACAGATCGGTTCTAGTATTTCAAGTGTATCTCAGCAGATAACTCGAACTCCAATAGGAACCAGGGTTCAGAGAAATCAACTTAACCAGAATACAAATATCCTAAAGCGGGAGATGGAGCGACAATTGAAAGCGAGGAGGGAGATGGAGAAACAATTCCAAGAAAATTTGGCGAGAAATGATAAATTCAAAAGAGAAAATACAAGATTATCAAATTTGGGCTACAATATAACAAATATGCGATTTAATCTAACCTCGAATAATACCGGAGATTTTCTCATTAATTATAGAAAAACAAATGGCGAGACTGCAACTATAAGGGGAAGGATGGAAAATGGTACGATAACGGAGATAATGTCTCTAACTCAAGAAGATAAGAAATGGATGATGAAATTACTTAAAGAGAATAAAGAATTCCAGAAATATGATAGACAACTCAGGGAACAAGGATTTAGAAACGAGACCCCAATCTTCAATCAATTATCTCGGAATTATACTAGGATAGTAATTCCTTATAGGAATGATGATAAAAGAAGAAGGATAATTGCGGAATATGTCAATGGCACAATAAAGAAGGTCTCCTTAGAAAGGACTCAAGAGAAAGAAGCGCAATCTTCTATATTGCCAATATTATTAATTTTGGTTGTGGCAATTGCTATCCTTTTGCTCATCTACGGTAAATATCTGAAAATATCTAAGGAGCATGAAATAAGACCAACAGAAGAAGGGATGGAGGAGTTGATTGATTATAGAAAAATTGCGAGAGATATGCTAAATGAGGCAGAAAATTTATTCATTAAGGGAAGGAAAAAGGATGCCTATGAAAAAATTTCTCAGGCAATTAGGTTTTATTTTTCAAATAAATTTAAATTGAGGAGGGAGATAACGAATACTGAGCTATTACATATTCTAAAAAAGAGAAATTTTAGGGAGTATAATAAAATAAAGAGATGTTTGGAGTTGTGCAGTTTGGTAGAGTTTGCAAGATATAGTACAAAAAAGAAGGAATTTGACAAAATTTTAAATGTTGCAAGAAAAATGATAATATGATTCAAAAAATTAAATTATGTGGGACTTGGATATACCGAATTCTCGTTATTGTCTTCATCACACTCTGCAACATCATTTTCAAAGTCTGCAATAACCGTGGCAGTATATTCTGAAGACCACCAATCCAATTGCTCACATGCGACCATTCCACTTCCAGTTACTGTTGCAAATCTACTGAAATATAAGGTTTTTGTTGTGCTAACTTCTCCTGGATCTAAAGATTCTACTGCCTCTGTTTCTGTTCCCACTGCTGGTGCAAGTTTCACTTGAGCAGTTGAAGCATCTACTGCTCTTGCACCAATATTTCTTATCTGGAATTCAACTGTTGCTGATAACGAACAATCAGTCTTGCAGATTTCGTCTTGACAATGAGTATTTGCACTAAGGCTTACCTTTGCTGATATTGATGTTACCATTAAATCAGGACACACACACCTGTAACATCCGGTGTCTTGATATTCTTCACATACCTCACCCCTTGTGGGATCACATTCCCCATCACAGTTGGAACTCTCATATAGACCTTCACCACACTCAACCTGCTGACAGTACCAGCATTCATAGCCCTCATGATACACACACCTATCGGGAGGATCGCATTCATTATCACAAGCACTTTCTGATGAATACATTCCCATATCCTCACAAGTCATTATTGTGGTTGTTGTGGTTTCGGTAATTGTGGTGGTTTCCTCCATTGTTGTCGTTATCTTCCCTACACATTGACCATCCAAACAATATCCTGGATCACAATCCTCTAGTGGTGGCAGGAGTTGACCTCCTCTGGATATTCCAGATATCCTGAATTTGCACTCTGCTTCAGGAGTGCCGGGGTTATAACAAATCGGTATGATGGTTTGTTCATAAACATCATTATTGTAGCATACTCTCTTCTTTATTATTTCCCCGCAGTCTGAATTTTCTTTGCAGGCTATTTTTACACATGAATAACAACCCGTTTCTAAATCAAACTCACAGGCTTCATTCTCACCACATTTTCCTTCACAATCCTCTGAAGTATAGAAACCATCTGGACATTTTTCTTCTGATTCACATCTACAATCTTGTGTGCAGATTTTTCCTTCTTCACAACCTGTTGGGGTCGCTTTAGGGTCGCACTCTTCACCCCATACTCCAGGTAGTCCGTAATTTGGAGGTCTATAAATCCAGCCATCACCACATGTTGGAGTTAATTGTACACACTTACAGTTAACACAAACCTTACCTTTTGGACATAAATATACCTTTGCACCACTCCAATTACTATAGATCGGATGATCCGCCATATCGCATTCTTCTCTGGGGGAGGAGAGATAACCATCCCCACATCTTGGTGTTACAACTGTCTCAAGAGTGGTTGTTGTTTTTTTGGGAATTGTAGTAGTTTCCTTTTGAGAAATTGTTGTAGTGGTAGAGGTAGTCGTTGTTTCATGACCGGGGATTACATAGGGAAGACATTTACATAGAGATGTACAGTAGAGATTGTCCTTACATCCAGTTGGAATTGCCTTGGGGTCGCATTCCTCTCTACCAGCATCGAATTTACCATTTCCACAACAGCACTTGTTTGGACATTCTGTATCAGTTTCCTCACAGATCTGATCTATATGACCCTGTGTAGCGGTCCAGTTAAATCCAGGTTCCATACCCATTATACTGTCATTCATCGCTCCAGGGATAAGAGAGCTGGAATTCCAAGTATAACTATGTCCTTTGGAAACCCTTCCACGTGAAAGAAGATTGCCTATACCCTCCCTAACCTTCTTTCTAATATCATCGGTAATTGGCATTCCCGGTGGATATGTGATAATCAAGTTATTGATAGTTATACTCCCATCATTGTTTATAGTGAAATCGACACTGAAATCAAAATACTCATCATCCAAACCCATCAGATGTCCTATTTCATGTGCAACGACTTTTCCATCATCTCTATTACTAAATTCACCCGTTGCACGTTTAGTGTATGGACCCTTATCAAATCCCTTTCCAGGCATAGCACCGGTTTTTACAAATGACCTGTGATCATTATCTGTTGGAACATTCTTGACCTCGATACAATGATAATCATCAGGACATGAATCTTTATTACTAACAATTTTCATATTAAAATCGAAATGCACTCTACACTTGCAATATCCAAATATTCTATAGCCATGGGGACCATTCCATAAATTCTCGGCTTCTTGCTCCCATTTATCTATGAGAGATTGATTTGCTCCATCACCATAAAATGCTATATTCACAGTCACAGTTATATCACAATCTTCTGTTGATATGGAAGTTCTTGAGAATGTAGTATTTGAGAGAAATAACAGTATGAATATTATCAAAATAAATGATGGCACATTTCTAACGCAATTTTTCTTGATATCTGCAATCATCCTCTGATGGAATTTATGATTTAATTACATATCCGCCATATTCCCATATGTTTGGATCCCAGACCAATGAATCTTTATTTTTTTCCCACCAATTTTCCCATTTCTTTATCGCTTCCTCTCTCTCATCCATTGGAACATAAATACTATAACCAAAGTTTTGTCGAGTGTAATATCTTAAGACAGAAATTGAATATGAACTTAGTGATCTGCGTGGTTTACTTAACAATCTCGTATCATCCGATTTCAGATATTCTATCAAAATTGGAATTCCCTCTTTTTCGCCCAATCCAACAGCGATGCCCGCCGCCGTTTGCCTTATTGTTGGATTTTTATCGTCGAATAAATTTTTTACATGTGAAATTATCTCTTCTTGCTTTTTCCTATCAACTTCGTGACCAATCCTAGATAATGCGTAGAGAGCAGCCCATTTATGATAAGTATCATTACTATAAAGGAGTTCAATTAAATATGGAACTGCTGGTTCGCCAATCTCTACAATCTCCTCAACCCTATCAAATGTGGAATCGTTATTTCTATCGAATCCATTAATTATGGAGAGAATCTTTTCTTTTGGTTTCATGGTTTCTTCTGGGGGAGAGTTTTCTTCCGATGGTTGATATGTACAGGAACAAAAGGCACAAAACAGGCATATAATAGTGATGATAATGATGTGGTTTTTCATTGTCACCAAGATATCGTGTGTAATTTGTGAATAACTTATAGAAGAGAAACCTTAAAAATGAGGACACTCTTTTTCTTTATCTGTTCCAATTATTTTAATCTATGAAACCAATTCTACAGGTTGCATTAGACTTCGTCAATTTGAAGAGAGCAATTCAAGTGGCGAGGGAATCCGTGGAGGGGGGAGCAGACTGGATCGAAGTTGGGACACCCTTGATAAAGGCAGAAGGTCTCAATTCTGTGAGAAAATTCAGGGAGTTATTTCCAGGGCATAAGATAGTTGCAGATATGAAAACCCTCGATGTTGGGAGGTGTGAGGTTGAGATCGCCGCGAAGTCTGGAGCAGATGTTGTTGTTATTATGGGTGTTGCCGATGATTCTACAATTAGAGAAGCTGTAGATGCTGGAAGGAATTATGGTGCCGAGATCATGGTGGATTTGATGAATATAGACAATATGGAAAAAAGAGCAATTGAATTAGAGAAGATGGGTGTTGATTATATATGTGTTCATATCTCCATAGACCAACAAATGAGTGGAATTAATGCAATTGAAGAATTGAAAAAAATTTCTAAATCTGTTAAGATTCCAATTGCAATTGCTGGAGGCATAAATTCAGAAACTGCTGTAGAGGCTGTTAAGGCTGGAGCATCAATAATTATAGTTGGAGGGGCAATAATAAAGGCTGAAAACGCAAGAGTGGCAGCAGAGAGGATTAAGAGGGCGATAGAAGAGGGAGTTCCGATAAAGAGTAGATTATATAAAAAATACACAAATCCATTAGATGTTTTTAGGAGGGTATCCACTGCAAATATCTCAGATGCGATGCATCGATCAGGTTATATTGAGGGGATAAAACCGGTGGCTGGGGTTGAGATTGGAACGAGAATGGTTGGCAGAGCAGTTACCGTGAGAACATATCCCGGTGATTGGGCAAAACCCGTTGAAGCGATAGATGTGGCAAATAGGGGGGATGTCATAGTAATAGATGCCGGTGGCACGGGAAATGCCATATGGGGTGAATTGGCGTCACAAAGTTGTTTAAGAAAGGGTATATCTGGTGTCGTCATTAATGGGAGTGTAAGGGATATCGAAGATATAAGAAAGATGGAATTCCCGGTATTCTCAAGAAATGTGAAATCCGCTGCTGGCGAGCCAAAGGGATTTGGTGAAATAAATGTTCCGATAAGAATTTCCGGACAATTAATAAGACCTGGAGACTATGTAATTGGAGACCTTGATGGTGTTGTGGTTGTTCCAAAGGAAAGGGCAGTTGAAATTGCAAACAGGGCGATGGATATACTTGAGAAAGAAAATAGAATAAGGGAGGAGATAAGGAGAGGTGGAACACTATCAAGTATAATCGAGTTAAAAAAATGGGAAAGGAGATTATAGTAACTTCCTTACATCCTTCGCCTTCTCAAATGCCATGTCGACGGCGTTATATACTTCACTCTCTGATAGTGAACCAACACCTCCCTTTTGCATAGCGTTTATTGTGTCGGTTGTTGTTATCGTCAGTCTCGAATCCATCGCATATTCCTCATCCAATGTTGGATCAATAAGCATTTTATCATTAATCTTTGCAAATGTGCATGGGATTGGCACCTCCGTCACTGGTAAAGAACCAGAATATTCTCCATAGATTACACTTCCATCCTCATACTTCGGTATTTTGGTATTTAAGAGTGCTGAAATTGCTGCAATTCCGGAAGCATCAATTAAATTCCCATCATGGTCCAAAATATGAATATCAATAAAAACGATCCAGACCTTATTTTCCTCAATAAATAATTTCTCTAAGTTAATTGCTCCGGATTCTCTTATACCTCTATCTACAACCCTTGCGACCTCAATTGCCTCTTCTCCGGGAGGACCCGCTTCAAAGTATGGGGATGCCAATGGTCTCAATTCCGCAGATGTTGTCATGACTCCACTTTCTGGAGAATCTGGATACGGCTCGCCAACATCTAAACTTATTCCAACCAAAACCATCGTATTCCCGAGATTTATTAGTGAGGAACCGCATGCCTTTTCACCAACATAATTATTTTCGATCTCAATTTTTCTAAATTCATCGAATTTCCTACCATCCAATCTCTTACCTTGATTTACAAGATTCTTTATATAATCCCTTCTTAGATATGCCTCAATATCCATATTACACACCCTTAACATCGACATTTATACTGGAAAGTAATGCATTCTTCTGTATTTCACAGATTCGCATTGCTCCATCAATTGCAAGTTCATATGCCTTCTTAAATTCATCCCTCGTTAATTTTCCATCCATCTGCAATAAAACAACCTCTTTCTTTCTTGGAGTTATTGCCACTGGCATGTCACACTCTCCGTAATTATCCTCTTCCTTCATCAGGTCTAAAACGATTTCTCCATCCACCTTTCCCACCGCACACGCTGTAACTAAGTCCCTCATTGGTATTCCGGCATCAGCCAGTGCCAGTGCGGCGGCATTTATTCCAGCACATCTTGTTCCAGCATCTGCCTGTAAAATCTCAATAAATACATCTATCGCGGTATTTGGGTATCTTTCAACAAGAACAACAGAATTTAATGCCTCGGTAGTAACCTTCGATATCTCTATGGACCTTCTATCTGGTCCCGGTCTCTTCCTTTCCTCTACAGAAAATGGTGCCAAATTGTATATGCATCTCAACAATGCCTTAGTTGGGTCCCTAAGATATTTTGGATGTAATTCTCGAGGACCATATACACCAGCAAGCACCTTATTTTTACCCCATTCAACATATGCTGATCCTGTTGCCCTCTTCAATACTCCAACCTTCATCTCAATCCTTCTCAATTCATCAAACTTCCTACCATCCAATCTCTTACCGTCTTTAATAAGTCTAATCTTCCCATTCCTTTTCATTTTCAAACTCACTTTTAAATTTTAATTTTTTTAATTTTTATTATAATTTTCCTCAAGCATCTTGGCAATTCTATCCGTCAATCCTTTTGTTTGTGCCTCCTTCTCTATCCTCTTTATTGCCATTATCGTTAACTCTATATTGCCGTCGTTGATCCATATTCTACCATTCTGACCCACTAAGATCCTACTCTTCGTTTTTTCTTTTATTAAATTTAACATTGAACGCTTTTTTCCAACCACCCTTGGAACTCGTTTTGGATTCACCTCTATAACGATTCCATTCTCAAGTTTCCTCGGTCCCGAGATGGTGGAGTTGTTTACTTCATCAACCCTTGAAATCTTGCCACTTATAATGTCTCCAACAACAAAATATTTTCTTATATCCTCATTCAATGGGTCTCTTGCAACTTCCTCACCCTTGAGTATGCATGTATATGGCGAATTTATATCAATGACCCAATTCCTACTCATTATGTTCTTTACAACACCGATAACGATATCGCCCTCTTTAGGAACATATGTTCCAGATGATGGAATAATTATGACCCTATTCCCAATGACCCTCGCAATTCCCTGAATTGCGGAATATACCTTTCCGTTCTCGTAGAAACAATTCGTATCACAAATTATCCTACTCCCAATTAATTGTCCGGGAATGACAAATTCATTATTTTTAATGCGTAACATTCCAAGCCACCACTTACTTTACTACCTTTATTCTGACATCGCCACGGGTTAATTTATTAATCTTGTCATAAAATTCATCCCGCAAGCCAGCGGGAATTTCCAATAGACAAAAATAACTATCTTCTAACCATTCCTCCTTCTTAACATTCCCAAATTCATATAAAATTTTATAACAAATTCCAGAATATTGTGCCGGAATCTTGACCGCAATCTCTAAGGTTTCGAGTCTGATGGGAATAATTGGTTGTAATTTTTTTATTATTGCTTCAACCTGTTCCTCGGCACTCTTGAATATGTCGATATTTACTCTCGCTTCTTTCATTGCCTTTTCAATTCTTGCTGGAGGATGCGGCGTGTTTGTCTGAGGATTTATCGCATTCTTTGAGATTATCGAGGCTATTTGTTTCCTTTTCTCTTCAAGCATTCTTCTTCTCTGTTCTGTTGTTAATCCGATTTCCCCCCTCTTTAATATCTCACTTGCAACCCTTTCAACATCGTAGCTTCCAAAGAATTTCTTCATTAGTTGTTCTGATGCCCTCTCCCCGGATCTCGCATCCCTAAATACCGAATTTATCGCGAGCAATTCATCAAAGTTCACATTTCTGCCCTGTCTATATTGTAGTGCCAAATCTGGGTCAACAAGAATTTCAAATGTCTCACCCCGAATCTTTAATCTTGCTATAACTGCCCTGTCCAGACTAACCATTTTTGAGATATAAGACATAAGAAATTATTCAGGACCCCTCCCTCTTATTTAACTCATTTTTAAGGCTTTGCATCACATCACCGATTTCCTTCTTACTTACTTCTCTGTATCTATCTCCCAATTCGATCGTTATAATCTCTATAAATTCCCTCGATAATTTCTTCTCAGATATCAGATTTAATGCCTTTAGTGCAAGTGCAATTGCTTCATATCTTGACATTCCCTTTCTATATTCCCTCTCAAATAACTTATCAACATCGCTCTTTCCAACCCCAATAGATGTTGCCAAGTATTGAGTAAATGCACCACTCGGGTCAGTTTCAAATAGATATGGCTTATCATTCACTCCAGCAATTAGTAATGCCGCGCCGAAGGGTCTCGCACCACCATATTGCGTATATAATTGCTTTATATCACATATCTCTCTTGTCAGATTTACCACACTTATCGGCTCATTATAGGCTACCCTGCTCCTCTGAGCCATAATTCTCGCCTCTTCAATCAATCTCCTCGCATCTGCAACCAAGCCGGATGTGGCAATCCCGATGTGTTCATCTATCTTAAATATTTTTTCTATTGATTGGGGAATTATTAGAGATGATGTTATGCTCTTATCAACTGCCAATAACACTCCGTTCTCATATGCAATACCGCAGGCGGTTGTGCCTCTCTTTACCGCCTCTCTTGCATATTCCACCTGAAATAACCTACCGTCTGGGCTAAAGACCGTGATCGCCCTATCATAGGCTGCGGGACCAGTTGGATACATTTTGTTTACACCTCAATCCAGACCAATAAGATAAAATAGAATTATAGACTTAAATATTAATTTTTAGTTTATTTTAGTTTATTAATTTTTTAATTCTCCAATCTGACACCATCTCTCGAGATTCTCGTCTTAATCACTTGTCCACCCACCTTCTCTATTTCATTGGCAACATCTCCAATGGCAATCATTATGCCGCCTCTGCCCGCTCCACAGAGTTTTGCTCCGGGGCTCTTCTTTCTGGAAGCCCACACCAATTTCTCTAATTCTGGTGATGATACTCCAATCGCAGATAATAGACCGTGATTTATGTTCATGACCTGTCCAAATCCCTCCATGTCTCCACTCTCCAGGAATCTCTGCCCGTAATCTACAATCTCCTTCATAATTTCAAGATATTTTTCAAAGAATCCTGGAAATTTATTTTTTAATTTCATAACATCTGAGACTATTTCTCCGGTGTCTGACCTTATTCCAGTGTTTCCTATCGTAATTTCTGGGCATTCCCTTATCCTAACATTTTCACATTTTCCACTCTGATACCTTATAATGCCACCATATGTCACCGCGTATGGGTCAACTCCGCTTGATTTTTTGTGAATTATGTTCTCTATATCCCATGAAATCCTTGCGATTTCTTTTTTACTTAGGTTATGACCCATTTCTCTCGAGATTGCAAACACAAGTGCCGATGCGATCGATGCGGAACTTCCCATACCAGAGGAAACTGGAACATCGGAGTTTATATCTATACTCAATCCGGCACTCTCTTCTATAAATCTCAATGTTTTGTAGATCGCCTCAGCAGAGAGTGCAAGATTCCATTTTTTTCTCAACCTTGGGATGTCGGAAAATTCGAATTTAAAATTCATCACATCTACTGCCGGATTATTCAGAACGAATTTGTCATCGTTTCTCTTACTTACTGTCACATAACTCCTCAAATCGACAGTTGCCACGAGGACGGGATTTCCATAGACTGCAGCATGCTCTCCAAGTAATATGATTTTTCCCGGTGCCGACGCCTTGGTTGTCATCCTTTATTCATATTTATATTTCTTATATTTCATACAAGAGTAGAGAGTTTCTCTACTATTGCATCACCAACCTCCGATGTCTTTGAATTACCACCAAGGTCTTTTGTCCTTACCTTACCTTCCTTTAGAACCTCCTCTATTGCCCTTAGAACTAATTTTGATGCATCAACTTCGTTAAGTTCATTCAGCATCAATGCTCCCGCCCATATTGTGGCAATTGGATTTGCAACATTCTTCCCGGCATATTTTGGTGCGGAGCCGTGAATTGGCTCGAACATCGAAATTCCCTCTGGATTTATATTCCCCCCCGGGGCAAGACCAAGTCCGCCCTGAATCATTGCTCCCAAATCCGTTATAATGTCGCCGAACATATTTGGGGTTACAATTACATCATACCATTCCGGATTCTTTATAAACCACATAGTGATCGCATCAACAAAATTAAATTCCGTTTCTATTCCCTCATATTCCCTTGAAATCTCCGTGAATATCTCTCTCCAGAAACTGTATGCATAGGTTAATACATTTGCTTTATCAACAGATGTTACTCTCTTTCTGCCCTCTCTCTTTGCCAATTCGAATGCATATCTTATGACTCTTTCACATCCCTTCCTACTTAAAACACCAATCTGATACGCGATCTCATCCCCATCAGATTCAATATCAAGGTCGAATTTTACACTATAGAGCGACCTCTCGATTTCGAGGATATTTCTCGATTTTCCTTCCATCGCATTTCCGCCGATTCCAACATAGAAATCCTCGGTATTCTCTCTAACAACAACGAAGTCTATATCATCCGGGGATTTGTTTTTGAGTGGGCATTCAACACCCTCGAGCAGTTTAACAGGTCTCAAATTTACAAATTGGTCAAAATAAAATCTCAAGTAGAGCAGAATTCCCTTCTCAAGCACGCCAGGTTCAACCCTCGGGTCACCCAATGCCCCGAGATAGATGGCATCCATACCCTCTATCTCGTTCAAATCCTCTTCATTAATCAATTCACCAGTCTCGAGATAATTATCCGCACCGAAGTTATATTTGTGCCACTCTATCTCAAAATTTTCGATCTCCGAGACCCTATCAAGGACCCTTTTTCCCTCCCTGATTATCTCCGGCCCTATTCCATCTCCCGGAATTAATGCGATCTTGTACTTAGACATTTTTCAGCCTCCTTTTATGCAATTTCATATGACCCTTCTGTATGCCCTCTGTCGATAATGCCCTCAATGCCGCTAAATTTTGTGCAAGTCCCACGGACGCCATAACCTCGCTCAGTTCTCTTGCTGTTTTAACATTCAATATCTTTAAGGATACCTTGGCGTATGGTGCGGTTGTTGATCCCCCAACGATCCCGACAGCAAGAGGCAATTCAATTCTACCGTTTAGATTTCCATCTTCATCTATCTCCCATGTTGTTAGTGGCAAGTACCTGCCAGATATGGATGCATAGCCATGAGCTCCAGATTCTATTGCCCTCGTATCATTGCCAGTTGCGAGTGCCACCGCAATTATACCATTCATTATCCCCTTGTTGTGTGTTACCGCTCTATATCTATCAATTAATGCAAATTCGTATGCCTTTATAATCCCATTCATCTCCTCCTCGCTGAGCGCATCCCTTGGGATCGATACACTTGCCCTCGCAAGTCTCTTTACCGCGAGATTTGATAGAATTCTAAGATAAATTTTCCCACTGGTTATCTCCTCTATATATTCTGCAACAGATTCGGCCATCGTATTTACTATGTTTGCACCCATTGCATCCCTAACATCAATTAGCAGATGGATTATCACCATGTTATCTATTATCCTAACCTCCAGGTCCCTTGCACCACCACCCAGGTCGAGTAGAATTTTATCCCGAGAATTTGCAATATCTAATATATTTTCTTTATTCTCAAGAATTTTCTCTTTTGCAGATTCCGGGTTCTTTGCTATTAATTGGATTTGTCCAATCATTATCGGTTCCGTGCTCGTTGCTTTAAAACCCCCTCCAGACCTCGCAATTCTCGCAGCATTACTTGCTGCAGCAACAACTGATGGCTCTTCGATTGCCATCGGAATCAGATAATCCCTGCCATTTATAAGGAAATTCACCGCAATTCCCAGGGGGATTTCAATCTTCCCTATTACATTCTCGATCATTAGGTCTAATTCATCCAGGGAGGAGCCATCTGTCAATATTCTCTTCTCATCATCGTCCAAATTTGAAAATCTACTCACAATATTTAACCTCTCCTCTACCGACAATCTATAAAATCCCGGAAGTCTTGAACTCTTCTCCATTTTTAGAAGTAATTTTTAGAGTAATAATATTTTTAGAAAAATGTTAAATAAAATGGTTAAATAAGATGCCAGGTATCGTGCTCGAGAAAAGGTATGAAAGGTTGAGGAGGATTATAGGGGATATTATCATAGATAGAAACTCAAAAAATAAGAGAGCTATAATCGCATTCTCGGGAGGGGTTGATAGCAGTGTGGTTGCAAGAATTGCGAGAGATGTTTCTGACGATGATAATATAATCGCGGTAACGATAGATTCCGAGATCGTGCACAGGAGGACCATAGAGAATTCCGAGAGAATTGCGGATGAGATCGGAATTAAGCACTTCGTTTTAAGGAAAAATTTTCTCGATAATTCAAGGATCGTTGAGAATTCTATTGATAGATGCTATTATTGTAAGAAAAATATTATAAGGGAAATAAAGAAATTCGGGAAGATTTATGGAATCTCGGTCATACTTGATGGAACAAATGCGGATGACATGAATGAATTCAGGCCGGGGATAAGGGCGCTAAAGGAAGAAAATGTTGCGAGTCCGCTTGCGGATGCTGGAATCGGAAAAAGGGAGGTGAGAGAGATCGCAAGATTTTTGGGACTCTCAAACTTTAACGCTGCTTCTGAGAGCTGTCTCGCTACAAGAATTCCATTAAATGAGAAAATTACATACGAGAAACTGAGAATGGTCGAATCTGCGGAGGAATTCCTATGGAAACTTGGAATCTCATACCTCAGAGTGAGGAATTTTGATGGAATTGCGATAATAGAGACATTGCCAGAAGATATTGAAAAAATAATTTATAAGAGAGATACAATTTATGATAAATTAATTGACATGGGATTTAGAAGGGTATGCGTCGATATCGGAGGCGTTCTAAGGAAATATCGCACCTTGGAGATATGATTTGTCATTGGGCGAGAAGGAAGCATATTTAGTTTAAGGATGCATAATATATTGTTGAATTTTTAATGATAATTCATTTTAATTCATTTAAAATGTATGTTCTCGGAATTTGGGATGGGCACGATGCGGGGGCGTGTATAGTTGAGAAGAATAGGATAGAGGTCGCGGTAAACGAGGAGAGATTTACGAAGAGAAAACTGGATGTTGGATTTCCATTCAATTCGATAAGAGTTTGTCTCGATTTCTTGGATTTAAAGCCATCCGACATATCCATAGTTTCCTTTACCACAACAGATTTTGCAAAAACACTGACGAGGGCATTTCCGTCCCTTAAGAGGAAATACTATCTCTTCAGGAGAAGGAAAATCCCGGAACCGATATTTTCTGAATTCAGGAGGCACTTTAAGTATAGAACCACCGAGATTCCAGAGGTTCCATTAAGTAGAAGAATAAGTCTGTGGTATTTTAGAAGAAATTTGGACAGAATGGGTTTCAAGGATTATGAAATCGACATCGTTGACCATCATTCCGCCCATGCCATTTCTGCCGTAATATGCAGCGGTTTTAAGAAATCCATAGCGATAACCCTGGATGGTGTTGGAGATGGCTTATCTGGAACGATAAATATATTCGAGAATGATGAACTTGAGAGAATTTCCTCAATAAAGGCGAGGGATTCATTTGGAATATTCTTTGAGCAGGTAACAACACTACTTGGAATGCGAGAATTAGAGGATGAGGGCAAGGTAATGGCTCTCTCAGACTTCGCATTTAAGGTCCCGGATGATGAGAATAAACTGCTAAATTTCTTTGAGGTCGATGGTTTAAATGTCAAATGTAAATACTCCACGATTGGAAGATACACGATATTGAAGAAATTGCTCTGGAATACTCCAAGGGAGCAATTGGCTTATATGGCTCAGAGAACCCTCGAGAAGCATATCTGTAAATTGTTCAGGAATGCAATTTCGGAATTGGGAATAAAGAATGTCTGCTGGAGTGGTGGCGTTGCCTCAAATATTAAGGTCAATATGAAGATAAGGCTGAATTCTGGTCTAAGGAGGTGGTTTGTATTCCCTCACATGGGAGATGGCGGTTTGGCGGTTGGTTCCGCTCTCTACACATCATTCAAGAAATTTGGAACGAGACCGAGGAAATTAAAAAATGCGTATCTTGGAAATGAATTTTCAGAGGATAAAATAATCGAATCCATTAACAAATACAAATTGGAATATGAGTACAGAGAGGATATTTCTGAATATGTCGGTGAACTGCTCTCCAATGGAAATTTTGTCCTGTGGTATCAGGGGAGAATGGAATACGGTCCAAGGGCATTGGGGAATAGAAGTATAATTGCTCCCCCATCCCCGGTAGAGATCAAGGATAAATTGAATTTAAAGATAAAAAGGAGGAGTTGGTTCCAGCCGTTTTGCCCATCTCTTCTTGAAGAGGAATCAAAAAAGATATTTGAGAATGTTGATTCATATGATAGATTTATGACAATGGGTTATATGTCGAGAGAGGAGATGAGGGAGAGAATTATCTCTGTTATAAATGTCGATGGCTCTGCAAGACCGCAGATGCTTGGGGATGAAAACCCAAGATTTAGAAGACTTCTGGAGGAGGTGAAGAAGAATCTTGGACTCGGGATAATTCTCAACACCAGTTTTAATTTACATGGCTTTCCAATAGTAAATTCTCCAGATGATGCGATAGATGTTATGTTAAAGACAAGGGCGAGATATCTTGCACTTGGAAATTTCTTTATTGAAAATAAGTAAGGAAAATGGAATCTGAGAGAATTGATGATTTATTAATTAAATTCTTGCCATCGGCGATCTCGGCACTCATGATTATTATTCTCTGTTACTTCGTCTACAGACACAAAAGATTTGGAATTGGGGTTGAGGATTTGATGTATATTGAGGTTTTGTTCTTCTCAATAATATTTCTCCTCATCATAGTGCTATTAATCCTCAATCTTGGGGAATTTAGGAGAAATTTTATGATAAGTCGGAGAACATGGATTCTTCTTTTTATGATCCTAATTCTTGGCTTCTCTCTAAGAGAATTTATTGTTCCACACACGCACAGAATATTCTTCGATGAGGACCTCTATCTCGGAATTGCGAATTCAATAGCAACGGAGGGTAAGAATATACTCTGTAATTATGGCACACCAACCCACTGCAGGGAGGGAATCCTAAATAAGGACCCCTCCGGGTGGCCGTTCCTCTTGGCAATCTTCTACACCATCCTTGGAACATCAGAGGAAATTGCATTTAAAATTTCTGCAATAATCGGAACGCTATCGATTCTACTCATATTTCTGATAGCATTTCTTCTCTTTAGATCCCATGAGGATAGAAGGGAGACCATTGCGCTATTCTCCGCACTTCTCTTTGCATTGACTCCGGCACACATCATCTGGTCCGGAAGTGTTGCAACTGAGGTTCCATTCTGTTTCTTCTCCCTGCTGACAATCCTTTCCTACCTTCTCTATCTAAGGAATGAAAAATTCAGGACACATCTCTTGGGAATAACCCTGCTGGCATTTACCGTCCAGATTAGACCGGAGGGTATTTTATTCATTCTGATTATAATCTTTATGCTTATTCTATTTGAAAGAGAATTGTTAAGTAAGTTAACCGATTCCGAATTTTTAATTCCGTGGGTCCTGTTATTTTTCTTGATAACTCCGCATTTGATCCATCTCTATTCTCATATGGGAATGGACTGGGGCGCACCCTCCGGAAAGAAATTTAGTTTGGAGTACGCACCGCATAATTTCTCATTTAATGCGATGTTCTGGTTCACTGGAGAAATGCACCCGTTGTTCTTTACACTCCTCTCAATTATCGGCATTGCCAATCTATTCTCAAGGGATAGAAGAATCTGCATATTCCTAATTCTGTGGTTTATCACATATTTTATATTATTCGGATTGTTCTATGCTGGCGGGGTTGATAACGGGGGAATTGGCTTCAGATTTATAAACATCTATTTTTCTCCAGTTATTTTGTTTGGGGGCTATGGGGCATTCTCTCTTGGAAGATCGCTCGAAAGATTATACAAAAACCTAAATCTTCGGGGATATAATTTGTTTGCATATTCAACGATCCTTTTACTCATACTTCTATCATTTACATTTTTCTCGGACTTTCCGTATAAGGAATTTGGAGATATAATTAAATTCATTCTACCGAATTCAATGATTTCCCGGGAATTAACACAAAGTCTAATCTACCCACCGGTGGAGCCATACACACTCGAGATCAATGATATAAATCTGACACTATCAAAGAGTATTGGATTCATAATGGTTCCGAACAGACAGGCACAGTATGCGAGGGAGATGCACGACATCCTCGTGTTGAGAAATATCGACGAGATCGATGGATCGTGTTATGTCTTAACCCATAATCCGAGCATATTCCTAATTCATGGAAAGAACTCCCTACAAACATGGTTCGGTTCCAATAAGAGGGTTATGGATGAAATTTTCAATGAGACCGATTGCGTTTTGTGGCTTGAGGGTGCGTGGTGCCTCTTCGAGCCTCATAAATCCGGGGTATGTAGGAATATGCACAACAGATATGAACTTGAGATTATGGACAGACATGTAATGGAAGATAATCCAGAGCAGGTATTCACTATCTATAAAGTGAGGAGAAAGGAAGGATGAGAAGATTAAAGAGCATCATATCAACACTGATTGGAATATCAATTCTTTTTTACATAATCTTCACTCTAGATGCAGAAAAAATTCTCGACCTAATTCTGAGGATCAGGGTCGGATACTTCATCATTGCGGGAATATTCTATTTTTTTGTTGAATTATCCGCATCGATTCTTTTAAAAATTGCGATATCGAGGGATATTCCATTCATAGAGATTCTGAAGTCTCATCTCCTTGGAATGCTCTACAGCAATGCAACCCCCGGGAGGGTTGGCTATTATTATGTCGCATTTTCTCTTGCAAGAAAATCAAATTCGTCAAGGTCTGAGATAATAGGGATCCTTACCTTGTTTCAGGGACTAAATTTCCTTGTAAAGATATTTCTATGCATGATCTCCGCAATTTATTTCTCAGAATTTATCGTGAGCCAAGAATCTAGGATCTATCTATTCCTAATTTCATCGTTTCCAATCATTATCGTTATAGGGATTCTCATCTCAATATATACGAATATCCTAAACAGAATTATAGCGAGAACTCCCATCCTAAATCTCATTCTTGGGTATGTAGAGAAAATGCAATATGCGTGTAGAGAAATAGAGGGTGGGAGAATCCATAGAATGATACTCTTGCTTTTAATTGGCTGGCTTCTGATGGGTTTTCAATTCTATTTCATTTCGAAATCTCTGAACTTCGATATTAATTATTTAGCGGCACTAATGCTTCAACCCCTATTAACAACAATTACATTCGTTCCGATTTCACCCTCGGGTATTGGTATTGCTGAGGGTGGTTCTTCCCTTCTCTTTAAAATTATTGGCTTAACCCTTGAGAATGGAGTCGCATTTATGCTTCTCGTGAGATTTAATTCAATTCTTGTAGATTCTCTGGGACTTCTCGATTTGAGGAGATTTCCTACTAAATGATCTCCCCCCTCAAATCAAAATATGTTACCTCTCTTATCTTCACATTTACAAATTTCCCCATCAAATCATTTTCAGACCTTATAATTATGGGTTTGTAGGAAAAATTCCTTGCACAGAAACTTCCATCTTTTTTGGATTCGGAAACGAGGGCTTCTCCCCTCCAGCCCATCCATTCTTTGTTTTTTTCTAAACCAATTTTCCTAAATAATCTTGTGAGAATCCTCGACCTATCCTTGGTTATTCTAGAAGGAAAAGTTCTCATTCTCTCCGCTTCAGTTCCAGGACGTGGCCAGAATCTCGAGATATTGACTATGTCGGGCTTTAATTCATTTATCAATTTTAGTGTGTCTCTAAACTCCTCCTCGGTCTCACCCGGAAATCCCGCAATTACATCGGTCGCTATCGTAATCCTTGGAAAATTTTCTCTGAATTCGAGAACAATTTTCCTGAAATCATCAACCGAATATTTACGGTTCATCTTTCTAAGAATTCTGTCATTTCCAGACTGAACTGGAATATGGAGAAATTTATAGATCTTATCACTTCTATACGCATTAATTAATTCATCGAGAATCTCCAAGGCATGATTCGGATTCATCATTCCAATTCTGATTTTAAATTTTCCTTCAATTTTGGAAATTTCTCCCAGTAAATCCGGCAATCTAATCCCTTTATCAATTCCATAGGCTCCCGTGTCTTGAGATGTTAGCCAAATCTCTCTAACACCCTCGGCAATAGCACTTTCTGCCCTCTCCAGAATTAGATCAATTGGATAGGAGTTTAACTTACCCCTCGCTTCTTTTGTAATGCAGTATGTGCAATTTCCCAAGCATCCATGAGAAATTGGAATTATCTCAACCACGGGATTTTCTCTAACTCTCGGCATCTCCAGTCTGCATTTTCCATCGGAAATCTTAACAAATCTCTTTCCATTCTCTATAGATTTAACCGCTTTAACTATATCTTGAATATTCATTCCCAGAAATGAGAATCTTTTAAATTCATTTGAAATTTCTGGATATGCAGCCGGCAAACAACCGGTAACTATAACCCTTCTTCCAGACTCCTCCAATTTCTTCAATCTCTTTATTATCTTTCTCTCCGTGGGTGTCTTTACGGTGCATGTATTTACAATTAAAATATCCCCATTCTTTCCGATATTAAAGCCCTCTCTTTCCAGCAGACCCCTCATTGCCTCAGAATCTGCGCGGTTCATTGCACAGCCGTAGGTTTCTATTTCAATAATCATTTAGCACTTGTAAACAGATTCTATTTTTTTGACTATATTCTTCCAATCGTACTTTTTAACTTCTTTGAATGCAAAAGTTGAAATCTTCTTTGAGAGATTTTGATCCAAAAGCAATTCAGCTATTTTTTCAGATAATCCCTCCACATCATCTTTTTTTACAATAAATCCTGTTTTTTCATTTTTTATTAATTCTTTTATTCCTCCATCATCTGAAGCAATTACGGGCGTTTTTGAGGCCATTGCTTCTAAAAGAACTATACCGAATGACTCTCCATAAATGGAGGGAAGAACAAACACGTGGGAGTTTTGATAAATTTCTACGAGTTTTTCTTTCTTCCTTCCTTCCACTATAGAAACATCTTTACTTAGATTTAAAGCTCGTATCAGTAAATCTACTACAGATGAAAAGTAACCACTGCCAACAAGCGTGAGATGTGCGTCTTCCACCTCTTGTTTAACTTTTTGAAAAGCCTCTAAAAGAATGTGGATTCCTTTTCGATAGGTAAATCTTCCAACAAAAAGCACACTTTTTCCGTCAAATGTTTTAACTTCTGGCGAAAACTCATCAACATTTATCGCGTTGCCTATTATCTCTATCTTCTTTGATGTAAAATGCGATATAAATTTTGCAGCCGCATTGCTCACGGCAATTATTCTGTCAGCGCTATTAATATACTCCCTATAAGGGAAAAGAACATAGGATGAAGGCTTCCACAAATAATCAAAATCATACAGGAACTGGATGGAGTGGTTGGTTAAAATGGTTTTTATTCCTAACTTTTTACCTGTGAATATTGAAAGAAGGGATATTGGTGAGAATGCGTGATGCCCATGAATTACATCTGGTTTAAATTCTCTTATTTTCTTTTCAAGTTCGGAAGTTTGGGGTATATCCAGCACTCTTGAAGTTTTAAAAATTGAATTCACACGAATCACATTTAATCCGTGCTGCCTGTCATCGAATTTTGCCTTTTTTGTGATTATTACCACTTCATGCCCTCTTTTTTCCAAAGCTCTTGTCAAACCCTCTATATGGGTTGTTATCCCACCTATTTTCGGATAAAAATAATCGCTGCAGAGTGCTATCCTCATAGTAAAACACCCAGTATTATTAAAAAATATGAGATATTGGAATAAATGTCAAGTATTCTGTAGGATTTCTTACTGTAAAATGCGAGATAAAAAATCGCTGTTATCACTAAAAACAATGAAAATATTATATGCTTGTTAATTGTGTAGAAAATAGGCAAAAGCGAAAAGGGAAATAGAAGCGAAAGGAGATACGTAACCTTTTTAGATGCATTCAATCCAAGTACGTAAACAGCTGTTCTTATCCCGGCTTTTTTATCGCTCTCATAATCTTCTATATGGTTTCTCAATTCAAGAATTAGAGAAAAATAAAATATAGATACTACTATAAGAGCGTGCAAAAGTTCAATATTCTTGGAAAAGAATATAGAAGGAAATAAAAAGAGTAAAGAACCGAAAAAAAGGCCGTGGGAGATTAGATCAAAAAATGGTTTCGACTTTAATCTGAGCGGCGGGGAGGAGTATGAAAACGACAGAAAAATAAGAACAGAGAAGAAATAGAAAACATTTAATCCATGTGAAAGAGAAAGGAATATACCAAGCAATGCTAAAAGTAAGGAGAATATTATACTTTCATTCTGCTTTATCTCTCCCATAGCTACTGGATTGCTCTTTTTCTTTTTAAATAAATCCTCTCTGATGTCAAAGCAATTATTTATAGAAAAACTGAAACCCAAATAGAGAAAAATGAGCACATAGAAAAATATTGTTTCTGAAATGGAAGCATCTAATTTTGTGAAGATTGCGTACCCTAAAGTAGCGATAAGAAAATACCCTAACCAGTTTCTTATACGTAACATTTTTAAATATGCTTTGAAGTTCATTATTTTTAGAATCATAACAACTGCTTTTGCAAGTACATATCTTATCAGTTCAAACATTTTTCATCCATGTCACTTAAAAAACTCTTATTATCTTCCCTCCGTGCTTTCATCTCCGGCTATAAAGCTGACGTTGTTAAGATATTTCCGTGCTTCTTTCACTGCACTCAACACTTCTTCTCTCGTCGGTGCTCTCCAGTCATCACAAGATACTGGCCAATATGCATCTATCCTTAGAGGTATATTTTCATCCACGGAGGAAATAAACTCTGCTATTTTCCTTATTTCTATAACATCCACACAACCCGGTATGAACACAGTTTCCGTAGATAGCTTTATCCCTTCCTCATAGATACGCTTGAAATTCTTCAAAACCCTCTTATTTGATTTTCCTGTATAATAACGATGTATATCATCGGTATAAGCCTTTATGCTCACCTTCACCCCATCCATCTCTTTGATCGCAGAAATGGAAATATCATACCCATTCGTGGTAAATAGTTATAAGTTTCAGGTTTTGAGCGAAGGTTGGAGGCGATTTCATGCAAAACGGGATCGAGAGTGGGCTCCCAGCCACCAAAAAGCACATTTTCGGCTTTATCGGCTCTAATAATCTCACGATATCCTCTACATCGAGGAATTGTAGATCTTTCTCTTTTATCTTTATCTCTGCTTGAGATGTGGGAAGGTGACAATCGAATTGGAAGGTTTTACATAAACAACCCTTGCAGAAGAAGTTACAACCCCAGAAGGAGAGATATGCTAAGCTTCCGAATTCATGGAAGCTAATATGATAAACTTTTGTTTTCATTTTGCTAAGGGCAATCATTTAACTACATTCTCATAAAAGAATTTTAAGGTGAAATAAACACTTCGCATCATTGCTGATCTGCTTTTATTTGAATAAGAAAGCAAGAAATCACGAGGAGTTTTACCCGATTTCAGAAATTTGATCGCAATATCTCTGTATTTCTTTCCCGTTCTATAGGAGTATTTTCTAAGCTTTAATTCTTCAATAAGTTTGCCAACAAGTTCATAGTTACTGAGTTTTTTATGTTTTTCTTGCATAACTTATAATGGAAAAGGAGAATTTAAATATTTCGCATGCTGATCAGATTTATGAAGTTTCCCGAAAACAATTCGGGAAATGGTTGTTATCTGCCATGCAAGAACGAAGAAATATTAAGGTGATACTATGAAGTTGTTTTTCTCAACGAAAAGGAATTAAACCAGTTAAATCTGTAATGCAAGTTGATTCTATGGATATGGAGTTAAGAAATGGTTTGTGGAATGCTTTAACCATATTTTATTGGAGTAAAGTAAAAAAAAGGGGTTATGGTTACGAATATGATAATATAGATATTTTACTTAAACTGTTATGGCACAGTTATTTTAAGAAACCAATTGATACTTTAGACCAATATTGGCCTGATACATATAAGAAGATAAGAGAATATTTCTTTAATTGCGAGTGGTATGAAGTTTATGATTTTATAGAGTTCATAGCCAATAATTATCCTGTCGATGAAGTTAACTTAAAATTTATGGAGTTTTGCAATTCTGTTTTGGAGCGTGAATTATCTGCATACCGTTTTGTCGGAGGTAAAATTACACAGATAACCTCAGAAACAGAAGTTTCGGAGATTGAAGACGCTTTAGAGATCTCAAAACCCTTAAAAGCTGTAAATACTCATCTGAAAAGAGCCTTGGATTTATTAGCAGACAGAAAGTCTCCTGATTATAGAAATTCAATAAAAGAATCAGGAGAAAAAGAAGATTATAGAGCGTTTAAAGAATTTGTATGAATGGAGATTGGAAGAAGCAAAAGGTAATGATGCTATTAAGGAACTTAAATGGTTTGGATTATGGTTTATTAATAATCAAAATCAAATAAGTAAGGATTGGATGATCTCCAAATTAAACGAAACATTGGAAGTAACAAATGGTGTGATAGAATTCACAAGCGAGATAGTGGAAAGACTTGAAGATTATCTGGAAAAATATTGCTTGGAGATATTAAAAACACTAAATTTACTTGTAAAAGTCGATAACCAAGATTGGTTTTTAATACCCTCTAAGGAAACAATTAAAAAATTACTTATTCATACAACTGAAACATGTTCAGTTGAGGAAATAAAAGACTCCATAAATGAAACAATAAGTAATCTTGTAAGGAAGGGATATCATGAGTTTTCAAATCTTTTATATCAAATAGAGAAAGCGGGCTCTGGCACCCTTCACCGACGCTTCGGCCCCTTCGGGGTTCGGACAACAAGCGGGTATCTGGTTCGGGCTTTCAGCCCTCACCCAAATCGCCTTCGGCGACTTCAGATATCCGCTGGACGTTGTGCGTAATCGGCTTCGGACGCCTAAAACAAAAGATATAAAAGGAACAAAATTAATTTATGAAAGGAAGATAACAAAATGGAGAAAGATAAACTGCGAAAAATTGTTGTTGCTGTGCTCTCAGTAATAGTAACAATAAGTGTAATAGCATATCTCAATACGCTACCAAAGCCAGTTTTTGAAAAACCATACTGGATTAGTATTGTCGCATTGCTGTTCATGTATTGGATAATTTTCATCAACTGGTCCAAACGTAAAAGAAAATAAGCAGGACATCCCAAGCTGACTCTTCGGATTGTTTCGCATTCCTCGTCCCTATCGGGAGACATAACGGCGGATAAAAGGCTTCGCTACGCTCCGCACAAATTTCGCAAGGCGAAACTTCACATAACCCCCAGCCGTTAGTTGCAATCCGTTCGCTCGCCCTTAAAAGAAAACTTTTTTAAAGAATTAAATTTAATATATTCATGATGAAATCCAAATATGTTTTTGGAATTTAGCATTAGCAATTATCGGAGCAATTTTTATAAGTGGATGTGTTCAACAAAGCGAACAGGAGGGACAACAGATTCCACAAAATCAAGAGATACGGCAACCGAAAACAGAAATTAATCTGGAAAATAACGGTCTTAAAGTAAAAATCTCGCCAACGGAAGATAAAAAAGTTAGTGGGATAATAACGGTAACTTTAGAAGATATTCCAGGTAAAACTACAAAGATACTTGTTTCTTTAGCGCCACAGGGATTTAAAGGAGATTTATATAATGATCCAAATGTTATTATCCAATGGATAGATCAGCCCTCTATTGGCCAAGAAATTTTATTAGATACAACAAAAGTGGAAAATGGAGTTTATGGTATAGGGGTTTCAGCAACTTATGACGGGGCTCCAGAATCAAGCCCTTGGATAGCTCTTGTTCGAACTCAAGTGAATGTACAAAATTAGAATTTCATTAATGCTTCAGGAATTATCCACGAGTTAAAGAGATTAATTAGCAAGACCTCCAAGTACAATACCACCAAGGCAAAGTGAAAAACTCGAATTTCACTATTTCATCCTTTTTGAATTCTCAATTAGGACTAGAAGTAAATCAACCTTTATTCCCAGATGATCCTTTAATTCCTGTTCTATTTCAACAAGTTCCAACAGACTTTAAAGTGTCATCTATAAAAATACAATTTTTTCCCAAAAAATCCAGATTCTAAATTAAATCTTTTTTGACAATTCTCACAAGTTATAATTATTCTAAATAAAGAATACTCTGAAATGCCAAAGCTAACCCTTTTTATCTTACCTCCACAATTTGGACATTTTATATTTTCTTTTGCCCAGCAAAGCAAAGGATAAAAGAACCAATTTCTTAATTTGAAAAACAAAGGAAGAAGCACAAAAAACAAAAATGGCCATAAAACCACACTCACACTCCTATATATCCACTCACCAAAAATATAAAAAAGGATAACTCGAATGCCACTTCCTACCAATCCCATTATTAAAACAAAAATACCTATCCTTCCAAAAGAGAAAAGAATCTTTGTTAATGGGAGTATGTAGCTAATATTTGCATATTTTTTTATCTTTGTTGGAGCCTCAATAACAATACCTCTAATCCTTATAGAATTAATAAACAAAAATAAAAATAAAACTCCTCCTATAATCCATCCTATTGGTGATTTAGTTTGAAAAAGAGAATAAAAACCTACTATAAAGTTGAGAGCAAGCCCCAAAGAAAAACACATACCTCCTGTGGGGATAATAGAAATATTAAAAATCCTTATGGTTTTTGGGTATTCTCTTAAAATTTCTGGATTTATTAAGTCTCTAAATCCTTCCATCCCTAATTTTTGAAGGAAAATTTTTGTCAGAAAATACCAGACAAGAATTGAGACAATTAAACCAAAAAATGGAATGGGAATTAATTTTTGTTCTACAAAAAGAAGAAAGAGGGGAGAAAATGCTACCAAAAGAAAATATACATTTTGAAAACTCTCTACTTGTTTTTTGTTAAAGGGTTTCATAATTTTCCCCATGGCTTAACTTTATAATATTTTATTTATAAAATCAATCTTTATCTCTTATCGCTGTTAGCAGACGCAAATTTCTCCGTCATCATATCGCCTTAACCAGCACAATTATGGCGAGAATCACAATGAACAATGAAAGTCCGATTTCTAACCACAGTGGCTTTGCCTTCAAAGATATTAAACCCCCTATTCTTGCTCCGATTATTGAGCCCAAAATTACCATTATACTGGGAAGAAATGGCACATTACCGCGAGACCAGAATACAATTGCTCCCGCAATTGCTGTGAAAACGGTCGCAAATAATGATGTGGCAATTGCCTTCCGAATATTAAGTCCTATCATTTTCAGGAAAGGGGGAAATAAACTGCCACCACTACCTCCTCGTAGAATTGTTAAAAAGTTGAGAAAGAATGTCCCTAAAATGATAATTTTTGCACTTGGATTAATTTTTTGAGCAATTTTCGGGAAAATTCTATCAAAATAAATCCCGAATACCGTTATGATAGAAACAATAACAAAAATAATCGCCAAAGCTAAGGTTGGCATAATTCCCGTCAGAAATGCTCCCGTTAAAGTCCCCATTGTTCCACCAATTATTACATATCGAGCAATTTTCCAGTCTATATTCTTTCTGTGAGTTATGGCGCCAGCAAGAGAGGAAAATGGTATAACTACTAGATTTACTCCAAAAGCGCTCAGTAGGGGCAATCCAGCAAGATAAAGTAAGGGTGTCCTAACAGAGCCCCCACCTATCCCAAACATGCCACTCATAAATCCGGCAAAAAGACCTATGAAGAGATATATTAGCATTTGGGTTATTGGTTCCATTTTATTCCTCTCATCATATTTTATCCCGAATTTCTGCTAACGTCTTGCGGAAATGCGAAGTTCCCCGAAGGGAAATTTGGGCGGAGCGATGCGTAGCCGTATGTCCGCGGTTATCAGAACTCCATCAGTCATTTTGAAACCTTCCATCATCTTTTGATGTTGGTAGTTTGTTCACATTTTTCTCAAGCCATCCTATTTTATCAACCGCTCTCACATCAAATTCGGGAACATAGGGCTTAATATCCAAGAGAGGCGTTCCATCTATAACATCTACATCCCTGATGTATAAAATGTTTTTCTCAATTTTAATCAATCTCACTATCGAAATGCCAATTGGATTCGGTCTGCTTGGAGCCCTTGTTGAGAAAACTCCGTGTATCTGATTATCCATAAATGGCTTTACTTTTAAGGAAAACTTTTTAGATAAATGGAAGTGATATATCAAAATGATATGAGAGAAACCATCAAGATCCTTCAAACCTTCAACATATTCTGGAAATACCTCAACTGTTCCATCAACTCCTTTGGCAGCTGTGGGCTGTATAGGTGTGCCTTTTGGCTGTTGGAATGGAGAATGAATAATCCCTATTGGCTTATACTTTATCTCGCCCATAATTTCACCTCTTTATAGTGCGATTTATAATAATGTTTTGGAATTAAGCGAAGTCGCTTTGCGATTTGGTGAGGCTCTGCAAGGGCCGAACCGCCCAATCCTCTGTTGCGCAAAGTTTTCGGCTTGCCAATTTTTAGGTTGGGTGGAGCGTTGTGGGATGGTTTTTGATTATCGTTGTAATATCAGTAAGCCGAAAATTTGGGGCCCCTGCCCGTGCAACTCCAATCCCCGAAAACAATTCTGGAAATTGCACGATTTGAGGTCAAAACGAAATTTACATATCTAATCCCATCGCACATTTCATGAACTATAAAATATTATAAACGCCCGACTAAAAATTTGGTTATGAGGTCTCGTTTATATTCCTGCTCATAGATATAATAAGAATAACCATATGGGGAC
>Ga0209410_1000014_pt1 | contig 79804 bp, 67 predicted proteins | sample Mar14436cmmetaG_FD_184135 | JGI IMG/M metagenome (GOLD analysis project Ga0209410, IMG submission 184135) | Marine hydrothermal vent microbial communities from Guaymas Basin, Gulf of California to study Microbial Dark Matter (Phase II) - Marker... ... | reverse complement strand
GGTTATTTTTGACGTATAAATTTCGTATTTATCCTACCGCTGAACAACAACAAAAAATGAATTTGTGGTTTTTTATTTTACGTCGAAATTTTAGATTGCTGGTTGATTGGTTACATTATTTATATCGTAAAAAGAAAAAGGATATTTATAGAACCTTTGATCAATTTGCAAAAAAATATCTTTTAGAGCATAATCCGCTGTGTGACCTTATACCGTCTGAAGTTATAGATTGGCAAGTTAAAGAATTTAGATCGCAAATTTCTAAGTATATTAAACCATCTTCGTGCATCTCATATAGGAAATATCGTAGTTTTGTTTTTCCTGCTATACGTTATTTAGACATTCATAAACGCAATAGTCGTTTTGTAGATATCAATTTCCCAATGCTTGGTAGAATAAAAACCAGATTTCATCGCCAGTTAAAATGTAAAACTATAGTAAATGTTAAATTCACTAAAATTTCAAAACATTGGTATATACATATACTTTGTTCTGTAAAGCCATCTCATAAAAATAATGCTGTTGGCAGTGTCGGCGTTGATATTGGTATTAAAAATTTAATAACTACTAGCGATGGTAAAGTGTTTAAACCTTTTGTTCCTGACATTCGTCTTTTAGTAAAAATTAAAAAATTGGAAAAACAGCTAATGCGTAAGTCACCTGGTAGTAGTAATTATATCAAACTTAAAGAAAAAATTATGAAATTACGTTGTAAAATATATAATGCTGAAGTTGATTATTATCATAAGATTACTGCGTCTTTAGTTAATAAAAATAAAAAAATATTATTAGAACATCTTAATATTGCTGAAATGGGCAATAGATCATCCGCAATTAGACAATTAATACAAAGAAGACGATGGCATCTTTTATTACACCATATTGAATATAAGTCTGTGCGCGATAATTGTCAACTTGTTTGGGTAGATCCAGCATATACTACGCAATTATGTTCAATGTGTGGCGCTAAAGTTTATAAACGCCTAAGTGATCGTATCCATATTTGCCCATTTTGTGGGTTAGAAATTGACCGTGATTTTAATGCGGCTATAAATATAAGACAACGGGGGATATTTGGAAATATATAATATAAGTAGGGTCGGGGCGACCCGAATTTACGCCTGTGGAGAGGGTGGATATTATTTATTACATCCTCGTGAAGCAGGAATCCCGCTATGGGTCTCTTGGGTGGGCAACCTACCAAGAGCCTCCCTCGTGGAGGAAGTCCACGTTTGAATTATAATAATCTACAATACATACCCTGATACGTATAATAAGTAAGAGGTAATAATGAGCATAACTGAAAAAATCGAAGAACTCATTAAGGAATTTGCCGAATGTTATTTTTATCCCGAGGAAGAGGTGGATGAATCTAAAATCGAAGAACTTATTATTGATTGGTTAACAATTGATGCCATATTTTTTACTGAAGTGGGTAAGTTGAGATACGCAAAACAATGTTGGAAGTTGATTGATTATATTTATTGTGAGGGCATTCCTGAGCGCATTTTGAATAAATATTTTAAAAAAATTGGGGCTGAAACATGGGAGCGCCGCTAAATCCTAGCGAAAAACGAAAAATCGCAGCAAAATATTACCGATTACTTCGGAATCACGATTGCCAGTTTAACTTCGGGCGGGCGGATTTTATCATAGCCTATCAAAAAACTAAGAACTGCCCCTTTTGTCGGCGTCGATTAAAAAACGACAAGTTTACCTTTCTCCGTGCCGTGGGAATTAATGGGGTCGTCGAGCTTGATAATATTAGTTTCGTTTGTCCGAGTTGTTTCTATAAGTTGCGGTGGGGTAAAAATTATAATAAAGTAATAGAGCGAATCCACAGAGCGTTGAATATTCTTCGATCAAAATACAATATATCGACGATTAAGTTTCAGGAATTGCTTGATTTATGGCTGAGAGGGGAATGCGATAAGTGTGGTTGTAAGTTCCGCTATCTTCTTTCTTCGCGCTATTTTATTGTTAGTAATAATAAAGTAGAAATTATCTGTGAAAATTGCGCAAAACTTGCCAAGATTTCTTAAAAATCGCGCCGTTTGGTCGAAAGCACTAATGAAGCCGCTGCATGGGGCACGGCTGATTTAAAACGGAGGGAATTCGTGATTGGTGCTTTTTGGATCAACGATTTAATTAAAAAGCTCGAAAAAACGCTTTGTCCATTTTGTCGGAAGTTCTGCCGCGAGGTTAGGTGGGATGCTCAGCATTTCAATTGGGTGTTGACTTTTGAGTGTGGCACCATGCTTGTACGAACTGGAGACAAACGTCCGCGCGTAAAAGTCGTAGCAAAAAAGTGCAACAGGAAACAGCGCGAGGGGGAGTAGTTGCGCGTTCGTCCAGATATTGCCATCAAAGCATTCATCTGGGAAACGCTGGGCATTTTACTTCTGATTGCAGTTGGACTGCTTTTCTTTGGCAATTTGAAACTTATCACGACTTTGACATTAGTGTTTTATGGGATTAGAGTGGTTATGTTATATTTTTATGAGTTTTTTTGGGTAAAAGTGGGGCATGCGATGGTCAAGACGTTGTTGAATAGATTGTCTCGTATTAAGCAATTCCTAAAAAGGAATCCAAAGTCTGAATTGATGCGTCGGTTGAAAACGAATAATATTACGATCTTCAATGAAGAAAGAGTGCTCGAATATATCGATAGGGCGGGGGAACGTTTTTTGTTTTTATTACGAGAGATTGTTCATAGCTTGTTAGACAATGGTATTCCGGTGCGCATCACTATTGGACATAATTATTATTGTGTTCCAGCCGTGGTGGTTATTGGTGTAACTAGAAATGCAAATGAGGTTAAGTTGATTAATAGACAAAAGTATAAAGCAGAGAAATTGATGCGGCAAGTAAACGGGCTGATTCTCGTTGAGTGGGCATACAGATAATGGTTATTGTTGGTCAGCAAGATACAATCAGCGGATACGATTTATTATTAACTGGCGATAAGTGGATTAAATTTACTCGTCTTGATAATACTTTTCTATTGTCAATATTAAAAAATGCTAAGGCGACTGCCTCGGCTTTGATTTTTCATAACATAGAAGACATTGCTTTTGTAGATGAAATTTTCCGTCTTGCTGGTTGGCGTAAAAAAGATAAATTATTTTGGTGTACAGATTTTACCTATAATCAGCCGCGCATGCGTTATCAGCAAAAAGTTTATGTGATCAGTTGGTATACACGCGGACGAGTTTGGACGTTTACTCCACTTAAGCCCCCGTTGCCGTTTTTACGGTTTAAACCTTTTCCAGGGTTTAGGCGTAATATTCCCCATGAACAAAGTTTGGATCTTTTGCGGATCCTTATTAAAAATCATAGTAATTTGGACGAACTTGTTTTTGATCCGTTTGCAGATAAGTGTATAGTAGAATTAGCCGCTCATGCAGAAGGAAGAAAGTCGATTTGTTGCGTTGAAACCTCTCGACAAAAAATAAAAGTAGAGGAGTCACTGAGGCGATGGTGTTAAGAAAAGCTTTTATCACTGGCGTTACCGGACAGGACGGTACGATTTTAAGCAATTATCTTCTTTATAAGGGGTATGACGTATATGGAATGTGTCGTCATCATGCCACTCCGCAGGTTTGGCGGCTTGAATATACCGGAACATTATGGCATCCTAAATTTCATCTTGTGTCGGGTGATTTGACCGATTATTCCTCGCTTGTTAAATTGATGAACGAAATACGCCCCCACGAGGTTTATCATCTTGGTGCGATGTCGTTTGTTGGTGAAAGTTTCAATACTCCAATAGCTACTTGTGATATAAATGCAATGGGGACATTAAGATTATTGGAGGCGGTACGTTTGTGCTGTCCAGATGCTAAAGTTTATATTGCTTGCACTAGTGAAATGTTCGGTTATGAAAATTATGATGGTGTTATGAACGAAGAAACTGCGTTTCATCCACGGTCGCCATATGGTGTTTCTAAGGTTTTTGCTTATTATATTGGTGTGAATTATCGTGAAGCTTATAATATGTTTGTATGTAATGGCATTTTATTTAATCACGAAAGTATTTTACGTGGAGATGAATTTGTTACTCAAAAGATTTGTCAAGCTGCTGCTAATTGTGAAAAAGTTCATCTGGGAAATGTTCATGCTTGTCGCGATTGGGGATGCGCGATTGATTATTGTATAGGAATGTATAGAATGCTTCAGCAGGATAAGCCGGATGATTATGTTTTAGCTACCGGCAAAACTCATTCAGTATTGGAATTATGCGAGATAGCTTATCGGTCTGTGGGGTTGGACTATCGCAAATTTTTGGTTATAGATGAGAAATTCAAACGTCCATCTGATGTTAATAGACTATGTGGTGATGCATCTAAAGCGCACAAGTTATTAAAATGGCGTCCGACGGTTACTTTTGAGCAACTTATTAAGGAGATGGTGCAAGCTTGGAATGGACCGAAACTGTGGGCACCACGATATAGCGAGCGTGAAGAATTGATGGACGATGCTGATAATTAATCTTAATGATTATGTATTAACTAGCGCTGGCTATTCTGATTTAGGTAGCCTTAATAGCTGGAATTACATTTTATCAAGCAACGCAGAGGAGTGTGACATCACGTATAAAGAAGATGTCGTAGACAAGTTTTTTGTTATTAAAACTGCTAATAATTTTGAATTTTGTGGGTTACCAGGACAAATATGGAAATTACATAGTGGGACTTCAAAGCCCACGGAATATTTAATACGTGGTGATAAGTTGGTTATTAGTAGCAATCCGTTTCCTTTCAATCGTTATGAACGCATTGATTCACCCCTTCTCAAATATTGCGGAAATGATTTTGCGTTTTTAAGTGCGTTGGCAACGGTTGGACAGGTTAAGCATGGTGCTTTTACATGGCGTGCTTATCGTGCAACTGAAGAGTATTTATCGTTGTTTCATAAATTGTATGAGGTTTTGAAGAGATACGAAATAGATTTTAGTTTATTTTTTTCTGCTACAGGCTTGCCGCGCATTGTGGTCAATGATAGTCGGGCAGTGCGTTTGTTTCATGATTTTAGTTTACAAGTACCACGTCAGTTCTTTCATTCACCACTAGATATTGTTTATCGTTATTTGGGGATTATTTTTTCTATCAATGTATCATTTGGACACGGGCATTCACATGTATGGCGACGCGTTCTTTTAAAACGTAATTTATCATTTTTACAGTCGTTAAGGATGTTGTTGTGTTGTTTAGGCATTTATAGTAGGATTGTGGCTAATAGATTTTTGGTTATTAATGCTGAATTTATACATAAAATGCGGTCTTTTGTTTTTATGTTTAAATCTGCCGAACGTAAATATTATAAACTTTACAAATCAATTCATCCGTCACGATTTCGAGATTATTTGCGGATCATAAGTGTACAATATGTTACGAAACCGAGTAGAAAATATGTGATTGATACTGAACAAGATTTAATAGTTAATGGGGTAATTGTTAGCGGAGGGGCAAGTGGTAGATAAACGTCCGGTTTTGACAGAACACGCTCTTTTTTTGCTAGAACAACGTTATTTGCGACGTAACGAAAAAGGAGAAATTATCGAAACACCACGTCAATTATTCGAGCGTGTTGCGCGATGTGTAGCATATCCGGAGAAGAAGTATGGTAAGAAAAATTATGAATATTGGTATAATAGGATTCTTAATTCTTTATTAGATTTAGATTTTGTTCCGGCGTCCCCATATCTGTTTAATGCGCGTGATCCTGAAAGGGAAAAAGTTGGCGGTTTGTTTTCATGTTTTGTGATTCCTTTGGAGGATTCTATTGAAAGCATTTATAAGTGTATGGGGGAGGCGGCAAAAATTTATCAGCATGCTGGTGGAGTTGGAATCGATCTGTCTCCATTACGTGAGAAAGGTGCCCCAGTAAAAACTGCTGGTGGTGTTTCGTCTGGACCATTGTCTTTCTTAGAAGTATTTAATAAGTCGTCTGAGGTAGTTGTACAGGGTGGAGTAAGGCGGGCTGCTTCGATTGCGTTTTTAGATGTTAGTCATCCTGATATTATTGATTTTATTAGTATAAAATCGCGTAATTTGCCAGAAATTAACAGATTGATGAAAATTATTTTAACAACTCAGGATAAGGTATTACGTAATTTTGCTAAACTCGAATTGAAAAAATTGCAACAGATTACGAGTTTTAATTTGTCCGTAAAATTAACTGATAAATTTATGAATGCCGTTGCGAACGATGAAGATTGGCATCTCATTTCACCCTCAACTAAAAAAGTGGTCAAAACTATTAAAGCCCGAAAATTATTTAGAATGATTTGTGAATATGCTTGGAGGAGTGGGGATCCAGGAGTAGTATTTATTGATACAGTAAACAAACATGATAAACTCTCCCAGCTGGGGAGAATTGAAGCAAGCAACCCCTGCCATTTTGGCAGTTCAAAATTGTTAACTCCGCGTGGTTTTGTCAAAATTAAGGATCTGGTCTGCCAAGATGGCAGATTGGTTAATGCTCAGGGTGATATTGTTCATGGTAAAGTATGGTATTCTGGCAAGAAGAAGGTAGTAAAGCTTGTTTTTAATGATGGTAATGAGATAATTTGCACGCCAGATCATAAGTATTTAACCGAAGATGGAGAGGTTGTTCAAGCTGCCGATTTGAAAGGCAAAAGAATAGCAAAATATCGCCCGTTACGAGGACACGATCCTTTGTTTGTGAAATTGGGGTATATCCAGGGTGACGGTATTTTGTCGCGATTAATGGTTGGTGATCATTTACGAATTTGTTTTGGGCAAAAGGATGGCGATGTTTTGTCTTATTTTGGATATGAAAGTAATGTAAGATATGTAACCACACGTGAATTTGATAATATTTTAGGATTATTGGGTTTTGATTTTCGTACTTTGCCATATAGAACTTTGCCATCGACTATTTTTGACTGGGATGAAAGGCGGATTCGTTCGTTTTTGTGTGGATTGTATAGTGCGAATGGGTCGATCTTAAACCCTAAGAAGTACCATCGTATTACGCTTAAAACAACCTGTCGTAAATTGGCTGAACAAGTACAGGAACTTTTGTTGCGGTTTAATATTAAATCTTATATCACAACAAACAAGAGTCAAAAAATTAAATTCAAGAATGGCACTTATCATTGTCGAGAATCTTATGATTTGAATATAGGAAATATGGATGGTATTTTCAAGTTTTATTATTTGATTGGTTTCATTCATGAATATAAAAACCAGCGGCTTGAGCAGTTGCTTGGTATAGTAAGCGACAGCTTGGTTGTTGATGTAGTAGATTACGGCGAAGAAGATGTATATGATTTTACTGAACCATTGACACATTGGGGTATCGTAAGTGGTTTAATTACTTCAAATTGCAGTGAGATTTTTATGCATCCTTACGAATCCTGTAATCTCAACGCCATCAATCTTACCAAACATATTAAGAACGGTCAAATCGATTGGGAAAAACTTCGACAAACAGTTCAAGCGATAGTTCATGTTGCTGACAACGCCATTGATGTTAGTGCCTATCCCCTTAAAGAAATCGAGAAAATGACCAAATCTACACGTGGCATTGGTATTGGCGTGATGGGATTTGCTGATATATTAGTTGATTTAGGTATTCCTTATGATTCGGTTGAGGCACGTAACTTATTGTCTGAAATTTATAAAAGAATTAACGAATATGCCATCGAAGAATCTAAGAAGCTTGCCGAACAACGCGGTGTTTTTAAGCTGTATAAGGGATCTTATTGGGATAAAAAGGGAATTAAAGTCCGCAATGCTTTTTTCACTACGGCGCAACCTACTGGTAGCGTTGCGATTATTGCCGGTGTTTCACATAGCATTGAACCTTACTATAATGTTTATTATCAACGTCGTACAGCCGATGGTGATGTTTTAACTGTCTTAAATGAACGTTTTGAGTGCAAGCTAAGAGAACGGGGAATTGATGTTGATAAGGTTATCGAAGAATTAAAACAGAAAGGCACTATTCAAAAGATTGATTGGTTGCCCAAAGATATTAAAGAACTTTTCAAATGTGCTCATGATATACATTATACAGATCATTTGGCGATGCAAGCCGCCGCACAAAAATATGTCGATTCTGGGATTTCAAAAACGATTAATTGTCCAGCTGATATTAGTGTAAAAGATGTAGAAGATATTTATTTTCTTGCATGGAAGTGGGGTTGCAAAGGGGTAACTATTTTCCGTGAAGGTTGCAAAGAGGGTGTTTTGAGCCTGAAAAGCAGCGATGAAAAATATCATGATGAATTACGCGAATTTCTTATTCAAAAGTTTTGCCGTGAAGGATTAACCGCTAAAGAGATTTCTGAGCTATTAGGCGTTTCGGAACAGATGGTGTTTAGTAAATTAAAACGTTACGGGATTAAGAAAAGCGAATTCGACACAGCTAAAAACTACAGCAAAGTTAAATTAACGTCTATTTTGCGCGAAATTATTATTGCTAATTTAATGGTAGGACATTCAAAGATTACTGTTATTAATAACCAAGGATCCTATCGACAAGTTATTGATCATTTAGATTATGCCACTAGTGTTCGTGCGAAGTTTATAGCTAATGGAATTAGTTGTACTAATATTATGAGCATTGCGACCGATAAAGTTTATTATTACTTTGATACGGCATTTCTGAAAGATATTTGTGCTTTACCAGTTAAGGATAATGTTTTACAACTAAGCAGAAAGGATTTACATGAATTATTAACGCCACATTTTGTGCGTCATCTTTTTTTAGTCGGAGCTCAACGAACAGGGCATGGGGGTATCAAGTTTATTACTAATAGTAGAAATGGTAAAATATTAAAATCTTTTATGTGGATGTTGGCTAATAAGGTAGGTTTTGAGGTTAAAATTAAAGAAAATGAAGTTTATATTCCTAAGTCGGCAGTTGGTGATTTTTACGCTTTTATTGAGTCTAGCCCGTTTACAATGAGTGATGTAGAAGAAGAGGCGATTTGTCCAGAATGTGGTGATAGATTAAAGACCGTAGAAGGTTGTTTGCGTTGCCTGAACTGTGGTTGGGGAAGATGTAGTATCTAACCGTATAAATAATTGGCGATTATACCCTATGGAGGCGAAATGAACCAATCAACACCAAGCCGGTTTGATCGGGAAATCGTTCAGCGCTATCAAGATGTTGTTGTTCACAATGTAGAAGAGGCTTTCGATAATAATGATGGTCGCATTTTGAAGATGAAGAACGGAAAAACTTTTCGCGTTAAGAAAAATTGTTCAAAATGTTTTGGTTTTGGGTATCGGGGACTGCTTGAGGTCACGCTGTCTGATGGAACTAAGTTCACTACACTGGACATGTGCTCATGTCTCCGGGAGATTGAAAATGGACGATAAGAAGCATTGTGAAATCTGTGGAAAGTTAAAGTGCCATTGTATTGACAGTATTGTAAAAGCTGGCACCCTCCCACCGAAAGTAAAATTTATTGGTCCAGAAATTGTCCCTAGCGGAGTCGCACAGGAATGTTTGAAGAAACCGAACGAAGAATAATAGAGAAATATAATAACGGATTACCTATTGACTATTCTGATGTAGCTGAAATTGTTGAATATTTAATAAATATTAAGCTCAATAAGGCAAATTTTGTTATTCCGGGGTATGATCTTGATGACGTAGCCCAAGAATTGCGTCTTAAATGTTGGAATGTTATTAAACATTTTCGACCAGGCGTTTACACTGCTTATAATTTTTTGGGTCGTTGTATTGACAATCATATTCGCGATATTATGCGACGTTATACGGTGCGGCGCAGCAATACTTGTTTTTATTGCTTATATTATGACAAAGATGAATGTCGTCTTTATAAAGATCCAACTCAATGTCCGCGTTATCGTCGTTATATAGAAATGAAAAAACGTAAGGAAAATGTTTCATTTATGAAAATCGGGTTAGATGAACTTGCCGATCAAATTAGTACAAGCGACGTTGCTGTTCGGTATGAAGATAAAATAGTGGCAATTAGAAATTATTTGTCGCCGGACGGTGCATATTTGTTTGAGTGTTATTTGGCGGGTTCTGGTCTGTCTAATAAAGATTATGAGCGGTTATATGAGGAGGTTAGGTATGTTGTCGAACGGTACATCGAGTAATCGGTATGTCTTTCGCTGTGCTAATTGTAAGAGTTTAATTGAGAATTATAACAATCTGAAAATTGTTTTTACTGCTGAAGCGGGGACGTTTCTTACAAACAATAATGCCGATTTGAAATTTAATGCTGTATTAGCTTGTCCTTATTGTAGTAGCACAAAATTTGATTTGTTTGTCAGTGAAGTTGGAGTAGATAATAATTCGGTTTCTTCCCTTAAGAGTGACACAATCGACGTTGCTGATCTTGGTGATGAGTCACCTGTCGAATCTAAAGAAGACGAAGCGATTATTATTAATGTACCAAAAAAGAAACCAAAGAAAAATAAACCGGTTAACAAGAAGAACTCTTCGCCTAAACCAAAACCATCTCCAAAATCTACTATTGTTAAATGCAGCGGCTGTGGTAAGAAAGTGGTTTTAGAGGGGACCGTAGATGGTAGTTTTGGAACCAAATGCCCCGAATGTCTAAGTAAGTTGGTCGAACGTCGGCGCGGCGGATAATGGGAGCTAAAAAATATAATCTAACACCCGAAGCTGAAAAGTTTATTAAGCAAAACTATAATAAGATGAGCGATGCTGAGATCGCCGCTTATCTTAATGTGCCAGTTCATGTTGTTGGACGTTGGCGCAAAAAACTTAAATTGATTAAAGTGCCAGGTTATGATGTTGAACTGAATGTAGACAAAATAAATAAACAGGCTCGCCTATTAAACCCGCTCGAACGCCGTAAGTATTATTTGAAACAGTTGCGTTCGCGCCCGCGCTATCAGTTGGTCAAGAAAATGTTATCTCCTGAAGAGTTACGTTTTTATGAGGAGAAGTACGTAGAATATTTTTCCTCGCCCGATATTGAGACAATAACTATTCATGAAGAAGACGATATTCATGAATTGACGATGGCGCAGATTGCTTTGATGCGCCTTCAGAAAGAGGAATACGAAGCCAGAAAACGTGGCGATCCGTTTATTGATTATTCGCGAGCAATTAAAGATAAAAACGAAACAATTCTCAAGATTAAGAAAAGCCTTGATTTAGAACGTGCTCAGCGACTTCAAAGACAAGCCGATAGCAGCACTAATTTTACTAACTTAATTAAAGAATTAAATGATATGGGCATCCGCAAAATGGCGGGCGAAGAAGCCACAATGTTGAAGTTCAGAATGGAAGAAGCGGTCAACGACCTTATTGATGATGGTTTAATGTTCGGCGTTGAGAAGATCGATTTAGGAAAGAATTTCAAGTTAGGTAAATTGCCAGAAAGCTACGTTAAGCAGAAGAATGCGTCAAAACAAAAAACCAAAGAAGAAATCGAAGAAATCAAGTCGAACAGCACGGATGATTTCGCTTAGACTTCCCTATATCATCCGTGATTCTCGTGAACGTGATGGTTATAATTTTCGCAAAACCGTTAGTTGTGCCGGAATGAAAGTTAAAAAACTTGATTATGGCGACTATACGCTTGAAGGACTTGAGGATTATGTTATTATTGAACGCAAAAATTCCATTGATGAACTTTGCAGTTGTTTAGGGAAACAGCGTGACCGCTTTATGCGTGAACTTGATAGGATGGACCATGTGAAGTATAAATTTATTATTGTAGAAGGTTACTGGTCGGATATTTATAAACGTCATCGTTTTACCCGTATGCATCCGAATGCAATTTTAGGTAATTTGTTTAGCATTATGATGCGACGCGGCATTCATATTATATTTGGTGGTACAAAAAAGCGCGCACAGCAATTTGTGCGGTGGATTTTGAGAAAAGCATATAAATATTGGCTCGAAGATCAAAATGGCAATAATCAAGCCTGATTATTGGTACCCCAATCCTATTGATCCTTCTTTATTGATCAATCCGCTTGAGGATTGTGAATGGATTCCCGAAATTGATAATCCATTAGCTGAAGTTGCGTTATTATCATTTTATTCACTTCCATGGGCTTGTAAATATATTCTTAATACTGAGGTTGCCCCTTTTCAATCGGCATTTTTGTATATGTTATGGAATAAAAAATATCCGATTTTGTTAGCTTCACGTGGTGCAAGTAAGACTTTTACATTAGCTGTTTACGCTATTTTACGAGCTTTATTTGATCAAGGAAGTAAAGTTATTATTGTTTCAGCCTCTTTTCGACAGGCAAAACGTGTTTTTGAAGAGATAAAGGCAATTTATAAACGGGCTCCCTTATTACGTCAATGTACGAAAAGTGTACCAAAACAAAGCATTGATCATTGTATTTATGAAGTAGGCGATAGCGTTATTAAAGCGCTCCCCCTAGGAAACGGTGAAAAGATTCGTGGTGAACGTGCCTCGCATGTATTAATTGACGAGGTTGACTCGGTTGATCCAGAAGTATTCCATGTGGTAATTCGCGGTTTTGCAGCTACGCAGTTACGCCCAATCGACAAAATTAAAGAAGCTGCTCAAAAAAAAGAAAGAAAACGCCGCCCCAATGAGGGAAACCAAATTGTAATTGCGGGAACGGCTGGGTTTACTGGTGATAATTTTCATAAAATGTATACTCAATATTTAAAAATTATTGATAATCGTATTTGTGGTCCGGCTTATAAATATGCCGATATTTTAGGTGAAGATTATGGCGACATGCACATAGATTGGCGTGATTATGGTATTATTGAGCTTCCATGGTATAAAGTGCCAGAAGGTATGCTTGATCGAGATTTAATTTCCCATGCTCGTATGACAATGAGTGAAATGTTGTTTAATATGGAGTATTGTTGTAAATTTGCTGATACTTCGCGAGGTTTTTTCAAATATGAATCAATTGAGGGTGCTACTTTAAGAGGTTCGGAGGCTTTTAGTGTCCAGGCAAAGGGATCGCCTAAATCTCAGTATGTTATGGGTGTTGATCCTGCGCGAACAAGCGATGCTTTTGCCATTGTGATTTTAGAGGTGGCGGATAGGTTGAAAGTACGCTATTGTTATACTGCTATTAACGAAAAATTCTCTTATAATGTTGACAAGATTTTGGAGTTGATGGATAAGTTTAATATCGTTCGTATTGGCATTGATGCCGGTGGTGGTGGTTTAACGGTTGAGGAAATGCTTCAGTCTGTAAAAGACCGATTGCCACTTTATCGTATTGATGATCGCGATCCAAGTAAAGAAGGGTTATATATTCTTGATATGATTAATTTTACACCTAATTGGATTGAAGAAGCTAACTTTTTGCTGCAAAAGAATATAGAAGATCGTCGATTGGTATTTCCTCTTTTAACAGATGAGACTTATAAACATGATAACATTGAGGAATTAGAGCACATTTATGAAGAAATTCGTGAGTGCAAAAAGGAATTATTACAGATAACCGTTACGCAGACTAAAAGTGGATTGCGCCATTTTGACATTGCGCCTAGTATGGAGGCTAAAAAACGCGGCGTTAAACCGCGAAAAGATAGATATAGCGCTCTGTTAATAGCTAATTGGGTAGCATGTCATTTAGATGATAATAGACAAGAAGAAGAAAAGTTAAAAGCCTGGCGTGATTGCATAGGTGGCTGGGCAGAAGAGTTCCTATAGGGGGCTGAGAATGGCGGAACAGAATAAGAACGACAATTTTGACAAAACCGTTGCTAATTGGCATTCAATGGCAAAATTTTTAGGAGATGATTTTCTATTGTCTCGTTCAGAGGGTGGTTTTAGTATTGCTCGTCGTTTGAGCGGTAATAGTTTTCAAGAGAGTATTTTTTCGCGTAGCCACGATGATATTAAAACAAAAATTAAACGCTGCCGCGATGCTTATGAAAATGTTGGAATCATAGGTAATGTTATTGATATTATGACTGATTTTGCGCTTGAAGGATTTACTATTACTCATGAAAGCGAATCTGCTGAGAGACTATTTAAGCGTTGGATGGAGAAGGTTCGCCTTTATGACGTAGTAGAAGAGATTTTGCGCGGTATTTATCGTGATGGAAATGTGCCTATTTTGACTTATTTTGCAGACATTGACAGTGATGAACTAAAACGTCTTCGTAAAGTATTTGGCGGCATGTTTTTTGAAGACGATGATGAAAGTTTTGGTGTTCCATATCGTTTTATTGTTTTGGATGTTTTACGGTTGAATATTGAGCGAGCTAATATTTTTGGCGATAGGACTTATAGTTACCAATTAGATGTTGAAGATGTTAAGTCAACACTTAACAGCAAGGATCCGCGCACAAAACAATTATTACAAAACTTAAAAAGTCGGATGACTCGCCAGGAGTGGGAAAATTTTGTTAAGCGTGGTTTATACCCACTAAACGCTCGCAATTTAAGTATTATTTATTATAAGAAAGATTCTTATGCTGATTGGGCAACCCCAATGTTATGGCGGGTAATGGACGATCTTAAATTTAAGCAGACGCTTCGCAATATGGATATTTCTATTGCGGAATCGATTCAAAATGCGGTTCAGATTTTTAAAATCGGTGATACGAGGGCTGGACTTGTCCCTACTAAAGAGCGTTTTGAGAAATTAACCCAAATGCTTATGAACCCCAGTAAATCTAAGACAATCGTATGGGACGACCTAATCAGTATTGAAAGCGATTATCCTGATACTGGAAAAATTCTCGGCGACGCTAAATACCAGCAGGTTAATGCCGATATTTTGGCTGGACTTGGTATTTCTGAGGTATTAATTGGCGGACCCGGTGGCAATTATGCAAATTCTTTCCTTAGTTGTAGAACTTTATTAGAACGCTTGGAAACTGGACGACGTAAAGTATTAGAATGGCTTAATAAGCAATTGTGGTATTTGGCGAAGGCTTCTGGATTGCGCAAAATGCCAGTAGTTAAGTTTACTCATATGAGTCTGCGCGATGAACGGGCAGAGAAGCAACTATTACTTGAGCTGGTTGACCGTAACGTAATTTCTTACCGGACGTTGCTCGAACGGTTCGGCGAAGATCTGGATGTTGAGATTAAGCGCATGAAGCGCGAAGATAAGATTCGTGAGAAGCTTGATACTCGTTATTCTCATACCCTTAAAAAGGTCGGCAAATTCGGTCCAGTTGCTCGCGATGTGGATACGTTGGATTATTATTTCAAAGACTATGAGGACCCCGATATTAAACTTGCCGAGGAGCCCGAAGAGGAAAATTTACCCTCCATGCAAGGTCCGCAAGGCGAAAAGGGCGGTCGTCCAAAGAAGGTTAGTGAGGAACCCGAACAGCAAAAGGTCGAGCGTGAGGCTAAACCCAAGGGAATGGGCAAAGTCAAAGAGGTTTATAAGGTTTATTCCCAGATTAAAAATAAAGAATTAAACAGAATTGCCAAAGCGCGCGGATGTGATATTAATAATTTAACCGAAAAAGATCGCGAGCTCGCTTCTGACGTTGCTATGCGCGTAATGGCTCGTTATACCTCTCTGGAAGAGGTTGATTTGGATGAGGTTGATGCGGTCATTTATTATAAAACTCAAGCGCCAGCAATTTTGGATCGGTGCGTTCGGAAGGTTTATAAACAGCTTGTTGATCGATTTAAGCAGCGTTATAAGCGGGATCCTAACGAGAAAGAAAAAGATAAATTAAGGTCGAGCGCATGGGCAATTTGTGTTTCTACCCTCAAAAAAGCTGGCAAAATATAAACAAAAAATAAATGAAACCGTATTAACTATTGACGGAATAGCTCAATAATTAAATAATAGCCATGGAACAACTACTCAAAATTGTTGAAACACAAGGACTTGGCGTTGCTTTGGCGTGTGCAATGGGTGTAGTTTGCTGGGTTTTACTTAAATATATAATTAATTCTCACAAAGAAGACCGTGAAGCATGGCAAAAATTAATGGAGGAACAGCGTTCAATAATTACAAACCATTTATCACATTTAACTTCTAGTAGTAATGAGCTTGCTAAAGCAATGGAAAAACATGATTTAAATTCAATTAATAATAGCCAACGGATTATTGAGGCTATTGACAATCAAACAGATGTAATTCGGATGATGTTAGAAAAAGTAGGAGGTAACAATGCTGGATAAGATTCGTGAACAATTAGATAAGGTTGAAGCTAAACTGCGCGAACTAAAGGAGGAAAAGACCGAGGCTAAGCGGTGGACTCGGAAATACATCAACGATCTTCCGGATGCTGCTTTTGCGTACATTGAACCAGGCGGCAAGAAAGATGAGGAAGGAAAGACGGTACCTCGTCGGTTGCGCCATCTCCCCCATCACAATCATAAGGTAAAGAATCCTAATGAGAATAGCACTGTTGATATTCCCCATTTGCGGAATGCTCTTGCTCGGGTAGTTCAAAAGAAGACGCGGCTTTCTCCTAAAGCACGTGCTAAGGCTAAGGCTCATCTTGTAAGGCATGCCCGTGCCCTTCTTCCGAATTCTAAATTTGTTAAAGAGAAGACGAAGGCGGCGTTACTCGATATTAGGAAGACTGGTACGGTCGAAACGGTCGAGTTAATTGCCGGGGCTGATGGCGCTGAATACCTCATGAGCTTTGAGGTTTACCGTGATGCTCAAGGCGCTTTGCGAGGCGTTGTTTTCCACCAGGATGCATTCAATGTTGAATCTCTCCGAGATCTTGTAGAGTATCTGGGCGTACTGCTCCGCGAGTAAAATGTACAAAACACGATTTTTAGCTAAAGCAAGTGTAATTACTGAACCAAAAACGCTCGATGACTCTATTTACGTCGAAGAACAACCAGATCTGCTTGTAATCGATTCCGTTTTGGTTTCTGTTGGCATTAATGCTAATGACGATGTTTTCCTACGTGATGAGCTTTTAGCTGCTTATAAAACCGCTCGCCATAAGCCACTTAATATTGAACATCAAGAAGAAAAAATTGTTGGACATATGATTGATGCCTATTTGGCAACTAAATCCGGGGAACGGATAGATGATAATATAGTACTTCAAAATCCGGGTCAGGTTCCAGCGGAATTTGATGTAATTAACCGGGCTGTAATGTATGCCTATATTTTTCCGGGAAAAGCGCGTGAGATAAGGCAAAAAGCAGCCACAGGTGAATTGTTTGTTTCGGTTGAAGCTTATTTCACTGATTATGATTACTTGGTTGGAGATAAGATTGTTAGGCGTAATGAGGTAACGGCGAGGGTGCTTGACCCGGTTTTGAAGGTTAATGGCGGTAGCGGTGAGTTAGACGGACAGCGCGTAGGCAGGGTTTTAAGGAATATTATTATTGGAGGTATCGGTTTGGTTCGTCATCCTGCCAATAAAGATAGTGTAATTAAATCTGTTTCCGAAGAGGTCGCTGCGCTTGAACAAGAAGTGGTTAATTTGGATGATTACGTAATTGATACTGTTAAGTTTGGTAACGAGGAGGTGATTATGGAGGATAAAAAATTAGAAAATATCGCTCAGACGGTTGCTTCTGAAGATAAAAAGGAGCCCGAAGTTGAGGAAAAACTTGAAGAAAAAGTGGAAGAAAAACTTGAGGAAAAACCCGAGGAAAAGCTTGAAAAAGAAGAAGAGCAGCCAGAAGAACAGCTTGAACAACCAGAGGAACCGGCTGAAGAGCCTGCCGAGGAAGAGCAACTTGAAGAAGAGCCAAAAGAAGAGGAACAGCCGGAAGAGCAATCCGAGGAACCTGAAAAGGCTGAAGAGTCTGAACTCGAATTTCTGCGTCAAGAAGTAGCTGAGAAAGAAGCACTTATTAAAGAGTATGAAAAGGCTTTGGCTGCCATTTCTGAGCGGCTCGATAATATTAACAAAGAACTGGATCAGATTAAGCTTGAGAAATTGCGTGAGGAACGGGCTCGAATTCTTGCGACTGAGTTTGCTTTAAGTGGCGATGCTTTGGATAAACTCGTTGAGCGCTGCATTAATATGTCTGACGAGGAATTTGTTGCTTATGTCGAAGATTTGGCGAAAGTTAAAGAATCAGTTTCTCAGACCGTTAATGCTTCCGAAGAGGATGTTGCTGAAGAGGACACTTCGGAAGAGACTGAGGATGTCGAAGAGGAAGTTGCTGACGAAATCGACGAAACTATTGACGACGTTTTGGACAGCGCTGCAAAAGAAGAAGATCCGATTGATTTTACGACCGACGAGGATGAAAGTTTGGTAGATAAGTATGGGAAAATCCTGAAAGATATTGGTTTGATTAATGAAGGAGGTGAATAATGGCGTTAAAAGGCGAACGGCAGATTATCGCGGAAGTTGCGACTTTCCGCATGAATGAGACTGCAGAACGTGGTTATTTCGTAATGCTCGATCCTTCCAACGAGGGTTTTGTCAAGAAAGTTGACACCACGGTTAATGCTAACACACAGGTGCTTGGTTGTCTCCTGAATGACGTAGTGACGGATGAAAGTGATTCTCGTCCCGCCAATTACCAGAAGGCTTTCGAGGTCTGGGCTGGCGGAGCGGTTCCTGTTCTCCAGATTGGGCGGATCTACACCAATGTTGTTCACCCGTCTCTGTCTATCAACCCCGGTGACCCGGCTTACGTGAATCAGAGTGGCGTTCTTGTTCCGTCTGGTTCTCTGGATGGTTATACCTATCCGCTGGTTGGTCGGTTCGAGACCGGGAAAGATAGCGATGGATACGTGAAGGTTTGGATTAATTGCTAATAAGAGAGGAGGAATACAATGCGTGCGTTAGGTAAAAAGGTTTTTACTGAAGAGGAACGTGAGCTGCTTCGGAAAGCGGCTTCCAACGATCTGGAAGAACGGAAAAAGTACCAGCGCGCCCTTGCCCAGGTACTCGATGGTGCCTTCAGGGGTGCGGTTCTGGAAGATGATACGCTGAATGGTGTTTTCCAGCGCGTGGTTCTGGAGCCTGGAGTTGATCCGCGGTTTCCGCTTCATTTCCTTAGCCCCGGTGAAGAGGAAGATTATGTCGCCTTCGTGATTGCCAAGGAGGGTGCACCGCCTCAAAGGCTAATTGAGGGCGATGAGGTTTATGTTCCCACCTATACCATCAGCAATTCAATTGATATTGCCCGAAAATATGTCCGCGATGCTCGGTGGGACGTTGTTGCTGATGCTATGGACGTTCTAAAGTATGGCTTTACCCGGAAGCTTAATGATGATGGTTGGCATACTATTATTTCTGCCGCGGTTGAGAATGGACGGGTTGTTGACAGCTCGGCTGCCGCTGGTACCTTTACCAAGAAGCTGCTCACCGGCATGATGACTGCTATTAAGCGGTTTCCGGGTGGGCGGCGCAGCAAGCTGACTGATCTTTTCCTCTCGCCCGAGGCTCTTGCTGATATTCGGAACTGGTCGCAGGCTGAAGTCGATGATATTACTCGGCATGAGATTTTCCGTGGTGAGGGGCTTGCCGGTCTGCCCACTATTTTCGGTGTTCGGCTGCATGAGCTTCAGGAGCTTGGTGAGGGTCAGCGGTTCCAGACTTATATTGAATCAACCGACGGTCCAAACAAGGCATCCTGGTTCGTAGCTGGCGGCGATACGGACAAGGAATTTTGCATTGGTCTTGATGCCAGTGATTGGGCGCTTCGGACTCGGAAGTTTGTTGTCCGTGAAGATCTCCAGCTTTACGAAGACGACACGCTTCTCCGCTCGAATCGGGTCGGTTGGTTCGGCTTTATGGAGATTGGTTTTGCGGTTCTTGACAATCGGTTCCTAGTCATTGGTACCTTCTAATAATTAAATAATATAATTTGCAATCAATAGCGGGGTTTTATGCCCCGCTTTTTTTATTTTACAAGAAAACGTATCTATTTATGGACGGTATTGTTGTATTTTGCGCGAGGAGAAAAAGCTATGTCTGCCGAATACATTTTCAGTTATGGACCGGAAGGGCGCACAATAAAAGTTAATGATAAAGGACAGCTATTAGTAAATGCCGACGCACAAGCGAGCGGCTTTGTTTTTTGTTGGGGTGAGACTGGTTATCCGCTTGCTGTAGACGGAACTGGGCGTCTATTAGTTAATGTTTCTGGGTTATCCGGAGTTGGTGGTGGCGTTACTGATCATGGACTTTTAACTGGGCTTACCGATGATGACCATCCACAATATATTTTAGTTGATGGTACTCGTGGTTTTACCGGAACTATTAGCGGTGTTATCCCACAACATATTTATGATTTAGCGACAAAAGGTTATGTTGATGCTCAAGTTTCTGGCGTTGATTTAAGTCTTTATTATCGTAAAGATGAAGATCTAATTCCATCCGGTTTATATGATATCGGCAGCTTGGACCATCGTTTTGCTGTTATTTATGCGCAATCTGGTAATTTCTTGTATGGTATTCAAGTAGGAAGCGGTACGTTACATATTAGCCCAGATGGAGAGTTGGCTGTTAATTTAAGCACTGTCGATATTGATACTTATGGTGAAATGCCGGTTGTTTCGGGCGGACAGTTACCCGAGTCTCCGGGCGATTGGTTGTGTTATTCTTGCGTTTACAATGGGAAAGTTTTTGTTGGTTCACGTGATTCTGATAATGTTTATAGTATTACTCCGAGCGGTTGGCAATTAGAGTGTTCACCTGGTTCTGGAACTAAGATTGGTGGTTTAACGGTTTGGCGTGGTAAGTTAGCCATTGCCTCAATTTCGCCTTGGAATTATACGTGGGTATTTCTCTATGATGGAAATAATTTGGAATATATTGGTCAACCATCAGGTACGGGAGGAGCTTGGGGGGCAACGTCTTTAGCCGAATATAATGGCGATTTAATTTGTTCGGTTGTTGGTGGGGCTTCGGCTGGATCCAAACAACCAATTTTTAAATATGATGGTAATAGCTGGGGAATTCTTTGTCGTGTTCATGCTCAAGGTGGTACCTGGGGTTGGAATTTCGGTTGTACCTCGCTTGGTAATACATTGTATGTTTGGGGTCCTAATGAGGATTATGTAAGTTGGTATGATGGTGTAAAAGAGGGTTATTTTTATGCTATTGGACATCATTGCACTTACGGAATTGTTTATAAAGGCAGAGCTTATGGTTGTGGAAATGGTTTATGGTTAATTGATCAAAAAGAGCGTGCTGTTAAAATAATTTCTGATTGTGCTGGGCAACAACCGTGTATTTATCAGGGTAAGTTGATTTATACTTTTAATGGTAATGAGGTTTGGGCATTTGATGGACGTTCGACGAAATTGATTTGCACATTACCAAGTGGTAAAAGTATTGTTACGCTTGCCCCTTATAAAGATCGTCTTTGTATTATTTGTGGCGATGGTAGTTATTTCTGGTATCGTGGGCAATTATCAGCAATCGGCGAAGATGATACGGCAACAGCTTCGATTGCGCGGAAATTAGATTATATTAAAAATATTCATACATTTATTGGTAGTGACGATGACTCAAGTCCGACATATACATCTAATAATTATGTTCAAACAGGTGATAATTTAGCTTCTGGTATTTCTAAGCTAGATGCTAAAATTGCTGAAGTAGAATTAGATATAAACGCCATTGATTCAAATACTTATAAAAAGGATGAGAATTTAATTCCTGCTGCTTCTTTGACTTATAATATTGGTAGTAGTGGGGCTAAATTTAATGATCTTTATGTTGATAATATATATGCTCAAGAACTTGATTTAGGACTTGAAAATAAATCATCTGCTGATGCTTTAATTTATGTTGATAGTTCAGTTGAGCAAGCCGCTTCATTTATTCGTCGGTCAGCTGGTTGTGTTGTAAATGTAAGTGGCGTCGATATCGATCTTTGCGGAACAAATAATAATTGGTATATCACTTCAGATGGTGTATTTTATGGCGTTTCGGGTGTTTTTGGTGGGCAGGCGACTAAGTATACTGAGGTAGTAACTAGTTGGACTCCATCTGGCTCATTATATTATGCTGATGTTCATCATAATTTCGGTGATCGGTTAGTAGTTGTCCAATGCTACGATCCAACTACATATAATAGTGTAGGAATTGATCATCATGTTCTATTAGATAAAAATACTGTGCGGGTTTTCGCCAGTAGTAGCGGGGCATTAGGGGTTATTGTTGTGAGGTAAAATAATGTGGTTGGCTGGATATTCTGAACGGATTGAGGTTGTTATACCGCCGACTCAGGTTAGTGGAACTTTAAGCCAATTTTCTGTTCCTTTGTATATTCGTAATAATGCTGGTCTTAATGATTATGATTTATCGTTTTTGTTTAATGAATTGGGAATTCATTATTCTGGCATTGTCGTTACTTTATCTGATGGTGTTACACAGGCGAATGTTGAGGTAGATTATTGGGATAATGCTGGTCAAAGTGGGTTACTATGGGTTACACATTCGTCGCTTTCATTGTCTGATTCAGCTAATACCGTACTTTATATTTATTATGATTCAAATATTATTAATTCTAATGTTAGTATGCATAACAGTAATGCATGGGATAGTAATTATGTGAGTATTTGGCATTTTAATGATGATAGTGGTAACTATATCGATACAAAAGGAAATAATAATCTATCATTTGTTGGTAGTCCGGTTAGGACATATGGTTTTCTGAGTAAAGCAGTTAGATTTATTGGTACGAACGCTGATTATTTACAATGTTCGTCTCCTAATAATTTGCCAACTGGCGGAAATGCGCGTACAATTGAGGCTAAATTTTACCCGGTAGCTTATACTTCACAATGGCAATGTATTTGTGGTTATGGAACACCGCAGGCTAATTCACAAACATCAGCGTTGGAATATGCAATTGATTCTACAAAAGGTTTTATTGTATTAGGCTGGACGGATGATTATCTTGATCCTATTGTGCGTTCTTTGAATCAATGGTATTATGTGGCATTTACATTGGAATCGAATACTGTTAAACTATATGTTAATGGTCAGTATGTTGGCAGTAAGTCTGTTTCTTGGAATACTGTATTAAATAGCAATGGTTTAACTGTTGGTGAATTACTTGACGACGATGGTTATCATGGAAAAACAGATGGATATCTTGAGGAATTGCGTATATCTAATGTGGCTCGTAGTCCTGAGTATTTTTATACTACCAATAATGCTCTTAATGATCAATTGTGTAATTATTCACTTGAACGACGCGGGGTTATTTTTGCTCGGCAAATAATCATTAGGAGGTAATAATGTATATACGTGGTTCATATGATTTTGAACGACGCCCACAGTATGATGAACATGGTCTGGCAACATTATCTGATGTTGTGAATATTGCTCCATTTTCGGTAAGCGGTGTTCGTGAAATAACTTTACCTGAAGGCGATTGGGAAATTAGCTTGTTTGACAATGAGATTATTGCTATTAGTGGTTGGCGTTATGTTTATTTAGTTAATATTGATAGCGGTGAAACCGAATATTTGGGTGATGCTGAAGAATATGGAATTAAAAGCATTGGATTACCCGGGGCTGGCGCAGCTGCTAGTGTCGAGGCTGGTAATAAGTTTAATGTTGCCTGTCGCTTTCGCGGTGATTTGTATGTCTTGTTTTATGGATCGGGTTGGGGAATTCCTAATGGTAATGGTGGTGTAGCTAAATATGTCTCTGGTAGCGGATGGACAAAAGCTTGCGAATTAGATATTTATAGTAAGCCCGAAATGCTTATTGCCACCGATGCAATGATTGGTGCAATTTGTCACGATGGCGGACGTTCAGATGCATATAGTCATGATGGTATAAATTGGTCATTTACCAACGCCGGTGGTGGAATTCGTCCATCGCGTCCGATTGATCCGGGTGATAATAAATTATATTTTGGTAGAAATAATGTTATCAGAGTTCTATTTCAGGATATTTTCCAGTATGGCGATACACTAGTTACAACTGCGCCAAGTGGTTTTGTAAATGCTACCGATCTTACCAGCTATTGGGCAGAAAACTGGCTGCATAATGGTGATTTCTATTATTGGAATAAATTACGTGATCCCGACAGTGGTATCGAACATTCTGTTATTACTGTTGTTAAATATAATGGACATGTAGAATCGAAGAAAACTAATCTTTCCTCTTTTGTTGTACATAAGATTGGTAGATCTATATATTATAAAAATTATAAGTTTAATGCTTATACTCACCAGTTTGAAGATGTTGGTTATATTTATCCATTTAGTGAATGGTTGGATGGTTACGCGCGGTCAAATGGAAAATATGTTGCTCGTGTTTTTAATGGTAATGTGATTAAAATTTGGTCGTTAGATAACTTTTTGGTGAAAGCTTATATTGAGGATGAATCATTAAGCAAGAATGCATTTTACTTTAGTACAATTAATGATAATTCGCGTGCGCCTGGCTTTGATGCTGGAACGTTGGTTGCAGAAATTGATTATGCTGGACAAATTAGCTGTTTAACGGAACATGCTAATGAGCTATTTGCTGGAGCAGATCAGTCAGGTGTTGTTTATCGTCTTGATTTATCTGGGAAGACCCTACCAACAAAGCGCGGGGTTGGCGATCCTGTTTTTGATGTTATTCGTTCGCCGTCAGCTGCTAGTGGTTCAGTTACATCTCTCGCATCAGTAAATAATTCGCTATATGCTTGTATTAGAAGTAGTGATGGGACAAAGGCTTATATCTGCCGTTATGATTTAGATTGGACAGATATTAGCGAACTGCCTCTCGGCGGAGATTATTTCGTTCGCATGCTCGATTGGAATGGTTATTGGTGTGGATTGGATAATAATGGTACATTATGGATTATTAATGAGAATTCGCCGAGTGGACAGTTAACAGTTGAAAAGGTTGCTGATAATTTTGCTACTTCTGATGTTGGTTTTAAGATTTGTGTAGACGGTAGTTATTTATATGGTTTGCGTGGTAGTATGCTAGTTTCTCGGTGGGATGGTTCGCGCGTTGAAACAATTACAATTAATGATACTTGGGTCTGGCCTCTTACGGTTTATAATGATACATTGTATTATCAGCATAGTGATTATATTTGGTGTTATGATTTGAATACTGGACACAAAACGCAGCTTTATTATGCATGGGGAACTTATCCATTACAAAACATGTTGATTGAGAATGAACGAGCTTTTGTGATGATGCATAAGATTAACACCTCTACTTGTGGTTTTTATACTTTCAATGTAAATACAATGTCTGATTTTTATACATATAATACTACACCGCCAGCAGATACAGCTAGTGATTATCGCAACACAATGATACTTAATAATAAGAATATTTATTTATGTTATCGTCATAACGATGGTTATTCTCGTATTTATGCCTGGTCTCTCGATGATCTTTTCTTAAGTCGTAGCGATCTTGCTTATCAGATTGGAAATGAAGCTCGGCGACGTGCTATTGTTAATGCGAGTAAGATTAGTCAGCTCCGGACCTACGTTGGTTTGACGGCATCTGGTGAAGTAAGTAGGCACTATACGCCAACTTATTTATCGCATAATTATTTGAATGATGGAATTGGTTTAGCTTCTGGGTTGTCGATATTAGATAGCGCTGTTTATTCCGTAGCTCAAAATGCAGCAAATGTTGTTGAGGCAACCCTTAATAGTTGGCAGCCATCTGGCTCGTTATATTATACTGATGTAACACACAATCTTGGACACAAATATGTAATGGTGCAGTTATATAATAGTGAAACTGATAAGAGTGTTAGTTTTGATTCTTTAGAAGCTATTGATGAAAACACATTACGTGTTTTTGTTTCTAGCAGTGGTTTTTATAAGGGAGTGTTTATAAGGTAAAAACCATGGTTCCGACTGATAAAATTATCGATTATATTTTAACTGACGTTGGTTCGGTTAATCTGACCAGGGACGATATTCGCAGCTTTGTTCATAAGGCAATTGTGAGACTTAATAGAAAATTAAACTTAACTGGCAGTAATAAACTTGTAGAAAATGATAATGATAATATTAATGTTGATGATGGCGAAGCTTTGTTAGATTTGATAATTTTGCAGGCAGAATGTTTAATAGCTAAGAAGTTGCGTTTTGAAGCTGTTAGTCGCGGTATTCGGATTCGTAGTGGGACTGACGAAGTTGACACTACAGCATCATTTGGTGGTTATGATGATAATGTTGAATCTGTTTGTGGCGAATTAGAAAAAGCCTTAGAGGATTACAAAAAAACTTTAGCAGAAAGCAATGTTTCGGATTATGGTGCATTAATTTGGTATGAAGATCAAAAAGAATATTGGAATGACGAAGATCCTGATAATAGTACACAGAATTTTCGCAGCGGTTTTGATGTAGATAGATATTAAAATGGCGCGAGATGATAGTATTCTCCCTGATCCTGGCAAATATTTAACCAATAATTTAAAAGAACTTTATGCAGACGCAATTTCTCAGCTCATCAGCGATCTTGGGCGCGAAGTAACGTTGCATTTGCCACCAATAGAAAGCGGTTGTCCAAATTGTAAATATCTGTCAGTTGGCGGAAGGGGGCTTTACAAATATAATAGCTCTAATCCATTTTCTGGTCCGCCGTATAATGTACCATTTGCCGATGGACAACGCTGTCCTGTTTGCCGTGGGACACATATAATCCATATTCCTCGCCAAAGCACCTGGCATGCGACTATTGTCAAGCGTCCAAGAGATTATGATTACGAATTTTATGGCGTTTCTCCTGAGAATGTAGTTTTGACTAAGTTTTTGGTTGAAGCATGGGACGATGTTAATAATTGCATTCGTGCGACGATAGATGGGCTTGATTACGAGCGTTTGAGCGAACCTGTAAAAATTGGACTAGGTAATAACCCGGAAGATTTGAAATTTATCAATGTATTTTGGAAGCGAGTAACGTAAAATGCAGCCAGTTTTTACTAAAGATGGCGACACGATTTTAGATAAGGCATTCAAAGATACTTTAACTAAAATTCTTGAAAGTTATAAACCAAAGCGGATTAAACGCACAGATGTTTTACAGCAGATTAACAGAATTCGGAGTATCGCTTCCAAATTCTTAATGGTTTATCGGAAATTACTTGAGCATTCGGCGATTATTCGCAATTTGCATATTCCTGCGCCTGGCAGTGCTAAAACTGGTTATTCGGCTGCGAATGTTTATAGTACGCCGCTTTTAGGCGCAATTGGTTTGCCTGACATTCATTTGGTTGATAATCTTATCAAAGCGATTACTATAAATTCTGGATTTGTACAGCTTACTTGGAATAAAACAAAACGCGGTTACCGCGGGTTATTGGTTTTTGATTTTAATAAGTTTGCTGAATCACAATTCGCAGTTTATCACGATGGACGGAAAAAAGTTTCTTGGGTTAGTTTGATAGAATATGGCTTTGATGTTTTTCATTATGTTTATGTTCGTCATGGATTGGCTTATAGTCGAAGTGGTTATGGTATTATGACTAAGAGTAAAACGAGCAATTTTATTTTTCCCCCCACTTATGTTTTCCGTATGAAATTTGAGGAGGCAAAGGGAATTCTCCCGCCTGCACAACGGCGTTGGTTAAGAGTTAAATTTATCGGATAAAATATGATTGGCATTGGATTTACATCAAATATTCGTTATAATCTGAAGCAATATTGTGAAAAATTATTTTTAGATAATGGCTTTTATACTAATGTAACTCGTAATATCGATTTCTATGACGAAACATCGTTGGCAAATCTTCGTAGGGTAGAAGGAATTTATTATGAATCTATAGCAAATGAATGGGTTTATGAGACGGACATAAGCGCCCCCTCGGGGTTCCCCTCTCCTATACTCCCCGTCAGCGGCGTATGGATCAATGGTTCATTCCATGCTAACAATTCGCATCCCTATTACCCTTCTCCCGACTACCTGAGGGGGCGTTATATTTTTAGAAATCCACCGCCTCAAGATGCTACAGTTGAGGCAGAATATAGTTATAAAGATGTTAAGGTTGATTTTGTTGATTCACATACTTTTAATATATTAATGAGTAGGTTTTTAACTAATGCGCCATATAGCAGTAGCGAGAGTATTATTTATCCATCTGGACTGGAACGCATTTTGCCGGTTGTTATTATTGAACCAACCACGAGAAACCATTTCCCGCGCCAGATTGGCGGTGGTAAGATTATTAAGGAATATATTTCGTTTTTCGTTTTTGCTGCTCGCGATTACGAGAGAGACGCGATTATAGACGTTATTTTTGGGCAAGCCAGGGAAGTTATTAAAGCAGTGGATTATAATTCAGTTCCTGAAATTATGACATTTGAGGGCGATTATTCCTCTACTTATAAAAATTACACCCAGTTACAGAGTGACCATTTTTGGACTAATATATATATCGATGAATTAGTTATCCGGGAGCGAGATTTATTAAATAATATTTATAGAGGTCGTATTGATGCTCAGTTGAGCGTATATTTGCGGGATTAAACAAAAACGTATTAACTTATGTGAAGCCTTATCTCACGCGCGAAGATAATATAGTTGGAGGTGATGAATGGCTAATAATCGAATTACATACGCGACCGCGCAGGTGTCCATTAAGGACACTAAAAAGCGCCCCACCACGGTCATTGAAAATTGGTATCCGCAACTTACGCTGGCGTCCGGTATTAGTGCTACCGACGGTGAAATTCGTTTTAACGAGGTAGTCAGTGGTGTTTGGCCGGTGCCTCATCAGTTCCGGGTTGGCGATGAGTATATTTATTTTACTACTTTTCTTGATCAGTACACAGTGGGCGGGCTAACTCGCGGTGATCGCGGGACTACGGCGGCGACGCATGCCAGTGGAGCGGCGGCTGATCTAAACGGTTGGTACGTTCCTATGGGCATGCAGACCTGCTCGATTAGTACCGCTTTCAATACCGAGGATATTTTCCAGATTGGTCAGCTCGGCTCATACGAAAACATTGAGACCCTTCCTAATATTGAAGTTACGATGGAGCGCGTACTTGACGGAACTATGCCACTTTGGCTGATGGTGGGCGATCCGCGCTATACTGATCTGAAAGGTAAAACTGCCGATTATAAAGTTGATGTTGCAGTTAATATCTATCCGGATACCCAAGATTCTGCTCGTGGAACGCCGGATTCTGTGGTGATTTGTAGTGGTCTTTATGTGAGCGCTGTTTCTTATAGCTTTTCTGCTACCGAGAACGCTCGTGAGTCTGTGACGCTCGTTGGTAATAACAAGCTGTGGGTAAGCGCAACTTCTTCAGTGGTACCGTCTGGTTATTTCCCGACTTCCGAGGCTTATGACGCTACTGTTGTTGGTTCGGGCGTTCAGCGGAGTGAGGACTTTGACCGGGCGAATTCAGTTCTTCCGACCGATATTAGCAGCGATGACCACATTCAGAGCATTGAGGTCAGCGTTGATATCGGGCGTGAAGAGATTTACGAGCTCGGTAGTCGTGATCCATACTACTGGGCGGTCAGTTTCCCACTTACTGTAACTACCACTTTCACGGTTATTACGTCTGAGGGCGATAAGGTTAATGCTCTTGCCAATCAGAGCAATTTGACCAACCAGCAGATTATTCTACGCACGCTGGGCGGCTTGACCATTGATCTTGGCACCAAGAATAAGCTCAGCAGCGTTAGTTTGGGTGATTTCACCACGGGTGGCGATTCTGTTGAATGCACTTTTGAATATACTAACAGCAATGCCTTTACCGTAACTCACACAGCCACCAGGCAGGCTAAGAACCCGTAATATTTGATTTCCACCGGGGCCTCTGAATAACAGAGGCCCCCTTTCTTTTTCTCAAAAATGGACGACTATCAAGAGATCGAACAGCATATTCTCGAAATATTATTGGGGGAAGCGATTGTTGATATTTCTGATGGCAATGGTAATATTCATACTTGTATTATAAAGATTCTAAGTGGTCGGCAGCAGAATTATATTAATTACATGTATCAGCGCGAACTTGTGCAAGGAGCCAAGCTTGGACTTATTAGCGAGGCAGAACTTAGAAAAATTTATGCCGAGCGTGAGATTTGGACTGATAAAGACGAAGAAAGAGTTGTTGTTCTACAAAATGGAATTAAAAAATTAAAAAATATTTTGCCAGATTTTAAGTACCAACGAGTCAAGTATAAAAATATCGAACGCCAAATTCGTCGGACTGAACGAGAATTAAATGATTTGCTTCAACGAAAATGGGATCTTTTTGCTAATAGCCTGGAAAATCGTGCGCTGACTGTCAAGTTTCGCCAAACAGCCTTTTATTGTTTATTTAAATTAGACAGTACGCCGTTTTGGACAGAAGAAGAATTTAATAATTTTGATGATATAATATTTATTAATAACGTGGTAAGTGCTTATAATGATCGTTTTGTTCTTGACGAAAGAACTGTCAGAAAAATTGCTCGCTCTAATATGTGGCGTTATCGTTGGAATTCCACTAAAAATGGAGCAGATCTTTTTGGTAAACCTGCCGCAGAATGGGGCGATGTGCAGAATAATTTGATTTTTTGGAGTTTATATTATGATTGGGTTTTTGAACATCCAGAGTGCCCTCATCATTTGATTGATAATGATGAGGCACTGGATGCTTGGGTACGTAACGAAACTCGTAAGCGTAATAACAGAAACGTATTAAATAGTAGAAAGAATGTCGTGTCTCCCGTAGATAAAAAACAAAAATACGGGACGGTTGAAACTTTTGTGTTTTGCGATAATGATCCGACGCTTATTGATGAGATTCAATCACAAAATGATCCTTTAACGCGTGCTAAATTGCGTCATGAACGGAATATTATTAAAGGCAAAGGCACGGTAAGTGAATGGGATCTAAGGAAAGGCGACATTCTCAAAGGCGTTTAAAAAATATTAATCATAGAGATGAGCCTTATTTTAATAAGTCGAAGGATTACCTTCGGCTTTTAATTTATAATGGCATCAAATCCGTTTTTGTAGGAGCTTTGAGGGCAATCGAAACCCGCCTAGGCAAAAACTTTCCCTCTTATCCTGGTTTACGAGCGGAAATTTTGCGTATTGGCAATGATGCTATTCGTGAGGCTCATCAATATTTAGAGAAATTTAATGTTGAATATATTCCGGACAAAGAAACGTTTAATTTTCAGGGCAAAGGCGAGGTGAAAGGTCATGACAAAGAAATTGATTGAGTTCACGTATGAAGGTAAAAAGTATTTTATTCTTAATCCTACACAAGACCAGCTTTTAAGAATTGACCTTGAATATCGACGCGCATTCGCAGAGGCAGTTAGAAATGGCATTATGACTGAGCTTGAAGCTAAACAAATTTTTGAAAAAACTGGTGTTTGGGGAGATGAACAAGAACAAAAAGTTAGAGAGCTTCAAGTGCAAATTGTTACTGCTGAGCTTGAACTTGAGAAAGAGGAGGATGAAAAGAAGGGCAAAGAACTTGCTTTCAAGATTATGCAACTGCGAAATAAACTGCTCGATTTGATTACTCATAAAACGCGGCTTTTTTCTTCGCAAACCGCCGAGGGATACGCCGATGAAGCTCGCACAATTCAATTTGCTGTTGAGTGTACGGTAGATGAAAATAACCAGCGTATTTTTAATTCACGCGCTGATTTCGTTAATCATCCAGATACCACTTTTACGGCTACTTGTTATGGGTACGCATTGTTAGCTAATGCTGGATTGAAGGAGGAAGATACCCGCCCAGATTTTGCTGAACGGAGATGGTTGCGTGAACATGGTTATTTGAATAACGAAGATGATTTGACCGATAAATATTATAAAGAAATTGTCGCTGATGCAATTGGAACTGAAGCTAAAGAAGCCAAAAAACCGCGCAAACGACGAAGAAAAAAGAAAGAATAAAATAAATGGCGGCGCAGTATGAAATTAAACTAGGCGTTCGTTTTACAGAGCGCGATGTTAAGACTAAAGCGCTGATAGACAAGGTACGTCGTGCGCTCAACTATGCGATTACTAATGTAAGTCTTAAAAAATTAAAAGCTCGCCTTGGAGAGTTACGATTAACTGCCGTTCAAGTATTACCAAATAAAGAATTAAGTCAGATTTATAAACGTCTTAGTGATACGATTAAACGTGTTAGTATAACTTATGGTCCGCAAAATATAAATTTGGATTTTTTGCCAGACTATCTTAAAAAGCAACTTTCTATTGGTTTGCGCGAAGGTATTCAACAAATGCGCGCGGATATTAAAACTTTGATGTCCTCTTGGCGTGCCAGCATGCAGAAACTTTTTTCTAAAAAGTATATTATCAGCACGCAGATCCAACTTAAACGTGGTGATATTAGGGCACAATTAAGTGCCATAAATAAAGATATTGCAACTGCTGCGGCGGGTTATAGGCTGCGTATTCCCGTTAAGCCCATTATTTCTAAAAAACAATTTAGTGATTTAAAACTGGTAGCTAAGGTTCCAGTTGAGTTTCCTCATAAGGAATTGCGTAAAGCTCATAAGAACTTGCAGAAATTTATGGATTCTCAACCACCTATTAAATTACGGGCAGATTTAACAATTTCCAAACGAATTGCCGATCAGCTGCGTCGCGAATTAGGGTTAGTAGCTAGGGATGCGGCAGCATTACGTAAACAATTTTCTCATGCGCTTCCTGCAAAACCTATTAGACGAGCTGTTGAGCGATTAAAAGAAGTACGAGCACAATTAGCAGCCATTCCTACACAACGGCGACTCAATTTAGTTCTTAGTCCGCGCGATGTTGAGTTGGCGCGCTATAAAGATAATTTAAATAAAATTTATAGTGAAGCCGGAATGAGCGCGGCTGAATTTGGTGCGAAAATCGGTCAGATTGCTAAACGTTTTTCAGCATTCTTTGTTTATACTGCTGGCTTATTTAAGATGCTTGAAGCTATTCGACAAGCGGTTGATGGATTAAGATTATTAGATGATACAGCTAAGAGTTTAGCAAAGGTTCTTCCCGGTGTTGATACCGAACAACTTACTGATCGTCTTGTTGATATGGCAATTCAAACCGGACGAACGTTTGCCGAAGTTTCAGATGCAGCAACTAATTTCGCGCGCCAAGGTTTAAAGAACATTGATGAAATTGCGGCTGCCACACGGGCAACTATGCAGCTTTTGAATATTTCAACTGTTGATGCTGTTACTGGTTCCAAGCTACTTATTACTACGGTTAATGCTTTCGGCATTACTTTCCAAAAAGCGGCAAAGTATGTCGCGATGTTCTCTGATTTGGCGGATAATAGCGCTGTTACCGTAGAAGACTTGGCGAAGGGCTTTATTCGGTCAGGCGCTACTGCTTCTGCATTTGGTGTGAGCATCGAAGAGCTCGGCGCGATGATTGCAACTGTGGCTGGGACAACTCAGTTGGCTGCTACTCGCGTCGGTACAGCCATGAAGACTATTTTGGTTTCTATTGCGCAGAATCGAGAGGAAATTATTAAACTTGCTAAAAATACTTTACGTTTGGCAGGTGATACTGAGGCAGCCTCTCGCGAATATAAGACCACGTCTGAAATTATTGAATTAATGGCTCAGGCGTGGCAATATATGGATGAAACTCAGCGGGCAGCTATGGCACGTTTGGCTGGTGGTAAGCGCCGTTTTACCGAGCTGTCCGCATTGTTAAGTCGTAGCGATAAATATCATCGGTTATTAGCTATTGCTACCGAGGCTTCTACATCGGCATTACGTAAGGAAGCTATTGAGGCTCAAACAGTTGGTTATGCCCATCGTCAATTAGTTAATGCTATTGTTAAATTAGTAACTACATTAAAAGAAATTGGTGCGGTTGATGTTTATCGTAAGTTAATTCTTGGCGCGAGTTCATTGTTAGTTCATATTGTTGATCTTGGAAAAGCTTGGGATAAATTTTTGACTAAGAAGTTAGCTCTTGAAGTTGATACTAGTGAAGTTGAAAAGGTAAAAACTATCGGCGAGATGATCGCCGAGTCTATTGGTAAAGGTGTAACGAATGCTGCTAGCGTATTACAATTACTTAAACGGACAATTTTAGTTATTTTTGGTAAAGTATTTATTCCTCAAATCATTACAGCAGCACGTCATTTCAGAGCATTTATTACCGGCAGTGAAACGCAAATACGCGCGTTAGTTGATGGATTTAATCAGGTTACACGCGCAGTTGAACAAAGTACTATTGCTATTCAACAACAAAATGCCGCCCTTAAACAAACCGGTATGCTTGCTGACGCGCTTACTAAACAGAGAATGGGCGTCGCTCCAGCCGTTGCAATGGGTGGTGTTGGACCAGGCGTTCGACAAGTACGCGCATCAAATGTAGCCATGCAACAGATGGCGCGCTCAATGCAAAAAGCGGCTGGTGGCGCAAGAGATTTTGCAAAAGAAGTTGGTCGTGCTCTTGTAATAATGACTGCCCTGGAATCTATTGGAAATGTTATAGGAACTTTTGGTGATGAAATTGTAAAAACAGGTAACACATTAGAGCAAACAGGTGGATATTTATTATCTTTTGGCGGAGCGGCAGCTAAAGGTGCTGCGTTTCTAGCTCCGTTAGGTCCTGCTGCTGCGGCAGTTGGGGCGGCATTATCTACTGTAGCGGCGGTTATTAATCGTACTAGTGAAGCATTAAAAGCACGTGAGAAATTAGCTACCGAAGAAGAAAGAACGGCGGCGGAACTTGTTGATGCGCAGGCTGTTTTAGCAAAAGCCCGTTCTGTCGAAGCATTACGGATTGGACTAGTTAATAAAGGGTATGCGCGTTTAGTACAGACTTTTGCTAGTGGAAAACTGGGTGAAGAGTTTATATCACGTTTAGCATTACCGCGCAAAGTTAATGTAAAGCTTATTTTAACGGCTGGTGCTGGGGAATTAGCACGTAATTTGGATAAGTCATTCCAATCGCTTGTACAAATCAGTAAGCAAATGCAGGATTTGAATACTATTTTTAATCGAGTTACCGAACGTACCCAATTTTTCCGGCAGTTGTTGTCTGACTTAGCGAAAGAACGGCTGCAAGTTGTTGTCGATTTCGTAGAGAAAAATTATGGTCCAGTGAATCGTGATTTAATTAATCTTGGCGCTTTAATTGAGGATATTACTCGTGAAGGATTTACAATTGAATTTACTGGCGTGACTGAAACTGGCGATCAAACAGTTGGTGCGATTAAAGACATCGGAACTCAGTTAGCATATTTTAATGACTTATTAAAGTTCAGCACTACTCAAACTATTGATTTTAATAGCGCATTGGAAGGACTTCAATCTGCTAGCAATCGTGCTTTTACTAATTTCAGAAATATGGTAACGGCAACTTATGGATTGCGCGATGCGTTTGTTGAGTTGCCCGGCGAAATAGATAATATTACCAGTGTTGGTATTAAAGCATTAGAGGATGGACTTAATAGTTTACAGAGAGAATTTCAAGAGACTGTTGCTTATATGCGCGATCAGGCAACTGGAATAGAGGAGGCTAAGGAGGCTTTAGAAGAATTTGCTAAAGCTCATCCTGAATTTGCTAAGGAAATCGTTAAGGCAATTGAATCAAGTGTTACAAAGATTAAACTTTTAGATGAAGCTGAAAAACTTAGTGGTGAGGTTGCTCGTCGGGCTGAGGAGATGAAGCAACGCGCCTTGGAACAAACTGCTCGTCGTTGGCGCGATATGTATGGACAGTTATTTAAATTACTTGAAACGGCAGCAATTAAAGCACGTACTACCACGGAACAGTTTATAATTGAGGTTAACCGTCTGCAATCGGCACTTATGTTACGTGATATTGAGTTAGGTATTCAAAATTTAGATGCTGTTATTAGAGCTCAGGATGATTTAGCCCAAGCTACTGCAGTCACATTTGCTAAGATTGCCAAGATTGACGCTGATTTTGCTGAAAAGCGAGCGAAACTAATTGATTTTCAGAAAGAAAAAATTGAAGAACTTAAACAGAAATTAGGTGAAGCTGCCACTCCTTATGTGCAAGCTTTCGAATTACAATTAAAAGCAACGGTTGCACTAGAATTTAAAAAATCTGTTGAGCAGCAAATTAATGCTTTATATGATCTTATTATTAAAAACATTCAACGAGCAAAAAAAGCTGAACAAGATCGCAGGCAAGCTGAGCGGGCAATTGAACAAGAACGTAAGCGTTTAACCCGAGAAATTGAAAGTATTAATATTCGTAAACTAGGCGATCTATCATCGAAGATTAATACTACCGCGGACAAAATAGCTGGTTTACGTAATAGTTTGCTTGATTTAGATAAAACAATTGCTAAGTTACAAGCTCAAATAGCATGGACCCCACCGCCAAGATTAGCAAAAAAGGTTGCTCGTTTGCCGGAATTAGAGACGAAAGCTAAACAATTACGTGAGGAAATCGCACTTGTTCGGGCATTTGAGGAACATAATCAACGTATTAGAGAAATCAATGATGCGACGATAAATCTTAATTATGAAAATCAAAAATATTTAATCGGCATTAAAAGGCAATTAGGAATATATCGTACCTGGCAAGATCAGATTGATGCTATTACCGCCTCATATGATGCGGCAGTTAATGGTATAGCAGCAAGCGAAGAGGCTATTTATCGTATTCGGGCAGATCTCAACCAGCAAATTATTAATGTTTTGCAAGATCAATTTAACAGTATTAAAAGATTTGGCGAGGGGCTGTATACTGCAAATTATTCTCGTCTTGCCAAAATAGCCTTGGCTATGCAATATATTAATCGTGATTTGTCAGAAGTACCCTTATTTTTGCGCGACACTGTGGTTGAATTATTAAAACTACAACGTGGTCCAGGTATCGAAATTGAAATTGCTAAAGCTGGACTTGAGCGTATCGGCATTGATACTACCGCCTTAGAACGGCTCAATGAAGAAATTATTCGCAAGAGTGCAGAGGTCGCCGATCTTAATAAAAAGGCTTTTGATGCTCAACAACGCACAGCTAATTCTACCGGCATGATGGTTAATTTGCTGGAACAAGAATTAAGTCAAACGGAGAAACAAATACAGGAAGCTCAACAGGCTCGCGAAAAAATCGATGAATTGAGACAGGCTGCTTTTAATCAAGAACAAACATTAGAGCAGCAATTATCCGAAGCCTTAGAGCGCCGCAAGTTGCTTCAGGCTCAGCTTAATCAGCAATTAAGTTTTCAGGCGAATTTACAAAATCAGTTTATGCAACTGTATAATGTATTACAAGAGGGTTCTGCCTCAGCTAAGTTTCAAGCTGGCAAAATCGCAGAGAATACTGTTGGCGTTACTGCGGTACAAAGCAAAATGGACGAGGTGACCCTGGCAGTTCTTAAAAGTGCAGAAACCGTTGCCGAAAATAAAAAAATAATTGAACAATCAAATGCAATTATTGCCGATTCAAAGAAAACAGTTGAGGAATTACACGATCGCATTGAAAGTCTTAAACAGGCATTAATAGAGAAACAAGCCGAATTAATTAGTTTGCAAAATACATTAATTGGAACTAATCAAGATATTACTAATACTATTGCTGACGGAACTAACGTACTTCTTAAGTCAATCAGCACTAGTGTGGACTTTATTAGGCAAAATTTACCCGGCTGGATAAGTAAGTTAATTACCGCGATTAATAATGTTAGAATTCGCATATATCGAGTTGCCGGAACTCAAACACGCGCCGGTGGACTTAGTCCTGCCGAATTATTCTCATTAAAAATGGCGGCAGAGCGAGAAAAACGTGAAATGCCACGTGGAAGCGAACTTGTGGTTGCCAATACGTCAGAACTAATTCTTACTAAGGATCAAGCTAAGAAGATTTTCGGGCAGTTGAATTTGCCGGATAAATTGCAGAATACAATGGCGCAGGTTGTTAATGCGCCGATTAGGAAAGAGATTATCAAAGAAAAAACTATTGAGACGACTGATTTTCGTTCGTTGATCAATCGAGTTGAACAGCTTATTGAAAAAATAAACAACAAGGTTAAAGAAAAACCAGAGCAGAAAATTAATATTTCTCTTGATGGTCGGCGCGAGATTCATATTAGTGGTATTAATGAATTATCCAGCGAAATTGAGCGTATCTGGCAACGTAACATGAAACAAGCCGTATCGCGGGCAGAATTTACGGCTCTTAAGAGTACATTATTGAATATATTACAAAGATTGAAAGAAATGGGTGTTGATGGAGTATAAAAATGGCGGCGGAGGTTTATTACGGTAATTATCAATTTCTTCCTGCACCGTTAATTACTTATAGTATAGCTCAAGAGTACGATGAAAAGGAAAATTTAATTTATCGCACGATTACTTATGGGCTGAATGGAACCTTACTATTTCCGAGCGGCGACTTTGGCGTAATAATGCAGAAGCGTCAAGAATTAGAAGATGCACTTAGTCGTGATAATGAAGTTTTTAAGATTGTTTATAATGGAGACGTTCTTGTTTCGGGTTGTCCGCGCGTTAATAGTTTAGAGTTTACTGAGGGTGTGTGGGTTGACCGTATTGATTATACCGCCGAGCTTTTCATTAAAGAATCGGGCGCAATAGGTAATATCGAGACTTATTCTGAAACTTGGTCCTACGAGGAAAACGAAGACCGTCGTACCATCACGGTTGAACACAATATTAGTGCTAAGGGGCTTAATACAGCTACTAGCGGTAACAATGCTTTAGAAAACGCGCGCGACTTTGTTTTGTCAAAAGTAGGTTATAATAATGCACCAAGTTTTATGCCCGCTTTTACGGAGGGTTCCGGTGCGTTACAACCATATGAATCATTTCGCGTAGAAAATGCTGATACTTATGAAAGCACATATGAGGTAACAGAAAAATTTATTTTATCTTCTGGAACATATATTCATGTTTATAATGCTTCTTATAGTGTTAATGAAAATGGTAGTGTTAACGTTGACATTGATGGTGAAATACGTGGCTTGGGACGAGGAGATGCGGCTTATCAGCATGCTTTAGAGGGATGGGCTAATGTTTTGCCGCGTTTACCTAGTGTAGCGTCTGGAGTTTATTTAAGATATGGAGGTACGCGTAACCTAAGCCAATCACCGCGTTCGTTAAATTTAACTGAGAATAAATTCGATGGTATAATTACCTATGATGTATCTTTCGTTGATGATGTTAATGCATTACCGTCTGGAATTATTAGTTTTGAATTAGTAAAAGAAATAGATGAGCCGGTTACTCTTTATGCCACTCATACTATTGTAGATAAACCCGATGGTCCAGTAGTTCAAGATTTGGGAACTTCAACAGAAGGTTACGTGACTATTCGGGGTCGTGCCCAAAAGAAAAGCGATTATCCGTTGTATTTGTTAAAAGATTTTATTAATGCTCGAATTGCAGCAGCTGCTCCTACTGGTTATGGAACGAGTTACAGGGTAGTTCAGAAAACGTATTCTATAGATGATAGCGGGGATATTGTAGAATTTAGCATTAGATGGGCATTTACTGCACCGGCATATAATAGCTATTTGACTTATCTATAGAGGAGAAAAGTAAATGAATCCGCCAACCACTCATTTTGCACTATTTGACATTAATGGTCCAGATCCAAGCGGACAACGTCATTTAACCACGGCGTCAGGTTATATTAAGAATCTTCACACTGGTGCTGGTGGCGCTTTGGATTTTGGCACATTGGATATTAGTAGTGGTGTAATTGTTGATTCGCCCACTAAGTGTGTTGTGTGGGTTGTTGATGATATGGGTGATGCCACTCAAAAAATCTTTGATATGAAGTTTTGGATTTGTTCTACTTCTGACTTTGTTGGTTTGGGGACTGATTATAATGTTTATTTTAATCAATACATTACTGGAATGTGGCACTCGGGACTGAAATTAACTCATAGCAGCGGAATGTATTCCTCGTTGTCGCTACCCAGCGGGCAGAATTTATATAAATGGGATGGTGTTAAAGAGATTACTGAGGCAGGAACGGATAATTCGGTTAGCCAGTATATTTATTTAAGTGTCGGAGTTGATCCAAACATTCCAGTAGGCATTTACGGCGGCGATGGAACTAATGGTTTTAGATATCGAGTAACCTATAAATATCTATAATGTACGCAGGTAAAATTTTAGCCGGACAAGCGGTTGGTAGAACTGGGTATTCTTGGACTGACGGATATCCTTTTTTAATTTTTATTGGTCCAAGTGGAAATGTCTGTCATTTGCCTAAACCGAACATTCAACGTGTAGAAGATGGTTCACATTACATATATGAAACCGATTGGGATAATCAGGATAATTTTGGCAGCCGTTGTTTAGCTTGGTGTGGTAAAGAATTATTATTTCGGGAAACTGTAGGAGTAGATAGTATCGCTGATGAATGTATTTGGGCATTTTGTCCATATGGGTTATCTTCATTAGAAAATTATGTTTGTCCTCCTAGTGGCATTAAATATCCTCGTATTTATATGGTTGCTGCCCTTGGTGACAACTTTTCAAATGCAGAAACTCATGACATTATTCAAGATGCGTATTATAAAAGAATTGCACGGTTGGATCGTAATTATAATGAAAGTTTAGCATTATTATCATTTATTGATGGTGTTCATATTTTTGATGGACGTGAAACTCAATGGTTTGATTTGTTCAAATATGCCGCTCGTTATATCCATCATACTCAACATCGTTGGCACTCTGCAGAGGAGTTATATGAGGGGTCAGGTTATATAGCAATTCCTGGACAGTTTGCTTGGTTTTACGGAGAATATTGGGGGGGTATCGAAACCCGTGACTACGGCGGACGTGGTATTCAATATTATGATGATGATTTTGTACAACTTAATCCAACTTATATTGAGTTTACCATACCTTTAAAAGTGGTTCATTACAAAGGAATTTTTGTAGCCGTTACGGATGATAGTGTTGGTATTGTTATTCCTGGCGTTCCTTCTTTTAGTTATCCTTCGTTAATATTGGCTCAGAATACAAAAGATATAGAAGATTCTTATACGAATCGTTATTATTGTTTAACTTATTGGGATTATGATGATACTACACCATATGGTGTTTGCTATAAGTATCCTTTTATTTATAATGGTGAACTTTTCTTTCTACAGAATGACGGAAAGATATTGAAACTTGATAATGGATATATAAGTTTGGTTTGTGATGTGCGTGATTATTTTGAAGCACCGCATGGTTCTGGAATTTTTGGCGGTAAAATTGGTTATGAAGGTTGGAAACGAAATAGTTATATGTGCTTTGCTGGCGATGTTGGCGGGCGACTGTATGTTTTTTTAAATTATTTATATGAAGAAAATGGTAAACAGCGGCGCGGTGTTTTTTGCGCTTCTACGACTAATTTTGATGAATGGACCGATCATACTTTTGATTTGCCGAGTAGCGGAATTATTCCACCTTCTGGAATGAATTTAACGACTTACTTAGGTATTATTTCGCCTTATCGATTTTCTGGATATAATAATTTTGATACCGTAGCCAACGGTCAGCCATCAGGGATTAATGGACCGGCAATAAAATGTGAGCCTTCTGGTTGGTGTCAGCGCGATGGTATCAAAGCCACCTGGCAGGGAAGTGGAACTTTTTATAATTGCGATTATGATTCTTCACCCTCCAGTTGGGATATTCCGATGCGTTATCAATCGATAACCCGTTATCTCGCGCCGACTTATACAATTGAACCGACTGGATTTGATAATAATTTGCGTCCTGTAGGTGTTGCTAATAGCGGTTACAATTGGGTTGGTGTAACAAATTATCATATTCTTGGTTGGAAAGATGAGACAGATGATAGGCTGCATCTTTTCTTTGTAGAGGATGAATATGCTTTCCAGAATAATACTTATTATTTGAGTAATTCAGGTGTTTCTAATCAAGTATTGTATTATGTATTAGATTCTAATGGGAATTTCATTTTTAGAAACCAATTTCAATGTAAGCAATTAATGTGGATTGAGCCAACAGATATGCATGAACCAGCGGTGGTGTTAACTTCAGGTACTTATTATGAGCGCTTTCCTAAGGAAGATCGAATTAATCGTGTTGTTTGGCAACCATTTAGAATTTATGATTATCCGTTTTTCAGAAATGTAAACATTGAGGTTCAATATACTACTGATTATATTAATTGGTATGATGCTACACCTCATTCAACCTTATCTTGTCCAACTACTAATTTAAGCACAGGCGATATTTCAACAGATCCATCTGGTATAATTGGTAAGGAATACATGTTTGCCTGGGATTATACAAAAGATATAGGAAGCCGTAGTATTCTACCATATGTACAGTTACGAATAAGAGCCTACGCCAATGATTAAGTTTGTTTATCGTGGCAATGATAGATTGTTTATTTTAGATGGGGCAACACTCCATAGTTTACATCATTGGGTAGATAAAGCCCCGGATTCCGATGCTACACGTGGTGAATTGACAGCTTATTTTAGTGATATTAAAACATTAATAAGACATGAGGCTGATGGAACTTTTAGTGCGCTACCAGGTATTTATCTTAGTAATGCAAGTTTAGCTGTTTTACGTGGTGATGTTTATACTGCCTTTTTAGATGTTAGCGAATATAATTATGGTGAAAAATATGGTGGTTATATCTTTAATCATGTTTTTGCAGAATACGATTATTATGCACAAAATTTATTAAGCAATGAACACGGTGTACATGTTTTATTTGGTTCCCATGATAGAGCAGGAATTGATAGCCACCATTATCATGGCTTAATGCCAGCTTTTTTGAATTATAATGGAAATATTATTTTTGTTGGTGCGGCAGATGTAAGGCAACGTGGTGCTGTTCGTTCAAGTGGTGAGGAGGCTGTTATAATTTACGGACCCCAATCAGGTTTATTGCAGTATGTTTATGGAGTTTTCAATCCCGAACTTAATAATGGTAGTGGACTTACCTCGATTTATCGTTCGTCATTACTGGTCCCCGTTCCACAATGGATGAAAAATGAATATAACAATGCAATTGCTTATGATAATAATTTGCGCGATTTTTGGACTTATAATTTCAATATGACCGATTGTATAGAATATCAAAATAAAATTGTTGCTTGTAATTCATGTGACCTAATAGTAGTTCATGGTAGCGGTGAAAATGACATTGAATTAGTTTATAGTTCTAACAAAGATGTTTACTCACCCAACCCTAAGTGGCTTGCCAAACATAATGGTAATTTATATATGCTAGAGGCAAGTGGCGTGATTTCGCGCATTATTGTGGGCGATTGGAAACGTGGCGAACGTAGTCATAAACAAAATCTGACCAATTTTAATTGGCTTGGTGATTTAATATATGGTGGCATTCATGCTCGTGCTTACGGATTTGAGCGCGCCACTAAAGGTGATATAGTAAGCTATAATGATAAAATTCATGTTTTTCTGGGCGGTCCCTCAGGAGTTTATCATGCTTATAGCGAAGATTTAAGTGTGTGGTATGATGTTACTGATTCGTTGCCATCTATTATGAAGACTCGTCAAGGGCACGTCTACACTTATGTTGATACTTATAAAAATGATTTGTATGTATTATTTTATACAGCGTGTCGTGGGGGCGTTTTGGGTAATTTGACAATGGGCGCTGAAACTGCCAATGTGGCATATTTATTCAAATATGACAGTAATAATAATTGGACTCAAATTGCATGGCATCTCATTCCATCATTTGGTGGCGCGGGCGGTTTTACAGCGTACAATGGAATTGGTCCGAATGTTTATATGCCGTCTGGTACCTATTATAACGAACCGACGGCAGAATTAACTCCAATTGTATATAAATGTTTAGATTATGCTTTGTTAGAATATAAACTTATGGATAGATATAGTCGCCATTTTGATGTTGTAATTCAATATTCATTAGATGACGGTTGTACATGGCAGGATTGTAGCCGCAAACGTGATTATTTTACTTTACAGTATTTAGGTGAGGGAACAACCTATTTATCTTCTTCACCCTCTGGAGAATGGCATAATTTTTATTGGGATTTTGTACGAGATGTTGGTTATAATGTTAATTATAAATATTGTAAACTGCGCGTAGTTCCATTATTGAGCGATCCACAATAATGAGTAAGAAACGTATAGGATTATGGCAATATACGCTACCGTTTAGTTTAAACGTTATTGATGGTATAGCTTTTGAAACGTCAACATTTGAATTACCATGGGTTGGTGTTTATCCTGAACTAATTTGGTGGGATTTAAGCAAGTCTAATCCTTCTGGATATAGACATTTGCGCACACATGAAGCATTTTTAGGTGTGGTAGGTAGCGGCATGGGGCAGCTTAAAACTGGGTTAGTAATCTTTGATTTCAATGATGTTGATATTGGCAGTGGTAGCGGAGTTAGTGACACTCGTTGTTTAACTTTTCGATTAGCTGATCGTGAATGTGATACGACGCGCGTAACCCACATGCGCGTTTGGGTTAGCGACGATTCTGATTTTCTAATTAAAGATTATAAGATTTTATATGAACATAGCCCAGTTTGGCAGCCCAATAAAAAATTTCAATTTGCCGATATATTCGATCCTAGCAAGGTATTACCAAATTATTTACCTGAAAAACAAAACTTGTTCCGTTGTGACGGTGGGTTAACTATTCATGGTTCTGGCGATGCCGATTCTTCTGAATACATGTATTTTGCCTTAGCGGCGTCAGGGACTGTGCCCGTTGGTGAATATGGGCGAACTCCTACATCTGGCTTACGAATAAGAGTAACCTATAGTATGGATAATATAAATAGTTTATTTGATTAAAAATGGCTGGTGTTAATCAAAGTGGCATTTATCATAATAAAATAATTGGTGCATTGCGCCCGAAAATAATGTGCGTTCAATATCGCCCGGACATTGTTTTTGGTCCATCGGGTTGGAATCTAATTTTACCATCCGGGCATGATGATGTTGAACAATTAGCTGGTAGTTGTCCGGCGATTTCCATAGAACCATCGGGATTTTTAAATTATGGATCTGGAATTACTCCTATTACTGAGCCGCATTGGGTTTCACGTACTATTGCCTTTTTGTATATGCCGAAAGCTGATTATGATGATTCACGAATAAATAACCATATTACAATTTTTAATATGAAACTTTGGTTAGAATCAGATGCAGCTTTTAGCGGTATTTCCCCACGTCCATATATACAAATTTTGCCAAGCGGTAAGTGGAAAAGAAATTTATTTTTGGGTAGCGGCTGGTATGGTGCTTACGAAATTCCGCACAGCATACCGTCTGGACAGAACATTTATCGTTGGGATGGTTGTCCATGGTTAAGCGGTATAGGGCTTAATCAACATACTCAAATTATTTATTCTTCTATTATTTTTCCTTCGGGCGAACATGCAGTTGGACAATATGGCGGTTTAGGTGTTGGAACTTTTCGTTTTCGTTTTACCTACGACTGGACCGATGAGTTTGCGCGTATTAATTTACCGGGAGATCTATGAGTATCAAGAATATAGAACAACGCATTGAAAAGCGTGAAGGTAAGGATTATCTTGTAGTAAAATTGTGGATTCCGTTATTGCAAAAAGTAGTTGCATATGATATCAAAATTTTGGACGGATGGAAACCCTACGTTTATTATACGGCGACGACTGGGATGTTAGAATGTATTGGTACATTGATTTCGGAAAATGAAGCTGAGGGTTATGCTCTACATAATCCTAAAAAACGTTTCAAAATAAAGAATCCATTTAATATTAAGGTTGGCGAACGGGTTATTATTACTGAACATATCAATCTTGAAGGGCAGCAAGAATACTTAGTGAGCAAGCATCGTTTATATTGCGGTGATGTAAATTATGTTCACTTAGCTCTACAGAAGAATGATAAAATTAAAGAGGTATTACGCATTGATGTAATGACCGGCGCATGTAAATGGCTTTAACCTACTGGTGGCACCCTCATTGGCAAAATCGCGTTCGTTTATATAGCGAACCAAGCGGTAGTCCATATTCATCGGGGGTGCATTTTTTGTGTGTTCAGGCTAATTTAAATTATTTAATCTCTCGCGGACTGTTAAGAAATGATTTTGGCGATTTGCGAGTTATTGCCCAAAAATCGGACCATGCTATCAATATTCCATATTATATAGCATCGGGAATTTCACCAGCGCGAATATATTTTGCGGTTCAGAATAATATTCCATCTAATGTAAATATTGGTGAGTTAGATGACTGCACATATTATTTGTATTTTAACAACTCAAGTGGTAATTTAGAAGAACTTCCTGGTGCGTACCAAAATATTAATTTCCCCCAGGCACCATATTCTTGTCATCCTGATTGGATTGAAACACCTTATGGTAAATATAGAGACAAATATCTTTTTCGTTTAAACGATGATCCTAATGATCCACGCTGGTTTACTGATGCCACTAATCATGGACAAGGTGAGTCAAAAGATTATATTAATGTTCAAAAAGGACATTCGGGTGTTCTGGACACTTGTACATACTTTAATGGTTATTACTATAATGCATCCAGCGGCAGTTGGATAGAAATTCCTCAAGATGACAAACATTGGGCTCATCCATCTGGTGATTGGTGCATAGATTTTTGGTGTAAACCGGAGACAGCAGGACGAACGGCAACGGCGTATATATTTGCTAAAGTAAAGTCAACTTTCGATACAGAAAATTTCCCTGTAGTGGCTATTTATCAATCGAATGATGATTATTATATATTTGCTCGTTGTTTGTTTAGCTCACAAGAAGATTTACATCAAGAAGAAAATTCTTATGTCCCTTCAGGTGAATGGCATCATTATCGTATAGCTTATCGTACCGGAGGAGATTATTTATATAGTCGCATTCAGATTTATAGAGATGGAAAGTTAGTTAATAAATACAATGGAAATAGCGTTGATACACAGGCATATGCTGAAAATACCGCATTTTTCGGTGGTGATTTAACTTCTGCTTTTATTGGAAGAAAATATGGTCAAAATGGTAGTCTTTATACTTATAAGGGATGGTTAGAACAGTTACGATACTCAACATTTGTTTATCCAGCGATTAGTGGAACTACACCACTTTCTTTATATCAGTGTGCGCCAGATTGGATTGATAATCAATATATTACTTATACTGGACAAATTGAATATAAGACTTCTACTCATGCTTTGTTTGGCGGATTTACGCTTTCCGATGCTCCTGCATTGTCAGGATTGTTTGGTGGTATTGCACATAGTTTATCGGGATTCCTGAGTTATTTTGGTGGAATTATTTCAACTGTTATACAATCTCCCGAAAATCTTTATGGCGGATTAAGTTGGTCTAACATTTTACAAAGCGGACTTTTTGGTGCATTATTATGGTGTAGTTATGATGATACTGATTTCACAATTACAGAGGCACTTGGACGCGTTTTAATTAAAGCAAATAGCGATAATGTTGTACAACAAAGTTTTGTTTCTGATGCAGCATTTACATTTTACGGACAGCAAAATAGTGAATTTGATGGCACGTTGAATGTTCGTTATAGTTATTATGATGAATTTGATGCGAAACTTATCGTTGGTAAGACGCGCAAAAACCCGTTTGTGATGATGTTGAATGGTCCTGAAAGTGGGACGGTTCCTTATACCTATATTGCAGTTGCATCTGGTTATGCTTTTGATAAAGATAATAATGCCATTGAAGGCGGTATTCATTACGTAGCTTTTATTTGGGGAGATAATGATTCTACAATTATTAGCAATCCCGTTAACAGCGGAAGCATTTGGTCAGCGCAACATACTTATTATCACAGTGGCATTTACCGTCCAATTGTAATTGTGCGTGATAAATACGGGCGGTCTGGCGGTGATTTTGCTTATTTGAATCTGGCGTCAGGATTAGCGCTCCCCTCTGGTGAAAGTATGCCGTTTGTTAGCTTAAGTGGCTCACCACGAAAAGGATTGGTTCCGCCGCCTTTGTATGTTGATTTTACTGTAAGTATTTCTGGTGTAAATAGTTATAATTTATACTGGGATTTCGGTAATGGGATTACTCAATATAATAATTCTTTACAAAATACAACGCAGTATATTTTACCTGGTGACTATATTCCGTGGGTAAGGCTAGATGACGGTAGAATATATGTGGTCGATACATTACGTTTAGGGTATAATCGATGAGTACGCAAAATGTAATTCGAACTGAAAACTGTTGTTATCCATTTTATCGCGGTTCAGTTGGTCAACCGACTGCCAATATCACATGGGCATCAACCAATTATATTGCCTCTAATTCGGCATGTCATCGTTTGTCCACTTGGTTTAAGGGACACTTGATTACTGTTCGTTATTATTCAAATAGTTGGCGTTTAATTAGATATGATTCTATAAATAATACTTGGGAAAATTTGTCATATAGTTTTAGTTTGAGTAGTGCGCCCTATGCTATGCCAGGACTAATTAGTTTTAAAAATCGTGTTTATTTATTTTGGGATTATTATGGTCAAAATGGTAGTAGTACTACTTATAACCGTAATCATCAGTTACGTTTTGCATCTTGGACGGCATGGGGACTAAGCGATCAAGGTGGAAATGTTGTAGTTTCTAATTATACAACTCGTCAGTTCGAAAAAAGTTCAGATTATCAGGATTGTGAGCATATTACTGATCTGATTGTTTATAATAATATGATTTATGTTGCCACAGCATTTGGGATTTATTCTACTGCCCCACATCCAGATTACGATATATCATCTACTTCAATGGGGTCGGTTGGAGCTATTTATTTACCTTCTTCGGGAGAACATTTACAACCATGCACTGATGAACAATGTTCTAAGTGTTTTTCAGTTTTTAATTCACCCTCAGGAGTATTCTTATACTGTTTATTTTCTGATGGACGTGTTGGTTGGGTTGGCTCAACTTTCAATCAAACGGCAGACTTAACATTAGTTAATTCAGCCATTGATGATGGAGTTGATTTATCTGGTGGAAAATATGATGTTTCAATTGGTTATGCTGGTTACCTCTGTCAATTAAATAATAAATTATATGCTTTTTTGAACGCTAGTGGAACAGGGGGAACAGGGACTAGCGGAATTGTATTATTTGAATCATCAGATGGTATTAACTGGACCGAGAAAACTGATGATATAATTCCTTCTACCTGGAAAACGCAGAATGGACATATTCATGGTTGTATTGATGCTGCTGCCTCTGGTGAATGTCGCATTGTATTTGTAGCTGATACGGGTGGGTTCGATGAATATAAATTTACTGGTTCGGGAATGGAATTAATTTCAACCAATGGACCGTTAGATAGTACAACATGGTTTGCATATGATTTTTGGGACAAAGACGCCCCCGATGTTGAAATGTCAGGGTGTCCAAGTATCGATTTAGAAAAGGCAGTTTTTAATTATAGATTATTTAGAGAGGTTCCTACCGAAAATGTCGAGATAATTCCTGAATATTCAACCGATGGTGGGGCTACGTGGCAAGTTGCAACTCGTAAAACGGGAGTAGGCGACCCTACAACCGGGTTGTCTGCTGGTGACTTAAAAAATGCACCGCAAGGAAGTGGTTATGTTTTTGCATGGGATTGGGTAAATGATATTGGTTCAACACAGCACGTATTATTCCGGCTAAGAGCTAAAAACACATAATGTCCAGTGGTGTTCATTCTAATACTACAAATGTTTATTTTCAGATTCCCACGTTTGTCGGGGATTCTTCTTTAATTTATTTATATTTATCATCAGATAGCGCCGGAACATTCACACCATATTATTTATATCTTCATCCACCTGATACATCGACAGACAATTGGTGGGATTCGCGCTGGGCTTACAGACGACATATAGCCAACGTTGTTCCCTCAGGAGGACCATATGAGTCAGGAATTCATTTTTTGCATATTGAACTTGACTTAGATTCGCTTGTCTCTGAAGAGAAATTACGTGCTGATTATCAAGATCTGCGCATTATTTTTACAAGTGGAAGCTATCATATTAATGTTCCATATTATATAGCCTCTGGTTGTTCCCCTCAAAAAATCTATTTTCCCGCGCAAAATTATATCCCTTCTGGAGTTTATTTAACTGATTATGATTGGAAATATTACGTTTATTATGGTAATCCTAGCGGAAATATAGAGCAGTTACCTCCGCCTTATAAGAATTATAATTTCCCTCAAGCCCCTTATTCACCTACGATTACATGGGAGCAACCATTCGGACGACCAACTGAAAGCGGTTTTCGCGATAAATTTCTTTACAGGCTGAACGATGATCCCTCTATAGGTGATTATTCATCTTTTGAAGATTCGACAGGGTTTACTAGTGGTATTGCCAATGTTGATGGGGCAATTAGTAAAGGACATCCAGGGCGTCTAGATCGTTGTGTTTATTTTAGTGGTATTTATAATGGTTCGTTGAGAATTGATTACACCAATAATATAACGCATCCTAGCGGAAGTTTTGCTTTTGATTGTTGGTTAAAACCTGATTACGGTGGCACAAAGTATATTTTTACGCGATATCGTGATAATAATTCTTCTTATTTGCTAAGATTGTATTGTTCTTATGATGATTTGTATGGATATTATTATTATAATTATTCGAGCTATTTGTATGTTAGGAAACTCAATGAGCTCAAAAAAGATGCCTGGACTCATATCAGATTTGCTTACCGGACTAATTTATCAGATGGTTCGAAATTTACTCTTTATATTAATGGTCAACCAGTAGTAACGGGCACACAGGGAATCGCAACTGCGCTTTATGGCGATGAATTGGGGTTAACTTTGCTTGGTGGATTGAATAATAGTTCTTATATTTATAAAGGTTATATGGAACAAGCTCGCTTTTCCGTTTATCCTGAATTTGCCTCTGGGGTAATGGATTATGATGTTCCGCCCGATTGGGTTGATACAGAATATATTTTGCATGTCGGACCGGAGGTTACTTATTATGGCGAACTGCCATATTATAACAATTACTATGGTGGCGTTTGTTTGAGTGCTATGGGGCGTCCATGGGATAGTGGTTTGTTTGGTGGTTTGTATCTTGGAGAAAAAGAGTATGAAAGAGCTGATTTTGGTGGATACATAATCTCTCTTTCGACGCTAGAAACTTTATTTGGTGGTTTTACATTCTCTTTTCGGGGAACAGAAGAGGGACGATTTGGTGGCGCTTATTGGTCGTGGGGAGATGAGCATTTATTCTTCTATGATGGTGGTGTTTATGTTGCCGGTGATATAAGCGATACTTTTTTGGGTGGGTATCTTAACGCGCTTGATACAATTTTGAGAACAACCGAATGTGGTGGTTATTTGCCGTCTGTAAGTGGGATTTACAATATTAACTTTGGTGGTTTTACTGTTGCAACGTGGTATGATTATGACAATTCTATTGTTGAATGTTTAGATCGAACATTAATAAAGGCAAATTCCGATTTTGCATATCAGCAAGAATTTTATAGTGATGCTGAATTTAATTTCTACGCCATTAATAATAATGATTTTGATGCAACGCTTCTCGCTAATATCGTTACAAACGACGAATTTGATTCACACATTGTGATCGATCGCATAAGGAAAAACCCATATATTAAAATAATTGATATAGTTGTTAGTGGTTTGCACGTTACCGTTACAGCTTCTGGATATGCTTTCGACGTTAATAATCAAGCAATTAGCAGTGGTATTCGGCGAGTTGATTTTGTATGGTCAGACGGCGATTCTGATTCATTTGTAACTACTGATAATATATGGCAGTTACAACATTATTATAGTAGTAGCGGAATTTATTGTCCAATTGTAATTGGATATGACAAATACGGGCGACGTGGTTCAGATTCTCAAAAAGTCAACTTGTTACCGTCTGGATATACTGATTATCCATATATTAATTTGTCTGGAATTCCACGTGAGGGCTTGGTCCCGCCCTCATTGTTAGTTGACTTTAGTGTTTCATTGTCTGGAATTAATTATCCTTATACATTATATTGGGATTTTGGGAATGGTGTTACACAATATAATAATTCGTTAAATTTGGTCGCACAATATGTTTTGCCAGGTGATTATATTCCGTATGTAAGGATAGAGGATGCGCGAAAAATTCCGGTGATAGATACATTGAGAATAGGTTACAATAAATAGGGGGCATCATGATCGATAGTCCATATATTTATGTTTCAGGTATCGGCGAGCCGTTATATTTTAATGATAGTAGCAAAGTCGATGTTAATCTTGGACTTCCTGACAGTTTTGGACAAGTGTGGATTGCTAGCATTAATGCTAATTTTGGTTTTAATAGTACTCCCCATAGCCTGGAATTAGAACTTGTTGCACCCGATAAGATTCCTGTAAAAATTGATTCGATTAATCAGCCGTGCGCTATTAAAGTTGGTGCGATGTATTTTAAAGGGTATGTAACTCACGTTGATACAGATATTTCTGCAAATGGATATGTTACCCGCGTTCGCTGTGAAGATGGGCGGAAAATTGATTTAAATAAATATCTGATTCATACCGAACCATTATTAAAAAGCAATTTAGAAAATGTTATTGTTGTTCCGAAAGAGCTTAATACTGGCGGAGATCTTTATACAGTTAATTCCCCCTTGTGGTTAATGGCTAATTATGGTGCTACTTATGGTGAAATTTATACAGCGGTAATGAATTGGGGCATTGTTAAGCTCCCCAGTCCCGGGATTATTATCAATAAATTGGGCAACTTGGAGGCTTATCGATGGAGTTTTAATTTAACCCCTTTGTTTGATGCTTTGTTGCAAATTTTTGATGATTGCGGATTTGATGTTTATTATTATGATGGCGAAATTAAACTGGTTGACCGTAGTAAACCCATTAGTATTGATAAAACATTCTTCCAGGATAAATATAAGATTAATTGGCGTCAAGGGTATGATTATACCGATCGTCCTGGAAAATATATAGTTCTTGGAGCTAAAAAAGAGGGTAGTGTAGGAACTATTCCCTTTTGTCAATATCATAATCTGGTCGATTTAGGAGCGGCTCGTCTATTACCCGCCTGGAATGATATCCAAATTGTTTATCATGATCATAACGGTAAATTACAGAAATACTATCCGACCGATGATGAATTAAAAATGGCGCTTAAGTCTATCGAGCATTGGGTTTACTATAAACGACAGGAATTATTATCTAAAGGTGATGATTTGCCGCGCGGTTGGATGGAATCGCGATTGGACCCTGATGCTTATGGTTTAACGGGGAGCACTTTGGATGCTGCTATTTCATTTGGTGGTGGAAGAGACGATGTTTATCGCGTAATACATAATCGCCGCGCCGAGGCATGTAATTGGTTGTGTGCATGGTATGAGGCGGTTGCTCGTCACGCGCGTACTTATTATGGGAAATTGTACTATTGTCAACCCTCGGAGGAATTTTTACGCAATTGTTCAATTATAGACGCGGCGTGGGTACATGATAATGTTGATAATATTCAAATCGATGATGTCTTATCGCCATTTTATGAAGATGGGCGCATTTCTGCCTTTGTTAAGATTCCGCGTTCACAAGTAAAGGGATTTGGCGTCGATGGAACGTCTACGCCAGCTTCTTATGTAGAATGGAATGAAGATAATGATTTTATTTATTTGCCAGTAGATGTGATGTTATATTCTCCCACTAATAATCGTTCTGTTTTTCCTGGAATTGAGGATACGCGCATTTTTGTTTCATTGCCCGAAATTGTTGTGTCTGGTGTGGAATTGCATCCTATGTTGGCTAATTTACAAACTTTACAAGCTTTTAGCTATAATAATAATCAGTATTTAGCAAGTAGTGGTAGCATTGAAGATAGATATCAGCTTTATTTAACTGCTAAAGATATGAATGATCCGCGCATTACTATTATTCCGCTTGGTTTTATTGATCAGTTTCTAATTCCAGTTCAATATAATATTCGTTATGGCGATGATGGGAGTACTATTAGAGGTAGTGGTTTGTATAATTACCGCGGTGAAATAGATGATAAATATGCTCCATGGACGAGACAAAATCCAATTTCACCCATTGATGATATGACTCAAAAAGCCGAACAGATTACAGCCAGCGATTATCGAGACGAGTTCTTAGAAGTTACTGTCGCCGAATTACCCGAAATTAATTTTTTTGCCAATTTTAGTAACGAAAACAGCGAACCGGTTTATCCATTTACGTCTATTAATGTTTCAGTAGGGGCGGCTGGGCTTACTACACGTTATTCGGCAAAGTCGCAGATTTATGAAATACTCAGGTTGAATAAGATAGAATTTAGTCGTTGGAAATCGCGGTTAGATCGTATACAACATTTTGCCAATTTGTCAAAATTATTGACAGATTTACAGGCGAATCTTGAACTTGCAGCTACGAATCTATCAAAATTAAGAAAACCACCGTTTAGACGTGTATTTTTGTCAATTGAATCATCTCGTCCACGAGAGGAAGAAGAACGTCCGGAAATTGAACAGCGCAATTTTGTGCGTATGGTAACAATAACTGACATAGCTTATGCTTATGTTGCTGATCCGAATGGCGGCGGAAATAACGTTAGAATGGAATTTTACCGTGGCGTTGATGATCAGGGAAATGAGTGGCCCGCGCCATGGCATTATGTGGAGGGTTATCAATCAATGGGGGTTGCGGCGGGTGAACAACGTGATCCACGGACTTTATTAATTGGATTTAATGAAGAAACTACAAGAATTCGTATGCGCTATCACGGGTATGCAATGTGCGTAGACGGGTACTTAAGAAGAGGTATGCCCGCCATGTTTCATCACGAAGATATAAATGGTACGACATTTGATTATTTTACCGGTGGTGTCCGCTTGGAAGAGGCAAAAGTTGTGCGTTTATTAACTGCGCCTCAGAAAAATGCTAATGGTTATTATTATGCAGATGTTGAAACAATTTCACATATTGGTGCTGAACCTTTTAGGTTTTATAAAGTTCCGTTTGTTAATAATGATTTTGTATATTTGCAGAGTTATAAAGCTGGCGATTTAGTACAAGTTGTACATAATACTATGACTACCAGCAATTCAGCTAGTACGGCTGCGGATGGCGGGTCGCCTTTGACAATTGACCGTGGGACATTAAGACCGGACAGCGAACATTTGCGCAGCGATGGTGAACCCGTTGGTGATTTGTTTATTAATAATCCCCCCACCGTTAATGCGGTTGCTGTTGTAGTTATTAATCCGCCTAATCCTGTTACTGGACGTGGCGGTTTGGTAGCTGCTGTTGGAGATGAAACTGTACAATTCGGAAAAATAACTGGCAGTGCACAAGAGGAAGAACTATACTTTGTGGGTTGCCCGCCAAATTTGATTTATGAGGGTGACTATGGGATTCTTGTACCCGGATTGTCAAGTTCAGAAAGCAGTGCGCGTCGTTGGTTTGTTATTATACAGAAACCAGTGTTTACTCCATATGGAGAGATGTAAAAATGCCACCATATCGTGCGTTTGATTATTCACCACCTCAGCCATTTTTATTGCCTGCGCGATTGAATATATCAACCGGCTGGTATTTCCAGGAAAAAGATTACCTTTATTTGCCAATTGATGGTAGATATTTAGAGGAAATAATGTGGTATATTAATCAATATCGCAAACTTTGGTTAAAGAAAAGTGAACGGCAGTTTAATTTATATGACGATCGCGGTATTATAAAAGGAAAATTCTATCCAACGAAAGGATATTCCTATCTTAATGGACAAATTCCTATTGGTGCTTTTCCATATTATGTAGAGGAAATTAAACAGGCAATCGAAGAAATAATCGTTCCTCCAGATTCATTAAGAGCGCACTTTGGGCGTTGTTTTAATGCACCATACTATGGAAAATGGCGTATTGTTTCACCTGGCTTATATAATAAATATCCAGATTCATGCAAAATACCTAAATTAGATGGTATTCCTTTCTATAATTTCCCCGAGAATATTAGTGGTGAAGCTTTGTTCAAAACGTTTAATAAATTTAATTATTATATTCCGTCTCCATCACATCCTGCGCGGCAGATTTTGGTTGATGCTTTTGCAACCGCTAAGAAAAAATTACAAGAATTGCCATTGTTTGAACGTATGCGCGCCGGACAGTGGGCGCTCTCTTTTGATGAGTTGGTCGCTTTAATGGGGCTTTGTTTTTATAGCAAATCTCCAGATAGTCGATATTTACCTGGAAAAGACGCTGATGGTAATTATATTATTACAGATCATAAACGTATTTTGTGGTTTATAATATCTTTTGTCATTCAAATGTTGCGTTTTCAGCCACCAATAGTTGAAAATTTTATGCCCCATTATCCCGAACTGGATGGACGCCCATATGTTTCACGAACGTGGACAAATTATGGTTTTGCTGGTTTGCCACAAGTATGTTCGCAGACTTATTTTACGTCTCCTATTAGAAAAGCATTTTTCTTTGAAAGATCTGGGAAATGGGGGGTAATGAATCATGTTATTTCTCATAGTAATGGTGGAGTAACTTTAATCATACCAGATGATTATTATGGAAAGCGTTGCTATATTAAAGGAAAGCATTGGGGCTGTAGTCCATCAGTAACACACAGTGCTAAAAGTAAAATATTTTACGGTTATCCCAAACTTAATGTAGATATTTATAAGTTAGCAATGATTGATGTGCCCCAGGTGCCCGATGCTTATTTTTACTATCATAAATTTAGTGAATTAATTGTAGATGGCGGTGGTACTGCGGGGGGAGACCCAACTAGCCAATCGCGGACTTGTGGATTCTATGGGTATGTAACACGTCATTCATATGGATCAATTGGTGACCATCCTTACTGGGGAATGTCATCTGCCACCTGCGGTTACCCCATATTAAGCTTTAATTCTTTGCCTTTTAGGGGCTATTTATGGGACGCTATGCTACATAAAGAGAGTTTTGGCTTAAATGTTTTAACTAATATTACATTGGGCGTTGTAACTAGAAAATCATGTCAAACCATTTTTCCGCCTTATGCTTGCAGCAGGGGGAATCTATTAGAGAAATATAATTATCTTAGAGAGCAATTTTTCCTTAACTGTCAAGACTGTTTTCCGGTAGCTACTATTAATTATGTGGCAATTTTAGACGACAATATTCACCGCCCGGAAGAATTTTATGATTAAAAAACGTATTAAATAAAGGAGGAAAAAATGGCTACGTCTGGTGTTATAACTTTTCATGCCTGTCATAATTCTGGGCTAATGATCAGCCATTTGGGCGAAGGTCAATATGACCATATGGGATTTTTCGGTCCAAATGGCGTTAATGACGCTATTATTGTTGGGCATTTTAATGATTCTACGTGGATAGTAGACGCTTCAGGGCATAGAGATCCAAACGTATGGGGCGCGCTTGTTAATAATAAATATATCGATCAATCAGGGGTAGCTACATCTGGCTGGGGACGAAAAGACATTAGCGACTATCAAGATGAGCTCCATACGTCCTCGGGAACCCTATTGATTTGGTTCCGCGCCTCGGGTGATTTGCAGGTTAGTACTTATAATGCCAAATTGTTTGTATTTCAAAAATATGGTAGTTTTTATGATAATCCAACAGATGTAACGGTTTATGGATTTGAAATTAATCCATCCGGACTGGGCAATATTACTGAATGGTCGTTAATGAATACAATTTATAATGGTATCAATTTTGTCGATCATTCGCCCTCTACTGGTTATCAAGCCAACCAAAACGAGCATAAATGGTGGTGCGCCATTAGTTGTAAAGCCAATGCGGTTGGTTGGATAGACGATTTTACGTTCTGTTTCCGGTTTCAATACGCATGATGCTGATGAGAATAATGAGCCCGCTTCGGCAGGCTTTTTTTAATTAATAATCGAAATTTCCGCTTTTTTATTTAAATAATATTTAATCACCTTGCTGACGTTTTTTCCAATAGACCATTTGGCAACTGGTGGGGCATCAATAACAGTATTTTTTGTTACTGACAATGTGAAACAAATATATGGTAAACGAATGTAATAGACAACGTTTTGATTTACTTTTTTCTTCTTAATAATTGATTCAGACAAACGTGATTGCAGGGCTCCTATTGAAAATAGTTCATTATGGCGAATAACCAAAATTGATGTGTTTTCCGCGCTTTGCAGGCTTTAATTTTGCTTTTTTGATGAAATTTTCAAAATCTATCCAACCAACCAACTTAATCATCGCGTATTTTTTAACCTTATTTTCAAATTCAACGGTCGCAGCAATGAAAAGATCGCTTTTGATTGGAACAATCTTTCCGCCGCTGCTGATATGACGCACCAATAACTCGCCGTAGTTATGTCGTGCTGTTTTAACTTCGAGTACTCTTTTACTTATTATAAGGTCGCCCCGATCACCGAATGGACGATAAGTGACATCCATTTTATCGTTGTTGAGGAACAAGCACACCGCCATTTCACCAAGTCTTCCGGTTCGCTCGGTTAGATAAGGATCGTTATTGCTGTTTAATAGCCCACGATTGTATTTTTGTATTTCGTTTTTATCGTTTTTATTGTGAGACCACATTCGTTGTGCTGCGAATTCGCATAATGCATATCGCTTGCCAAAGATTTTTACGAGCGGCTGATTAAACATTCTGTGTTTACCTTTGGATTTTTGCTGTTCACTGTTGACGTTAGTTGTATGAATTTTATTTCACAATCAGGGTACAGTTCTTTGAGTAATGGATGCCACTTATATGACAGTAGCCATCGACATTCAGCGGGAAGGGAGCGTAAAATTGCAGATAGTTTTTCGTGGTCATCGATAGTAAACGAACACCGATATAACTCGTTTCCCTCTTCAATGTAGGGCGGATCCAAATAAATAATTGCATTTTCGTCGATCATTCTCATGCGCAAATTGTTAAAGTTTAATTTTTTGAAATCGAAATTAATAATCGAAACCCCCAGTTTGCATGCAGAGTTTAATAATCGATGATATTTAGCAATTTTTTTAATTAAAGTAAGCGGCTTCCAGCGACAGTCGATTTGATATTTTGACCGCTGATTTTTCCCGCCGATTGGACCACCAGCCATTTCACCCAAACCGGAGTAGGACATTTGATGAATGGCGATTTTTTTGAAAGCAATTTCAGTAAGTCTGTTATAATCATGGGGCGGATTCAGTAGAAACTTTTGGAAATTATAAAAATCTTTTACTTTCGGCTGGTAATTGGCGATTTTATTGATTAATTCTGTGTGATTATGTTTCACAGTCCACCAAACGGCAAAGATATTAAAATCAACATCGTTTAAAATCGCACGCGGACAATGATGTAAAAATTCCAGTCCGATTGCACCGCCGCCGAAGAATGGCTCAATATAAACAAAATTTTTTAATTCCTTTGCCCAGCTTTTAAGAATTGGCAGAATGTGTTTCTTGAGGCGAGATTTCCCGCCGGGATAACGAAACAATGTCATTGTGCTATTTTCTCGCGAATGATTGGTATGAACTCTTTATTAATCTCGATTCCGACTCCTTTTCGCCCAAGCTCATTGGCGACTTTAATGGTTGTTCCACTACCGACAAAAGGATCCAATATTGTTTCTCCATAAAACGAGAACATTTTAATCAATCGCTGCGGCAATTCCTCGGGGAACATTGCAATATGTTCCTTTTGTTTTGCCCCGCCGAAATTCCAATGTCCGCGGAATAGTTTTTTCCATTCTTCTTTAGTGAGTTTGGATTTGTCTTTAATAGTTTTATCAATTTTCGGTGGTTTGCCAGGCTTTTTAAAAATTAAAATAAATTCATAGTCAATCTCGACGATCCCGTTCGGCGGATAGGGGTAGGAGCCCATAATCACTGCCCCGCCGCTGGTCTTCATGGTCGTTTTTTTCTGCCAAATAATCGCCCCTAAATAGTCGAGCCCAATCTGTTCGCACTGAATAATTACATTGGCGTGAAGCGGAATGACTTTATACTTGCCGAAAGTTTTAGCGCGACAAAATTGATCGCCAATATTGATGCACAATTTTCTTCCAGGTTGAAGTACCCGCCAACATTCTTGCCAGACAGTTTTTAAACTTTGATAGTATTCATCTAGGGTTTGTCCGAATCCGATTTGGTTGGGACAGCCGTAATCTTTGATATTCCAATATGGGGGCGATGTAATAATAAGGTGGACGCTATTATTTTTGAGGGGGATGAAGTGACTATCGCCTATAATTAGCATTGTCACTCTCTTTATCGATTAATATTCCTTGAATGTTTTTCCAGTCCATTGCTTCCTGAAATATTTAATAGTTTTCCTAAGTCCTTGCTCAATTTCAACTTGTGGCTTATAGCCCAATTGTCTGATTTTTGTCAAATCTGGACGGCGAACCACAGGATCGTTATCTTGTACGTCGATATATTTGCGCTCCAATTTTTTATTTAACCTTGCCTCAATTAAATCCGCCAGTTGATTGATGGTTATTTCCGCTTGGTCGTTACCGACATTATAAACTAAATCTTTGCCCTTTTCCATAAGTAAGATTAGTCCTTTGCAAAGATCATCAACATAACAAAAGCTGCGCGTTTGGTTGCCGCCGTTATGGATAATAAGCGGTTTCCCTATTATTGCGCGACAAATAAATTCGCTAATCACACGCCCATCATCAGGGCGCATATAAGGTCCATAAGTATTAAAAATGCGAGCAATAACAGCATTTAGACCTTTTTTAGTATATTCGTAAACTATTGTTTCTGCTACGGCTTTAGAACAATCATAGCAAGACCGATCACCGACAGTATTACGATGCCCAAAATAGCTTTCTGGCTGTGGATGGACCTCTGGTTGTCCATAGATTTCGCTCGTACTACTTAACAAAAGGCGCGCCTTGCAGGTCAAAGCTAATTCGCATATATTTAACGTACCAATCACGTTAGTCATGATTGTATCAATGGGAAATTTTTTATAGAATTTCGGTGATGCGATGCTTGCCAGGTGATAAATCTTATTAATTGGGTAAATAGACAACATCCGCACGAATTTTTTATCAGTCACATCTCCTTCAAGAAATAAAATGTGTTTATTAATGTGCCGTATACTTCCAGCACATTTGAAATTATCAACGACAATAATTCGGTCAGCCTTGATAAATTTGAGAAGATTTAATCCGATAAACCCCAATCCGCCGGTTATGAGAGTGGCAGTTTCCATGTATTTACCTCGATGATAAAATGAACTCTTCTTTCAAATTCATGTTTCTTGCCGGGTTGCAACAATGCCACAATTTGAATATTTCTTCTATTTTCCATCCCGCCTCGACAAAAGCGTCGGCAGTAATCTTATTGCCAGATATTAATAAAAAAGCGCCCTTATTTTTTAATTCTGTGCAGATTTTGACCAGATCTTCAATGTCTTTATTGGTCCACTTATCTGCATACGATGCATGAGTTTTGATATAAGGAGGATCGATATAGAACACGATACGATCCAATGCGTTGCACTTTAAGAAAGATGATAGAAATTCACGAAAGTCTTTATTGTATAATTTAGCATTGCGGAGTTTTTTAACGATAATATTAATTTGTTCTATGTTGACTTTTAATGGCGTTTTTCGTGGACGATATGGAACGCTGAAAAATCCTTTTTTATTAAAATGCATTACGCTGGAAAATGCCAACTTGTTCCAATACCAAAAATGCGCCGCAAAATCAATAATTTTTTGTTTGTTTTCAAGATGAAGAAAATTGTTTTCTCGTGATTTGAGGTATGAATCTTTATCAATTTTATCTGATAATTGTTTGAAACGTTCAATGATTTGTTCAGGGTATTTTCTTAGTGCATCATAGAATCTGATAAGATAAAGATCTACATCGTTCAAAAATGCCCTTTTAAATGTTGAGCCAAAATAAAGCGCTGCGCTTCCAGCAAACGCCTCGCATAAATATTTACGGTAAGGTGTGTATTTTAATAATACAGGTAATAGGCGGCGCTTACTTCCTACCCAACCTAATAGTGGTTTACATACCCAATCGCTGTCGGGTTGTTTTGATTGCTTTTTCGTCATTATCAATTAGAATAAACCTTCTTCCCAGCTTCTGACAGGCGACTCCAACAGTTCCTGATCCACAAAACGGATCAAGAACAACCCCGTTTTCTGGACAAAGACGTTTAACATAATACTCACACCAACTAATATCCTGTTCCCATTTATGATGATGTTTGGTTTGTCCTGCTGTGCCGGTAATTTTAATACCATCTCTTAGAAATCCGCGACCGTGTGGGTAAGCACGTTTGACAAACCACAACATTGGTTTCCACATAACTTCAATTCCCATTGCCATACGTGCATGTTTGCCATCAAATTGGTTAAGGCATAAAATCCAGCGATATTTTAGTTTGTTTTTAAAAACTTCAAGGACATATGGGATAGCATAATGCCCAACAATTGTAACTAATGATGCACCATCTTTCATAATTCGTGGAAATTCTTCAGCCATACGTTTATAGAGAGGAAGATATTTTTTAAGGTAAGGTGGATCAGTAAAAATTAAATCAATACTATTATCGGGAAAGTTCTTTATAACTTCAAAACAATCGCCAAGAATTACTTTACTGTTCCCAGGGAAAAACGACCCACTCATTCATCACCGTCCCATATACAACATTAGCTTTTGACCACGGTTTTTTGACTAGCGCCGCAAAAGTTATCTTATCATGATGTTGTATTATTTCGGACATAATATGTTCATATGTGTAATCTGTATCGACCACATCGTCAATAATTAGGGTGTGTCGTCTAATAGAAGGCGTTTGCCATGGTTCGATTACGCGTAGCGGCTTTTTAAAGACATGACTTAAGTAAACACCAGGAATTAACCCTCCACGAGAAACGGCAAAAATCTCGTCAAATTTGTAATTCTTTAATTTATTAATAAGCGGTTTGAGTAATAATTTTTCAACGTGTGACCATGTTAATTTGATTTTCTTTTTATTAGGAGAACGCGCATAGCTATCACTGGACATGAGAAAACCTTCCTTTCTCAAGCAATTTAACCATCGTTTTCATACGTGCTTCATAAGTATGATTTTCGCGAATTTGAAGGACGCTTTCTCGGATTTCCTGAAGTTTGTCTTGGTTGTCGCGATAATACTTTAATATTGCCTCTAATGAATCATTTGTATAAAAAATTATATTCTTTTTATTTGTAAACATGCGTCGTTGTTCAGGCGTTCGATCAAAATCCGCGGGAAGGTTAGTAATTGGAATACAGCCAGCACCGATTAATTCAAAAATGCGTTGTTGATATCCATATGAACTTAAATACGGTGGCGGACCAAGCTCTTCATGGTAAAGCCCTAGATTGATGCCGCACCAATGCATATTGTATATTTTATTTACATGTTCGGCGTTGAATGTCATTGTCGTATAAATGCGCGTAATCTTTTTAATTCGCTGAAGTAAAAAGTGTCGGTTTACCCATTTCCCACCAACCGATCCCACAAAACAAATAAATTCTTTATTTTCAATATCTATTGGGCGATACCAATCTGGATTAAACGCTTGCGGCAAAAAATAACACGGGCGCATTTCGTTTTTCAAATATAGAGGAATTTCACCTTCATCAAAAGTAAAAAAGAAATTATAATAATGTTTCTGTAACAATAAACGATCACGATAGTTATTTAATCTAATCGGCTCAGAATTCCAGACAACCGTGACATGATTGGCAAGAAGCGACTTTACTTTATCAGTTAAACGGTCAGGGTTAATACCTGCGCCAACAACTAAAATAAAATCATACTTTCCGGCGTGTTCGGCTAATTCGTTGAGGTTTTGATTATAGACAATAGAGTCGCCAAATTTTCCTTGGGTAGCTTGCAAATCAAGAATGTCAACTTTATGTTCTAATTTCTTTAAAGCATTATAGATACCAACCTCAGCACCGTGAAACTGATTCTTGTAATACGAGCCGATCAATAAAATTTTCATTTTTACTCTGACGAATTCCAATTAATAACAGCATCGATATTGCGCAATTCGCGGATTTTACTTACAATATCTTTAGCGCTAATCCTGCGGCAGAATCTACTCTCGCATTTTGCCCAATTTCCATGTTGACATGTCGTGCGTTTTGGACAATTCTTAGCCACCACTAGTAAGTTTCGATTCAATGGCAGATTTTTTATAATATTCGTGAAAGTAAATACAACAACCGACGGAATTTCAAAACATGCGGCAATATGGGCTAATGCGCCGTCCAACCCCACAAAGAGTTTTGCATTTTTAATAATCGCGGCGGCTTCTGTTATGGTAGTTTTGCCACATAAATTAATAACTTTTGGATGTTGATCAAGTATAGATGTTCCTATGTTGGTTCCTAATGCTATCACGTTATAACCACACGATGTCAAGAAATCAACGACTCTCAACCATTCGCGATCATCTTCTATGGATTTTAGCCACCAATGACCCTCAGCCAGATGGCTTATACTTATGATAGCCGCGTTTTCATACGTTACGGTTAGTTCATCCCAGACACAACTTGGACGTGGCGTTTCCCCCTTATATCCTAACATACGTACCAAGTCCATGTTATATTCAGATTCGTGCTTTCCCCAGTTATGTGGGGGAAGTTCGATAACAGATTTGCTACGTTCAATCAAACGGGCGCGGGCTGTAGGAATTACTGCCGTCGGAGAAATTAATAAATAATCTAACCCACCAACAGAATCTACAAAAGCCTCATATCGATGTGTAATAATATCATCAATGAAATCGAGTCCCCTAATTATGTCTGCGCAACGTTCCCACGTGAATACGGAAATTCTTGCATCTGGATAAAGCTTGCGTAACGCTTTCAGCATAGGGGTGGCAAGAATCATGTTGCCAATGCCGGAATGAATTAAAAAACCAATTTTTGTGCGCGCTTTGTAATTAAATATTTCGTCAGGTAATTTTATTTTGGCTTTCGGATGATTGCGGATAATTGGGGGGACGTAATTAGTTTTATGATAGTAATTAATTCCCGCGCGACGAATTACTCCATCTTGAAGCTCCCATTTGAATTCGCCGTGCACCTCAATACGGTCAGCGACTTTTTGCTTAAATCTTTCCGGAGAAATTACATAGGAATAATGAAAAAAATTAGCAATCGGTTTTTTATTTTCAACTAGTGGGCGATTTTTGCGTTTATCAAAAATATGATTTGGGGCTATAAATTCATGATCCGGATGCTCAATATAGAAAATGCGCGCCCAATCAATTGGTCGGTAATGATAAAAGTCGTTCACGAATGTTAATGATGTGCAATATAGAACTTGACTTTCTTTAGGGTCATGACGAATAATAGCATCTTTGACCTTGATAATGTCTATTTCGTCATAAATTTCGTCGGCATCAATAAGCCACATATAATGAGGATAATCTTTAACAATGTGGAAATATTCGCTGCGCTGTTGCAATTGGGTGGGCAAACTAAGATGATGAATTTCGATATTACCATGTTGTTTCTGTTTTTCTTTTAGGATTTCGATAGTTCCGTCAGTTGAACGCGGCGTGAAAAGATTATTGGCTTTTACGCTGGTTCCCCAGGCTCCCTCTAAGATAATGATTTTATCAACGTGCGGAGCGACAGCATCAATGGCATAGCCAACGAAATCAGCCATGTTATGAACGGCTAAATGTACAATAATTGGACAGTTCATCGTATTTCTCTTGGCGGTAGTTTGCCATTTTCATATAATTCTTCAAGATCGAAGACGCTTTTTATCTCTAACCGTCTTTGCTCGTAATACAGCGCCGCGAATAGACTTTCAATCTAGTCCTTGAAAAAAATCGATATTTCTATTGGGTGTTTTAATGGAAGATGCCTTCTGACACAAACTACCCATGTCTCCCTCGACAAATGAACTTTAGCCATTCATCGAAGAGTCCCATAAAATAATCATAATCGAACGCGAATGTTGTAATAGATGCTTTGCTTTTATTTTTACTGTTTAGTATTATTTCTATATTATTAAGAGTTGCAATTTGAAATGTGATGGAACGCCCTGAACTCTCTACAATCTCTAGTCTGTCTGGGGTGACTATAATATATGGCGGAATATGTGAGCAATCTTGCTTGATTTTACATGGTGGTTCTTCGTGTAAATTTTTAAACAATCTGAACGCAGGAATCAAATTGCATTTGTTAATGTAGCACCACTTGGCAGGTTCTGCACTCATACCGGGGTTGTGCGGTCCGAAAGAAATATTGTCTGGACCTTGTGCTTGATCGAATAGTTTGCCGTAACAAATCTCAAGTATTTGGTTGTTTATATCGCGAAGCAATAGTGTTGTGACTGCCTTATCTGGAAAGTCCATTATTTTCCTCCTTTCGCAAGCCACTTAAGGCTATCGGTAAAATAAACTCTTTATTTTCTTTAATTCTTTCCTCGATGTCTTGTGTGGTATTATGTGTCCAGCTTTTACGTCCATGATAAGTATTACTCCAAAATTCGCCGCGTTTTTTCTTAGTTTCAAGATTGTTCCAAGAATAATGTACGACGTGAGGAACGTGTTTAACAATATTTCGCAAAATGTCGCAGTAGGTTTTTAATAAATCATCGGGAACATTACCCTTCTTGACGGCTTCTTTTAATGCATAGTGAGCTGATAATACATTCGGCGGCAAAACTGAAACGTGCGGAATAATCTCAAGGGTATATCTATTACACGGTTCGCACGAATCGCACTTCTTTTTGTCGAAGGTAATTTTCATGGTATCTGGATCGAATTCTCTAAATTGTCCGGGTGCGGTGTGAACCCAGTCATCGGTATTTTTATAGATACGCCACTTAATCAGTGTATCGTCCAGGCGAATTTTTTCATTGTCGTAAAGATTTATCACAGGCAAATCAAAACAGACCACCTTTTTATTCCGCCGGATGAGTTTTTTAATTGCCCCTGGATGTGGCTCAACCAAAATTTCATCGGCATCTAATTGAATAACATAATCGCCGGTGCATTTTTCTTTAGCGTAGGTTTTTTCGTTGCCCATTAACATGGGATCGTCCATATCCCATTCATGCTGATAAATTTTTAAACGAGGCTCTTCTTTTTGTAGTTCTTGGAGGCGTTCCCAAGTGCCATCTGTTGAGCCACCATCGACCATTACGAATTCGTCAACGATTTTCAAAGCTGCCCGAATGCATTCCTCGAACGGAAAACCATATTTAATGCCATCTTTAATAATACAATATGCTGAAACCTTCAATTCTTTCGGGGGTTTAAAATATTGAACATTTAAAATCTTTTTTAGTGCTTCGATTACTTCATCGGGCTCAATATTATTAATACATTTGTCGCGCCCTTGTTTTTTCTGAATACATTCAATTAAATGGCAGCTCGTTACGCATCCATTCCTATCCTTTGGTTCAATGGCAATATTGTGCTGAATGCCGCCTTGTTTGGCGTATGTTCCGCCGTAAAGAATTACAGAGGGCGTTTCTACGGCTGAAGCTACATGCGCCGGGAATGAGTCGAGCCCAAGGTGTAATTTTGCATGTTTAATAATATATGCCAATTGCTGTGGCGTAGTTTTTCCGCGCAGGTCAATTACGTTTTCATATTTAATTAGTGGTTCATCGGCATTACCAACCTGAACAACGGTGATTCCTTGTAATTGTTCAAAAACCTCATCCCAACGTTCATAATCTTTTGGATCTTGCGTTGTTTTAGCATGAAACGTAATGTAAGTTTCTGGTAGTTCAACATTGGGTTTTTCAAGCGCGATATACATTTTTTGACTAATTTCTTCGTCTGTCATAGTGAGATTGCACAAATGTGCATAAGTAACACCCAATGATTCCCCCTTGCCCCCATGTATCCAATGGGGAATTCGTTGCGTAACAATGAATGGACAAAAACACAAATCAACGAATCCCTTTTGTGGACCAAAAGGCTCTGGAATGCGATAATTAAGCATAAAGTCTTTATACTCAATTACTTTCTTAATATCCGGATTACCTTTTAGAATGTCAAAATAGCGCTTTTCAGTAGCAAAGTAAATTGATGCATTAGGATATTTTTCTTTTAATTTGCGCACAATAGCAGTGCTAATCAATACGTCACCCGCTGTTTGTGGCATGCAGTAAAGGATGCGGAACTTATCCGCCGGATCAAACTCCCGTTTAATTTTTTCAATTGGACTTAGAACGTTTAATTTTCCCTTTTCCAACAATTCGGCAGCACGATTATTGCGTTCAGCAATTCGACGGAAAAATTTTTCAATATCTTCACGTGGGCGTCCACGGCTCAATTGGTTTAGCCAATGGCTATAACCTTCAGGATCTGGCTCGCGATTTAATATTTTTTGATAGCATTGCGTGATGAACTCTTCGTTAGAAAGATTTTCTTTGTAAATTGGATTAGATGGAATAATATAAGTTTTAATTGGTTTTTGCCACGTTTCCGATAATGGCTTGAGATTGCGGCTTAATAGAATATATTCCCATTTCTTAGCGGCTAAATCCCAATTGTAGTATTTTACGGCGCATTCGCGAGCTTCTTTTCCGAGTTTTTTGAGTAGATTTGGTTTACGGAATAATTTAGTTAGTTTTTCTACTAAATCCTCCCTGTTGAACCAGAAGCGTCGCTGCATAGTTTCTGCTTCGGTTTCGAGATCACCTTTAACTATCATGCCGCCGCCATTAAGTCCTTGCTCATACATGGCGGCATAGCCAGAAACAATGACTGGCACACCACAAGCTTTGGCATTAACAATCGGCATTTCTGCCGCTCCAGCGATGCTCATCTGAACATAAACGTCCATTAGATTAAAAATTAAGTTAAATTGATCATCCGGAAGTCCAACCTGAGTATTTGGACTATCAAATGACATATGTCCACAATTGGGACAACGTGCTGGCGAACCAATAAATGGAGTAACCCCGAAAACACCACAACGACGACAAATATAAGTAAAATATACTTCGTTTTGTAAACCTTCGCGCCGTATTGCTTCCGGAATATTAAAGCCCACATCGCGTATTGAAGTATGTAGTAATAATTTGATGTTGTCAATATTTTTAATTTTTTTATTTGTGCTTCCCCAACCATTACGCTTCTTAAAAATGCGGAATGCCTCAATTAACCGAGGGAATAATTTGCGTTTCTGGTTGCGCGCCACCATTCCAACAAATTGCACCTGAGGAGGAATATTGAAACGCTGTTTGACTAATGCTTTATCCATTGGATGATAAATATTAGTATCGATAGCTGGTTGAATAACAAGTTCTACGTTGATAGGTTTAATTCCTAAACTTTGTGCAATTGGATGGCGCGATTGAACTTCGGCAACCCTTTTCCCAAAGTGAGAATAGGCTAAACAAGTATCAACACCATTAAATGTCTTTAGCCATTCCCACTGTTGGGGCTGTGAATCGATACATAGGAGCCATATCCAGTGAAACCTGTCTCGGAAGACTGACTCGCTGATGTAGGAGTCCATCCAATGATCGCGGAGGGTGCAAACAATGTCTGGTTTTTCTGCCGCCACAACTGGATCGAATTTATGTTTACCGAATTGATTCAAATGATATCGGCGCTGTTCATCAGGTGAGCCATGGGGATTGCCATACTCGCGCACGTCTTCGGGGTCATTGGGATCGGGCATTACTGCATAGAATTTCCACGGCACATTCTTAATACGTGGATCGGTGGGCGCTGCGTAAGATCCCAGCTCTACAATATTAATGTTACCCCATTTATGTAGGCGACGCAAAACAGCGTCCCAATAGGTGCTAAACCCTGTCTTTAGAAAAGATGCTTCTCCAACGAAAAGAACCTTGGGTTTTCTTCTCTTGCCGTCTTTAATTTCTTGCGCGAGTTGGGCGATCTTTTCGTTTAATTTTTCAAAATCAAATAGTTCGGTGAATGTTGCGCCGTAAATATCTTTCCAGCGTGGCGGAATCTGCATTATTCCTCCTTTTTCTCCTCTTCAGATTCGACGGTTTCCTCTCCCTGTCCGCCGCGATTCATATCGAGTACGCAAAACTTGTTTGCCTTAATATAAAGTTTCGTGCGTTTTTCACCTTCCTTGTTGACCCACCGATCTTGTCGTAGAACACCCTCAACGACTAAAACGCTATCTTTTTCAATCTTCTTGTCACCTTGTTCGGCAAGCTTGCTCCACAAAACTACATCGACGTGCGTTAGGGGAACATTCTTTTCCTCTTTAACTCCCAGGCGCAAATTGACAACCAGATTGTTGTTGCTCGTCTGGCGGGTTTCCTTTGCAATTACGCGTCCAGCAATAATTACACGATTAAAAAACATCACAGACCTCCTTTCGCTGAAATTGGGTTTATACTTTTTACCAACAAAATATCTTCGCCGATTTTTTCTCCCTCAATTACCGCTACATTAGTGGTTTCGACCATTTGTTGCCACTTTTTATAATTTTCGTCATCTTTTTCGACCAAACCAGTAATCATGCCGGTGTGATCTACCAATTTCATAACTATGTGTCCTTTGTGGGTAATTGTCCAATCGTCAATATAAGCCCCAATAGTTCCACCATTATTTAATTCGCCGATTGGTGTAACCTCTTGATTAATCACCATGTGTGGCGATGTGCGCATAAAAACGCCGGTATATTCCTTTTCCAACAAGAATATGTCGTGTACAGTTTTTTGACAATTTTCACGAAATTCATTTAATAATCGCGGCAGTTTCTTAAACCGGCGCGTAGCTTTTTCGTCTAAACTAAGTATAGTTTCGTAAATTCCACCTTTGTAACTATTTAGGATCCGCTCTTGGAATTTGTGCGTTAACCCATAAAACAACTCGACTTCCGCCAAAAGACGGGATAACTTTCCCTCGCGTAACAGCGGTAGAAATGACATCGCTCCACTTGAGATTAGAGGGAGAACGATACGCTTATGAATGCGTTCTTTGTGTAAAGTAGACCAAAAGTCAAACATGGTTTTAATATTTTTTAATTTTTTAATTTCAGCAGACACCTTAGAAGATAGAAATTTGATATGTCCAAGTCCGTAATAAATTTTACCATTTTTAATAGCAAAGTCCATATTCCCAACTCGCACGTCTGGCGGCAAAATATCAATAGAAAATTTCTTAGCATCATAGTAAAGTTTTTGAATTTCTTCATATTTGTTTTGCTCATAAAACGACAATTGCAACATAGCCAAGTAGAAATAAAGCGGATAATGGAGCTTGTACCATGCCATAACATAGCCTAAATAGGCATATGAAATCGAATGCGACAAATTAAACCCGTAACCTGCTGCCGCTTCGATTAATTGCCACAATCTTTCAGCAAATTCTTTGTCATATTTGTATGTGACATTTTTAATAAAAAGACTTTTATATTTAACAATTTCTTCAGGTAATTTTTTCCCGATACACCGCCGCAAATTATCCGCTTCTGTTAAACTAAAATCTGCAATTTCACGCGCAATGGCGATTAGCTGCTCCTGATAAAGTGGTACTCCTCTAGTGCGCTCTAATATTGAGTTTAGAATCGGAATGTTTTCCGTATCATCATCAACATAAGCTTGCGCCATGCCCGTTTCTAATACAGCAGGACGAATTAGGGCAATTACATCTGACCATTCTAAAATATTTGATGGTTTAATTTTACGGCACCATTTCCGTCCAAGATGAGACTCAAGCTGAAATATGCCTACCGTGCGCCCCTGTCCAATCATATTGAAAACGTGCGGATCATCAAGTTGTTCGCTTTGTTTTTCGTTATGTACTTCACCATGCTTCTTTAATAATTGGCGAATCTTGTTAATCACTGTAATCGATTTAATGCCTAAAATATCTAATTTTAAATACCCAAGCTTTTCAAGGGTATGCATGTCCCAACCAGTAAGCAGTTTTTTATGTCTTGTATCATAAACTAATGGAATTTTTCCATCAATGTCAGTGTCGCTAATCAGTATAGCACAGGCATGAGTACTTCGTTGACGTTTGCAACCCTCAATTTTTTGTGCGTGTTCAAATAATAGACGCATTTGTCGCGCCATTGTTTTTAATTTGGCAACAAGTTTTTTTCGTTCGATCCCCTTTGATTTTTTTATTTTTTTAATTATTTTGGGCATAGCAGGATGGAACCCACGAGCAAATCTTCTTAACGTAGGTGATTGAGTAAGCGCCTCGCTGATAGTATTAGCCTTTTCTGGAAAGTGTTTAGTGATATCATTCATAAAATCAAAACTATAATCTAGCGCACGTCCAACGTCTTTTAGGGCAGCCTTACCGGCAAGACTAGTAATTGTACACATCGGGAAGACTTTATTTTCACCAAAACGACGGCGTAGGTAATCAATAATTTCTTCGCGTCGTAGAACATCAAAGTCCAAATCTAAGTCGGGCATTGACTCTTTACGTCCGCGATTATAAAAACGTTCCCAGTATAGCCCATATTTAATAGGATCAGGCTTCGTAATGTTTAAGCATCTAACTACCAACGACCCTGCGCCGGAACCTCTACCTGGACCGCGAGCAATCCCATTGTCATCGGCAAATTTGCATACATCATGAACAAGCATAAAATAATGTTGTAAATTCGCCTCTTTAATGTCGCGCAATTCTTTTTTTAGTCTTCTGATATATCGTTCATCTTTAGGATTAAAAATTTTATACTTTTTTATATTTTTTTTGATTGTCTTGACTAATAATTCAAATGTTGCATCATCGTCTAACTCGCTATTATACTTAGGTAAATGTGACCCTGGTGCAATTTTGATTTCAACGTTGCAGCGTTCGGCGATCTCGTTTGTGTTATCAACGAATTGACGCGGAAAACGTTTGCACATTTCTTCATAAGAGAGAGGATAATAGTCGATCCCCTGAAATCCTTGAAACTGTTTAGAAAATACCGTTTTATAGTTAGAAATTGCCTTCCAAATGTCATGCGTAAACTTGTCATCAGCAGATAAATAATGGATATCGGTCGTCGCGACTACTTTAATGCCAAATTTTTTTCCTATAGTAGCGCTTCGTTTTAGAATAATTTTTTGTTCAGGAATAAAATCTTGTTGATAATTTACGTTCTGAACCTCTAAATAAAATCGATCGCTAAAAACATCCTTAAATTGTTTAACAAGACGGATGGCTTTTGGATAATCCTCAACAAGATAATGCGGGATTAAACCATGCACACAAGCAGTCAAAACGATAATTCCCTTGTTCAGTTCAAATAATTTTTTTAATGTAATACGCGGCGTGTAATAAAACCCACCGTTTGGCGGTGGTTGATTAGCCCATGTGATAAGTCGAATGATATTTGCCAGTCCTTCATTATTTTCCGCTAATAAAATAATATGATGGCTTTTTCGAGTTTTGATTTCAGATTCTACTATATAAGCTTCAACACCGATAATTGGCTTAACATTGTTGCTTTGGCATTCCCGATAAAATTCAACGACCCCGTGTAAATGCCCGTGATCTGTAATCGCTGCTGCCGGAATATTCAGTTCTTTAATCTTATTAACTAGAGCCGGTATTTGGCAGATTGAATCGCGGAATGAATAATCGGTGTGGCAATGTAAAATGGCGTATTTACCCATGTACCTGTTCCCAATATATGTCACACAATTCCCTATCGCACATGTATTTACAAATATGATTAGGGACTTCTATGCGTCGCGGCGAATCATCGTGTTTAATCAGCCACCAATATCGCTTCACCAATTGACGCGCAATGGTAAGATATTTAGACTCCAATGGAACAGAAATCGGCGTATAACGTAAGTAATCCAATGTTGCGAATCTGAACTTGTACTTAGGGAACAATTTAGACACAGCCAAATTATATAACAAAATCTGCGGATCACGATAAAGCTCTTTATATCTCAGTCTGAAAGAACCACTCTTCCAATCATATATTTCGACTGTTTCGGGATCGATTTCAATAATTAGGTCAAAAATCCCGCGGATGGGGATGTTGTCTACTTCAATTTTGAAAAATTTTTCTACATCTTTGATGTTGCGATAAAACGGGATAAACTCTTTCTTCCTATTTAAGACTGCACGTACTAAAGATAAAACTTCGTGCCATATATTAACATTTTTAGGGTTTGGGACCTTTTCTAAGACTTTATAATTTTCGGCAGCCCAATCAACCCAATTTTTAAAGTCTAATTCTCCGCGAGCAATCTTTTCAAAAATTTTATGAACAAACTTCCCGATTTCAGCAGCCAATGAAATTCTAGTAGGAATACCCAAATGATATTCAAGAAAATACTTAAATGGGCACATTTGATAGCATTTAATTTTACTTGCTGATAGAGCGTCACACTTCACCGCTTTGTCCTTTAATCAATTGTCCCAACTGTGAATCATGATCAATGACTACCACCGTCTCGCCATTCTGAACACGTTTTGTAGCCTCTTCGTAGTCGATTCGCTCTAAATACATTGGTAAATATTTTTCATCAAAGAGACGAATCACGAATTTTTCTGGAGTAACGTCATAATAGCTAATATATTTAAAAAAATAAGAATTATTTTTTTTCTCTGCTAGAATTTTTAGCTGTTCTTCAATGTTCATAGTATCTCCTTTAACAATGCGCGCCAACGTTGATACAATTCGTCCATAGGCGGACTATAATCATACGTCCCCATTATATAATCGAATTCTTTATCTTTAAGAAAATCAACCCATTGTTCGCTTTGATGAATATCTTTAATACCAGTTTTTCGCTTAATTTTAATTAATATCGCACCTATTTCTTTGAGTTTTTGCACCTCGTTTGGGAATCTAACGTCAGTGATTACTGCAATGTCATATGGTTCAGTTTTTAGTTGATTAATTACAATATCCACCCAGATGTCTGGATAAATATAGCGGCACGCCATTCCAAACAATTGTAACAATTCACGGTGGGTAATGAAACCTTCATGATGCCCATTTCCGAAATCGTCTAAAAAATATTGATTTACATTCTCCCAACGCAGTCGAGTTGGCTTTTCTTTTGCAAAATAGAAATTACTTTCTGAAATGCAAAACAACTGAGCACAAGCTTTTTTGAGCGCATCGGCAAAAGCGAAACGGCGAACACTTAATTGTGGATATAGTTCTTTGATAATTTTATAAGCTGTATCTTTACCAACCCGTTGTTTACCACAAAGTCCGATTATAACTTTTTTATTTGCCATCGTTTCCTCCGAATAGCATTTATTGGCATTTCGCCGAAATCGTTATATCCATCCAAAATGATTCGATAAACAGGAAACCCGGCAAAATATAGGTGTCTCGCTGCTTGCGTAGCTCCCAAATTGCCCGCTTGATCATTGTCGTAGGCGATATATATTTTGGTAGGACTAATTTCGTTTACAATCAAATCAAGCTGTTCAGGAGATAAATGACAACCAAAAGTTGCAACAGAATTGTGAATTCCCGCTGTTTCTAATTTTAAAACGTCAAATGGACCCTCGACAATGATTAAATCATTCCCTGAGATAAAGTTAATATTATATAAATTCGCTGCCGCTTTAAAGCCTATAGGTAAGTGCATCCATTTTGGACCAATATCGCCGTCAATCAATTTGCGCGCTGTGATACCAACAATTTTGCTATTTATATTAAAAACCGGGATAGACAGTCTATTAATACCAAAAGACGGATAGATCCCAATCAGATATTTTTGTTGAACGCGGGGAGAAATACCACGTTTTGAAGCATAGTTCGATAGATAACACGAATCGCAAATTTCAATAATCCTTTGCTTGTAATGATTAATTTTTTCGTATCGTTTTTTGATCAAATCGCGTCGATGAAGAATGTCTTTCTTTTTGACACCTTTAAGTATTTTGGCAGTAATAGATAGGGCTTTTTTAAAATTACATTTTTCCATTGCTTGAACAAAGGCAATAGAATCATTCCGCTTATAATATTTTTCACAATGATGCGACCAGCATACCCACGTCCCGAAACTATAAGTCCACAAGAAAGCGGTCCTATTATCGCCCCCATGAATGGGGCAAGGAATGCGTATTACCTCATCGTCCCACCTAGACGAAACACTTTCATCGATGTCGTAATGATACAAGATACGATCAAACGCCAAATTGGCATACTTAATGAAACGGGCGAGTCTATTTGACAATTTTCACCAGCCCCATATCTGCAAAATGCCCACAGCTTTTATCAACTAATAATCCAATATGTTCGCCAAACCGCATGCCGGGTCCGAATCGTGTCTTGACAACTATTAGCTTATAATTTCCGGCATTTTTATTAATATTGATTTCCTCTTGAGTTTTGGGTTTTAAGATGGCTGCACTAGAGGCAAGCCACATTATTCTATCGCTACCACTAACAACTGTGTCATCTTCGCGTTCGACACCATCGCGATTAAGCTGGACCGTCATTAGCATTGTTGCTTTATATTTTACCATTAAGTCATGCATTGCGCTCATTCGATAACCAAGGGCTTCGTATTCTTTAAGATTAAAACCTTTATCATTGACGTTCATTAACTTCAAATAATCATAACAAATCAAACAGCGCCTGTATTGACCATTCTTATCAAAGCCGACATCTTTATTAATGAAGCGACGAATTATTCCGATAATCTGTTCTACTGGCATTCCGCCGATATAAACCCAATAGAGAGGAAGACTTTTTAAAACTTCGCGCGCTGTTTTATATTGTTCGACGTAATCACTTTTATAACGCCAATTGCCAGTTTCTAACTCTTCAAATGGAATACGCGCCAGCATTCCTATCATGCGCATAACTTGATATTCGTAAGTAAGTTCAGTATCTAAATATAAGACCGGAATTCCTTCGCGAGCATTTTTGAGCGCAATCCAAAGTGCGATCATTGATTTTCCAATGCCAGGACGCGCGCCAATAACATTAATTGTCCCGCGGCGCATCCCATGACCAATAACTTTGTCTAAACTTGGTAAACCGGTTGTTAATCCAATTTCAGGATTTTCTGATAAATCACGTAAGACAGACTCTACGCCGTCACTTAATAGACGCAAACGATCATCTTGCACATTTTTATAAACGAAATCGTAGATCTCTTGTTCAATAATACCTAATGAGGTTAAAGCATCCTCCGCGCGCAACATTTTTTGACGCGCTTGTTCAAGGGTAATAATTAATTGTCGTTTGAAACTGTAGTTTTTTATTATTTTTACATAACTATTAAGATTTTCCTTTTTGACAGGGCACTTAAATAAAAATTTGATAAAATCTTTAAATTTCTTTGGTCGCGATGCTATGGATTCGCTGTGTAAAATTAAAATTGCTGGTTCGATTTTTACGTTGTCGTAATATAATTTGACAATCAAAGAATAGAGATCCTTAAAAAATACAAAATAAAAGTCGCTAGATGTGATATAGATATTATCGATTTCTGGTATGATATCTGGATATTGGGCTATCAACGCCAGCAGGTATATTTCAACTTTTTTGTTGTATAACTTACTCTGCGCCATGTTGGAATTTTCGCCGCTTGTAGATATCACGAATAATGCTGCAAAACATATTCAGCGACATCGACAAATTGTCAATTCTTTTAGCATAGGTTTCAGTTTCGATGAGTTTATCATATAATTTTCGCAATGATTCGTCTACTTTTCGTGCTTCATGTTCGCGTTCATCCTTAGAACGCCCGTTTATATTGTAGGTAACAATTGTTGTTCGCAAATGATCTTCGTATTTGCTGCGGACCAGTTTTTCGTAAACGCGCCATCTATTATACTCATTCTGAATAAAAAGACTATATTGAGCAATTGTTACAGCCATATTTTCGAGTTCTTCGAGCGACATTTTTTGCAAAGCTTGCGGTGGGGTACTGAGAATTTTGTTGATTTCTTTAATGCTAACTTTAAGTGAGAAAATTGTGTTTCGCGCCCAGTCATTATAAGCTTTCATATCCATAATAATATCCTCCATTTAATCGGTCTTTAGTTTTTCAATCAATAACTTTTTCATTTTTGCATAACTACCCGCCGGAATGCGTATTAACTTTAAATTATTTAATTTACATAATTTTTCCTTCTTTTCATCGTTGCGAATCGCGCGGATAAATTGGGCGGCATTTTTATAAAAGAACGGAACATAATCATAATGCTGTTTCCCATCAACCTCGATTACTAACCCGATCTGTGGAATCAGGAAATCAAAATATACTCCATCGCAATAAACCTCCTCATAAATATCAAAATTGAACAGCTCCCCCAAAATTTGACGCATCGTCAATTGTGGCTTGGAAAAATGGCGGGCAGTTTTATGTTTGGCTAAGTTGATGTGAACTACTCGTCCGTCGGTGCGTTTGAGCCGCATTCGCCTGCCATCATACTCCAGATACCATCATATAACCAATCAGCAAGTTCGGTGTTTTCTTTTAGTCCTTTGATTAAGTTCTTCTCGAACGTAAATTCGTGGTCTCGAACATGGAATTTTCGTCCTTCGCGTTTGATGAGACCTAATTGTAATCCCAACTGAATTAGTTCGCGGATTCTGTCAATTCCAATCCCATACAAGAGCGGAACTTCTGTAGTTTTGAATGGTGAAGAATACTTATTCTTAGTGACTTTAATTTTAACATAATGACCAATGATATTGTTGTCTTTTTTGATGGAGTTCCCTTTTCGTACTTCAATACGTTTATCGCAATAAAACTTAATAGCTTTCCCCCCGGGCGTGTCTTCTGGATTACCGTAATAAACGCCGATTTTACTTCTGATTTGGTTAAGGAGAATTAGCGCACAATTATTATTAAGACAATACATTTTAATCTTGGGTAGAAATACAGACATCAAACGCGCCAGCGGGGCATAGGAGTTTTCATTACCAATCGCCTCTTTGATTTGGCTAGGGCTAAGACAAGCAGGAATCGAATCCAATACAATGCAACTTTTGGGAATTTGTTGGACAATAATTTCTATTGCGCGCAATGCTTCTTGTCCATCGTTCGGGCGGAGAATTTTACCACTTAGTTTTTCTAAGTCAAGTCCATCAATTGTTTGTAAGAGCGATTTTGTAATGCCGCGTTCTTGATCGATGTAGAAACATTCTAATCCCAATTTCTGAGCTTGCGCTAAAATGGATAACGCAATAGTCGATTTTCCCGCCCCCTCAGTGCCGTAAATTTCTGTAATTCCTGGACAAATTCCGCCGCCGACAATATAATCAAAACTTAAACTGCCAGTGCTAATCTTGAAAGCGGGCTCTAATTCGTCAACTCCCTTAAAAATATTTTTCTTGAACTGCTGAAGGAGGGTTTCTATGCCGTCGAACAGATTAGTTTTCTTCTTCATCTCTTAATAATGAAATAATGTTAGCCTTTTCTTCTTTTTCCAGATCGATTAATACTGGCTGATCTGGCTGTTGATCCATCTCAGGTTTCTCAATTTTGGCTTCTACTGGCTGTCGCAGGTCTTTATGCAAAATCACACCCAATAATTGCAAAGCCGTCATATCAGGTTTTCGGCGTATCATGCCGTATAATTGCTTTTTTAACTTATAAAATTCATCTGACAATTGAGGATTAACTCGTTTATACCAAAAATAAGGTGGAAGATTCTTACCATGACGTTGTAACATAACAAATTCGGCAATAGCATCCATTAAGTACCATAATTTCCCAGGAGTAGTAACAGAAACAAATCGCGGCGTATTCTTTCCGCCCGTTTGGCTTTCCAGCGAAACACTATGCCGCCGGGATGCCGATTTCCTTTTCGTAAAACGACGGGACATCGCGTAAAACCTCCGTGTAAACAAATTTTCCATTGCGATCATCGTACCACTGAATATAGGCGCGGTGCAAATTCCCCGGATGAAGACATGTAACCCCATATCCTTTTCTAACTATGGTAGGAAGGCGTGCATTACCAAAAGCAGTAACGTCTCGGATTACAAAGTAAAACTTTTTATGATTGCGGCTTACAACTCGCTCGCCATCGCTATTAATAACTTTCAGTTCAACAATCTTTAGGTCGTTTTTTGTGCAATAATCATGCAAAACGCGCCATGAATTAACTTCGTTTGATTCATAGAATACTTCGCCGTTAGATAATTTTACTACCCAATAAGATGGCGGACTACTTCTTGGTTTTTCTCTTGGAAGGTTTATC
>Ga0209410_1000012_pt1 | contig 81921 bp, 70 predicted proteins | sample Mar14436cmmetaG_FD_184135 | JGI IMG/M metagenome (GOLD analysis project Ga0209410, IMG submission 184135) | Marine hydrothermal vent microbial communities from Guaymas Basin, Gulf of California to study Microbial Dark Matter (Phase II) - Marker... ... | reverse complement strand
GTATATTATAAGTTTGCAGATAAAAAATTCATATGTATAAGGTGGTTAAATTGCAGAAGCCTTTAAAAGGTGTTAAAGTAGCTGACTTCTCTAGGATATTGGCTGGGCCATTCGCTACGATGGTATTAGCCGATTTAGGTGCCGAGATCATTAAGATAGAGCCTCCCTCTGGAGACGACTCTAGATATTGGGCTCCGATCATAGATGGAGAGAGCGTCTATTTCATGAGCACTAATCGCGGTAAGAAGAGCATCGTGATTAACCTCAAGACTGAAGAAGGTAGGAAAATAGCATATGATATAATTAAGGATTCAGATATATTGATCGAGAACTTTAGAGAGGGTATAGCTAAGAAACTTGGGATAGATTATGATACTGTAACCCGGATTAAACCTGATATAATATACTGTAGTATACGAGGTTTTAGAAGTGGTACTAGATATACTGAGAAGGGTGGTGCAGACCTAATTATCCAGGCGATGAGTGGGTTGATGGATACTATAGGTGAAGAGGGTGGGGAGCCAGTTAAGGTATCGTTTGCATTATTCGATATAATTGCAGGGTTGATAGCGGTATCGTCAATATTATCTGCATTATATTATCGTAATGTTACTGGAAAGGGTATGAAGATCGAGACTCCATTATATGATTCTGCAATATATTCAATGGTGTATATCCCCATGATATATCTAATGACAGGGGTAAAACCCGTTAAAATGGGTAGCGCTCATCCATCCATAGTACCCTATCAAGCCTTTAAATGTAGAGACGGGAGGTATATAGCTACAGGCGCATTTAATGATGAGATGTGGGTAAGATTTTTAAGAACATTGGAACTTGATGAACTTGCTAAGGATCCAAGGTTTAAAACGAATGTAGATAGAGTTAGGAATAGGAGGGAGCTTATTAAGATACTAAGCGAGAGATTTATGGAAAAAAACTCTGTCGAGTGGCTTAAGAGGCTAGAGGAGAATAGGGTTCCAGCGGGATTAGTATATGGTGTGGATGAGGTGTTTAAGGATCCATATATTGAGGAGGCTAGGATATTAAGCTATATAAAACATTCTAAATTAGGTCTGATTAAACAGATCTTATATCCATCTATAATTAATGGAGAGAGACTTGATATTGATAAGGCGCCGCCTGACTTGGGTGGCGACGCAAGAATAATATTGAAGGAATTAGGTTATGACGATGATTATATTAAAAAATTATTTGATGATGGAGTAGTATGCTGTAAATAGTCACTTATTTTTATCTATAGATTCGTATCTTACTCCATCTCCACCGATTTCGGTACCGATTGGAAGCCCATTCAATATTCTTATAGCTGTAATTATCTGCTGAACCCTCTCACTATCGGTTAGGGCTATCATCGACCCTCCACCGCCAGCACCACTTAATTTAGATCCATATGCCCCAAATGCCCTTGCAGCATATACCAAGTCATTCAACTCCTTGGAAGATACTCCTAATGCATCGAGGAGGCCATGGTTGATATTCATTAACTCACCTGCATACTCGAGGTCGCCCTTGATCAATGCTTTTTTAGCGTCATTAACGAGGTCACCGATTAAATCTATGATCGGTTTAACTAAATCTGGATGTCTCTGTAGATAAGACTTAACCTTCTCGACCATCTCCTTAGTCTTGTACTGCCTCTTAACATACCCAATTACTATATTAAACTCTACATCGATATGGAGTGGATCTATACTAAAGTTGACTCCATCATATGTCAGATATACTATACCTCCAAACGTAGATATGGAGGTATCCATGGGGCTAGCTATCCCTTGTATATTCTTCTCAGTATTCCAAGCTAATTTAGCTATATTATGGAGATCTAGATCATGTCCCAAGGCCTTTGAATATGCCGCTATAGTAGCTACTGATACTGCGGCGGATGTCCCTAGACCAGCCCCTACAGGCATATTAGATTCTATAGTTAAGTCGGCTCCCTTAAATTCATTTAAATACCTACTAGTAAGATTTATTGCCTCCCTAATGTAGCTCACTGCAGATAATACCCTACCATAATCAGTCTTTAGAATAACTTCACCATCTTTATTATATGTGAGGATTATACCAGGAACCTGTAGATTTAACGCCCTTATAGTTATAGATTTATCACTCCTCAACCTACATCTAACATACACCCTCTTATCTATCGAAGCCACTATAGCAGGCTTACCATATACTACTGCATGCTCACCATATAAAGTAATTTTACCTGGTGCTGAGGCGACGACCTCCATACATGAATAATCTTTACCCTAGTCTTTAAATAAATGTTTTAGAGGGGGGTTATAAAATGGGTCTAAACTTATATCCATAGTATATTATACCAGCTCTATCCTCCTCACCGATCCTCCGGAAAACCATCTCAACCTTCATTCCAATCTCGACCTCACTGGGATCTACGTCTACAACCTCACCCGTGGCTCTCGCACCATCATCTAGCTCTATTATAGCTATTATATATGGCCCATAATTCTCTCTTCCACGTGGTGGAGTATGTACGACAGTATATGAATATATTTTTCCAGTTCTACTCAACTCGACAATCTTCAAATCCCTGGATCCGCATGATGGACATACGAGTCTTTTACCGAGGAAACGTTTATTACATTTATTGCATTCCACGCCTAATAACCTATATCTAATATCTTTTAACTGCCATATCCTAGGACTCCTTGGGCTTGACATGTGATCACCTCCTCACACGGCTTAAAATATGGACCACGGCGGAACTTCCAGACCCACCCATATTATGGGCTAGACCTATTTCAGCGCCTTGAACCTGCCTCTTACCTGCCTCGCCCCTCAACTGCAGAGTTAGTTCAACTATCTGTGCAGTTCCTGTTGCACCCACCGGATGGCCCTTAGCCTTTAATCCGCCGCTTGGATTTACTGGTATCTTTCCATCCAACTCGGTTACACCCTCCTCAATAAGCTTACCACCCTCTCCCCTCTCTGCAAACCCTAATGCTTCATAAGCCATTATCTCCGCTATTGTAAAGCAGTCATGTACCTCAGCCACGTCTATATCATTAGGCTCTATATCAGCCATCTTATATGCCTTCTTAGCCGCTTCTGCAGTAGCCCATAAAAATGTAATATCACTTCGATCATGTAACGCGATAGTATCTGTTGCGAATCCAGATCCAATTATATAGATTGGCGTATCACTATATTTCCTAGCGATATCCTCCGACGCTATTACAATAGCCGAAGCCCCATCACTTATAGGTGAACAGTCGAATAACCTAAGTGGATCAGCGACAATAGGGGAATTTAATACCGTATCAATATTTATAACATTTCTGAAATGGGCCTTCGGATTAAGTGAGCCATTTCTATGATTCTTCACAGCAACCAGAGCAAGCTGCTCTCTAGTCGTTCCATATTCATACATATGTCTCCTAGCCATGAGAGCATAGAGACTTGGGAATGTAACTCCAAAGAAGGCCTCATACTCTCTATCAGCCGCTGAAGCGAGGTGGTGCGTAGATTCTTCAGTGGATACATCGGTCATCTTCTCAACTCCACCTACTAGCACGAGATCATATAAGCCTGTTGCAACGGCTTCATAAGCTAATTTAAATGCAATTCCAGAAGATGCACATGCACTCTCAACTCTATATGATGGTATACCTCGTACACCGAGGTAGTCGGCCATTAAAGGCCCGATATGCTCCTGCTCAACCCACTCACCCGCACTCATATTTCCAATGTATATAGCCTGGATATCCTTTAAATCGACCTTAGCATCTTTTATAGCCTCGAGTGAAGCATCTATAAATAGATCACGAAGCTGTTTATCCCATAATTCGCCGAATTTCGTTATACCAACGCCTATAATAGCTACATTCCTCATGATACCACCTTAAACCTTAATCTTATTCCATAGACGGGCGTATACGCCGTAATCAACGTAGACCTTTCTCTTATTAATCAGATCCTCAACCTTGGGTGCTAAATCCCTCTTCCTTTTAATAGCATCCTGGACAACTATGCTAAATGCATCTGCACCGGCTCCTGATCCAAATGTGACTACAAGGATCCTTTCACCCGGCTCAGCATTGTCTAATGCCTTACATAATCCAGTTAAAGCAGATCCAGAATAGAAGTTCCCAGTCCAGGGAGTCACTAGACCGGGCTCAACCTGCTCAATCTTAAAGCCAAGCATCTTAGCTACTCTAATCGGGAATTTTCCATTAGGCTGATGAGGAACGATATAGTTAAAGTCGGAAGGCTTTAGATTAAGCTCATTCATCAAGCCTTCAGCAGCTTTAATAATATGATCGAAATACGCCGGCTTACCTGTAAAGCGTCCAGTATGCCTTGGAAACTCTACTCCATCTCTTCTCCAGAAGTCTGCTGTATCACTCATCACAGAGTATGTACCCTCGAAATAAGCCACCGAATCATTATTTTTGACACCTATGATAAATGCGGCTCCCCCACTCGATGCAGTATACTCTAGTACATCTCCAGGCCAAGACTGTGAACAATCGGCTCCTATCGCTAATCCATATTTAATCATACCTGCCTTAACCTGCGCAATAATTGATATAATCCCTTCGCTACCTCCCTTACATGCGAATTCATAGTCTGCACCCCTTACACCAAGTTCTAGACCTAATGCCGCTGCGACTACGGTTGATGATGGCTTGACTGCATAGGGCTTCGACTCTGAACCAATGTATACTGCTCCGATGCCTTTAGGGTCTACCTCAGGAGCCCTCTTTAACGCATTTCTAGCCGCCTCCACAGCCACTGTAATCTGATCCTCATCCCTCCCTTTAACAGTGATTTCATATACTAATAAGCCATTTTTAATGGTATCTGGATCGTCACCCCATGCCTTAGCTATATCCTCGATCTTAATCCTATATACAGGCATATACACGCCATATCCAGATATCCCAATCAGAGGATCATTCCTCAGATCAGACATATCCAATCACCTAAAATATAGGTATTCACCTAATTTAATCTTACTTAAATAAAGAAGTAAGAAATATGCTTCTAATTAGATTAGAAACGATAATACTTAGTATCCTCTTACTATCTTTGAGACCTCCTTATTTGATAATATATCCTCTGGATGACCTTCAAAAATAATCTCTCCCCTCTCTATTACATATGCACGGTCAGCTATCTTAGGTACGTGGGAGATATTCGACTCAGCGATCAATACGGATATCCCATACTCCTTAATCCTTCTAATACTCTCATAGAATCTTTTTGCAACGATTGGCGCTAAACCCTCCAAAGGCTCATCGAGTAGAACTAGTTTAGGCTCTGTAGCTAATGCCCTTGCAATAGCCACCATCTTCTGCTCACCCCCACTCAAATAGCCTCCCTTCCTATTTAACAGCTTATTCAACTCTGGAAATATATCTAGTATCAAACCCATGGTCTCCTTCTCCCTAGACTTATCTCTAATTGCTATCTTAATATTCTCATAGGCGGTTAAATCAACGAATATCCTTCTGTCTTCCGGGGCATATCCTATACCCAGCCTCGATACCTTGAAGGGAGGTTGATTCGTAATATCCCTCCCATCAAATGTTATAGAGCCTTCACTCACCTTCTGTAGACCCATGATACTCCTTAAAGTAGTCGTCTTACCAGCTCCATTCCTACCCACTAAAGCGACTATCTCACCACTCCCCACGTTAAGCGATACTTTCCTCAATATCTCTACAGCTGATATGAAAACCCTAATATCATTTACAGTTAATATAGTCACGTTTCACCACCTAGTAAAACTGATTCCACCGTCTTATCACCCTTAATCTCATCAGGAACACCCTCTGCAATGATCTTACCCTGATGCATCACGATTATCTTATCTGAATATGAGAATACTATATCCATGTCATGCTCTACAATTAATGCCGTAACCCCCTGCTCTCTAATCGCGTCATCCACAATCTTCATAACTCTCCTCTTCTCCCTACTACTTACTCCAGATGTTGGTTCGTCAAGTAAGACTAGCTTTGGATTCAATGCAAATGCCATCGCAATATCAAGTAGCTTCCTATCCCCATGTGGAAGCTCGTATACATACATATCTTTCTTCTCAAGTAGTCCAAACATATTTAATATAGCCTCAGCTCTAGATAATTCATCCTTAAATGAGTATGAGTCTCTAACCATACTCCTGGTTAACCCCTTTATAGAATATAGGGATACCAGGACGTTGTCTAAAGTCGTTAAATTGAGATATATATGCGGAATTTGAAAACTCCTCCCTATACCCAATTTAGAAATTTTATATGGAGGCATACCCTTAATATTAATATTATTGTAATAGATATCACCTGAATCAGGTTTCAATGCACCGCTTATTAAATTAATTAGAGTAGTTTTGCCGGCTCCATTAGGACCTACGATAGACGTGATAGTCCCAGAGTCTATACCAAATGTAATATGGTCTACCGCCCTCACTTCACCGAAATATTTAGCTAAATCCTCAACCCTTAAAATCATTTAGACACCACCGTCTTACTGAAATACCTCTCCTTAATAAAACTATATGCACTACCTATTATCCCATTTGGGAATATTAATGCGATCACAGCTACAGAAAGCCCTAGAACAAACGGCCAATATATCGTATATGCAGTGATGTAACTCCTTAAAAATGCATATATGATAGCTCCTAAAACAGGTCCTAAGAACATTCTATGCCCTCCTATTAGAGTAACGAATAGGACCTCACCTGATGTAGTCCAGTGAAAGAGGTCGGGGTATATGTGTGCAAATAACGGAGCATATAATGCACCAGCTATCCCCGAGTATACGCCAGACAATATAAATGAATACCACTGGTAACGCTTTACATGTATACCGACAAACTCCGCCTTAACAGGGTCTTCTCTAATAGCTTGTAACGTCTTACCAAATGGCGAGTTAACCACTTTCCAGGCGAAGTAGAGTAATATAACGAAAAGCACGGCGACTACGTAATATAGTAACTTCGTATCCATGAGGTAACCAAATAAATATGGGTATGGCACGCTTACTCCATCACTCCCTCCAGTAATATCATATAATTTAAATGCGAGTGCATAGAAGAACTCCCCGAATGCCAATGTGAGTAGTGCGAAATAAACCTCCGTATACTTAACGCATAGATACCCGATTAACGCCGATATACCCAGACTAGTTAGTACAGCCGCTAGAAATAGGATTTCAAAGGATTTTATTCCGACCCTAGCAATCAGTAAACCGACTGTATATGCGCCTACACCTAAGTATGCCGCATGTCCAAATGATAATAGACCAGTATATCCAAATAGGAAATTATATCCTAATGCCCATATAGCATATATCAATGCCAGGCTTAGCAAGAATATTAAGTATCTCGATGCAATTAATGGGAATGATATCAGAAATAGGAATAATAGACCTAGAGAAATAGGTATATAGTACTCCTTAGGTATTGAACGGAGGATATGCATTTTATACCCTCCTATACTCCCTGCCGAATAATCCTCTCGGTCTAATAAGTAATACTACAGCCATGATAATATATATGAATGCAAGTTCATATCTAGGGAAGAAGTATATTCCAAATGATCTCACGAGCCCGACTATAATTGATCCTATAAATGCACCGCGTATACTTCCTAATCCACCTATTACTATAACTATAAACGACTCGATCAGTGCATTAACATCCATGCCAAGCATAGCAACTGTGGAAGGAACTATAAGAGCCCCTGCCAATCCACCCAATGCAGATCCCAAAAAGAATGTAAATGCATATATTAAACCTACGTTAACACCTAATGCAGAGCTCATCTCACGGTCAAACGAACACGCCCTTACTATCCATCCTAATCTAGTCCTGTCTAGAAATAGCCATAGGAGAAGACCTACAAATAATGCGACAACTATCACGATCAAGTTATAGACTGGATAAGTAACGCCTAAAATATCGATAACACCAGATTCTCTTAAGAGGAAAGATGCTGAAATAGGTTGTGGCCCAAACATCATCCTAACTAGATCAGCTAATACAAGTGATAACCCATATGTTAGGAGAAGCTGATACTCAGACTCCCTATCATATACCCATTTAATCAACCCTCTTTCAATCCCCAAACCTATCAAACCAATTATAAATGGAACTATTATAAATGTAATAATTATAAGTCTGATATCCCCCGTCAACATAGTTAAAGTAGCTAAATACGCTCCTAGCATGAATATAGCTCCATGAGCTAGATTCAGTATCCCAGCTACGCTAAATATTATAGTTAATCCAGATGCGATTAGGAATAACGTTGCGGCATAGAATAAACCATTTAAAATAAAAAGTGGTAGGGTTGACAGCAAATACCCTACACCCCCTATAGATACTCTTCTCCCCAATGCTTAATCCAGTCCTTCCATTTTACACCTGGAGGCGGAGCCATCTCCTCTGGAGGCACAGCTTCAATAGGATCTAGAATCGCGAATCCATATCTTGGGTCTTGCTTAGTCAAACCCGTGATTGCATATCCTAATGACTGATGATCCTCTGGTCTGATATATCTATATCCTCCTGGACCAGGTATCATTAGGCCTTCAAGGGCCTCTGTAACCTGCTCCTGAGTAGGCCATCCACCATATATTGCATAAGCCCTCTCAATAGCAGCCTTTAGGAAGTGGATTGCATAATATGATGAGTTACAGTTGAAGCCAGGCCAACCACCATGTGAGTCTGGATACCTATTATGGAATTCTAGGTTAAATTCTCTGTTTGGCCACCATTTATCCCAAGGCGGATACGTAAAGTAATATCTTGTACTCATCAATAAGTTGTCAGGAGTATCTGTACCAGCAGCCCATACATACTCTCCACCAGTAGGACTTATACCCTTAATATCCTTAAATAGACCATATTGTACACCTTGTTTAATACAAGTTACTAAGTCTCCACCCCATAATACTAAGGCAACTACATCTGGTTTAGCAGCAATTACAGTAGAGATATGTGATGAGAAGTCTTGGGAGAATAATGGAGGCCAGGTCTCAGCCACAACCTCCATATCGGGGTAAAGCTTCTCTATAGCTCCCTTCAATATATCCCAAGTATCATGCCCCCATGCATAATCTGCCCCTATTACAGCGAATTTCTTTACATCGGGCCATATCTTCTTCATAGCTATCGCTAGACTGGTTGAATCTAGGATATCATAATTATTTATCCTAAATACATACTTCGGATTAGTATCAACCTCCTCAAATAGCTTAGCCACAGTACCTTCCTCAATAATTAGAACCTGCTTCTTCTGCTCCGCTACAGGAGCTAATGCAATAGCCTCTGCACTAGTTGAACCAGAGATAACGAATTCTACACCTTCCTCTTCAACAAGCCTTCTAAAGAAATCTACACTATTCTCAGGCTTACCGCCAGAGTCCTTAATACTTAATTCGATCTTTCTACCTAGTATCCCTCCATTAGCATTAATCTTTTCAACCTCCATCTGAAGAGCCTTTAAACCTGGATCAAATAGTAATGCACCTGGACCACTTAATATCGTAATTACACCAATTTTAAGGGGCTCTTTAGGAACCTCGGGAGGCTTCTGGGGTACAGGCTTCTCAACAATCTTAGGTGGAGCCAGGTAATAGCCTGCAGCTGCACCGACAGCAAGCCCAACTATCCCAGCGCCAGTAACCTTAAGAAAATCTCTTCTAGTCTCGGCCATATTAAACACCAATATAATTTAATAAATAATTTAAACATCGCCATATTTATATTTAACTTATCTAGATTGATTCAAAATATTACTATAATATTTGTTTAACAGAATGAAATAATTTTCTTGACTCATTGTTCAAATTATTATATATTATACGATTATCTAAATATTCGAATATTACCTAAACCAAAAAATTAAAAATAAGTATATTTAGTTTTTTGAGACCTCGATTAAATCGATCTTCTTGAACCTTAGGGTATCGATCAATCCTTTATCAGTCACTCTTAATTCAGGTAAAACAGAAAGTGATAACAGGGACATCGTCATGAATGGAGATGTCTTTAAACTACTAATTTTCCTCCATGCTTCGTTTAAGTTACTTACTTTCTCACTTACTTTATATACATCTTCAGTGGACATTAAACCTGCTACTCGAAGCTCCACGAGACCTAAGATTCTTCTATTCTCAACTACGATCATACCTCCTCCAACCTCGATTAACTTATTTGCTGCTATAGCCATATCAGCTTCATCTACTCCCGCTACTAGCAGGTTATGACTATCATGCGCGACTGTAGATGCAATTGCACCTGATTTAAATCCAAATCCAGTAACTAAACCTATTCCCATATTTCCAGTCCTATGATGCCTCTCTATAACAGCTACTTTAGCGATATCCCTACCTATATCTGGCTTAATTTCATAGTTGGAGACTTGGATATCTAGGATAAGATGCTTAGTAGTTACCTTAGCCTCATATACTTTAATCACATGAGCTTTTACAATGCCCTCCCTAACTGGTGCTTTAATAATAAAATCTTCAGTGGTATATCTCTTCTTCGCAGTCTTCACAGTGTCTAGCACATAGCTTGGAACCTCTCTAGTAGGGAAACCCACAGATAATTTACCGTCTATAGCCACGATCTCGCCATTCGCCATAACCATATGTATATCAACTTTACTTAGATCATTTAGTATATTGATGTCGGCATATCTGCCTGGAGCTATACCGCCTATCTCAAGATCTAGTCTATAGTGTTCGGCTGGGTTTAATGTGACCATCTGAATTGCCGATACTGGGTCTACACCCTCTTCAATCGCTCTCCTAACGACATGATCTATATGCCCCTCGTGTATTATATCTTCTGGATGCCTATCGTCCGTAACTAGGATAAATCTCCTCTTATCAATTCTCGTCTCAGTAACAGCCTTAATAACCTCCTTTAAATCATGCCATGCACTCCCCTCTCTAATCATAACCCAGATCCCCCTCCTAACCCTTTCCAAGCCATCTATCTTTCTAGTAGACTCGTGACATGATGAAATTCCAGCCGCTATATACGCCGATAATTTCTCATCTAAATATGGATCTGCATAATGACCCTCTACAGGGAGACCAGCTTCTAATGTAGCACTTATCTCTCCATGGACTTTATCATCGTTATTAAGCACCCCGGGATAATTCATCATCTCTCCCAAGCCAGCAATGTAATCCCACTTAAGAATCTCCTTAACGTCATCGACTTCTATCGAAGCCCCAGATGTCTCGAACTCCGGTGTTGAAGCAGGGACACATGATGGAATTGTATAGAAGATTTTTAGCGGCAACTCCTTACCGTTTTCAATCATGAATCTAATCCCATTTACACCTAATACATTAGCGATTTCATGGGGGTCAGCGAATACAGTCGTAGTTCCATGAGGTAAGACTGCTTTAGCAAATTCAATTGGAAGAAGCATACTGCTCTCAATATGTACATGGGCGTCTATAAAGCCCGGTACGATATATTTACCTCTTAAGTCAATTACCTGCGTCGAGTCACCTAATAAATGATCAATCCTCTTTCCTATATGTACGATCCTACCATACTTAATAGCAATATTATATCCATCTAGTAACTCGCCAGAATAAACATTAACTAAAATGCCATTTATCAGAACGATATCAGCCTTAACCCTCCCTAATGCAGCGTCTACAAGCTCTTTATTAATTAACCATCTAGGCCTAGAATACATCTTTGACACCTTTACATATTTAAATCAATTTAATATTGATAAACAAATTATTTTTAACATATTTATTTAAAATGTTAAGAGTCATCAAAAATTATATCTCAGATAATATATCTATCGTATAATATATAATGGCGGATTATGGGGCATAATATGAGGATTCACCTAGGAAACCGACGTAGAGGATAAGTTATATAAAAATTATGAAAATGGGAAAAAGACTATATCTATTTAGTCTTCTTCAACTCCCTCAATACTTTAATTAATGCTGGTATAACGTCATCTATAATCACCTACTATCCCATGATCTGCGTTATCAAATATAGGGGCTTCTGGATCAATGTTAATAGCAACTACCCTCTTAGCCTCTTTAATACTGAATAAATGCTGTACAGCTCCACTTATCCCTATTGCAAAGTAGATTTGAGGCTTTACAGTCTTTCCAGTCTGCCGCAATGCCAGTCCTAGATTATTAGCTATATATGGGGCTAATTCTCTACCTTTTAGTGTACCATCAACTAGTAGTGCTTAAGGCTTATACTTCTTGGCGAGAAGATAGACTACCTCACCATACATGTTAGGAGCATATATCTTAAGACACTCATCATCCACGAGAAATATCTTATCGGCACCATAACATACAGGTTCTTCAGCTAAGTCGAATACGTTGATACATATAATATACGGTGGAGACAACACGATTATACTGTTTTAAACGACGGATTATACATTGCTGAATAGACATAGGCTATACTCGTTTATAGATATATGAATTTCACTTCATTAGTATAGACATATAATTTAATTGTTGAGGCGGATATGATTATGAAGTATGACATAGTGGTTATTGGTGGTGGTGCAGGAGGATTTACAGCATGCTTAGAAGCTAAAAGACTATATCCTGATAAAAGTGTTTTAATGATTAGGCGTGATGAGCATACGTTAATTCCATGTGCAATACCATACATAGCTGGTGCTTTAGGAGGAGATCTAAATAAGAATATACTCCCAGATAGTCCGCTAAAGGATTCTGGCGTTGAGATATTAATTGACGAAGTTGTTAAAATCGATAAAGAATCTAAGACTGTCGAGACTAAAAATGGTAAGGTTATAGGATATGATAAGTTGATATTAGCTCTTGGATCAACATCAATCATTCCAAAACCACTTCAGACGGATCTCGAGAATGTATTCATTATGAATAAGAGCTATAATTATGTTAAGAAGCTTATTGAAGCAATTAAAGAATCAGACAAGATAGTGGTTGTTGGTGGTGGTGTAGCTGGTGTCGAATTTACAGACGATATGATTAGACTCGGTAAGAATATATCTATTGTTGAAATACTACCGAATATATTACTATTGAATTTCGATGAGGAAATCGCATCTATAGCCGCTGATAAACTTAAGGAGGCTGGTGTTAAACTATATACTAACACTAGTGTAACTGGATATATTGGTGAAGGTGGTAGGGTTAAAGGCGTTAAGTTAAGTAATGGTACGGTTTTAGATGCAGATATGGTATTAATTACAATTGGTGTTAAACCTAATAGCGGGCTTGCTGCTGAAGCTGGATTAAAGATTGCTGAGAATGGAGCTATTGAAGTAGATGAGTATATGCGCACGTCAGATCCAAATATATATGCTATTGGTGATTGCGCATTAAAGAGAGACATATTTACTGGATCTCCAGCACCATACCTTCTAGCATCAGTAGCAGCATATGAAGCTAGAATTGCAGTTGAGAATCTATATGGTGTTAAATCAGTTAAGCCATTTAAAGGAATAATACCAGTATTACTAACAACTATACGTGGTTTATGTTTCGGAGCAGCAGGATTAATTGAATCTACAGCTAAGAGATATGGTATCGAGTATGTTAAGGAAACTCATGAAACAGTCGATATACACCCTGGTACATTAACAACACCTAATAAGATTACTATGAAGATGCTATTCTCAAGTAAGAACTATAGATTATTAGGCGTTCAAGCAGTTGGAGGTAAGTCTATATCTGAGCTGATAAATCTACTTGCATTCGCTATATCTAGAGGTGTTAACATATATGACTTACACATGCTTCCATACGGTACACAGCCATATCTAACAGCATCACCAATAGCATATCCAGTACCAAATATTGCATCCAAGATATTAAAGAGGATATTCAGCTCCAATTAAACACCTTTTTAAATTATATTTTTGATAGTGCATCATCTAGATTATTAGTATTTCATTTAAATCTTCAAGACCCACCAATAATCTAAGTAAGTTATTCGTAATACCTAACTCTCTTTTAACCTCCTCATCCATCGTCTTAGCAACACTTAACACAGGATATGAAATTAATATCTCAGTACCTCCAAAACTAGGTGATGCTTTAATCAACTTAAGACTCATTAATAACTCCATAACTTCACTCCTACCACCTTTAATTTTAAAGCCTACTACACTTCTATAAAGCTCATACCTAAATAACTTCCTAGCAATCCAGCCAGTTAAGTCAGTTAAATATGTTGTAAAACTGGTTGACTCAGTCTCCTCATATTCAAGCGTAGTAATCTCGCCATCAGATATAAATGAAACTCTCTTTTGTCACTTACCTATGTATAGGCGCTATCTTCTCGAAATCCTCATATATCCTTCTCAAAGGCTCTGCATACACTCTACCGCCAAACATATTTTTTACTCCGAGGCACCATGCCTCGCTCCCCAATAGAACTTTAAATCCCTCCTTAGCAAGGGTGTATGCAGCTGAAGAACCTACAGGTCAGGCTCCAACTACTATAGCACCGAATCTCTCCATGCTAATCACCTAAGATTTAGGCATTTATATATCCAACTTTACATACATCGTCTGTATTTATAAAAATAGAGGTTTATACATGGCATAAACGATAATAACATAATTAATAGATAATTTAACGCAATTTACCGTTAAAATAGAAGGATATAGAATCTATTTACATAAGCATAAATAATAACAATAATATGCAAAGCTGGGAATATGTCTAAGATTATAAGTAGAATTAAAGAGGATCTCAGTATATTAGAAGGTAATCTACTAATCCTTATCATATCGTGGATCCTAATGCATTTTGGAAATGGAATGGCCTATCCATTTCAATCTCCATATATCCAGGAATTAGGTGCATCCCCGACTATAATAGGGTTTATATGGTCTATTGGATTAATTATATTGTTCTTTGTTAGGATACCAGGCTCATATATAGCAGACAGATATGGGAGGAGAAGGATAATAGTCTTAATGACATATGGAGTTGCATTATCATATGTTTTCTATGTAATAGCTCCAGACTGGAGATTCATATTAATTGGAGTAGTATCAATGAATCTATGTTTAATTTATCAGCCTGCTTTAGAAGCGATTACAGCCGATTCAATACCCCCAGATAAGCGGGGACTGGGCTTCGCGTTAACTAGAATAGTTCCAGAGGCTGTAGAGATAGTATCACCATTTATAGGGGGGTATATCACGTATAAGCTAGGTTTAGTCAGTGGGATGAGGATTATATATACAGCTATAGTAATACTTTCTATATCGGCAGCTTCAATTAGATATGCCTTCCTTAAGGAGACTCTAGATGTCAAGTCCAGAGATACTCATTTAAGCCTTAAAAATCTGTATATAGAGAGTGTGAAATCCCTAATAGAGGCTTGGAAGGAAGCCCCGAAGACACTTAAATATCTTACAGTTGTATTAATGCTGAGTTCATTTGAAGACCCCATTTACATGAATTTCGCCTCATTATATGTACTTGAGAAGATTAAAGTGACTGAGTTGGAGTGGGGTGGCGTAAATACTTTATTTGCTATATCCTCCTTAATTGCCGGAATCCCGATGGGTAAACTCGTCGATAAGATTGGTAGAAGAAACTCTATAGTAGTATCATATATAATATTTACACCCCTAACACTATGGTTCATCTACTCACACTCAGCAGTTGAATTAGCTATTATATTCATAGGCTATGGAATAGGCAGTATTTTAATTGGCCCAGCCTTCAATGCGTTAACAGCCGATTTAGTCCCGAAGGAGTTAAGGGGAAGGGTTATGGGGGCGATAGGAAACCTAAATATATTAGCTTCTGCAGTATCAAGTATGATCTCAGGAATATTATATGATTTAGACCCTGCATTACCCTTCTTCATGTCACTAGCGATAGGGATCACATGCTTATCCATGGTCATGCTACTCATTAAAGAACCTCGTAGAAGGATAGATTAGAACCAGATATATTTTATAAATTATCGTACATTATTTTTATCGATGTTCGGGACATTATTAGCAGATTATAAGCATATAGAATTTACTGTATATGACGAAAATGATAGTATAATAACTAGGTTTAGGAGAGAATTAAGGGATTACAGGGAATTAGGTGATATTATTAACAATATTCTTAATGATATTGAGGAGGATAGATATAAAATTAGGTATTTAGGTATAGCCTCGGAACCATCAATCATATTTAAATGGAGTAGTAATGATATTAAGGTGTATGGAAGAGATATATTGACTGAGACCTCGGGAAAGCCGGGACTGCTCCATAGATTCTCTAAATATAAGTATACATTCAACAGCTGGATTCCCGGGAATATAATCTCGCATATTAAGGGGAGTCCGGGGTATATGGTTGGGAATATAAATATGTATGTGATCAACTACGCATCAGATAATCATATTATAGATGCATCTACAGCAACTTCATTCGGGTTATACGATCCATTAGATTTAAAGGAGATAAATAGCGTGTTTAAACGGCTTGACATTAAATGGTTTAACCCCATGATCTACGATAACATAGCTAAATTTGGATATTTAGGAAATACAGAGATAGTGGTTTCTACTACGATATCGTCGGCTAGGATAATGGGTGTAGGGTGTTTGAGAAAAGGATGCACGTTAATACATGTAGATGAATACCCCCATGTAACTAGGGTGATTGATGAATTGATTTACCCGTCTAGAGGGTCTATACCGTTAATTATCTTGAAAGTAGGAGATTATGTTAAATACGGCTTAGAAATCTCGAGCTTTGAAAAAATTAGTTCTCCAGCCTCCGACCATATTACTTATAAAGACGTATCCCACTCAAAAACTGATTCAGATATAGAAGATGCATGGATTGATATAATGGGATTTAAGATATATACGTTACTCGATAGCGTTATGAGAGACTTTGAGCACCCTCCAGATCTAATCTACTTTACATCAAGTGGAGAAGTATGTGATAGGCTTATTCAGAGGATTGCTGATTATAGTGGATATATTGTCGCTGAGTTACATGATACTGCCTCTATAGGTTTATTAAGACTCATTAAGATGGCTACACTATCATATCGATTCGACGATATATATGAGGTTGAGAATGCTCGACATCTATATCATCCCTCTATAAAGGAGAATGAGAGGATTAAGTTAATTAGTGAATTAGGTAAGAGGATTGATAAACATTTCTAATCAATTACAATCTCCCTATCTTTAGTTAATACTACTGCCGAGGCTATAATTAGTATTGTTATAGATAGGATTGAAGCTGGTGCAATTAACTTAGGTCCTGCATCCTCGATCGGACCGTAGCTAGATAACTCAAACCTAAACATCACATTTCTCTCGAGACTTATGCGGACGCCTCTAACATATATGACGTCAGTCACCATAGTGCCATTCATAAATTTAAGTATCCCATTCGAATCATATTCCGCGTATGCATCTAGATCAACCCTAACCTTAACATTGTATTTAGGTGCATCCACTAGTGAGTTGAACCTTAATATACCTTCATAATTAGGTTTATATGAGACTAAGTCAGCCCAGTAAATCCTATTCCAGACGATTCTCGGGAGACTCTGCATTGGATACGTCAATACACCCCCACTAGGACTATATATTGTGTAGTCAGATATCACCGTCTCCTCACCATATACACCGATTAGATATGAATAGACATCCGACTTCAAGGCGTATGAGGCGTGGAGTGAATATATTGATCCAAGTAGCAATAGAATGATGAAGAATTGAAATAGTATCTTCGCCTTCCTCTCTATACCACGTCTTCTTATTAGAATATATTCCCCCAGGAAGTGATCATATAATATCTTGACCCTCTCCCTCTTAATCCAGCTGGGTATTAATACAGGGAGAAGCGCTATCCCGGCGATGAAGCCGCCTGCATGTGCAAAGAATGCGACTCCCTGCATCGACGTATATCCCAATATAACCTGCATACCAAACCATAAAAGTAGTAGGTAAACTGCTTTAGCCGTGAAACACCATGGAATGAACCAGAAGAACCAGCATACGGTTAAATCCCTATGAGGATATAATAGTATGAAAGCACCTAATACACCGCTTATAGCGCCTGAAGCACCTAGGGCAGGTATAAATAGATTCGATAATCCTAGTACGCTTATGAATGATACGTGGAATAAGGATGCAAATATACCGGATAGCATATATAATGTTAGATACTTTAAATGGCCTAGGGTACCTTCGACTTCACGGCCGAATATATAGAGGAAGTACATGTTGAAGAATATATGAAATATATTTTGGTGTAGGAACATACTTGTAATGATTCTATACCACTCATTATATAGTAGTGTAAATGGCGTTAAGGCATATATCCTAACCCAGTAGTCACCAATCTCTATAAAACTATTTTCGTATGTGGTTAACAAATATATTAGTACATTTAACCCGATTAAAGTATATGTGATAACCGGCTTCCCAAATTCCTTGCTCTCTACATCTACGGGTAGTAGTGCCAAGTCAGCTGCACCCAATTAAGAATCGATAATAAAATTATTTAAATACGTAATTTTTATACCAATCGATAGTATTCCTAATCCCCTCCTTAAGCGATACCTTAGGAGACCAATTAAGAATCGCTCTTGCTTTACTTATATCAGCTTTAATCCTATATATCTCATGCCTCCTCCTCGGTTTATAAATGGGATCTACATCTTTGTAGCCCAGAATAGATGATATTATATTAAGTAAGTCTAGTATACTTGTCTCGACGCCGGAACCTATATTAAGTATATTAAATCCTTCTAATTCCATTGATCTGATACTGGCTTCCACAACATCATCAACATATATAAAATCTCTAGTTTGCCTGCCATCCCCAAATATCACTGGACGTAGATTTTTAGATAATGATGTTATAAAATTATGTATTACACTTGCATATGGACCGCCTCTCATCCTAGGGCCATATACATTAAAATAACGCAGTATGATAGTATTCAATCCATATTTAATATAGTAATGATTCAATAGCATCTCACCGAGATATTTCATGTATCCGTATAAATTAGTTGGGTTGGCCTTATGACTCTCTGAAACAGGTAGATTATGAGGCTCTCCATATACTGCAGCACTCGAGGCATATATAATCGTATTTACACCATATTTTACAGCAGTATCTAGAATGTTCATAGTAGCTATGACATTTGATTTAAAAGCTGTAATAGGGTCCTTCTCCACCTCCTCTAATCCAGTCACTGCAGCTAAATGAAAAACTACGTCAGTATCCCGAGGAAAAACCTTATTAAGATGCTTGTTACATGAGAGGTCGATGTTATAGAATTTAATGGATTCTTCTTCCAAGAGACTAATGATATTATCTAGCGAACCAGAGTAAAGGTTGTCTATAATATATACTTCACTGCATGTATAGCCATAATATAACCTTCTAATGAGATTACTGCCTATAAAACCAGCCCCACCCGTGACTAAACATCCCTTGTACGACATCTTCATCTATTTAGAGAATTAGTTGAAGTAAATTATAAGCTAGATGGCAAAGTATATCTAATATATCATGAGTTTAATTAAATTATAGTTATATTATGAATCTATTTAGGCTATTTGGATTATTTGCCGCTATATCGAGATGGATAACTATATTCATTTCAATTTTATACAATCCATGATTCGTCTTTACTAGAGATGCATTTAGCGATTTAGGAAGTGAAAAAGCTATACCTAGTGGATTTATAATTATGGATTGATGATACCGGATTCATTATTATACTTTATTCTATAGTCCAGTTCTATGACTCAGTGAATAGAGTCGAGGCTTTTGGAAGTGGATATACAAGTATATGGGGATATTCCTCATGTTAATCGGTATATTCCCATCAGGAACAAGGCCGCATACGTTCGTATCTACTTGGTTCTTCATACAGGGGGACCTAGCAATAATCATATGGGGAATTGGGATAATCTTAAGAGGGTTAAAGAATAGGTGTATTTATACTGATACTTGGATTAGTTTCTCCAATAATAGGATTTAGAGTAGACTGGCCATCCGCGACTACTGCGGAGACACTCGGGTAATAGCATTAGATATATGGATACTGGCTATGCTTAAGATATATAAGATAATCTAACATGTTAAAATAATTAGTAAATATAGGAAAAAGGAATATTTTAAAGGGATTTAATAGTAGGATGGACCTATCGTAATCACCCAATCCTCAAATACGTAGTCGGCTCCTAGGTCGTAGTATGTCCACCCTATTCTATAGTAGCGTGTTGCTATCGGCATCTCAACATAGTACATTACCCCTATATCAATTCTGTCTGGTGTGCCATAGAAGCAGTATGGATCACTCCAGTTTAGGAGATACGTCGCCTTCAGGTAATATGAACCATGCTTTACATATGATACTGGTACAACCTCTGTAGTATTGTAAGTACAATATACTTGTGATGTAAACATTGGGAGCGAAGGCTGCATCGGATAAGCGTCAACCGCCGTAGCTGGATACGGCGGTATTATACCTATAAGTATTGTACCGTGGTCTAGCTGGACCCCAGATGGTAGTAAATACGGTGATTTAATAGGTCTTACAATTACTTTAACCTTCTCTGGATAATATCTTCCACCCGTTAGACCATTTCTAATAATCACTGTATATACGCCTGTATTAGGCTTATCTGTCGGGTAGCTAGAATACCTGTATGTCGTCGATGGGAATACAACCACCCTCTTCAGATTAGTCCTACTATATGAACCTGTATCGGTCCATACGAATATACCGCTTCCTAGATACATGTGTCTAGATATCGATGATAGACCAGCGAACTGGCCGTCGGGACCTAGTGTATATGTAATCAATGAAGTATATGAGTCGCTCCATAATGCATTTACCTCGATCAACCATGTATCTGGATCGGTAACACCTACGTAATAGAATCTCCAGTCTCCAGACTCATATCTCCAGTCCCAGTCAGTATGGCCCCTGAGGCGATCCCATGAATACAAGATCTTCCTTCCTCCCCTATACTTATTTAGCAATATGTATCTAGATCCGCTCAACTCCTGATATACGGTATAGCTATATGGAACATAATACTCCTTTCGGACACCATCTATCTTAGTCGATACCTTGATGAAACCTAGATATACTGTTGGAGGAATATTCCCTACTGAAATCTTTCCTAATATAGCTGCTTGATCATCTTTAGCCAAGTTGAAACTGAATACGTGTGAACCATTTAATGTAATCGTAGGATCATTTACAAATTTATAGTATTCGAATTTAACCCCTATTTTCTGATTAACTACAGCCTCTCTAAATGGCGTACTATCGAAACCTCTACATAGCCATATCCTAAATAGTAACTTTGCATTAGGTCCAAACTGCTCTACAACCTTAATTGGATCACTTATTTCAAGTACGTTCACGTTCGAGCTTGATGTATCGTAATTTACCAGTACCCTCTCATCAACATCAGGTATACCGTTTTTATTCGTATCATTAATCCATACATAAGCTATAACATATGTTTCGTAATCGCTTAAATAGTCATCATCCCCATCGAATACCTTATAATTGAGGAATGAAGATACCATAAGTAGATCTGTATCAGCCGGGATCCTATTTTTATCCAGGACTAGATATACGTAACTCCCTTCTGGGTTAGACTTACTGACAGATATCTTTACAACTCTAGTCCTCTCCATAAACTTCATCAGCTTAACTGGAGTTGCTTTTACGGACACGGATGAATTGGTTGGGTTATATACAAATAATGTAAAATTCTTTGATCCGCCTTGTGGAATATCGGGTACATATATTGAATAGGCAGGCTTATACATCCACTCGGATGGTAGTGAGGATGATACCGGAAATATCATATCGTTATACCAATACATTAAATTGAAGTTTATATAGTCTTGCCAGTACCAGAACCATGTATCATTAAGCTTCTCTCCAGTATTGAACCCAGTATCAAGATTGAATATCATTAGGTCTTGAGACGGCGTATATACAATACTGTAGAGCGAGCGGGTAAGGTTGACAGCCCTTAATGCATTTACCCTACCCGCACCCTGGGCCATAGGTGGATAACCAAGTGGATCTGCTGTATCTTGAATTATTGTTTTAACCTCAGCCGGATTAATATCCATCGCACTCGGTCCTAATATCTGATACAATGCTTGATATACGAGTGCTGCTACGCCCGCTGTTAATGGCGTTGCATAACTTGTTCCTCCAAATATCCAGTAGTCATATCCTACTGGAGCCGCTGTTAACCCGAATGCACCTACATTAACTACATCTGGTTTAACTTCACCCATTGGAGTAGGTCCTCTCGCCGACCATCCAATGATTTGGTCATATGTATAGTCTCCAAATCCATAATACATTACATATACGTATGTAGATGTCGATGCACCTACCGTCAATACACCTGAAGCGGCTCCAGGCGAAGTAACGGTACCGTATCCTCCACCACCGTTTCCAGCAGCGTGTACAATTAGAATACCTGGAAAGCTACCGTCTAGGAAATATGGTGTTGATAATCCATTTTCAAGCATAGATATATAGTCATATCCGAATCCTGTTATGTCATAGACGAAGGTACTTATTCCCCAGCTATTACTTATGATATCCGCCCTCTTACTACCTGTGTAATAGAACATAAGGCCCCCGACTGGATCTACGTCGAATCCAGCTGCCCATAGCATACCCGCCTCTATATCACCCCACCATAATGACTTTACACCTAATATCTTTGCTCCCGGCGCTATTCCAGGTACTCCTCCTTCACCGGCCGCGGCTGAGGAGCATGAGGTTCCATGTCCATAGAAGTCGTAGAATATACTTATGTAATTACCGTTTAAATCCCATCCCGGATAGAATTTGGATGTACCACTGAACCACCATCCAACATCGAAGAAGAAGCCTCCTGCAACTCCGAAGCTTATATATGGCCATGTATCACCTGGATAATATGCGGCTAGAATTCTATTTCCAGTATAGAATGCGAATGCATCTACCGACTCATTAAATATTCCATTGTTATTTGCATCGATGATTAATGTCGTATAATTATGTGAGACATCGGGGTCAGACATTAATACTCCTACAGTCATCCACCCATATACAGGTAGAAGCATATATGTTACTCCAAACTTATAGTCTCCACTCACTGAAGTTACATTACCTACATAGTATGACGTGTATGGCGCTGACACATTGACTTCGTCTGGGACATATATCGTAAAATTCTCATTTGATACATCTATATATCCATTGACGTCTGCATTAAAAGTCTTTAACATGATTACCTGACTCTCATCAGCATCTAAGACTAAGGGCTCCCTAATCCAGGTACCGTTGTAATACCCTGTGAAGAATACCAGCTTATTCTGGAGATCTGGATGACCATAGTCCACTCCAGTGTCTACGATTGCAATTTTAACTCCAGATCCATTTATATTATATATTGCTTCAACAGCATCTGCACCGATAATGTGTCTAACGATGAAAGTATTCTCACCGGGCACAACCTTCTTATCCTTAAATGATATCCCAGGTATGTTGGATCCTACGTTCTGGAGTAGATTCTTATAGTTGAAGACAGGCCTATAATTTATTGATTTTATATAAGTCTTATATTCAGATAGCATACCGAGTAGATCATTGGCTTTCCCTCTTACCTTAAATATATAGTCTCCATTCCTCGTCCTGGCAATATTTGAGAATACAGCCGAGAGCCTTTTACCCTCAACCACGATCTTCAAGTCCTTAAATCCATTGTATATTGAACAGACTTCATCAAACGGCGTTGATCCATCGATTACAACTGCAATATCTATTAATGCATCGCCCGTAACACCGTGTTTAGATAATAGTAATTTAAATCCTAATAATGAATCTCCCGAATCTTCAGCTGCACTCACACTGTATATACTGGATATCGATAATACTGATAGAAGCATTAAAACAACTATAATTAAGCTGGAGATGCGGCGATACATAACAATATAGATATATTGAATAAAATATTTATAATTTAGCTTATAACCTGGATAATATGTTCTTAAAAAAGATACTTAATTCTATATAATTTTAAAGGAGAAAATTAACTTTTTAAACTATGGTACAGTAACGCTTTTCGCGAGGTTCCTGGGTTCGTCGGGATTAAAGCCCTTCTCAACAGCCATGTAATATGCAAATAATTGGAGTGGAATTACATATGGAATTGGAGTTAGCAGTTCATGTACGCCTCTTGGAATTTCTATAATGTCGTCTGATAACTCTGCAATTTCCCTGTCACCAGCTTCACATATTGAGATTATTCTAGCTCCCCTAGCCTTCATCTCCATAATATTCCCTATAATATCTTTTCTAGTGCTATCGTTAGGAGCGATTACAATTACTGGTACACCCTCCTCAATTATAGCTATTGGACCATGCTTAGATTCACCTGCAGGATATGCTATTGAGGGGATATAAGATATTTCCAGAAGTTTAAGCCTCCCTTCTAGCGCTGTTGCAGTACTTATCCCCCTGCCGATGAATATAAATAAGTTTTCATCTCTATATTTATTTACAATCTCTTTAACCCTTGATTCACTAGATTTAATTACCTCATCCACAATATCGGGTATCTCATGTAATTTAGATTTAAACTCATCTATCTCATCCTGAGAAAGTTTACCACGCATCTTACTCAATCTTAATGCTATCTGGGCGAGCACGATCAATTGAGAAGTAAATGTCTTTGTAGCCGCTACACCTATTTCAGGTCCAGCTTGTTGCAGAATATATGCCCTCGACACCCTCGTCAAGGTTGAACCCAGTGTATTTGTAATTCCGATGACTGTAGCCGCCCTCATCCTAGCATAATCTACAGCTTTAAGTGTATCATAAGTCTCTCCAGACTGACTCACGGCAAGTACAACTGTATCTATATCTATCGCATCCCCGTAATTCTCAATGAACTCCGAAGCAACTACGGGATGGACGTGGACCTTAGCGAGCTTTGAAAACATATAAGATGCGGCTACACCAGCGTGGTACGATGTTCCGGCAGCAACTATAAAGATCTTTTTACCCCTATCCATAAATAAGGATATTAAATCAAGATATTTCTCCTGTAGCCTTAATCCGTTTCTAAGGCTCTGTGGCTGCTCATGAATCTCCTTAAGCATGAAATGTGGATAACCCTGTTTCATCGCTACATCAGGACTCCAGTCGATTATCTGTGGACTTCTAGTTACAGGCGAACCATCTAAAATCCTTCTAATAATGTAACTGTCATGTCTTAAGACTGCGATTTCACCATTCTTTAGGCTAATAATCTTATTTGTATATGGTAGTATAGCTGGTATATCAGATGCACAATACATTCCATCTACGCCAATTCCGATGATCAACGGACTCTCATTACATACACATATTATTTTATCAGGCTCCCTAGTAGATATTATAGCTAATGCATAAGACCCTTTAATTCTCTTAACGGCATATAATACTGAATTAAATAGGTCATAACCCTTCTTAAAGCCCTCCTCGACTAGATGTGGAACTACCTCTGTATCCGTCCTAGATCTAAATTTATGCCCGGATTCAATTAACTCATCTTTAAGCTCCTGAAAATTCTCTATAACACCATTATGTACTACAGCTACTTCACCGTTACAATCAATATGTGGATGAGCATTCTCCCTGGTGGGCGCGCCATGAGTAGCCCATCTAGTATGCCCTATAACTATGTTACTAGTAATTTCAAGAAAGTTTATACGTTGGTTTATCTCTTCAAGCTTACCAGCATCCTTCTTAACAACTAACTTACCATCTTCAATACCCGCCATACCAGCTGAGTCATAACCTCTATACTTTAATCTTAATAGAGATTCAAATGCCTTTTTAGACGCTGATTTCTCGGCTAATATACATCCTACAATCCCACACATTATTTGTATACACCATCTGGCATTTGAAATACAATATAATATAATGTTCTACGATTAGATTAATTATTATCCGTTATTACTAAAAGCTATTCACTTAAATCCTTAATAATTTCGTAAGCCACCTTCTTACCAGATAGGATCATGCCGCCTAATATCGGACCCATCCTATGTGAATGGAATACTTCGGCTGTGCTCATTCCAGCTACATATAAGCCCTTGAATAGTTTGCCGCTCCTCATAATAACCTCACCCTCCCCCTTCCATATATCCATAGACGCCATTCCCGGAACCTCGATATTCATTTTAGGATACCTCATTGATATTATTCTAATGACATCTGCATCATGCCCAGTCGAATCTATTACAGCCTTAGATTCAATCATTAGTGGATCAATATGCCAGTCAGCCTCATATATCGGCGACCAGTTTATGACAACACCTCTTATCTCAATCGTCTCATCCCCTACCCCTGCAATGACGTCTTCGACATATACACCAGGCCATATAAATCCATCCATATCATAGATTTTAGCTGCTAATTTAGTCATAGCCTCTGTGGGGTCGACGTATACTAAACCCTCCGATAAATCATATATTCTAACACCTACCTCGGATAAGACACGTGCAGCCTCTCCCCCCTCTACTACTGCAAGAGGTAATAACATACCTCCTCCTCTAATGCCTCCCCCCACACCTAGATTCTTCTCCAGTACGATGGTTTTAAGACCTGATTTACATAAGTAATATGCTGCAGTTAAACCAGCTGGACCTGCCCCAACAACTACGACATCAACCTTAGTATACTGTGAAATCTTTTTAAGAGCTTCCTCGATGAACATTCTACTAATATCTCCCTCGGTATATCTAGTTGATAGAAACCTCAGCTGCTCCAAGACCTCTTTAGTCATATCCTTCTCTTTACCGCGGACCGGGGTCAATATAGACACCTAATAATTAGGATATAGAACACATATAGAAATATATGTATAATTATCTTACATCCGTATATTCTAGATAGTTAATGAGGTATACGAAATTCATATCTGTAACAGGTGTAAACGCTGGGATATACTCAATATTATATTTTTTCAATATAGGGTTCCCTATAATAGGTATATCTGGTGCCAAGCCAATATCGATTGCAGAGGCCTATGCAATACTCTCAGGATACTTATTTGGATGGAGAGTTGGTGGATTATCAGTCGCGATAGGGGGATTTATAGTATCCTATATCCAATTATCCCCTCCCTTCTACATCCTAAACTTTGTACCAGCTACGACATCGGCGATATACATGGGTTTAATAAGGGAGAAGAGAGTCGAGCCAATATATCTTTATTTGATACTGATAACAGCCTACCTCCTTTATCCTAAAGTAGGCGTTATATGGTTATATCCATTGAATATATGGTTTCATATTCTCATATACCTCACCTTTCTAACCGTATATCTATCGGAGAAGAAAGATAAAATAAGTAAGTATGTCTATATACTAGTCTCTACATTATCAGCCCAGCTAATCGGATCAATATTATTTATGATAATATACCAGTCTAGCCTAACTATAGATACATTTAGAGGTATATGGGCTGTTACAACGGTATTATATCCTATTGAGAGGATTGTAATAGCAGGGGTAGCGTACATTCTAGTAACTGTTATAAGTGGCAGGATCGAGAAATATATAAATATGGAATTGACGAAATAAATTTAACTACAATCACTCTATTCTTCTTCATAATGAGAAGTATATATGGATTTAAAGGTAGGAAGCCTATAATAGGCGTCGATGCATATATTGACCCGATGTCTAGAGTAATAGGTGACGTAGAGATAGGTGACTATAGCGTGGTTTTATTTGGCTCCATAATTAGGGGTGACGACGATAGGATATTGATTGGTAGAAGGGTGGCTATATTAGAACACTGTATAGTTGAGGCTCCTAAAGGGAATCCTGTATACATCGGCGATGAAACGTTAATAAGCCACGGAGCGATTGTACATGGAGCTAAGGTAGGTAAGAATGTATTAGTAGGTATAGGAGCGATAATATTAGACGGCTCTAATATCGGCGATAACTCAATCATCGCGGCTGGCTCCCTAGTCCCCCCAGGCAAGGACATACCTCCAAACTCTATTGCAATGGGCATCCCAGCTAAGATAGTCAGGGAAGTAACTGAAAACGATTTAAAGATGGTTAAGAGAGAATTAGAGACTGTTTTAGAGAAAAGTAGGTACTACAGAATGCTATTTAAGTAGGGTCATAGAGCTTATTATAAATACAGAGGTCTTTAGGAATCTTAGCATACTCAGAGGTATCTCTATCGACTAATTCTACATTCACACCTTTCACCAATGCGGCTGGAATAGACCCCGACCCCTCACCCATTACAAGGTAGGTAGCCGACACAATGCATCCGCTAGATTAAATTACGTAAACCTTATTCTCCTCCCATACAAGTCAGGCTTACCCCTGTAATCCCTAACTGGTTTAAAATCGTAAGTGTATACAGCTACGGCTCTAGTCCCCCTCTCAATGGTGCAATCATACTATCAGATATTATAACGCCTACTCTTACTCCATATTTATCATAAACATATTTATAGAACTTCCCTACAATCCCCTTCAACTCAGTAAATGGTAATGCAACTTTATTAATACCAGCATTCTTTCTATCTAATCCTGCATTCGCTAGTAAAACATCATCTACTACAGTTAAAATAGCCTCTCTAACACCTCTATAAATGCCATCTGGATATTTTAATATTAACTCAGCGAACTTAGGGCCGATAGAATACCTTTTAGACAACTCAAGTGCATTACGACCATATCTAATGAAACTAAGGTCCACCACCTTCCCATATGCAGTTAATAAGGGCTTAGATGATATTACAAGTACATCCCCTTCCTCTATATCAACCCATATCGAATCCACAATCCTTTTCATAGGGTCATCTCCAGCCTTTATTAACCCAGTAGTGATAGGATAAATAGAAATCACTATAAAATGGAAAATGAAACTCGATACATAATAAAATAATAGACTATTTTAGTTGGAGACTATATTTTTAATTGCTGCCGATCGAATAGTATAAACTTTTCTTTAATCTATTTAAAAAAACCTTAAGTTTAATCCCTGATAAAATTTAATATAGCTTATGAATGCAGTGAAAATGTATATTAATGAGGAGACGGATGTACGTGAAATTAGAAGAAAAATATCGAGATATAGAAAAATAGAGATATATGTTGATAAAAAAATTAATAAAAGCAAGATAATTGAATTACTTCGTGATACTTTGAATTTAAATTATTCTAAAAGTATAATAATCTGGTGGGGTCGGGATGAAGATCGACTTTATAATAACTGTTGATAGGTCAATGATGACAAATCACCATGGATACGAATTCGTCGGATTTATGACTACAGCGCCTCCAGTAGGATTACCAGAACATATATGGAACTGGATCTCCATGCCTCGAGTAAAGGTAGATAGATATGGACGGCCTGTAGAAGCACCATATGGTTTACGTAAAATTGAGGCTGCATTACAAGATGCAGGGTTTAAAGCATATATTATTGACCCTGATTACATAGGTAAGTATATTGATGATGCTAAAGCAATATTGATTGGACATCACGATTACTTTGCTCTAGGGCCACCTAGTTCAGAGTGGTATATTATCACCCATAAAGAACCAGTTAACGCAAGGTCATTTAGAAGGTTTATGGAATCTAAGGATATGAAGAGGGCGAGGGAAAAGGGATTAAAATTTATCGTCGGCGGACCAGCGGCATGGCAGTGGCTCTGGCGTCCTGAACTTATTGAAAAATGGAAGATTGACACTATAGTAGATGGGGAGGCGGAGAGGATAATAGTGAAACTAGCCGAAAGGATTTTAGACGGTTCAGATCTACCCTTATATATCTACATAGGTGTAGATGATACACCTACTATAGATGAAATCCCCGTGATTAAAGGAGCCTCAGTTAATGGTCTAGTGGAAATTATGAGAGGATGCCCTAGAGGATGTAAGTTTTGCAGCGTTACATTAAGACCATTAAGACACATTCCATTAGAGAAGATTATCCAGGAGATTGAGGTAAATGCGTTATACGGGGTGAAGGGGGTAATATTGCATTCGGAGGATGTTATGCTATATGGATCTGATGGCGTGATTCCCCGCGAAGAACCATTGTTAAAACTCCATAGAGAAGTTGTGAGAAGAGCGGAGTCGATGGCATGGAGCCATGTATCATTAGCAGCTGTTAAATGTGCAGAGGAAAGATATAATCTAATATCGAAGATTATGGATATCATCTTTAATAAGCAGGACTATATAGGTGTAGAGGTAGGTATCGAAACAGGCTCAAGAAGATTGGCTAGATTAACTATGCCTGCTAAGGCGGCGCCATATGATATCAGTAGATGGCCTGAGATAGTTGAAGATGCATTTAGAATAATGAGTGAAAATAGGATAATTCCAGCGGCTACTTTAATAGTAGGCTTGCCGGGGGAGACTGAGGAGGATATAATAGAGACTATAGAATTGGTGGATAGGCTACACAGCTACCCTAGTCTTATAGTTCCCATGTACTTTGTACCGATGGGTTATTATAAGGATAAAGAATGGTTTAAAAAAGCGAGGCTTGAGGACTCTTTAAGGGAACTAGGTATGGTATGCTTAAAACACGACTTATATTGGGCCGACTGGATTTTAACGAGATATTATATTAGACCTAATTTAAGGAATCCAAGTATTTACATCTTAAAATATCTTCTTAAATTCATTATAAGAACATATAGACGCCTATCGAAGATCGATAAGTGGGAGACTGTGAAAGTCTATACTTAGGTTATTTTATATATACTCTTAAATACATTGATTATATCCTCAATAGGAGGATCTACGTAGCATCCTCTATACTTTACATATGTAAACTGAAGCTTACCCAATTTATTATATTTAGGTAGTATCACATCATTATATCCATTGAATTCAAGTGGATCTATATTCATCTTAATAGCTGTACCCAAGTCGAATACCGGGGTAAGCTTGATCCACCTACCACCTATATATACCTCAGTATAACCATGATAGACAAATAAATTCGTTTTCAACAAATTATATACTTCACTAGATAGTGAATGATTTATTATATCTGCAAAACATATTTTTGCAGGGATTCCAACCGCCCTATATAAAGCGGCAAGTACGATAGCCTTCTGAACACAGTATCCATAACCATTTTTTATAATCACACTAGCCCTATACAAGTCTCGGTTAAAGTAATCAACGTAGATAGAATATTTTATACCGTCTCGAACATAATAAAATATTTTTCTAGCTAAGTCGACTATATTACTCGCATCACGTGCAAGGTTGTTAGCGATCTCCCTGACGATATACGAATCCGAGTCAATATATTTAGTAGGTTTAGTATACTCATCCCACTCACAAACCATATGTATAGAATATTTTTAGCTAAACTATAAGTTTATTATATAACAAATGGTATCCCTCAATAATATTCCTTCTCCAAATATCAATAGACAACTAGAAATGTGATAAAATAAATTATAGTGGAGTATCTAGGTATTACTGATATAATAAGATGCTCTGAGCTAAGGCATATATAGAGTTTATTGAATTGAATTCAGATGCCTAGAAACTGCATTCCCATATTCATTATATCGACTCCAAGAAATACGCTAAACTACTCGTAGATTAGCCGAGTACTGCAACATCCATTAAATCGAATCCTGCAGAAGTGTTTCGGTATTTAGCGGGCTCATACTACCTAAGAGACCATTTTAAAGGGTATCCTTAGGGAGATCCAGGGAGATCGAAGGCGAAGATAGAACCTTGTCCATTACAATGATGTAGAGGGTATTGAAGTTTCTACGTTTACTATTGACCCCGGTATATTTGTTAACGACATGAATGATGAATATGATGATGGATTTAAGGGTGAGGAGGCAGTAAAGAGTTGAACAATGCATCAAATGAAACACAAATTATTTAAGCGGTAAATCCTTGGTGAAGCCTGTGTATACATGGATATACTTTTCTGGATAAACCTCCCTAACATATTTTTTAGCGTTATACCCACTACAGTGTGCTGGAGAGATATATTTAGAAAGCCTAGCTAAGTTATCTAATGTTCTGCTCGATGGACTATGAAAGCCTCCAACAACCCAGTATATCTTAGAGCCTATCTTACTATATGCTTCCATAGCAAGATTATCTACCCCGGGGTGCGAACATCCTACAAGCATGACAAGACCCTCATAATCCAATTTAACTGCCAAAGCCTCTTCATATATACCCCATAGCCCAGTTTTAATTGGACCTATAATCCATATATCATCATTAATTTTTCTAGTAGAGTAGTTTATTATGGGCTTAAGACCCCACTCACTCAAATAATTTGTTTCACCTGGCGGGGTATATATGGTGAGTCCCTTAACAGCCCTACCAACATATTTAAATCCACCATAATGGTCATGATGGTGATGACTCAAAACCGCGAAATCAACCTTATCTAGATTAATCCTGAGCTTAGCTATATTATATTCAAGAATATCTGGATGAGTATCAGCATCAAACAAAATCCTATATTTATCAGCCTCTATATAGGCACTAAATCCCCAGCTATTCCTAAGCCCCGCACCAGGTTCATTATCCACGATAATTATGACCCTAAGATTCTTAAACCATCATTTAAAAATATATCGAGGAGAATTATACGATGTTAATTAAAAAATATATAGTTTCTAGTAGATCTATATGCATCATAGATAAACTATGCTTAGATCCTAGGCTAATCAAAGTATTTTTTCTTCAGTCATGTCTGCTCTTAAGATATCCTGCTTGATATTCCTTCTCATCTTAATGTAATCTGGATTTAAAGTCTCCCTATAGATCTCATGATGTATGATTAATCTCATTAGTTCTGGTCCACATCATCCCCAGCCTCATACCCCTTAAAAGCATCTTCAACGGATATACTGTGGTATATCCTATTCTACCCAATATCTGCATGGCATGATTAATTACTTCCCAACTAACTTCAGTGCATACACTTTAGCCTCAGAAATCGGTCTACGTACCAAGTTATAATTAGTATTTATGAATGAATCAGCCGCGCTTGCAGCTAAATAGACTAATCCACATGCGGCATCGACCTTCGTAATTAAATCTGGAGAAACATCATCTACAAACTCGATAACCTCCTTTATAACCTTCTCCCACGATATTCAGTTAAATAACCTTGTGTAACACTACAGAGAATTGTTTGATCCTTGAATTCAAGAGAGAGTTAAAGTATTTTTTCAAACAAATTTTTAATAGCGCTAGAGACAATATCACCGATAGTTTCGAGTCTACCTTTAATAATATTCCTGAAAATATAGTCTACCCTAAGATAAAACTTTCTATATGCCCAGCTTAATAATCTTCCTGCCATCTCACGAGTGAACATAAATCCCCTTATAACAGGTTTAATCGTGGTATAATCGTCCCAGTCGAATGATTCGATCAGATTATGCTTTAGACAGTAGTAATATAGTGGCGTACCTGGATACGGCGTGGCGACAGTGAACTGTGCATAATCTGGATTCAATTTAATAGCATATTTAACCGTATTCTTCATGTCGTCAACAGTCTGCCATGGAAAACCTATTATAAAGCTTCCAGCCACCTCTATACCATACTCCTGAGTAAGTGGTATAGCTTTGTTAACTTGAGAAGTGCTTATCTTCTTCCTTATTAACATTAAATCTCGATCATTATATGACTCAATTCCATAATAAATCGCTGTACAACCACTTAATCTTAAGTACCTTAACATCTCCCGGTCTACATTATTCACCCTAGAACCACATGTATAATTTATATCCAGCCCCCTATTCATAATCTCCCTAGCAAACTTTATTACCCATCTTTTACTAAGAGTAAGCTCGTCATCCGTAAAGACTATTATATTAGTCTTGTATTTCTCGATATTCCTCTCAATCTCATCTACAACATTCTCCGGACTTCTAATTCTATATCTCCTTCCCCAGTAATAGCTTGTTGCACAGTATATACAGCCATATGGACACCCTCTACTAGCCATTATATGAACTATCCTAAGAGGCTTATTGAATACAGTATAGTGATCCATGGGGAGAAGATGTCGAGCCGGCTCCGGCAAAGTATCAAGGTTCCTTATCCACGGCCTATTCCTATTTCTAACAACTTTATCACCCAACTTATATGCTATACCAAGGATGTCTTGAAGACTAGGTTTACCTACTTCAATATATTGAATCAATTCTCTTGTAGTAACTTCACCCTCCCCTATGACAACATAATCGGCATTTCCCTCCGTTAAAGCCTCGGTATACATATAGGATACATGCGGTCCACCCATTATAATAGGAATATCTTTATCAAAGTCTCTCTTAATTAACCTAGCTATTTTATAACTTGCTTTTACGGTTGGTGTGACGGAACTTATACCGACTACGTCAGGTTTAAATCTCTTTACAGCCTCCAATATCATTTTAATATTAAACCCTAATGTAGGTGCGTCAATTATCCTTACCTTATGTCCAATCTTTTCAAGTACAGATGCTATATATGCTAAGCCGAGTGGGGGAGCCCTTACTCCGATGCTTTGATATATTTCAAGCGGCTTTAAACCAGGTGAGTAAATTAGTAGGACCTTCATAATAAAGGCTTCCAAAATAAATATTATAATATACCTCTCAATATATTATTCTTTAAAATATTTTTCAATGAATTAAAAAATATATATAAATCATTTTCTTCTAATCCTATAGTATTTAACTCCATCTTTTTTATAGACATCTATATAACCATCTTTTAGTAGCCTCTTCAACCTTCTATAAAGTGGAGTCTTGGGTACTCCCGTCGCATCCATCAAATCTTTTGCAGTAGCGTCTCCAAGCTCCCTCAACTTATCTAATATCATCCTATCCCTATCATCGAGAGCCTGATATTTTATTACAGGCTCCGCACTCCTTCTCTTGATAAGAAACACTCCAGATACTACTATTATAATTCCGATTATGACGACTACAAGATATATCCAATCCCCTAATCCAACTGGAGTAGGCTTAGGCTTCCCCGGCTGTTCCTGAGGGGCAGGATATATTACATACTTTACTTCAATATCACCGGGAGGCATTACCAACGCTACTTTGTCGCCAATTATTGTGATATCGAAGTTAGACGGCTTTACTTGATAGATCAACGCATCCTCGGGAAGGAAGATGTATGAGCTGGAGGATAATATATATGACAGCGTCCATTCATCACCCTGCTTACTTGTTAAATCCTCTGTAATATATGTTAAATTAACATATTCATTGTATGCTGTAAAAGATATTTTCGAGTCCTCTATATCAACGGGTACGACGGTATCCCCAGAGATGCATTCAATATAAAATGGCTTACCTAAGGATTCAATCGTGATATTTATAGGAGGATTAGATACTTTAATGACATATGTAACTTGCGTAGACCCATCCTCATAAACATTAATGAAAATACTCTCAATAGTATATGATTCTTGAGAGTAGGATACAATGATATTTAGGGTAAATATTAATATTATAGCTGTTAAAGCAAGTGGTATAGATGTTTTCATCGCTATAAAGAATTAATAGGGTTTATCTAAATAAAGTAAAAAATTTAGGACTCGAGAGTAGATTCCACTTCCTCAATCCATGCAAGTAGCTCGTTAATATGATCTACAAGCTTCTTCGGAGGGTGCTCCAAGCGATTTAATACATCTAAAATATTCATTAAAGTCTGCTTATAATGCTCTAGGATGCTCTTAAACTCATCCTTCGTCAACTCTCCGTTCTGATACTTATCGAATGCTTGCGTTAGGCGAGCCTCTATATGACCTATCCTAATGATCAGATCCGATAATCTATTGGTCGCTAAATTTCTTATCCATTCACCGAATCTAGCTCTGACACCCGCTACAAATACAGTAACTTGACTTAAGTAACGATGTGCACTCTGGAAGATACTCGACAATTCTTCCAAGGTATTTTGAAGAGTCGCTACCGCATCTTCTAAATATGATACAGCTAATAGATCATCTTGGTCGAGTGACTCAAGCGCTTGATTTAGAAGATCCTTAACATTTGTTAAGGTCTCCCTAATCTCCTCGATTACCGACATATAATTATCTGGAAGATGCTTATATATACCGCTACAACGTTCAATTCTCGCAATAGTTAAGTCGATGAAGTGTATCATGATACTTATATTGCCCTCAGCATCTTCAACCCTACCCTCTTCAATTAACTCTATTGTGGCATCTATCCTATCCATTAGTTTATAAGTCAGTTTACCAAGTAAATGAAATGCTACATCAGCTACAGAAGCCCTCCTCCAAATCTCCTTAAAGTCACTATGTAAGGCTTTAATAGCATCTGAAATATGTTTATTAGCAGAATTAATCATCCCAGCAATTTCAGGGACTGTATAATCTCCAGACTCAATCTTTTCAAGTGCATTATGCAATATTGTTTCAGCCTCATCAACGGCATTCACCGCGGCTTCTGGAACAGGTAGACTCATACTTTCTAGACGCTCGATGACTAGCTTCAATTTCCTCACCATCCTCAGCCTAGCTTCAACAGCGCATTCAACCCTCCTCTTCTCTAAATCACTCTTAACGTCTTCAGGTAGGTTAGATGCTACATACCTAGCTACTGGAGCGAATACTATAGATGCTTTAATAGCCATTTTAATTGCTTTACATGGTTCATCATATACTATTACTGACGCATTTGCCAGCAATTCTTTAGCGGTCTCAGTGTTATCCGTCAAGTTCTCTGGAATCTCAATATTATACTCTTCTGCAAGCGAAAGAATGTAATTTATTCTTCTAGATATCTTATCTATAATTGTCTGAGCAACAGCGATTTTATTGATATTATCCTTACTTGCATATACTATCTGCTGTGTATTTAAATATGATGCAAATCCACCCAAAAGTATAATTGTTATTAGGGCTATCGGCAGTAACTTAATCTCCATGTAGTTCACCATTAAAGAATAGGAAAAAGTGCTCTATTAGGGAAACCTAGGGAAACTTAGGGAATAAAAAGGGAAATAGGTTTTACCTATATTACTCTGTCTTAGGCACTATATACTTACCGAAATTCTCCATTATCTTCTTCCATACGTCGAATGACGCCCTGAATGCCTCTAGGTAAAGCATCCAGTAGTATGGATAGATCATCCACCCAAGTGTCTGACTCATTATCGCAAAGATATCGTATGGTGGATAGACCGGTGGGTAAGGCATCCAAGATGGATACCTATACCACCAGAACATCCGGGTCACCACCAGTATGAAGGATAGTATGCTGTACTATACCATGGGTACATCCAACTGTATCCTGGGTAATACCAGTATGGATAGTATAGATATGAATATAGCCATGGATTGCCGAATAGGTACCAGCATGCACCTCTACCAAAGATCCAGCCTGGTCTAAGCCATGGAGGTAGATGACTAAATGGTCCTCTACCTGGCCAAGGGCTCCAGCCCCATCCACCTTTCCAACCCCATCCCCATCTCCATCCCATACTAATCACCTATGAATTATTAGCATATGCACAAAAATAAATATTTTAATGTTATACATGCATTTACCTTCCGATAAATCTGTAGTATAAAATTACTTAATCAAGAATATTTACACTAAAGGGCATATTAATTTTATCTATAGGTGTTTTGCAATGTTTGATGAACTACATTTTCAGGAAGCTCCTAGGATTGTTATCGAGCCTCCTGGTCCAAAAGCTAGGGAGTTACTGGAGAAACAGAGAACTTTAGAGGGGAATCCTGTACTATATCCAAGGAGTCTACCATTTGTACCTGAAGAAGCGAAGGGAGCTACAGTTAAGGATGTAGATGGAAACATATATATAGAATTATTTGCAGGGATATCAGTACTCAACTTTGGATATTCAAATCCATATATTCTTGATAAGACGATTAACCAATTAAAAAAGATTGCTCATACACTCGATTTTCCGACTGTAATTAGAGAAGAGTTTGTTGAGAAGTTGAATATTATCGCACCAGGGTATCTAAGAAATAATTCTAAAGTATTGTTTGGAGGGCCTACTGGTTCAGATGCTGTTGAAGCCGCGATTAAACTAGCTAAATATTATACTAAACGCCATTCTATAATTGCGTTTACAGGCTCATATCATGGTCAGACCACTATGGCTCTGGCAGTTACATCCGGTAAAAAGTTTAAGGAGCCTATATCACCCTTAGCCCCCGACATATATTTCGCACCATATCCAGATCCATATAGATGTCCATTTAAAACAGATGACCCTAGAGAATGTAGTGAACTGTGTATCGCATATATTGAACATATGCTTGAGAATCCCTACTCAGGCATACCTACACCTGCAGCGATAGTAGTAGAACCTATACAGGGGGAAGGCGGGATTATAATCCCTCCAGACGACTTCTTACCCAAGCTAGAGAAGATAGCTAGAAGAAATAACGTGGTTTTAATTATAGATGAGATTCAAAGTGGATTAGGCAGGACTGGTAAGTGGTTTGCACATGAATATACTAGTGCTCAAGCAGATATAATTCCAATGGCTAAGTCACTTGGTGGTATAGGACTGCCTCTATCAGCTATTATGTATAAAAAAGAGTTGGATATATGGCCTGAAGGCGCTCATGTAGGGACATTTAGAGGAAACGTCGTGGCTATGGCCGCGGGATCAGCGGCAATTGATTTTGCATTAGAAAATAATCTCCTGGGTCACGTAAATAAAATTGGTTGTGAAGCGCTTAAATATCTTAGAGATTTGATGAGTGAGAGTAGATATATAGGACACGTGAGAGGGAGGGGATTAATGCTCGCCGCCGAATTCGTGAAGGATAAAGCTACTAAAGAGCCATTTAAAGAGATTGCAGGTAAAATACAGCTGGAGGCCTTTAAGAGAGGAATTATAGTTTGGAAAGCAGGTGCATATGGAAATGTCATTAGGTTCCTACCTCCACTTGTAATAACAGAAGAGTTGATGATGAAAGCGCTTGAGATATTCAGAGACGTAGTTAAATATATAGAGGAAATATTCTAGCCTCTACTCCGAATAAAGTCGGGAATATCAACATACCCTTTTTATAAATTAAATAGTTTTTAACTAAGTCACTTTATTTATTATAATCATGTTTGGCTCTGAATGTATACCATGCATCTTTAACCAGGCATTAAAGACTTATAGAGTAATTGGATATAGCGATGAAGTTATAATCGAGAAGCTTTGGAGCATAATGAAATTAGTGAATAAACTCGACTATAAACTTACCGCGCCGGAAATTTATTTTACAGTATATAAGTGGATTAGAGAGGACTCTGGGTTAAATGACCCATACTATAAAATTAAGAAGATGTGGAATAGATGGGTTTTAGATAAGGCTTCTACTATTAAGAAAATGATTATCGAGTCTAAGGATCCTATATTTACTGGTCTAAAGATCTCTTTAGCTGGTAATATCATAGATTATGGGGCATTAGATGATATTAAATTTGAAGATACGTTAAATCAGGTTCTTTCAAGTAAATTAACTATCGACGATTATCAAGTATTTAGGAATAAGCTAGACTATGCGAAGAGCATATTATTTGTTCTTGATAATGCTGGTGAAGCCGTTCTAGATAAAATATTTATTGAGAGTATATTAAATGAGACTAGAATATCTAAGGTATACATCGGTGTTAGAGAAGAGCCTTTCATAAACGACGTCACTATAGAAGACATAAGATTCCTTGGATTCGATGAATTAGGAGATATTGAGATAATAAGTTTTCCAGTAGATATAAATAAACATTCTACATATCTAAATGAAGGAAGATATAGCCAGGTATTTAGATTAGCTGATACCACAGTTTTAAAGGGACAAGGGAATTACGAACTATTCCATAATTTCAAGGATATATTCTTTGCTTTAATAGCTAAATGCAAGCCCGTCGCATCACATTTAAATGTTGATGTAGGGTCGCAAGTCTTTAAGTTTAATAAGTAAGTTATTTGATCATTCTTGAGACAGTCTATGTATGTATAATATATCGGATAATAATGCTTGTCCAGTCTCTATCCTACCAGCTCCTGGACCAATTAATGTAACGTCACCTAAATGATCAGTCTTAAATGTAATTGCATTTAATACACCCATTACATTAGCTAAGGGGTTAGTTAATGGAAGTTTCATAGGCTTTACACTCGCTTTAATTACTCCATCATCAGTATAAATCCTTGCAATCAACTTTATTCTCATGCCATTTTTAAGCGCCTCCTTAACATCCTTACCACTTATCCCCGTAATACCCATTCTTTCTACATCATTAATCTTAAGATCCGAATCTAATACCGTGTTAGCTAGTATAACAGTCTTAACCGCAGCATCCCACCCCTCCACATCAGCCGTTGGATCAGTTTCAGCATATCCTAGTCTCTGAGCTTCCTTTAGAGCGTCTGAATAACTATATCCATTCTCCATCTTGGTCAATATAAAGTTTGTAGTTCCATTTAGAATACCTTGAATCTCCTGTATATTACAGCCTGCTAAAGCCTCTCTAGCTATTGATATAGCTGGTGTACCACTCATGACTGTGCCCTCAAATCGGAGGAATACATTATTCTTTCTAGCGATATCAATCAACTCTCTATATGCCAATGCAATAGGACCCTTATTCGAAGTTACTACATGCCTACTATTCTCTAAAGCGGTTTTAATATGAGTAAGTCCAGGCTCTCCAGTCTCGATATTAGTCGGCGTAGCCTCCACAATAATATCGACATCCATCTCCTTAGCCAAAGTAATGCTGTCAAAATCCTTTTCACCTGGATAATCCCATATATTCCCTTTTTCATCAACCAGCTCTATAATATGATTAAGATCTAGGCCTTCATCCGAATATGCATTTCCCTTAATAGGGTCAGCTATAGCTATCAACTTAAATTCAAAGCCGAATCTATCTCTTAAACATCTTTCCTTATTCCTTAAAACCCTTATGAAACCCTGTCCAACATTTCCGAAGCCTATTAATCCAATTCTCCAAACCATACTTAATCACCTAATAGAGATTTAAGATCTAACTCATTTAATTTACCTTCGGTAGGTATGCCATTTGAATCCCATCCACGTAGCTTATAGTACTCGTCCAACATCTTATTAAAGTCTTCCTTCGGCAATCTAATATGCTTATCTCCTTTAGGTGGTAAAGGTAATGGATCTTCAAATACCCTAGCTGGTAGGGAATCATCCTTTCTACTGACCCCCGCCTCCCTAATATTAAATAATCGAGTTAAATTCCATATCCTCTCGCCAACCTTCAAATATTCATTTAAATCATATTCCAATCCAACTGCATATCTTAATGCAGTTATATCATAGTCTGGTAGAAAGTCGCATACTATCAATGAAAATGCAGCGGCCCTCTCATCCTGAGTCCTCTTTACATACTCTGCCACACCCTCTATAGAGAAACGCTTAAGGACGCCTGTCAATTCAGCCTTAGTAGTCCATGCACGCTGGTGGCACCCTCCCCTATCACTAGTTGCATATGCTAGCGCCATCCCCCATGAACTCCTCGGCTCATAACCCGGTAACTCTAGTCCCTTAACATGCATCGCGAATTTATATGAATCCATACCAATTATCTCACTAACTCTTTTTACCCCTTCAGCCAGTAAATCGCCTATTCCCTTCCGATATGCAATCATTTTAATAAGCTTTAATTGTCCGTCTTTATCCCCGAACCTAGGACCCTCGTCTATCAACCCCCTCTCCCTACACTCCATTATAAAGCCGATTACATTCCCAGTTGAAATCGCATCCAAGCCGAGGGTATTGCATAATTTCATTGCATCAGCTACATCCAATACATCCTTGATACCGTTATTACTACCTAATAATGCTATTCCCTCATACTCCACCTTAACGTCAAATCCATCTCTAGATACTATTTTACCACATGAAATTGGACAGTTATAGCATGATACAATACGCTTCACAAAATCTCTCAAATAAGTACCATATAATCCAACTGCATCATCAATATATCCCCTCTGAAAGTTGTAGCTGGGTAGGATTCCAAATGCATTCATCGGATCCACCCAGTAGGATGTACCTATCTGCCTCCTAATCCTTAGAAACTTATTTTTATTTACCTTACGCATCCTCTCAACAGCAACTCTATGAAAACCTTCTTTATCATATAACTCAATTTTCTTATATCCCTTAACAGCGATAGCCTTTAAATTCTTACTTCCCATAACGGCTCCCGGCCCACCCCTACCAGCTATTCCAGACCTCCATGGATCAGAATCCTTATCTATATTAATACTTGCAAATCTAACAAGGTTCTCTCCAGCAGGACCTATCGATGCAATATGGGCTCTAGAGTCAGTTTCATCTCTAATAACCTTAACTGTCTTCTCTGTATCAGCCCCCCATAAATGTTTAGCATCTCTAAATTCAATATCATCACTAATCCATATGTATATAGGGTCTTCTGACTTACCATATATAATTACGCCATCATATCCAGCCTTCCTAAGCTCAGGTCCAAAATACCCGCCTGCATGTGAATCATTAAATAAATTAGTTAATGGTGATTTGGTTACGACAGTTATTCTACCGGATGTAGGATACTCAGTGCCTGTCAAAGGCCCAGTTAAAAACATTAGCAGGTTATCTGGAGAAAGGGGGTCTGCATTCTTCTTCAGTAATTTATAGAGCAGATACGCTCCTAACCCTTTACCCCCTATAAAACTTCTGATCACATTGGCATCAATTTTAATCTCTCTATATTTTTCGTTATTTAAGTCGACATAGAGGATTTTACCATATGTCATTAATTAAATAAATAGTTTAATTACACTATATTTGGTTTATAGCAGATTTACATAATAATTTATAGAGAACCTTATTTGCTTGGTGTTTATAAATGAGGAAGTATGTTTCTATTAAAAGTACTGATGAAAAGATTGTTGAGGTGATTTTAAATAGGGTTGATAAGGCTAATGCATTGAATAAGGATATGTTAGTCGAGTTAAACGAGTTCTTTAGAGAAATTATGGATGAGAGATATATTGTCATTATTAGGGGAGAGGGGAATAAATATTTTTCTGCTGGAGCCGATATAGAGTCGTTGTATAATGGAGAGTTAAACGTGGTAGAGATTCATAAATACTTTGATATAATCGAGGAATATCCTCATCCAGTCATTGCTATGGTAAATGGATATTGTTTTGGGGCGGCGTGTGAGTTGATAGCGGCCTGCGACTTGAGAACAGCGTCAAGCAAATCTTTATTTGGGATTACCCCGGCTAAGCTAGGTCTGACATATAGTATAGAGGGGATCGAAAGGGTAATTAAATTAATTGGATACTCGAAAGCTAAATTACTCTTTCTAACTGGTAAGACGATAACTTCAGAGGAAGCATTAAGATATGGATTAGTGGATTATGTATATGATCCAGATATTCTTGAGGAGGAGACTATTAGAATCGCCCGAGAGTTGGCTGAGAATGCTCCGCTATCGCTGGAGAGCATTAAGAGAGTTTTTAACCTAATTAGATACCAAAAAGCCTATGACGAAACTACGTTAACGGATGTATATAACCTTGCATTAGAGAGTCGTGATTATAGAGAAGGGTTAAAAGCATTTCTAGAGAAGAGAAAACCACTATACAGGGGGAGATAGTTCAGTTATAACATGTTTTCAATAGACTCTACTAGCCTTGGAACAACTTCCCCCACCTTAGCATTAATTAATATCTCTGCAATATGGTCTTTTTCAGTCGGCTCCATATTAATTATAATAACTTTTCCACCATGCATTTTAACAGTCTCGGGGATATATGCAGCGGGATATACTGTAAGTGAAGAGCCTAATACTAGGATAAGATCTGCTTTGCTAGCCTCTTCATAAGCCTTTGAAATCTCAGTATATGGCAGTGGTTCCCCGAATAATACGACATCAGGCTTTAAAATACCATTACAGACTTTACACCTGGGTGGAAGAGAGGATTCCTCGATAATCGAGAATACTTCATCATAAGTATACTTATATCCACATCTGGTACACGATATCGTACGGAGATTGCCGTGAAGCTCTATAACATTCCTTGACCCCGCCTTCTGATGAAGACCATCTATATTCTGTGTAATAATTACCTTAAGTAGATTAAGCTTCTCAAGCCTGGCTAAACCGATGTGGGCAGGGTTTGGTTCAGCCTCTCTAAATGATCTTACAAAGGTTAGATATAGCTTCCAGAAACCCTCGGGATCCTCAATAAAATACGTATATGTAGCGTAATATGGATTTATCCTTCTCCACAGCCCATTTTGCCCCCGAAAATCTGGGATACCGCTTTCGGTGGAAATACCAGCTCCAGTTAAAGCAATAGCATACTGAGAGGAGATAATATATTCAGCTGCTTTATTAATTAAAATATCAATCGAGCTCATCAACTAAACTATTATATATAGGTATTGAAAAAGAATATTATAAAAGTTATGTAAAGAAAAAATTTTACAATGTAAAAAGAAGACTATTTACGATGATATATAGTAAGGGATTATATTTTTTATTTATGTATAAATATTAATTATTCAATTTATAAATAATAAAAATGCAGTAATTAGATATTCAGAGGTGGTCGTAATAAGTTACCGATCGAGACTAGCGGTTAAAGTCACCCTACTCGCTATATTCTCTGTACTGACATTCTTAAGTGCGCTTTTAAATAAATTTACTTTACAGGGTGGGCAGATATTTTTCTCAATAATATATTCTACAGGTGTACTTACATTAGGTTCATTTGGTAGCGGGACTTTAATAGCCTTTATAGCAGGATTAATGTATATGTTTCAATCTACATTAGGGTTCTTTAGCTTAGCGTCATTCGCTGTAAGGGGAGTTACAACAGACTTAACGTTTTTATTATTAGGTGTTTATAAGGATTCTAAACAGTATAGATACAATTGGATTAAGATAGCGATAGGACTCGTGGTAGCAAGCTTCTTGACGGGACTATTCCAATACTTCTTTTTCGTCGTATTCATGAAGATGTTGATTGACTTCGGTAGATTCATCGTAAGTATAATCTTTCTAGTTGCATTGGTCTCTAATGGAGTCGGAGGATTTATTACAGGGAAGATCATAATGCCAAGGATATCTAGCATCATTAGGTTTAGATAGGTGTATAGGATGGTACACTTAAGATCCTTATTTATAGAACGGGATTTGATGAGAGAGGCCGAGGAAAGAGTTCTAGAATCATATAGGAGAGGGGGTGTAAGTTCAGTCATATGGACCGTGACATATGCATGTAACCTAAGATGCAGACATTGTTACGAAGCTGCGGGAAGCCCGTTATCAAATGAGCTTGATACTGAAGAAGCCCTTAATCTTATAAAGGAACTAAGGGAACTCGGTAAACCCATTTTATTCATATCTGGCGGAGAACCCTTACTCAGGGATGACATCTATATTATCTTGAAAGAAAGTGTAGATGCTGGAATGAGAGTTATATTAAGCTCCAATGGAACATTGATAGACGATATCGTAGCTGATAAAATTGCTGATACAAAGGTACATTATGTAGCATTATCGATATATGGCCCAGAAAAGTTCCACGACTATTTCACAAGGGTATTAGGCTCTTTTAGGAGGACTGTTAATGCATTAAGGTTATTGAGGGAAAGGAGTATGAAGATCGGGATTAAAACTACAGTTACCAGGGAAAACTATAGGCACATTCCCTATCTTTTTTATCTCGCTAAAAAGTTGGAAGCGTCTCTAGTCTATATATGTGATTTCATACCCATCGGGAGAGGCTCTAACATGGAGAAAATGGCACTTAGCAACATGGAATGGAGGAGACTTATGGACATTCTTATTGAAGACATATTGTTGAATAATGGTTATAGAGATATTGAGATAGACATAGGGGCACATCCATCCACCGCTATATATGCTCTCTTAAAGTTAAGGGAACTTGGTTTTAACGTGGATCATGCTATTCAAAGATTAAGATTAAAACGTGAAAACCCTATTGGACAAGGATTCATCTCCATATCACCAAGTGGCGATATACTTCTCTCCAACTTCCTTCCAAGTATTAAGCTTGGTAATATACGGGAGATCAGGATTAGGGATGCAATAAAAAATGATTTATATAGACTTCTTGGAGACTCTAATAACCTTAAGGGAATATGTGGAAAATGTAGCTACAGGCATCTCTGTGGAGGATGTAGGGTAAAGGCATACTATAAATATGGTGATTTATTTGAGGAGGATCCATCCTGTATAGTATATAGATGAGGTGAACATATGCTCGATTATAATGAAAAGCCTATCTTAATATTTTGGGAGGCTACGAAGGCATGTATGCTAAGGTGTAGACATTGTAGAGCCGAGGCTATATTAAATCCTTTACCCGATGAACTATCGACGGATGAAGCACTGGGACTCATCGATATGATCACACGTTTTGAAAAGCCATACCCTGTATTAATAATTACAGGTGGAGATCCATTAATGAGAAAAGACTTGTTCGAAGTCATCGGATATGCGGCCGATAAAGATATTCCTCTTGGAATAGCTCCGGCTGTCACAGAACTACTTAATGATAAAACCATGGATAAATTAATTGAATATAACGTAAAGTATATCTCGATCAGTCTAGATGGAGGGATGCCTGATACGCATGACGTGATTAGAGGCGTTAAAGGAAACTTCCATATGACTATAGAGGTATTGAAGAAACTCGTTAAAAGAGAATTTAAGGTCCAGGTTAATACACTAGCCTGTAAGGAAACTGTGAACGACCTACCATATATAGTTAAAATTTTAAAAGATCTAGATATAGATATTTGGGAGGTATTCTTCTTGATAAAGGTAGGTAGAGGGATTGAGGTAGGAGATTTAACACCGAAGGAATATGAAGATGTCAATAATTTCCTTTATGAAGTAAGTAGATATGGAATTGAAGTCAGAACCGTTGAGGCTCCATTCTATAGGAGAATAGCTAAATGGAGGATTGAAGACGAATATGATTATAATAAATTGGATGTCAAGTATATTATGAGAAAATATAGACTTGGTGAATTATATGAAGAACTAGTTAAGAAATTAATAGGACTTCTAGGTTATCCACAGAATCCTCCAAAGCCTCACATACCATCAACGAGAGATGGGAAGGGGATAATCTTCGTATCTTATAATGGAGATATATACCCTAGTGGTTTCGCACCTTATAGACTCGGCAATATAAGGATAGATGATCTTGTAGAAGTATATAGGAATAACCCTATTCTAATCAGAATAAAAAAAGGAGATTTTAAAGGTAAATGTGGAAAATGCGAGTTTAAAGATTTATGCGGCGGAAGCAGGGCGAGAGCATATGCGGAATATAGAGATATATTACATGAGGATCCAGCCTGTACGTATATACCATAATAAAAATTAATCTAATATCAGAGATAGTATATTAATTGATAGAAAATTCAATTTATAGTCTATTTAAATACACTTGAATTTAAGTTAAATCTTATTTACTGCAAAAAATCTCTAAAAATATTTGATTAAAGATATGAAAAACAAAATTAAAGGGTTCTATTCATAATATATATTTTAGTGGTGAAAGGAGTGGAGGACGCTACACAGGGTTTAGACGTTAATAAGTTGATGGCTACAATAAGAAGGATGGTTGGGAATAAAGCTGTTAGATTTATTATTAGGAGAATGGGTAACCCGAAGAGAGTGATTAAAATATTAGGTATATATGCGGGTGTTGAAGAGACGTCTAATATAAGGGAAAAGAGTTGGGCTAAATTAATTTCTAAGTTATTGGAAGAGGCTGGATCTAGATTTGGATTCGATTCAAATGAAATTAGATCTAGACTTAAGGATCCATATATTAGGAGAGGGTTAGCAAATATACTACTTGGGATCTCTAAGTATGGCATTACAAGACCTCAAAGATTATATGCACCGTTTATGATTGTATGGGACTTCACTAAGCAGTGTAATTTAAAATGTAAACACTGCTATGCAAATGCAACGCCGTTACCTGCTAAAGATGAACTCACCTTAAGTGAGAAGATGGAGGTATTGAGACAGCTTGATGAAGCCGGGGTTGCCGCAATATCTTTCTCAGGTGGAGAACCCCTTATGAATAGGGATTTCTGGCCTGTCGCTGAGAAAGCTGCAGAGATAGGAATGTATATCAGCGTAGCCACCAATGGAACATTGATCACAGAGGGAGTCGCTAAGAAACTTAAGGAGATTGGAGTAAGATATGTGGAGGTCAGTATAGATTCACCATATCCCGATGCCCATGACGAATTTAGAGGTATACCTGGTGCATGGGAGAAAGCAGTTAGAGGGATTAAGAATGCTAAGAAAGTAGGTTTAGACGTCGGTATAGCGACGACTGTTACCAAGATAAACTATGGAGATATGCCTGATATGATTAAATTAGCAAGAGAATTGAAGGTAGATAGATTCATAGCATTCAATTTCATACCTACAGGTAGGGGTAAGGAAATTATGGAATTAGATCTTTCTCCTGACGAAAGAATGGAACTCTTAGAATATTTCTACCAAGAATGGATGAGAGGCGAACTACAGATCTTCTCTACAGCGCCAATGTATGCAATCGTATCACTATCTCACATTGATGAGGGAGGAAAGATATCACCAACACATTTTGCAGAATTGGCTATACCTGAGGAATATATGTCTGCTGGCTTTGCATTAGGAGAATTTCTAGGTGGGTGTGGCGCAGGTAGGATATACTGCTCTATAGAACATAATGGAGATATATACCCATGTGTATTCCTACCGATTAAGGTAGGTAATGTAATTAAAGATGGATTCCTAAAGGTATGGCATGAAAGCCCGATACTGAAGATGTTAAGAGATAGAGACCACTATGCATGTAGCTCATGTCCATATAGATATATATGTGGCGGGTGTAGAGCCAGGGCATACGCATACTTTAACGATATTAGAGGGCCAGACCCGAGTTGTAGCTTTAATGAAAAGTATTGGAATGAGATTATTCTAAATATGAAACATTAATCTAGTCCAAAGTAAATTAATTTATCAAATGAGTAAAAGATATGATATAATAGTCTTAGGCCTTGGATCAACTGGATCGAGTATAACGTATTTTCTAGCCCGTAAGAATGTATCGAATGTACTAGCCATCGATGCAAGATGCTCTGGATGTGGACAGACCAGTAGAAGTAGTGCTCTAATTAGATTACATTATACAAACCCTGTTATCAGAAGTATGGCTATATACTCATGGCGTTTCTGGAGAGAGTTTCAAGATCATACCGGATGTGAATACTCGGTATTTACTAAGACTGGCATAGCGTTTGTCGGTCCGGAAGACTATGTTGATACTATGAACGAGATCGTGCATGACATTAGATCCAAAGGGATAGAAGCCTACTTGTATGACCCCACCGAATTTAAGAAAGAGGTTTATAAGAATTTTAATGAAGATGGTATAGCTGGTGTAGCCTGGGAGCCTGAAAGCGGGTATGGAGATCCAAATACATCCGTAAGATGCTTTATAGAATATGCGAGGAAGAATGGAGTAGATGTACTGGAGTATACTTCTGTAAAGAAATTATTGAGAGAGGATTCCAAATTAATCGGGATAGAAACCGAAGATGGAGTTATTAAGGGAGAGATTTTTATAAATGCTTTAGGGGTATGGTGTAACGATCTACTTGCTACAATTGATAAACAGCTCCCAATTAAATATGCGAGAGAAGACGTGATATATTTGGAGAATCCAGGGGACATAGATGGAATTCCACCTGGATGGGGTGACCTAGTATATGGATTCTATTCAAGGCCGGATGGAGCTACAAAAACCCTAGTAGGTACTTTGGAGGCGGAGTATGTAGATAATTATGATGAGCCAGGCGAATATACTACACCTCCAATGGATGTCGTTAACAAGAGAATGGAGATATTTACAAGGAGGTTCCCGGACATGATTAAGGCAAGGCCTTCCTCAGTCATATATGGATATTATGATGTAACTCCAGACTGGCAACCTATCATTGGATATGATAACGAGATAGAGAACCTTATACATATGGTTGGATTAAGTGGACATGGATTTAAATTAGCCCCAGCATATGGAGAAGTAATATCAGATATCGCGTTGTATGGCAAGTCGAAGATGTTTAATGTAGATGAATTTAAGATAGATAGATTCTATGTAGGAGTATCTAAACATAGTAAATATAAATATGGTATAATCGGCTAGGACCGTTTAAAAAACCTATATAAGAGTAAAATGACGAATACAGCTGTAGATAGCTGGAGAATAGTCATATATACATTACCGAGGCTAAATAGCGTGATTGAGGATAATAGAAACATTAATAATCCACCGATAGATCTTGATACGGTTACAACCCCGACGGCGCTAGCCTGCTCAACCTTACTCAATAATCTACTTACTGATATTGTGGTTGAAACCTCATACAATGCGTAGACTGGTATAAGCCAGAGAATAATCAGGATGTATCCACTCAGTAAATACATTCCAGTAGAGACTATTATAAGTATCAATGGAGTTAAAGTTAGAGTATACCACGGATCATATTTATCTACCAAATACCCTGCCATGAATCTGCCTATAAATCCGAATATAGCTGGTGAAGTATTGTATATTAATCCAAAGAATATGGGGTCGCCGCCAGTCAGATCCAGTAATTTAAAGTAGAAGCCGTTCCAGAAAAACTCTATTGAAGAGCTTAATAAAATGATAACCATTGAAAATAATATCAATATCTTACCCACGTATTTAAAACTATTTATAATATCCCTTAAAGATACTTTAGTAAAGTCCCCACCTGGATAACATATGTATAATAGTGTAACTGATATAGTCTCTAGAAGAGCAATTATTTTATAGTAAATTGATATATCGTATGGAAGCATTGGAAATATTAATCCCGATAGCCCCCATCCAATTGGCATACCAGCCGAGTATATTGCATAGTAAGAGCCGGTCGATCCACCTTTATCTAGTACAATACCTGCAGATGATGTTAAGAGTATTGATTCACCTATACCAGCCAGGAAGATTAATGGGATTATATATTTTATTCCGAGGATTGATATTAGGAAATATGCCATTGGACCTATATATCCCAGTAGTAACATTTTGCGCCTGCCTAGTATATCCGCTCCGATCCCAATAAATAGTGACGAGATCGAAGATGATAATTCCACGGCTCCAAGCATAATTACGAGATTATACTCATATCCATATACAGATCTTATGTAATATCTTGAGAAGACTACGTGGAGGCCGAATGATAAAATTATTATAAATAGGGATATAGAGTATATGTAGAGCCAGTATCCCCTACTCATTCACAAATACTAAATATCCTGTACTAATCTAAATACTAGCCTACGACTTCTACATCAGCGATTTTTAGAGCCTCATCAAACGCCCCTATACCGAGGTCGATATCCTCCTCAGTAACTATCAACGGGGGTGCGATTATGAAATGTGATATCCAATACATTGTCTGCAATACACCGAGTTCACGCAATTTGTTAGCAATTCTAGCCGTCATCAGAGGTTTACCGAGGATCTTATCAATCTTCCTATTAAACGGCTCTTTAGTCTCCCTATTCTTAACAATCTCTAAAGCCCAGAATAAACCGACTCCACCTACATATCCAACTGATTTATGCCTATCCATAAGCCCCTTCAATTCCTCACCAAGGTATCTACCCATTTTAGCAGCGTTATCCAGTATCTTCTTCTCCTTATATTCCTCAATGACAGCCTTCATCGCCGCTAGACCAGCTAAATTATATGCATATGTATGGCCGACGGGAAGAAAGTTATTCTCAAAGTATTCTGAAATATCCTTAGATAATATCGTTAAACCAAGTGGATAATAAGATGAAGTAGCCCCCTTCGCAGTAGTTATTACATCAGGTACGACATCGAAATGTTCAAATGCAAACCACTTGCCGGTTCTACCCCATCCAGACATCACCTCATCAAACATAAGGATAATATCATTTTTATCAGCTATCCTCCTAATCTCTCTATAAAACTCCTTAGGAGGAACTAATGGTTTATTCGTCCCAGTCACCGTCTCAAAAATTATCGCAGCTATATTACCCTCATTCTCAATCATATACTTAATATACTCCACTACAGCCATCGCACACTCATAAGGATCAGCGATACCCTTAAAGGGGCATCTATATGGATCTGGATCAGGCATAAATACAGTACCCCTTACATTAGTATGATACTCGACGGATATCCTCCTAGGGTCGCCTGTAATGGAGATCGCTCCCGCTGTATTACCATGGTAAGACCAGTATCTAGTCATCACCTTGTACTTAGGAAACTTATATGCTCTAATTATCTTCAAAGCATCTTCATTGGCTTCCGAACCAGAGGAAGACGCCATATACCTCTGGAATTTAGGTGGGAGAATACTGAAAAGCGCTTCTGAAGCCTCAGCCCTAATCTCATTTACATATCCAGCTGACAAGTAACTTATTTTCTCTAAAGCCTCTTTAATAGCCTCTATAACTCTCTTATTCCCATATCCCAAGTTTACACACGCCAATTGCGAGCTAAAATCAAGATATTTATTGCCATCCTTATCATATAGATAAGCTCCTTCCCCATGAGTAATATGTAACGGGGTCTTCCAGTCTCTCTGAAACCTCCATGTACCAAAAGTTCTCTCTACAGAAACCTTTATTACATCGAGATCTAACATATACAACACCTATATAATACATAATTTGTTAGTAAGATTAAGATAAATTTTAAACAAATATATCTTATATCACTATATTTTCCAAAAAAACTTTATTTAATTCGAATAAAAACCTATTTGAACTTTCTTTCTATAACCGATGCAGCGACTACTAATGGATCCCAGACAGGAGCGAATGGGGGTGCGTATGCCAGATCAAGCATCTTAAGGTCTTCAGTCTTCATCCCCGCCGTAATAACTGCGGCTGCAGTATCTACCCTTGCTAATACTCCCTCCTCACCAGTAGCCTGAAGCCCTAATACCCTATGAGTATCTTTATCAGCTACTAGACGTATATTAATCCTCTTATTTCCGGGATAATAGTGGCTTCTGGTTCCATGTATAATATCTATATAAACTGCGTTGAAACCCTCTTTCAAAGCCTCTTCATATGTCAACCCTGTTCTACCTACTTCAATATCAAATATCTTTGCTATTGCAGTCCCCACTATGCCAGGGAACTCCGCATATCCCCCAGCCAAATTCTCTCCCGCTACACGACCCATCTTATTAGCTGTTGGTGCAAGCGGGATATATATGGGTCTACCCGTAACTAAATTTATAGTTTCTACATTGTCTCCAGCTGCATATATATCTGGGTCTGAGGTCCTCATAGTTTTATCTACTTTAATAGCACCCGTCGTACCTATCTCTAAACCGAGTTTCTTAGCGAATTCTATATTCGGCTTGACACCAACTGATAACAATACTAAATCCACGTTATATGACCCCTTATCTGTAACTACCTTGTTCACACGGTCCCTACCTTCGAAGGCAACGACCTTCTCATTCAAATGTAAGTCTACTCCATTTCTTCTAATAACCTCCTCGACAGGCTTCGCAGGCTCCTCATCAAAACTAGGTAGTACATGGCTTCGCCTCCCAAGTACTATAACTTTCTTACCCATCTTCCTAAATGCCTCAGCCATCTCCAATCCTATATAACCAACCCCGACAATCCCTATCGTATCCGCTTTAACAGCCTCCCTATATAATTTATCCGCATCCTCTAATATTCTAAGTGTAAATATCCCGTCTAGATTAATGCCGTCTACAGGAGGTTTTGAAGCAATACCTCCAGTAGCTAGAAGAAGCTTATCATACTCTACTTTAACCTCCTTACCAGATTCTAGGTCTATAGCGGTCACTGTCTTACTCGATCTATCGATCTCCGTAACCAAGTGCCTAGTCCTTACATCGATCCCCCTCTCCTTCCTAAAGTATTCAGCAGTATAATATACTAATTTATCTAATTCCTTAACTAGACCCTGGAAATAATATGGTACTCCACATGCTGCATACGAGACGTATTTACTGCGTTCGAATACAATGACATCAAGCTCCTTATTAACCCTCTTCGCCTTAGCCGCAGCAGCCATACCAGCAGCAGATCCACCTACGATAACTACTCTAGTCATCTAAAACAGCCTCTTAAACAACATTTTAATAATGCCTCTTTAAAAGAAGATATTATTATTTATCCCCGAAACGTATTAACAGAAAGAGGCTAGTTAAAATAGAAATTTTAAAATAAAAATTAGGATGGATCTACTTGCCCTTGAACTTAGGCTTCCTCTTCTCCATAAACGCCGTTACACCCTCGATGAAGTCCTCCGTACTGAATGTCAACCCGAATAATGCTGATTCCACAGCCTCACCACGCCATATATCACCCTCTATACCGAACTGTATAGCATATTTAGCGGCTAGTAATGCTAATGGAGGCTTCTCAGCAAGTTTCAAGGCAAACTTCCTGACTTCATCCTCAAGCTTCTCAGGCGGATACACTCGGTCAACCAATCCAATCTTCAAGGCTTCATCCGCTGGTATCATATCACCAGTATAGATCAGCTCTTTAGCCTTACTCCTCCCTATTAACCTAGGCATCCTCTGTGTGCCTGCAGCGCCTGGGATAATACCTAAATTAATCTCAGGCTGTCCAAGCATAGCTATCTCAGATGCGAATCTAAAGTCGCCGCTCATCGCGAGCTCCATACCGCCGCCCAGGGCATATCCATTGATCATTACAATTACTGGCTTAGTATAGTATTCAATTTTATTAGTTACCTCCTGGAACCTTCTAGAGAATATAGCTGCCTTAAATGGTGTGATACCTACGAAAGCAGTTACGTCAGCGCCAGCACTAAATGCCTTCCCAGCCCCAGTCAATACTACAACCCTAATTTTATCGTCCTCCTCAAGTTCATCCAAGGTATTACCTAACTCCTTAAGAAGATCTATCGTCAATGCATTTAACTTAGCCGGCCTATTTAATACAATCCATGCTATCGGAGGTTCATATCTAACTATCAAATTCTTTAAGACCCTTTCCTCAACCTTCGGATACTGGTAAAATCCCTCACCACTCTTCCTACCCAACTTACCCTCTTCAACCATCTTCTTTAATAATGGATCAGGCTTATACTCTTCCCAGCCAGTCTCCTTATACATCCTCTCTAGAGTCTCTACAACCTTATCGATACCATATTCATCAGCATACTTCAGTATTCCTTTAGGATACCCCAATCCTAATTCAGTTGCCTTATCTATATCATCTCTAGACCCGATGCCCTCTCTAAGTAGCCATGCAGCCTCATTAATTGCAGGTGCTATAAGTTCAAGCTCATCGACCTTCTCACCAGCCTCCTTAGGTATACTAGGCTTCACATACTTACCTGGCGAGGGATATTGGTAGAATCCCTTACCACTTTTTACACCATATTCCCCAGCATTATACTTTTCCTCAAATAATGGACATGGATGTATTACTGCACCCTTCTCCATAATCGCTTTACCGACTAAATATATTACATCAATTCCCGTATAATCCGCTAATTCGAATGCACCCATCGGGAAACCTAATTTATACTTGACAGCTGAATCAACTTCAATAACGGATGCCTTATTATTAGCGACTATCCAGCATGCTGTAGACATAAACTTCATTAAAATTCTATTGACTATAAAACCTGGTACATCCTTATTAACCATAACAGGCTGTTTACCAAACTTCTTCGCTAATTCATATGTAATCCTCGCTGTTAAGTCTGAAGTTTTATCACCCTTAATAATCTCGACGAGGGGCATGAGCGGCGGGGGATTGAAGAAGTGCATCCCGATGACTTTATCAGGGCGTTTAGTTGCGGATGCGATCTCGCTAATAGGTAGACTACTTGTATTAGTTGCTAATATAGTATGTGGCGGCGTCTTCTCGTCTAGATCTGCAAAGACCTTCTTCTTCAAGTCGATCTTCTCTGGAACAGCTTCAATTACAAAGTCTGCCCCTGAAACCACCTCATCAAAGTTTAGGCTTGGGTGTATCCTGGACATTACTGTATCCACATCCTCTCTTATAGTTCCTTTAGAAGCTAGTTTACCCACACTCCATTTAATCTTCTCCATAGCATTCTTAAGTATATCCTCAGCAATATCATATACCCATACCTCATATCCAGCCATCGCAGCTACTTCCGCTATTCCATGCCCCATAGTACCTGCTCCAATTACAGCTATCTTCTTAATTACATCTACTGAAGACATCTAACCACCTACCTACATTGTTAATACATCTATTCCAAGGGCCCTCTTCAAAAGCTGTCTAATTGTAGTAAGTCTCTGAATATCATTCGTACCTTCATAGATAGTTGTTATAATCGCATCCCTTAGATAATGCTCTACACCAGTCTCCCTATCTACACCTACACCGCCATGTATCTTAATAGCTAGGTTAGCGACTTTTTCAGCGACTTCAGTTGCAAATGTCTTAGCCATCGATGCAGCGAATATAGCTTCCTCCCTATCCTGATCAGCTAAAGTAGCTGCCCAATACGTCAATAATCTTGCAGCCTGTATCTCTGTTATCATATCGGCTAATTTAAAGCTTACAGCTTGGAATGCAATTATCTGTCTATTGAATGCAGTTCTCTGGAGTGCGTAGTTGAATGCCTTCTCGAATGCACCTTGTGCAATACCTACGGCTTGTGCGGCTATACCTACTCTACTATGGTCATATGTATCTAGGAGAATCTTAAAGCCTTCATTTACAGGCCCCACCACATTCTCCTCAGGAACCTCAACATTATCTAGTATAACTTCATCTGGATGCTCGCCACTCAACCCAATAACATCAAATTTAGACCCGATCTTAACTCCAGGCCAGTCTGTCTCGACTATAAATGTAGTTATACCCCACCATCTCTTCCTCTTCTCGGGTGGTTGGCTTGTTCTAGCTGATACAAGGAGGAATTTAGCCTTAGAGGCTCCAGTAATAAATATCTTCCTCCCATTTATAACCCATTTATCACCCTTCTTCTCAGCAGTTGCCTGGATACCAGCGACGTCACTTCCCGCTGCAGGCTCGGTATTCGCATGAGCTGCAAAGACTTCTCCCTTCGCAATTGGAGGGATATACTTCCTTTTCTGCTCCTCAGTACCATACTTTAATACTGGATATGTAAATAATCCGTTTACTAGAATCGCCGTCCCATATGCAGGCATCCCCCTAGACAACTCTTCCATTAAAATAGCCGTCATTAAAGTGCCTCCACCCTGGCCGTCATACTCCTCAGGAATACCTACACCCGTGAACCCTAGTTCAACACCCTTCTGAATCAGCTCTTCCGGAATAACTCCAGTCTTCTCAACCTCAACCACCTTAGGCATAAGCTCGTTATCGACGAACTCTCTTACAGTCTTCCTAAATAACTCCATCTCATCCGTTAGCTCTACGTTAAAATCCTTTATACTCTTGAATGGAAACACCATAATAAATTACACCTCAATAGTCTAATAATGCCTTAATCAGTTAATTATTTTAAAATATATAGTTAAAATGCATATGATTAATGTCTATAAACCAACTTGATCTAAACCAAGTGCCGATTAGAATATTGAAATATATTATCTTAAATAAAAAAGGGTGATTAGAGGGTTATTCTACTGGAACCCATTCATATACATAATATCCTTCAGGCTCTCTCTTCACAACCTCTAACCTAATCTTCATACCGACTTTAAGCTTCTTAGGATCACTCTCTCTAACCCATGCCGTAACATTAACCCCCTCAGGAAGTTTTCCTATGCCTACTATATAGTCATCATAGTGAGAGAATGAGTATGGCTTTACATTGATCTGAGTATATGTGACTAGAGTACCTTCCTTAGAGAGTTCTATCCACTCTACATCCGACTTCCTACATTTTGGACAATCTACCTGTGGAGGAAAGTAAATTTCGCCGCATATTTTACATTTTGTGGCTAATACCTTACCATCTGCCAATCCATTGAAGAAGGGCTTCAGCCTCTCCACCCCTATCACAAATCTTACATTTAATTCTCTTTGATCAACCCATAGCGCTACACCCGTCTTTATATCCGGTACCATAGGTAGCCCCATGCTCTTCTTCATACTCTCAACAAATTCTATAAATTTCTTCATCTCCTCATCAGTCAATTCCTTTTGAGTCTTTTTCTCACCACTCATCAGGATCACCTCATAGGCTTAGATAATGATAATATAGTTACATATGCATAGTGCCCCGTTCCACCAATATTATGTGCAAGTGCATATCCATTTTTAATAGGGGCCTGCCTATCCTTCTCAACCCTACTTAACAACTGTCTAGTCAATTCAGCAATCATACCCTCTCCAGTGGCTCCAATAGGATGGCCCTTAGCCTTAAGCCCGCCGTCGACATTAACGGGTATCTTACCACCTATATATGTCTGGTCATTTCTAATCCAATCGACGGCCTCTCCCCTCTTAGCAAATCCAAGGTCTTCATACGCCATTAACTCCGCTATTGTAAAGCAATCATGGACATTCGCTACATCAATATACTTAACTGGATTATCGGGATTTATCTTAGCCTCTTTATATGCCATTTTAGCAGCGACTACAGCCGCCTCTAGACTCGAGAAAGTCCCCCTCTTAGACATATTTGATGTTCCACTAGCTGAACCTATTCCAGCAATCCATATAGGCGAATCAGTTAATTCTTTAGCCTTCTCCTCACTCGCCAATATAACTGCAGCAGCACCATCTGTTATTGGACAACAATCATATAATTTAAGGGGCCAGGCAATGTATCTAGATGACATACATTTCTCAACGGTGATCTCCCTTTGAAACTGTGCCTTAGGGTTCCTGGCACCATAATAATGGTTTTTAACAGCGACTTTACATAGATCTTCTTCCGTCGCCCCATATTTAGACATATATGCAGTTGCATGTAATGCATAATAGCCGGGAAATGTCAACCCAAAGTTCTCGAATTCCCAGAAGTAGTTCCCTGCTCTACCGATAAACTCTACTACTATAGGTGTTGGAGACTCATTCATCTTCTCAATCCCAATAGCCATCGCAATATCCACATGACCCGATGCAACCATATCATAAGCTAATTTAACTGCTGCACTCCCGGATGCACATGCAGCCTCAACCCTGACAGTCCCCTTAGGGACCAGCTTACTATATTCTCCAATTACAACAGCAGGTAGAGGCTCGCTACTCCACCCCCCAGTGTTACTTACTATAAAATACTCGATATCCTTCTGCTCTAATCCAGCCTCGTCTAAAGCCTCCTTGATAGCCTCCCATGCAAGTTCAGACATGCTGACATCATTCCTGACACCAAATTTAGAATGCCCTGTACCAACTATAGCTACATTCCTCATTTAAACACCTCTCACACCATTCAAAATAATTTAGGTATTTAATTGAATTTTAGAGGAGACAATTATTATATAAACAGATGCGGCACAAAATTATATTTAAAATGAAATATTGGAACTATATCATTACGTTATACTCTACTATAAATTTAACTCTAGTTAATCTAATGGTTTGATATCGTCAATATAGTGCATTACATTATATATGATATTTGGAATATATAAAATCCAATAAAAGTAGAGGAGCAGATAATATTCTAATTGGTGTTCCACTATGGCTAGTGAATTATTTGAGAAGTTTAAGCAGGTATATGAAAAGGCTAAGGAAAAGATGGGTGATGAGATGGCTACATGGAATAAGGTCTTCCAGTTTGAAGTACCTGGCTTAGAGCCGTTTTACATCGAGTTTAAAGCAGGTGAGATGAAGATTGAGACTGGGAAACATCCGTCTCCACTAGCAACCTTATCTATGGAGAGGGATGTTATGGAGAAGATTTTGAATGGAGAGTTAGATGCAATGGCGGCATTTATGAGGGGAATGATGAAGATTACTGGAAACGTTATGGAGACTGTACATCTCAGGAAGATGTTCGAGGTTGTTAAAGAGTAGAACCACAATCCTTTTTATATTAATTAAAATTCACTTTATATCAGGAATTATTTGAAAAATATCATATACAACGACAATAATTAATTCCCATTTGACAATATCTTCATTTTTATAGTTTTAACAGTATTTTAAATATGTAATGTCCAAGGTAAATGATAAGGAGATATTTGAAAAATGGATTCTTTCGAAGCCGTGGCTAAAGTTCTATGAGGAGGCTGTCCCCAAGGAGATAGATATACCGGAGATACCATTATACAAGTTCCTCGACGACGCATATAAGATCGGGGCCGACCATCCCGCAATGATATTCATGGGTAGGAAGATAACTTATAGAGAGTTCTACGAGGATAGTGAACGATTTGGAAGGGCGTTGGTAGATAAATTTAATATTAAGAAGGGGGATAAGGTAGCTATATACCTACCTAATACACCGCAGTTTGCAATAGCGTTCTACGGTGCTATTAAAGTAGGGGCTATAGTCACACCCATGAACCCACTATACACTGCAAGGGAGGTGGCTAGGCAGTTAAAAGATAGTGGTGCCAAGGTCTTAGTAGCACTAGATTTATTCACAGAGAATGTTGAGAAAGCGTTGGAGGAAGTCGATATAAATGCAGTGATATATACTGGAATAGAGGATTACATGCCTTCATTGAAGGGATGGATCTACAAGACATTTATGAAGAAGGTTAAGGTACCTATAGATAATGTAAAGAGGTTTAGATTTAAGGATGTGATAAGAGACGTTCCTCCTGAAGCCCCGAGGCCTGATGTAAATCCCAAAGAGGATGTCATAGCATTAATGTATACAGGTGGGACGACGGGTGTGCCTAAGGGAGCAGAGTTAACTCACTACAATCTCGTATCAAACGTACTTCAGATCGATGCATGGCTATTTAGGGGGAGGAAGAAGGTTGATAAATATGTAGGTGTATTACCATGGTTCCATATATATGGCATGACGACGGTATTACATTCTGCAATATATAGCGTAGCTACTATAATAATATTCCCGAGATTCGATATTAAGGAGCTTCTCGAGGGTATTAAGAAATATCGTCCAAATGTATTCCACGGAGTCCCGACGATATACTCGCTTCTAATAAACTATCCTGAAATAAAGAAGTATGACTTGAGCTCCATCGAGGCATGTGTAAGTGGGGCAGGTCCTTTACCTGTATCAGTTGCAAAGAAGTTTGAAGAGATTACGGGAGGAAGGATTAGAGAGGGATATGGATTAACTGAGACGAGTCCGGTGACGCATGTGAACCCAATTTATGGAAAATATAAATTTGGAAGTATCGGCCTACCAATTCCAAATACATTAGCTGCAATAGCGGATCTGGAGGAAGATAGATTCTTAAAGCCTGGTGAGACTGGAGAGTTGGTTATATCAGGGCCACAGGTCATGAAAGGATACTATAACAGGCCTGAGGAGAATAAGAAGGTCTTCTTCGAGAAATACGGCTTTAGATGGCTTAGAACAGGTGATATAGCATATATGGATGAGGAAGGATACTTCTATATAGTTGATAGAAAGAAGGACTTGATTAAGTATAAGGGATACAGCGTCTATCCAAGGGAGATTGAGGAGGTATTGTATCAGCATGAAGCAGTTGCAGAAGCCGCGGTAATAGGAGTCCCGGATGAGAAGGTTGGTGAGAGGATAAAGGCATTTGTAGTATTAAAGAATGAATATAGGGGGAAGGTCTCTCAAGATGATATACTAAGCTTCCTTAAGGATAATTTAGCGCCTTATAAGCTTCCAAAGGAGATTGAGTTTAGAGATACACTACCTAAGAGCGCGGCCGGAAAGATATTGAGGAGAGTATTACGTGAAGAGGAGGTTAAGAAGCTAGAGGGTAAATAAATATAATCTAAGTAAACCTACTTAATCATGCAGTACTCTGAATATAATTGAATAGAGGGTGATATACGTGGATATAGGTGTGTTGGTTAAAGCCTCGCTAGATGGTAATATGATACGGGCAGATCCGGATGGAAGGATCAATATAGAGAATACACCCTTACTAATAAGCGAGTATGATAGAAATGCGGTCGTAGAAGCTGCTAGAATTAAGAGTGAGGTAGGCGGTAAAATATATGTATATACATTATTGACGTGGGGGCCGACCAAGAAAAAGAAGAAGGAACTCGAGAATGTAGTTAGAGAAGCACTAGCATTAGGCGGAGACGAGGCATATGCAGTCGTCGACGATAGAGTTATACCATGTGATGTTACGTCAACAGCATATATCCTGTCTAATCTAATTAAGAAGTTCGGGAACCCGGAGTTGATACTCGCTGGAGAAGCTTCTATGGATATGCTATCGTCTCAAATGCCTATAAGACTCGCTCGCCACCTAGGCTATAACGTTGTTACATTTGCTAGAAAGATCGAGTTGAGTGATAACAAGATAAGAGTTACGAGGGATCTAGAGGATAAGTTGGAGGTTGTCGAGACATCTCTACCAGCAGTCATCAGCGTAACAGGTGAGATTAATAGGCCTAAACTACCAACGTTACTACAAATTAGGAAAGCATTCGCAAAACCATTTAAAGTGGTAGGTCTGGATGAATTGGAGCTAGAGGATACAGGGAGAAAGATATCATACAGTGATTTAAGGCTAATTACAATCACTAGAAAGAATGTAATTATCGAAGCGGATAAACTTGAGGATATAGCAGATATACTTATAGATAAACTAATTGAGGAAGGTGTCGTAAGGGTGTGAATATGAAGACGGTTATATATGGATTCTCAACTGAGGATTTATTGGATGGACTGGGACTAGCCCAGAGGATACGTGAATTAAGTGGAGAAGAGTTAGAAACATTCGGATTTATAGTTGGAGCAGAGCCAGATGTCGATGGATTCGATGTAATATATAAAATGGGGTATGCACCTACAGATGCAATTAGCAAAGCCATATTGGAAAATATTTCAGATACCGATATATTCATCGGCCCAGCGACTAAGAATGGAACAGATATCGCGACTAGGTTATCCGCAGAGTTAGATTATCCGATGATAACGGAAGTAGTAGACGTAGATAAAGTTGACGACGAAATTATTTTAAAGAGGCAGATCATTGGAGGAAGAGGGCTCGCTTATTATAAATTCGTGACCCCGATCACACTGACGGTCCCGCGTAAGAAGTTCCAACCATCTAAACTAGATAAGAAGCCTGAGGTAAAGGAGGTATCCATTCCAGAGGCTAAGATAAGGATTATAGAGGAGCTACCGAAGGAGAAGGGGGAGGTGGATATTGAGGCTGCCGAGGTCGTCGTCGGAGTAGGTCGAGGATTTAAGTCTAAGGAGGATATTCAAATGGCTTTTGAGCTTGCTAAGTTGATAGGCGGTGAAGTAGGATGCTCCAGACCAATTGCAGCAGATTTCCACTGGCTAGGTGAGGATAGGTGGATAGGGATTTCAGGTAAGAAGATAAAGGGGAAGTTATACTTTGCAATTGGAGTATCTGGAGCCCCACAACATATAATGGCTGCTGGAGACGCTAAGATAATTGTAGCGGTTAATAAAGATAAGAATGCCCCGATATTCAAATACGCTGATTACGGTGTGGTAGCAGATCTATATCAATTTATCCCGGTACTGATAGATAGATTAAAGAAGAGAAGAGGTTGATAACTCCCATCCAATTTATTTATAAATATGAAAATCATAGATATACATGTACATGATCCATATATATTCGAAGTACATAAACCCAGTCCAGAGATTGTAGCAGAGGAGCTATTAAGTAAGATGGATGCAATTGGAATTGAAAAAATATTTCTATATGCTCTAGAAGCAGATCCATCTAAGATTTATAGAGAACTGGATAGGAAGGAGATTTATAAAGGCGTTGAGGACGCTATTAATAAAGGGATTTACCATATCCCTAAAATAGTTTTAGAGGGGATTGAGAAGACTAAAGAAACGAGGGATAGACATATAAATGTTCTTAAAGCCGCGTATACCCCAACTGAAAGAGTGGTAAAAATATCTAAATACAGTGGAAATAGGATTCTACCAGTTGGAAGTATTAGGCTGGAGGATAAATCCGACTATAGAGCTAGACTACATGATATATTTAGGCTAGGCATCTATGGACTTAAGCTATATCCCACTGTCCAGTTTATAGAGCCGTCTAGTAGGAAACTCTATAAATTATATGATGAACTCGAGAGAAGAGATATATCACTATTTATTCATACAGGTTGCGACCCCGGCCTCTGGGAACTACCTAGATTCTGTAGATATGCAGATCCAATTAACGTGCGTAAGATCGCCGATAAATATCCCAAGCTGAAGATAGTCCTATGTCACATGGGTGCATACAGCGCGTTAAAACCAGGTATATTTGTAGATAAAGCTATTGAACTAGTAAATTCATACGATAATGTATATGGAGACCTAGCCGCACTGGATTTCGACATTATTAAATATATTGTCAAGAGAGTCAAAATCGATAAGATATTATTTGGAAGTGACTATCCGGTGACTGGCTTAGAATGGTATACACATATTAGAAACATATTAAATCTGGATATTCCAAATCACTATAAAAATATGATTCTATATGAAAATGCCGTCGAAATATTTAATCTATGAATACTGAAATATATCTCGTATATAATTAATTTAACAATCGATTTTAAGCAATAAAATTGTTTTTTAATTTATAGCATAGGTGTATTAAATGATTGGAATAGAGCACTTTCTATATGTCGAGGATATAGAGATATTAGTCTATATATTCACAGTAATATCAGGCGCTATATTCATATATGGATTGTATAGAAGTTATAGAAGATGGTTTAGAAAGGGGGAGAAGCCTTCCTTCGATAATTTCTGGACCCGCCTATACAATTTAGTTAAATATGGTCTTCTACAGAGAAAAGTGGTATATAGACCATTTGAAGGATCTATGCATCTACTAATATATATTGGATTTATAATCCTATTCATCGGAACATTAATAAGGGCCTTTGAAGCAGATATAACATTGAAGTTTCTGGGATATAGGGTTGTTTCCGGCTCATCATATCTAATTTATAAGTTATTCCTGAATATCGGTGGATTATTAGCTATAATAGGGATTATCATCGCCTTTATACGTAGAATATTCCTTAAATCAGAGAATTTACCTGATACGCTTTCAGACTACCTACTGCTCTTATTGCTGTTAATCATCCTCATCACAGGATTCGTTTTAGACGGTATATCCACATTAGCGTACAGGTATGAATGGGTGAATAACTATGATTTTATCGGATTATATATTGCAGACTTATTTAAGAATGTAGAGAATATTGAAATAATATACCGTGTAACGTGGCTCATCCACATGGCTCTAGCGATATTCTCAGTAGGCTTTATACCATATACAAAGTTATATCATATTATAGTAGGCGGAATATTGAATACATTCTTCTCGAGAAACTACCACCCAGCCGCATTTAAGAAGATCGAGAATATAGATGAGATTATTGAGAAGGGTGAGACTCCTGGGGCATTAACATTAAATGATTTGAGTTGGAAGGAGAGGATGGATTACGATGCATGTATAAAGTGTGCTAGATGTACAGATAATTGTCCAGCTGCATCATCTGGAAAGCCCCTCAGTCCAATGGATTTAATGCTTAAGATGAGAAGCTTTATAGATCAAGGAATATACAATAAGGAGTTAATTCCAGATTATTTAGATAAGGATATTATATGGTCATGTGTCACATGTGGCGCTTGTGTATACCAATGCCCACTTTTAATTCATCATGTCGAGACTATACTAGACTTTAGACGAGGGTTGATTGGCAAGGGTGAGAACGTACCCGAGGAACTTCTCGAGGTATCATATAATTTAATGAGATATGGTAATCCTATGGGGAATGACCCTATTAACAGGGAGGAGTTTATCAAGGAGCTAGTGGATGAAGGCTTGGTCGAGATTGCGGAGGAGGGTAGTGAATACGATTATATATACTGGATTGGATGCCAATCCACATACGATCCAGCTGATAAGGAGATAGCACGCTCCCTACTGAAGATACTGAAGAAGGCCGGGTTAAAGATCGCCGTATTACCTGAGGAGAACTGCTGTGGAGAACCCGCTAGAAGAATAGGCGACGAACTAATGTTCAGCGAACTAGTGAAGATGAATGGTGAAATCCTTTCAAAATATAAATTTAAGAGACTTGTCGTAAACTGTCCACATGGATACAACATATTTAAACATGAATACCCACTATATGGCGTCAAGATCGAGGTTATACACCATACACAGTTACTAAATGAATTGATTAGGAAAGGATTAGTTAAATTAGATGGCGGGAAGATTGATAAGAAGATTACATATCATGACCCATGTTACCTAGGTAGATGGAATAATATATTCGATGAACCAAGAAATATATTAAAGGAAGTAGTTAAAAATGAATATCTAGTTGAAATGAGGCATAATAGGGAGAGAAGCTTTTGCTGTGGAGGCGGAGGTGGACATTTGTTCTTTGATATAAAGATTGGAGAGAGGATAAGTAAAATCAGAATGAATGAGGCATTGGAGACGGGAGCAAGTATATTAGCCGTAGCATGCCCATATTGTAAGATCATGCTACACAGCGAGGCTGGAGAGAAGATTAAGGTGATGGATATATCAGAGATATTAGCCGAAGCATTAACAGAGAAAAAGTGACGTATATCGAGCTATAGTAGAGTTATAACTAATATTTCTTAATCTGAAAAGCGAATGGCGTGGCTCCCCAATTAGAGTTCCATGATTCACCATTTATAACAGGATATAAACCATAGATTACCGTAGAATTTGCCTAATATTTTAGGGGTAAGTATGTAATTTTGTATTTTTATCCTAAGGATGATATACCTGGATGTACTAAAGAAGCCTTAGACTTTACTGAAAAGATTACAGAATTCAAATCCTTAAATGCAGTTGTAATCGAGGTGAACCCAGATCCTATAGAGAGGCATAGGAAATTCATAGAAAAGTATAATTTAAAAGTTATATTGCTGAGTGACGTTAGTCGTAGGGTTTTAAATATATGCGGTGTACTAGGTCTTAAGAAAAGATTTGACAAGGAGTACTATAATGTAATTAGAAGTACTTACTTAATCGATCCAGAGGGGAGGATTATAGGGAGATGGAGAAATGTAAAGGTTGAGAGCCCATGCGGATAGTGTTTTAAACGTCCCTAGATGTATATTGGGTAGAGAGGCTAGTAAATAAATTCGTCAATGTCGTATATTGCTTGAATAGGCTTTCTACTGTGTCTTAACCCGTCTTTAATCCTCCTGATTTGATCCTCCATCTCATCATCACTGAGATAACCTAATCCATATTTAGAGGATATTTTATAATACTCTGAAGATTCTGAAACCTTCAACTTTGAAAAATATATTATATCTCTATCATCTAGATACATCTCATTAAGTATTTTAATCGTATTGTCTACATGTCTATCAAAATACTTCTTACCACCCGCACCTATCAACACGATTACTCCTACATCGATACCAGCCTTCTTCAATAAGTTAACGGCTTCAACAGCCTTCTCGGGTGGACCCGGTTTATTAAGAATCTTTAATAGAGACTCGTCACCAGTCTCTAAACCGATATAAACCATCTTCAAACCCATTCCACGAAGCCATTTGAAGTCATCTAAATCCTTTCTTACAGTGAAATAATCCATGAATGAATATAAACCTGATATGTAGATATTAGGGATATACTCATAGATTATACTTATATACTTTTTCAACATATTCATAGGAGTTACTAGGGCATTTGCATCTGCTAGAAATATCTTTCTTCTCATTAAAATCCCCTTACCTACGAAGTTAATTACATATTTGACATGCTTTCTAAACTCATCTATAGTTTTAAACCTGAATTTCCTATCTCGATAAAATGTGCAGAAACTGCATTTATTGTATGGACACCCCTCTACAGGCTGAAGCACAAGTGCAAGGTATTGATCTGGTGGTAGGATGGATATAGGCTTATATATTTGATAGAATCTCCTTCCCTCCTCGTCCAATCTATCAAAATTCATATATAATATTTTCCTAAGTATCGGCGTGAATTCAGATGGAGGGGACAGTGATAGGACCTCTTTTATCCTCATATGCGCATACTCTACGACTCTTTTTTTGAGTCCTATATCCTTAACTCTAGCCAAATATCTCTTAGGTGGAGTGAAGCTAGTCCATTTCTTAGCTACAAATTCATTCGATAAGCCTCTTTCATATAATACATTATTATAGTATATGAAAACGGGTCTCCCCTCCAAGTCATATACATATACTTCAGGCGAGATATGCAGCTTTAAACTATCATTAAATAATGCTAAATAAGCTTCCTTCCCATCCCTAGTAATATATTCAAATTCATGTAGTATTTTACTCTCCATAGATCATCATCTATATAACCATGTTATATGATATAAAATGAATATAAATCTTTTGAAGGCCCTCAATAAATTAAAATAAAAATAGTATGTATATACCATATTACCCCTCGAACTGGGAGGCATTAAAGAAGCTCATAAAGATATTAAACCTCCCAGCAGGTACAAGATTCGTCGACTTAGGCTCAGGAGGCGGTAGAGTACTTGCAGTCGTATCAAAAGAGTATGATGATATAGAGGTATATGGTGTAGAGAAGAATCCATATCTAATTGAAGCATCAAGAAGATACTTAGATAGATATAGATTAAAGGCCAAGATTATACAAGGAGACCTCTTTTCCACAGATTTAAGCAGGTTCGATGTGGTATATGGATATCTAACAGTAGATGCTTTAAAATCCTTAAGAGATAGAATCATTAGATTCATAGATTCCGGCAAGGTATTCATAACCCTTGATTTCAACATCCCTGGATTAAAACCTGCATATATTGTTAAAATCGATTCTTGGCCTGGGAGACATAGATTAAACATCTATGGGAAGAGGGGGATTAAACGATATATTAATTTATAATGGTCAGTGAAGCCAAGCACTGTCATCTAATCCAAATCGTTCCCTATCATCATCCCAGATAGTAGATTAGATTGGATTCTAATATTCTTTATGTATAAATATCTCAATATCTATACGTAGCTTTAATTGCTATGATACCTATAGAAATATAAACCCCCTATGATATGCCTTAAATACATGGTGAATTGATATGCCTAAAGAACATGATACAATTGCATTTGGAAGAGGTTCATCTACGAATATCGTATCGGAATTAATAGCTATGAATCCAGATATAAAGGTAGCTGTAATTGAAAATGAGAAGGTGAGTGGAATCTGTCTAACCCGTAGATGTATACTATCTAAAATGTTACTATATCCTGCTAAGCTCATACATGAGACTAAGAGAACGGAGACGTTCCATATTTATCCCACAATAAACAAGGTTGATCTCAGTGCGTTGCTTCAGGAGATTAGACATGAAGTTGATAGTGAGAGTATGATGATCGAGGAGAAGCATGATATTCTAGTTGGATATTATAGATATGAGGATACGGCGATAGGTAGCGCTATGAAAGTTAAGGACTATTTCGTTAAGGTAATCTTAGAGAAAGATTCATATAAGATTCTGGGGGCACATATTATCGGTCCAGATGCGTCAATATTGATTCAGGAGATAATCAACTTAATGTATACGCAGGATCAGAGTACAATCTCATTATTTACGGCGATGCATATCTATCCGACTCTACCGGAAGTCGTCCAGAGAGCATTTTATCATTTACATGAACCTGAAGTGGGGGAGAAGCATTATACTCACTGAATCCATGAAGCTAAGAGATTTAATTGTACGGAATAAGACTCCAGCAATACTTATTTTAATAGCGTTAGTCGTTCAATTAGGTTTTTCAATATTATCTCCTATAATCCAATACTATATAGAAGCGCTCGAGAATCCTCTAATCCCTCCCCCTGAATATAGGGAGAAGGTATTATTCACCGCTGATGTAATATGGTATATTGCATTTAATACAGCGGCATTCATGTTCCTTAGAGCACCATTCTCCACATTCTTCGGGAGACTAAGTGATAAAATAGGTAGGAAAAGGCTGATTATAGCTGGGTTAGTGATATATGTACTTATAGGCTTGTCACTAGGTTTAGCTAGTAGTGCATGGCAGGTTATTGTAATAAGAGGTGTACAGGGGATATGCTCAGCTATGGTATGGCCCGTCGCAGAGGCGCTTCTAATGGAGAATGCCCCTATAGAGGCTAGAACTAGGATGATGACGTTATATGTAATGAGTTTAAATATAGCTAATTTAGTGGGACCCGGACTAGGTGGATTGCTATACAATATGTTCTTTAACATAATTGGAGGAGAGTATGCTATCGATATACTAAGACCTACTGTATTATCAATCGTCCCCCTATTCATTATAGCAATGGTATTAGGATTCTTTATTAGAGAGGGTGAAAGGAGGATTGATGAGATTCAAGTAGGAGGGGATAATTTCAGAGAAAGTGATATCTACCGCTCTATCTATATAATATATATTACAGGATTATCTAATGGGTTTGGAGTTGGGTTGATAGCGTCGATCGTAGTCGTGTATGTCACGGAGTTTATAGTTAAGGAACCATTTATAATCGGCTCTATAATGATGTTCGCTGGTATAACCGGGTTAATATTAGCCTATCCAATAGCGAATATTGCTGATAAGAAGATAGGGAAGAAGAATACAGCGTTATTCGCTATGTTATTAAGGACAATCGCATTTCTATATTTACCCTTCGTTAGAGATATCGGTTCACTGTATATAGTTATGACGCTTCAGAATATATCGTTTAACACGGGATTACCTAGTATAAGAGCGATACAAGCTGATTTAACCAGCAGTAAAATAAGAGGTAGGGTATTCGGCCAGCAGCAGACATTCTTCAACACTGGTATGGGGATAGGGGCGATAGTTGGAGCTTTGATATATATAAATTATGCACATACGCAGATTCTAAGCCTCCCTGGTGTAGCAGTATTATTCTTTACATCAGCGGCGATATCGCTGGTAAACGCATTTTTAATCAAGAAATATATTATAGTCTATTAAATCGATGGAGAAATAGTTTATCTAAACTTGTTTATGACCATATCTGCAATCGCTGGAGCTGCCGTAAATCCCGGAGAATCTATTCCATATAATATGGCTACTTTATCATAGAGAAACTTTATTATAAAGTCGTCTACAGGCCAGTTTATAACTCTAGTTCCACCATATACCTCGATTAATTCAGGCTGAGTATCTATCAAGTCTAAATATAATTTAACAACCTTCAAACCATCCTCCTCACCTAGATAACTATTTATTGGTTTCTCTATCCAATGGAAGTCTGGACCAAATAAAGTAACCCCCTTCTTAACACTAGGGATAATACCTCCACCCTTTGTATATTTATCTCTACTAAAGATCTCTAACCTCGCTATGATAGCGTCACACTCCAATCTTGTAGCGGCTATCACACCAAGAGCAAGCCTCTGCCTAGGTATATTATCATCAATATAAGATGCGACTCTTCTTGTATCAGAGCCTGCAGAGATAACTATATAGTCATATTCATCTTCACCACTCCGGTTTAAAACAGTAACTTTATTATTAATCTCTATCTTCTCAACCCTATCCCCTAATCTAAATTCTATCCCCTCCTCTGAGAGCCTCCTATACAATCTGTTTAGTACTTCAAGAGGCTCTACAACGGCATATCCATCAACCTCTACCCCACCTTTAATATCATTCGAGATATGCTTACAACTCTCCTTAACCTCCTTTCTACCTACCTTCCTCACTCTAAAACCCTTACTCCGTAGGTAATATGTAGCTATTGGAGAAGCTATTTTACCGAATATTCCCGTATAAACTAGGTAGGCTTTCATATACCTTATCTTAAATCCGATCTCTTCCGAGAGGCCTCGATACATTCTATTGCCCTCGATACATAGCTTACTCTTTAAACTATTGAATGGAGGCTGTAGAACATGTATTACACCGCTATTAAATCTACTAGCCCCTCGACCGACTTCCCTCTCCGCCTCATATACGATGACTTCAAAACCGTTTTTAAAGGCTGTATATGCAGTTAATAGGCCGCAGATCCCTGCACCGACTATAGCTAGCCTAGGCATGCTACATATAAATTAACCTAGATTTGATATAAGATTATCTATGAATATCGATGATGTATTACAATTGAATAGGTGGTTATGTGGATCTAGAGAAAGTATTTGAAAAATGCTTCTTATGTCCAGGACTATGCATATCTAAATGCCCTATATATTCTATAACTAGAGATAGGTCTACAGCACCCAATATAATAGGTAGATCAGGATATAGACTCATTAAATATGGTGACATGGAGATCGGGAGGAATCTATTAGAATGCACCGGATGCATGAGATGCATGAGAAACTGTCCGATAGAAAATCCCCTTCCAGAGGCGATTAGACTCGGTAGGAGACTTATATTTGGAGGAGATGAGTACATTGGAGAAAAGCCGTCTATTAGCTTAGGCGATAAGTTATACATATATACTCCGAGGGAGAAGGATGAGAATATTATGGAGGTTATCGAAGGATACGGTTATAAAGTTGAGTGGATTAATACTTTAAAGGATTATATCAGATATTCCATGGGTATTATTGAGAGATACATCTTCAATAAACCCTTTCTAACAGATGATATAGAGATGCTGACAAACTACGGAGATTACATTGATTCACTATCAGATATATATCGGAAATTAATGGAGGATGTTGAAACTAATCTTAATTATATTCTCCATATCCCATGCAGACTTGATAGAGTTAAAGACGAGGTTTCCAAATTATTAGAGGATGTTTTGGGTAAGCCGATTAAAATCATAGATGAATGTACTGGCGGAGGGCTATTATATCCAAAATATAACTTAAATTATGCTAAGATGATACTGGCAAATAACTTCAAAGATATACATAATATGGTAGTTACCCTATGTTACCATGCGAGAGAGTTCCTACGTGATAATGGGATAGAATCATATACAATAATAGATTTGATAGGAGGTGTTTAGATGTTAGATAAATTTATCGATGAAGTAGCGTCTATAATTGGATCTAGAAATATTTATACTGAGAAGAGGAGGATATATGCATATACACGGGATTACTGGCCATATATGCTATATAATGAGATTTTAAAGGATTATATCAGATACCCATCCACTGTAGTAGCTCCTGAAAACGAGTATCAAGTATTAGAGATTGTTAGAATAGCTTCTAAGTATAATATAAAGATGATTCCCTATGCCGGGGGATCTGGAGTATTAGGTGGGATATACCCTGATAAAGAAGCTGTCATACTTGATTTAGGGAAGCTTAACTGGATTAGATGGTTTGATGAAGACTCGATGATAATTGAAGTTGGCCCGGGTGTAATTTTAATTGAGTTGGAAAACTGGCTGAATAAGAGGGGATATACGTTAAGGCATTATCCACAGTCGATGCCTAACGCTATGATAGGCGGGTTAATATCTACTAGGAGCATAGGCCAGTTCTCAACAGGTTATGGAGGAATTGAAAATATAGTTAAAGGGCTTCATATAGTTATTCCATCGATAGGATTAGTTAAGATAACTCCTACCCCGAGGAGAAGTGTGTTGCTACCGATTGATAAAATGTTTATAGGTAGTGAAGGGTTGTATGGAATAATTACAGATGCATATCTTAAAGTATTTTATGAACCTACCTATAGAATTGGATTCTCTCATACCGAAAAAGAATTTAAATCGAATGTTAAGAAGAGTGTTAAGTTAATGAGAAATAGGGTATATCCTGATCTACTAAGAATATATGACGAATATGAGACTATATTCTACTATCCAGATATAGGATGGGGAAGTATGTTAATCGGCTGTATAGAGGGATTTAATGAGAGGTATTTAAATGCTAAATTGGAGTATATCAGTGAGTTATTAGATGGTTTGGAGAGGGAGGAATATTTCTGGAGGTGGTTCAAGACTAGGAATGACGTTATAAAGTGGATCTATAACTTATATGAAAATGGACTAGGTTTCGAGACAATTGAAGTATCAGCCAGATGGTCTAACATCATCGGGATATATAATATTATAAGAGAGAAGACACTGGAGTTAAATGGAGTAGAGACTGCTACCGCACATATAAGTCATTTCTATGACACTGGAGCGGGAATATACTTTTCATTTATGATAAGACTCGAGGATTATTTAGATGTGTACTTCAAATTATGGGATATTGTGATGAAGGTTACTAGTAGTATGGGTGGAAGCATATCCCATCATCATGGGGTGGGGTTTGTAAGAATGAAGTATTTAAATCTAGAATATGATGTAGAGGGGCTTAAACTACTTGAAAAAATTAAGAAAGTGTGTGATGAGAAAAATATTCTCAGGGAATTTACTTTATAGTAGCTTCATATAGAGACTCCAGCTTTTCAATATACTCACTTGGGTAATACTCTTCTTCAGGCTCAATAGTTTCTTCAATAGGTCTTAAGACATCTATCACATTATATTGCTTAATACCGAGATTTTCGATGATGAAGGGGATCAACCCATATAATGTTGAGTAGCTCCTCTCCTTCCTAACATATAGTTTCCGTTTACTGAATAATGCTATTAAATTCAGTAGTAAGTTACTATTACTCCAACCACCACTAACATATATTTTATTGAATTCAGCCAACTCTGAAACCCTCTTAATACCCCTAGATATTAAATATGATGCTGAAGAGAAGACGGCAAAATATAGCTCTTTTAAACTGGTACTAAGCTTTAAATCCCTGTATATCGCTCCATCAAACCTCTTACGCGATTCAGTAGTTAGAAAGCTATATGACGGAAGATATAATGGAAGATCTTTAAAATCTATCTTGCTCGCCCTCTCATCACATTTATATAATTCAGATACCCAGTCTAGAGAGTCACCCGCATGATATATAAAATACTCAGCCATATACGTGGCTGAAACTCCCTTCGCCCATGCGAGCATCGGATTAACGCCTATAGATGGATCCCCTATAAACTCTTCTCCAGTATATAAATCTATAAAGGCTCCTGTACCTAAGGTAATCTTACCGCATCCATGTGTAAAGCAACCTTCTGAGGCAAGAGCTGATGACTGGTCACTCAATACAGATTTTAAGTGAAGAGTATATCCATCTAATTCACCAGTAAAGTCTATTTCATCAAGGGGCAGGAAACGGGGAATTTTGTCTAGGTCTATATCAAGGATATTTACTATATCGTCTATTATATTCAGGCTTAATGGATCCAGGACGCCATATGAATATCCAAAGCTATAGTCTGTAAATACGTCATTAAATAGTCTGTAAATTACAAGAGACTCTATACCTCCGATGAAATCCACATCACTATATTTCTCCTTAATATATCCTACTCTTAAAATACCGGCTCCAGGTTGGAGAAACATCTCTAGAATCCCGAGATCCCTCCTCTCTCTGATCTTACGGTACATAAGGTATCCAGATTCACTTCTCCATGTATAGGTAGGTGTAACTACATTAAGGTCCTTACTCCATCCAACTATAGAAGCCCTCTGACCAGTAATACCTAGTAAATAATCCTTAGATGTGGATTGCTTGAGGAAAACTTTTATTATCTTAAGAACCTTATCAAGATAATCTTTAGTATCTATAACCCCCTCTCCAACATATTTTGCGTCATACGACTCTATACGTCTAGTCTTGAATTTATTATCCAGATACAGTCCCTTGACCCTTTTAGATCCTAGGTCTAATAATATTATAGGATGCTCAGCTTCAAACTCTAGATTCATACGAATAATATAATCGGATAAATAATTTATTAGGAGAGTATTAAGCTATAATATTACCCTTCTGATAATGACCTCTCTACTCACCTGGTCTATCTTAAACCAGTCTTCATAAGATAGCCTCCAGCCGACTGAACCTACATTAACCTTAATTTGATCAGGATTTTTAGCGCCTGGAATAGGTAATATATTGGGATATGCTGCTATAATCCAGTTTAAAGCTATTTGAGCGGGCTTCTTACCATACTTCTCACCGACTTCTTCGAGAACCTTCACTAACTTATATACTTCTCTAAAGTTACTTGGATGGAATATAGGCTCCTTTCTTCTAACGTCCTCGAACTCAGGAAGATTATCTGGTGTATACTTACCTGTTAACGCACCTTTTGCAAGGGGACTCCATGGAATTATAACCAAGTCGTTGGCTACTGCATATGGAATAATCTCCTTCTCAGCATCACGCTCAACCAGATTATATCTAATTTGTATACTAGCGATATCCGTATATCCCAGACACGCTCTTGCAGAGTCGATTAACTCGACTGGGAAATCACTTAACCCTATATATCTAACTATACCATGGTGAACTAGATTCTCTAATACCTTCATATACTCGCATGTAGGTATATTATGCCATAGAGGAGGCCAATGAACCTGCATCAAGTCGATTACATCTACACCTAGTCTACGCCTACTCAATTCCACAGCTCTATATACATCATCTCTAGCTAAGTACTCGCCAGGGATCTTACTCGCTATAAAGATATTATCCCTGATACCTAACTCCTTTATAACCCTCCCAAGATACTCTTCACTCAAGCCATCTCCATATACGATTGCAGTATCATAGAAGGTGACGCCGAGTTCATATGCCGTCTCAATAACCTTCTTCGCAGCATTATAATCCGTCAAGCCCCATGCATCGCTAATTTGCCATAGACCGAGTCCGATTCTACTAATCTTCTCACCAGTCCATCCGAACTCCATCAACTCCATGAAACCACCTTACGATATATATTGGAGGAACAGTTTTAAGAACGTTTAAACCCAGGACCCGCAACATAAATCCACTATATAAAATAACTTTAAATTAGATTATGAGATATTGAATATAAGGTTGTTTAGCTATGGGATTAGAGGTAAATAATCTTAAAGTATCAATAAACGACAAGACAATTATTAAGGAGGCGACTCTAAAAGTCGGATACGAAGAGAAGATATTGTTGGTAGGTCCAAATGGATCTGGGAAGACGAGTCTGATTCAAGCTATAATAGGTAATCCTCGATACAGGGTGGATGGGAGGATATTATTAGATGGTAAAGATATAAGTAATATCCCTATGCATGAAAGGGTGTTACTAGGATTAGCGGCATCATATCAAATTCCACCATCGTTACGAGGGTTGACACTTTATGATTTAGCCTATAATATCATGAAAAGATTTCATGATGATATAGATATAATTAAGGAAAGAATCTACTCACTAGCCTCATCTCTAAATATGGTGGAATTCTTGGATAGAGAGGTTAATAGAGAGTTTAGCGGTGGTGAGTTAAAGAGGAGTGAATTATTTCTTACTCTACTACTCAAACCTAAAATTATTCTCCTTGACGAGATTGATTCTGGAGTAGATATGGAGAATCTAAGGATTATGGCTAAAGAGATTATGAGATATTATAAGAGGTATAAACCCGGTATATTATTTGTAACACATACTGGAGGGATACTTAGATTCCTTAAATCTGATAGACTGTATATTCTTCTAGACGGATTCATTAGAGAGAGTAGAGATGTTGAAAACGCATTTAATATTATAATGGAGAGTGGATTCTATAAATTCATTTGATCTACTCGTATCTCAATGCCTCTACAGGCATTACTTTAGAGGCTTTATATGCAGGTATGAAACCTCCTACAATCCCTGTCGATATAGCCATGCCGATAGAATACCCTATTAAATTTAACGTTATTGCAGGGGCCGCCGTAATTACAACATTCCCGATATGGAATGATCTAGAGGATAGTATATAAGCTCCTATAGTACCTACCGAGATCCCGAATAATCCTCCTAAGAGACTTATTATAACGGCTTCAAATAGAATGAGTGTAAGTACGTCTAAACTCGTGTATCCAAGGGCTTTTAAAACACCTATCTCCCTAGTCCTCTCTACTACCGATGTAAACATTGTAGCCATGACCCCCGTGACAGCTACGGCGAATGAAGATAGCGATAGTGAGTATAATAGGAAGTTTAATGCATTTATAACACTCCCTACAGACGCTGCTATCCTCTCGAAGGCGATAACCTCAAGTAGGTCTTGGTACTTATTCTTAATTTTATCTGCTACAATCGGTACATAATCTGCGTTTTTAACTGTTACCAATACGCCAGAATATGTTCCGATTCCTAAGATCGTCTTTCCAGAGTCTAATGGAAGGAATATAGTCTCGTCAGGATTCATTACTAGTGCGTTTCCATATTTTGCTAAAATACCTACTACACGGAAGTTATGCACCTTGATCCTAACTTTATCATCCTCTGTAACGGCTACCATAACTGAAATTGTATCACCTACGTTAACAATTCTTCTTCCACCCTCATCGAATGCAAGCTTGTAGCCAATCAATGCAGACGTATATTCTGTATTTAATGGAATATCTCCCTCCTCAACCTCTAGGCTCGATATGGACTCAAATAACTTATGAATATCAGTAGCATATATGCCGACATCCGCGACTGTCCCGTCGGGATAACGATATACTCCACGCATGTTATAAAACGGGGCTACAGACTTAACACCATCTAAACCTGTGAAATATCTTAAATCGGCATCTCTCAATGTATATCTAGACGTTGGAAATATTACCAGCGTATTCTCACCTAATGAAGCAAGTTGAGATGTAATTACATTAGAATATCCTTGAGCAGTACCTATTATAGTTACTACAGCTGCAGGCCCTATGGAAACACCTATTATAGTTAAGATAGCTCTAAGCCTCCTCTCCCTCAATACAGTTAATGCAAATCTCAAGATATCAGTGAATGATAACATATTTATATCCCTACCGGCTTAGGTGTCCTCACAGCCCTATATATAATTAAACCTGCTACAATTAAGAATATAATAACCGCTATCAACACACCTAAATACCAGTAATTACTGACTAACCCAGGAATTATACCCTCTTCCTTAATAGGCTTCGGCTTTTCAACCAATATTTTAATAGGCTTTTCAATGGTATATTCATTATCATATATGTCATAGAACTTTATTACAAGCCTAACCTCCTTCCACCCAGATTCATTTAATGCGATTCCATATAGTGTAAATGGCATCTGATACCCCACATCTATATCACCTATATATGTATAGCTATCGACGGTAGTCTCTAAATCACCCTCTAAATATGCCTCGACATTCCTAGCCGTATCCTTACCCACGTTAACTAGGGTAGCTGATATACTAAACTCCCTACCCATGTAGACAGGCGATGGACTAACCTCTAGATCGAGAATCTTCAGCTTTGCTAATCCAAGTATGTATAAGATGACAGTCTGGTTAATACTATGCCTATTTCCGGTTGGGTCTACGTATGATGCTGATATCATAGCAGGGAATGACCCAGTAAACGTCGCTTCCGGGTTTACAGAGGCTCTCCAAGTCAGTTTAACCTCGCCACCAGGTGGAACCACCTTGATATATTTTAATGTAGATGAGAATGCAACCATTTGGGAGTAGCTCATAATCCCAATATATACATCGTAGATAGCGGCGTCACCAGGGTTCCTAACTAGGATAGTTACATTACTATACTTCTCACCTAAAGCCATATACGACTCTTCCTCAACCACTTCTAGATATGGAGCTGAACCTGGAAGCCTGAATAACCCATTTAACTCGATTTCATGTATAGACCCCCAGCTATCCATGAAGTTAAATATAACTGTATAACTGTATTCCCCTGGATCTAAGTCTGGAGAAATTATCAACTGTATTGGAACTAGGATATACTCTCCTTTCGATACCTGAGTGGATGGAGGTAGATATACACCACCGGAAACAATATTAATTAATTCATTCAACTGAGTCCCTGTGACTGGTGTAACATTCAATATGTTTGAGCCGGTCTGTGTAGATATGAAACCCTTTGGAAGAATTAATGTCGCATATAACCCTGACATCATATCAATTAAATCATCTCTAAATATCAGTACTAACGTATTTCCAGCGGTACCTCCTCCTGGGCTATAGCCTAGCCACATGTGTGACAGGTATCTAATACCATTTAACCTAGATATATAGACTTCAACATTATACTCGTCTTCCAGTACTATGCCGGACCCGCCACTCTCCACTACATATTTTATCCTAATCGTTATATTATGATACCCCGGTTTGATCCATTTAGAGAAATCTAGCTTCAACTCTATATTGAAGGTATCTAGAGAATTTACCGGGCCAGATATATAGAAGAAGGTGCTCCCCTCTGAAACCTTCACCCCATATGGGGGTTCTATCCATATATGAATACCGGATATAGGGTACATCGCATCATTTACAAAGGAGATTATCAACCTGGTATTATTGGTACCAGGATAGACTTTATAGTTATTCAACCAATTTACATTATATATCTTGAGATACGGCTCTTCGAATAATGGCTTGGATATTTTAATTCTTATATTATAGTAGTGGATTTTATCGAGTACCGCGCCATAAACTTTAATTTGGTAGTTTATCGATAGAATAACATCATAGGAGCCTGGATCGACTTCACTACTAACATTCACGTAAAATCTACCTTCTGCAAAGCCGCCTCCACCTAAATGTGATGTAATAGACATATTTGGAGGATATATGTAGAAACCCTCTGGAATCTCTAAGACGTTGATCGTGACGGACTCAACATCATAATAACCCTTATTTAATATTGTAATGGTAAGGGGGTTGTTTATCGAGCCTGGATATACATACTGGGGCGTCTGTATACCCCAGTAGTAATTAACTACCTCGATCTGAGTATCTATAGACTCGGGGTCGTCAATCTTGAGATCCAATTTAAATTTATGCTTCTTGATAGTATTCTGACCATTTACATTTACGGTATACTTTAGAGTCAGATTCACTTGATATAGCCCTGGCGATAAATTACTGTCGATATCTAGGTTAAAACGAACTTCAAATGTACTTGAACTTGTTATAACCCCCCGAGGCAAATCGACACTCTTTATAGTTATTCCATCTATAGACTCTAATTCAGCCTCAACGCCATATATATCATCCTCACCCCTATATACGAGCTTTATAACATAATATACATCTTTAGAACCTGGAAACGCGGTGGATGGTCTATTATTATAGACCCACTCGATACTGATAACGTCAAAGTATGCATTATAATCATTTACAATAACTGAAAAGCTTGAAGATTCTCTAACCATTATGGTGGAGCCATCTACATTAGCATATCCTTCAACAGTATATTTTATATGGTATGGGCCCGGGCTTGCACCCGATTTAATATAGATTGGACCGAATCTCAGTTGGAAGAACTCCCCATATCCAACGGGATTAGGGTATGTAGATACTAACTTATCTCCACCAGATTGATTTACAATATATTTAGGGAGATCTAGATTGATGATTATGTTATCGAGTGTATACCTACCTATATTCTCAAACTCTACATTTAAGTAGATTCCCCTAGAGCCTGGATATGCCTTCATATCATTATCCCACATGGTTCTAACAACTACGACACCCGCCTCAAGAGGATCGCCTATTCTAACGATGATATTACGTGTTTCATCATACTCCTTAATAGCGTCTCCATAGCCTCTGAACCTATATTCCAACTTTAGTGATACGGTATAAGCCCCTGGATAAGCTCTAGAGTCTATACC
>Ga0209410_1000011_pt1 | contig 87982 bp, 77 predicted proteins | sample Mar14436cmmetaG_FD_184135 | JGI IMG/M metagenome (GOLD analysis project Ga0209410, IMG submission 184135) | Marine hydrothermal vent microbial communities from Guaymas Basin, Gulf of California to study Microbial Dark Matter (Phase II) - Marker... ... | reverse complement strand
TTATAATCCATACCGGTTATAATCGTTGCCATACATAAAATCTTTCTTATAATTTTCGGTTCAACATCCCGCATTTCGTCAATTAATTCTCGATATTTACGAGCAAGATACACTACTTCTTCAAGCTTAATGTCTGTTTTAAGCGAGGTACCCTCAATGCTACATTTATGTCCTTTTAATTCCAATATTTTCCTCAAGTCTCTAAGGGAGACCGATGTTCGGCTCTTTTCGGTAATAAGAGAAGCGTCGTATTGATACATACCATCTTTATCCCTATACATAGCTTTTTTGACCCTTCTGTAAATCCCTTTGATTTCGTTTAAAGCAACCTTAACATGGTCCTTTGAGCCGTAAATTGTGAGACGAATTTTCCCCCTTTCATAGCGAGCATATGTATTAAATGACCTCAAATGTTTACGTAAAGCCTTTAGTATTTCCATTGCTTCATCATCACTTTTAACGTGTATGGCCACCTCTCTCTTAAGATGAGAATTCATGCTCGTCTACCCTTTATGCTCCTTCTATAGTCTATAGCTACCTTCCTAGTTTCGACGTGATCACAATTTGAACATTTTAGTTTGTCTCCGCCTTGTTTCTCCAGAATGCCTCCACATAGCGAACAAAACGCCAGGAGAACACCAAATTTTCTACCAATAGTCGATAATTGTACTGGAACAGTTGCCTTTAGAACTCTAGCTCTAATTATGTCACCAACCTTATAAGCATCTGGCATTACATTTGTGAAAGTTCTATTAACTTGAGAGATATGAATTACCCCTGTGAAGGGGGTTAAAATCATATTTCTATTGATTTGGAAAATTTCTACTGAGGCCATTTGGCTTTGAACATGTGAAACTTTGCCTAAAACAACATCACCAACACGAGGTATTAAAGGCTTTACAACTCCAGGTTTGTAAACCTTGATTTTTTTATCTAAGTGATCTATCAATACAAAGCCTGCTGATGCCGCATAAACTTCACTATTTTCCTCATATGTTCCTTCACCCGGAACAAATTCTTCAATTGTTCCCAATCTATCGCCCGGTAATACAAAATCTCCAGTTTTTATCTTTTCCATATCACATACCCCCCTTGACAATTCTGTAAAGATCAACTCTAACTACATGAACTCGTTTCCGGTGAAATGGAAAGATTGGACGAAGAGGGAGATCCATACAAATTATCGCATCAACTCTACCACCATGTTCATTAACAAGCCTCCTAATAAACCTCCTACTTTCCTCATTAGATTTATGCAACGAATAAATTGTAGATCCAATTTCTAAAGCCTTTATAAGGAACTTTCTATCGGCGCCGCGTTTCTGAACGCCAAATGGCGGATTTTGAACCACTACGTCGCATTTACCACTCAAATATTCGACATCACTTAATATCCATTCAACCCTACTTACTACATTAGCAATCACAGAATTGATATGAGCAACTCTTAAGGCTTTTGGATCTATATCAACACCAACCACTCTACGAGCACCCAAAATAGCAGCTCCAATAGCTAGTCTACCAGTACCGCAACCCAGATCATAAACGATTTTCCCCTCAATATCTCCGTAAACATAACAAGCAATAAAAAGAATATTAGCTGCAACCCTAGCTGGAATAGTATATTGTTCTAACAACGCATGTGGATCAGGGTGTTCTCTTAACTCTTCAAGTAACATTTCAAGCTTTTTACGAGGAAACATGCTACCACTACCATAATACTAAAATCAAAATATTTTAGTTACCCTATAAAAAACTCTAATAACTCATGAAACACAACTCGTAATTAGAAAAGTGATAAAAAATGAAGAATAGTTATGCTATTAGCAAAATAAAAGCAAGAGAAGTCCTAGATAGTAGAGGAAACCCGACCGTAGAGGTAGATGTCATAACAGAAAGTGGAAACATGGGGAGAGCAGCAGTTCCTTCAGGCGCTTCAACTGGAAGATATGAAGCATTAGAACTAAGAGATGGAGGAAAACGATACCATGGAAAGGGTGTTCTAAAAGCAGTCAAAAACGTCAATGAAATAATAGCACCAGCACTAAAAGGACTCGACGTAAGAAGTCAAAAAGAAATAGACAAAAAAATGATCGAACTTGACGGGACCACCAACAAATCTAAACTTGGAGCTAACGCTATACTCGCAGTATCTTTAGCAACAGCCAGAGCGGCTGCAAATGCCTTAAAAACACCTCTATACAAATACTTATCAAAAAATAAGGATGAATTATTGCTTCCAGTTCCATTAATGAACATCATAAATGGAGGAAAACACGCAGGGAACAAACTAAATATTCAGGAATTCATGATAATACCACATAGTGGTAAAACCTTCAAAGAGACGCTAAGAATTGGAGTAGAAATATACCATACCCTAAAAAGAATCCTGGAGAAAAAATATGGAAAAAGTGCAATAAACGTTGGAGATGAAGGCGGATATGCGCCACCAATGGAACAAACAACAGAAGCATTAGAAGCTCTAATTAAAAGTATAGAAGAAGCAGGATACACACCTAGGAAAGAAGTTTCACTAGGATTAGATGCTGCTGCAAGCGAATTTTACGATGAAGAACATAGAAAATATTATCTGGACCAAAGAAGTTTAGCGATAGACGAATTAATTGAATACTACACCCAACTTGTCGAAACTTACCCGATAATATCTATAGAAGATCCCTTCCAAGAGGAGGACTTTGAAACATTTGCAGAATTTACCAAAAAACTTGGAAACAAAGTACAAATCGTTGGGGACGATTTATTTGTAACAAATACGAGGAGATTAGAGAAAGGAATACAAGTGGGAGCAGCAAACGCATTATTATTGAAAGTAAACCAAATAGGAACACTAACAGAAGCATTAGAAGCAGCAAAAATAGCATTTCAACACAATTACGCCGTAATAGTAAGTCACCGATCGGGAGAGACTGAAGACCCATTCATAGCGGACCTTGCCGTAGCATTATGCACAGGGCAGATAAAAACAGGAGCACCAGCGAGAAGTGATAGAACATCAAAATACAACCAATTGCTAAGAATAGAAGAGGAACTAGGAGAAAAAGCTAGTTTTCCAGCTAACGATTTTAGAACGCTTTGGAAAAAATATAGGTAGTTAAAATGCAACTTAGAAACGAAGAAGACATCGTGGAATTTATAGCAGAGCTTCTTCCTAAACCTAAGAAAATTATTGAAGTCGGAGTTGGAAAGTTACCAAAAATAGCATTAAAATTAGCGGAAAAATTCCCAGAGGCAGAAATAATTGTAACAGATATAGATTCGCAGATAATACAGCAAATAGGACAACAGTATCCACAAATAAAGGCTATAAAAGACGACATAACTAAACCAAATATCGAGTTATATCAAAATGCCGACCTAATTTACTCCATACGCCCACCACCAGAATTAGCCCTCTACTTATTAAAACTAGCTAAAAAAATAGGAGTTCCATTAATAATAAGACCGTTAAACTCAGAAACCCATGAAATACAAAGCATATTGGAAAAAGCAAAAGTTATACACTTCAAACAATCCACTCTAATATTATTACGCCAAGCAAAGATTACACAAGAGAAGAAAAATAACAGGATCCGTTCTTAATTGACATCGTATAAACTTTAGAATATTTTTTGTCATAGAGTTTTAAAACTTGATTAAAGTAATTTTCCCCATATGTTAATGTTATTTGGTAAAATTCATCTTTTTTTCTTACAACTTTTTCTAATCTTCCCTCTACAATTCCTATTTCATCTTTTTTAAGCTGCATTCGAAACTCTTCAACATAAGACACTATACGCGTAATGTTTTTATCCATAAATTTGCTGTTTGTTTCCAATACCTCTATTGGATATATTGATGGCATAAAATAAGAATCTACATCATCTACAATTCTTACAACGGCCTTAATCCAACCTACAACCTTTATCTCCTTGAGCTCAGTATATTCATTAATAATTTCATCCCATTTTCTAACAGGTTCGAACTCAACTTTAACCGTTCTACCTAAGTAGGGAGAGCTGTACACTGCGTAAATCTTTTTTCTTTTTTGGTACCATCCATATTCAGCTTTACTGTAATTCTTAAAGTTCCAGTGAAATGGTGGCATACTTGGATCCCAAGCTTCAAATTCGTTTCTTAGCCGAGAATTTTTGTTTTTATAGAAAGAGCTTAGTGTCTCTACCAATTCTTGTACTTCTCTTCGCCCATATATTACAAGATCTATATCACTATATTGCGGATTATAAAAATCATGTAATATTGAACCGAAAACACCGAAATCAGAAATACGAAGTTTTGAAATCTCAAAAATTTCATTTAATATTCTTCTCATAGTTCTAAGCAGTGGGTCATCCCGATCAGAATTAAAAAGAACGGCAAGTTTTTCATCAGGTCTACGCAATTCTAAAATCTGTTCTTCAGATAATCCAACAAGTTTCCTTCGAAGAGGAGCGTAGAAAACTTGATACTGAGGGAAATAATCTTTAACAAATTTAAGTCCACCATCAAAATAAAATTTATAATATTTAATCTTTTTACCAGTCCTAATTGCCCTAGGATCGTCAGTTCTGTATATGGTTTCAGGAGCATACTCTACATCGCATACACATGAATTAGGAGGGTGATCATAACCATAGACCCTAAAAATTATTCCTTCTCTAGTAACCGGTGCGTCTCGATCTCTAACCTTCATTTAAATCATCCTTCCTTAACTTCTATATATTCATCACTTAATCCAGATCCAACAACAATTCTAAACCATTTCTCTCGCTCACTTTGAACCTGCTCCAATAAACCCTTAACGGTTATTAAATCTCCATTATATGCTATGCCTCTAAATAATCCGATCATCGATACAACTTCAGAAATGAAATTTACATGCTCCGTAGGCCCGCTAAGGACATTAATAATTCGAACTCCATATACAGCGGGACGAAACACGGAATCATTGTCGTTAATTACTTTACATAATGCTTTTATCTCTGCTATAGGCTTGTAAATTAATTTTCTTTGATTAATTTCTGATAGAAGCCTAATAGCATTAACCACAAACCTCATTCCCTTATAGTAACCAGTGTTCAGTCTTCTCTTCTCATAAACGGTCGTCCTGCTAAGTGTAATTTTCCCAGCGTCTTCCAACTTCATTAGGGTTTCGCGTACCTTCCTGAAATTTTTAGCACCATAAACAGCTAGATCGATGTCACTCCCCTCATGGTGCATACCTAAACTTATAGAACCGTGTATTCCAAAAAAGTCCAACGAAACACCAGATTCAGAAGATAACTCTTTTATAAGTTCCACAGCAACCTCTTCGAGACGATCCCTAGACTTCTTCTTTAAAAGCCTATGCAAACATTCAGAGGGTACAAATACTTGTTTAATGAGATGCCTTGGAACACTTATTAACCACTTCCCTAAAAGTTCAGAATAAAAAAGATACTCAGGAAAATAAGTCCTAAAAGTCTCTACAAGTCTTTTATAGTTCTTCGGGCTGAAAAGTTCCTTAGGCCTCAGAAGATAAATGCCTTTAAATTTCCATTTAATGTCTAACCACTCTATATCAAATTTTTGCGCGTGATCCTCCGGAACGTACTTTAAAAACGCCATAACCCTATTTTCCGGATGTTCATAGCCAAACGTATAGAATATAAAGTTATGTTTTGTTACTATGATATCCCCGTCTCTTAGCAGTAACGAAACGCTGTTCATATTTCATAAACCCCCTTTTAATGCAAATTTAATAGGAATAAAATATCCATCGTAATTATAACGATGCAATTTTCACAGATGCTGATTGCAAGATGTCTGCATTAAAAATGTGCGGGTTAATAATGTTTTCATCGGCAATTTGCTATGTGTTAACTTAATTATAAATTTTACATGTAATTAGAAAGATATTAAGAAAACAGATAATGATATGAATAATTATAAGGACATTTAAATATGTTTTTTTAGATTTAAATTTAAAAAGTTTGTTTTAATTTTTAGGAAAATATTATTTAGGTTATCCTAATAATGATAATATTTATTTTTCATTTATTATTTTATTTATTATTCAGACATTATCGGGGAAGGTGGATTTAGATGCAAGAGCTATTAAAAGAAATAGTAGAGGGTATTAGAGCAAAATTTAGAATAGAACATGAGATTAGAGATAATTGTATATTCATTAAGGCCCAAAAAGCAGATTATTTAAATATTGCACAATACCTGAAGAGTTGTGGATTTAAAAGATTATTAACAGTCTCGGCTATCGACTGGAAGGATGAAAATGAATTTGAAGCGTACTTTATAGTCCATAATCCTGAGGAGGGTGTTTACACTAAGGTTTCTACAAGGATACCAAGGGACATGCCTGTGGTTAAAAGCCTTTCCCCAATATGGGAAAACAGCTTAATGCACGAAAGGGAAACATGGGAGCTATTTGGAATTACGTTTGAAGGAAATAATTTGTTAAAGCCTTTGTTTCTTGAAAAATGGGAGGGACCACCTCCTTTTAGGAAAGATTTCGATTGGAGAGAATACGTGGAAAACGTGTGGGGAATATAGGAGGATGGTAGCATGCTTAAACGAATATTTAATCCGTTAAAAGCGGGGTTAAAACTATTTAGCAAAAAACCTATAACGTACAATTTTCCTCCAGAGATGCCTCTCACAGAAGGGTTTAGAGGTAGACATGTATACGACCCGGAAAAGTGTAAGGGATGTAGTCTATGCGCAAAAATATGCCCAAACAAAGCAATAGAAATGGTCGAAAGAGAAAAATCTGGGAAAAAGGTTTTACAGCCTCAAATAGACTATAGCAGATGCTGTTTTTGTGGGTTATGTGTTGATGTATGCCCCACCGGAGCTCTAAAATTCTCCAATTTTCCATTTCTGGTCGTTTTAAACAAAGAGGACCTACTATATTCACCTGAAAAGTTAGCTCAACCTCCCAAATTGGACATGGGGAAACCCCCAAAAATCAAGAGCGTAGTAGATTGGGCAAGATCCAGAAGCTTCTGGGTTCTAAACTATTTCACTGGATGTTGCTTCATAGAAGCTATACCGTGGGTCAGTAGCGGATTTGACATGGAGAGATTTGGTCTAATAGCAGTGTCCACACCTAGGCGCGCAGACGTATTACTTATAGGCGGATATGTAACGGTAAAGACTCTGAGAAGAATAATTAGAATATATCAACAAATGCCTAAACCAAAATATGTCATTGCTCTCGGAAATTGTCCAATGAGCGGAGGTACGTACTGGGACAGTTACAATACCATAAAAGAATTAGACAAATACATACCAGTAGATATTTGGATAGCTGGATGTCCTCCCAGGGCAGAGCCTATAGGGCTAGCTGTTGTTATGGCAATACATGCTGTGCAAAGCGGATATGCAGGGAAAAAGGAAGAAGTGCATAAGAAGGGAAAATTTTTAGAACTTCCTAAAGTAAGACCAAAAGAAGAAAAAGAGAAATTTTACATACCATTTGGTCCACAACATCCAGGAAGTGGAAACTTCAATGTACTGTTAAAATTAGATGGAGAAAAAGTGGAAGAGGCAGTACCAAATCCGGGCTATCTTCACAGAGGCTTTGAAAAGCTAATGGAATATAGAACGTGGTGGCAGAACATAATGATAGTTCAACGCGTGTGTGTACTTGACGGTGCAAGTTACGAATTGGGCTACATAGGTGCCGTAGAAAAAATAGCAGAAGCTAACGTGCCGAAAAGGGCAAGATACCTTAGAGTTATTCAAGCCGAATTATCCAGAATACAAAGCCATCTATTGAATATTGGGCTTGTTGCCCTCGCATCAGGTTTCGACACAGTAACCAGAATTGCATGGGGGGACAGAGAAAAGATCCTTCATTTACTTGAAAAATTAACTGGTTCCAGAATATATAGTATTTACAATATTCCAGGTGGAGTGAGGCGTGATATGCCTCCAGACTTCAAAAATGAGGCATTAAAGGTAATTAAATACATGAGAAAGAGGTTAGAGACATATGATGATTTATGCTTCAATAATGAAGTATTTATAAGAAGAACTAGAGAAATAGGCAAATTAACGAGCGAACAAGCTATTAATTTGGATGTAACAGGACCAAATCTACGTGCTACGGGAGTTAAATTTGATACGAGAAAAGAAGTGCCATACGAAGCATATGATGAACTTGAGTTCAACGTAATAACTCTAAATGATGGGGACGCTTATTCTAGGGTATTATGCCGAAGAAAAGAAATAGAAGAAAGCCTAAATATTATAGAAGAAGCAGTTAGCAAAATTCCTAGCGGACCATTTGCAGAAAGAAAAACAAAAAGTGGAAAAGTTCTTGGTCCCTTTGCAAAGCTTTCAAAAGGAGAAGTATTACATATCGTTGAAAGTGCTCGCGGAGAGTTATGTTTTCATGTAGTGAGTAACGGAGATGCACAACCATATAGGGTAAAAATTAGAGGACCAACTTTTGATACTATACTTGTTGCACTGCCAAAATTGTTGAAAGGAGTGTCTATTGCTGATATTCCAGTAATCTACTGGAGCCTAGATAACTGCCCAGCCGACCATGACAGATAACTAACATTTCTCTAACCATTTTTGTGTTTTTAGAGTGAGAATAATATTTTTGTCGTAGATTGTAGAACTGTATACCTATAAAGAAGAATCATTAGCTTTGCAAATGGCTAACATCTAACCACTCTATACAAATTTTTGTGCGTAAACATCAGGAACATACTTTAAAAATGTTAGAATCCTATTCTTCCAGGTATTTATAGCCAAACGTATAGAATATAAAGTTATGTTTTGTTACTATGATATCCCCATCTCTTAATAGTAAAGGAATATTGCCCTTCATGTTACATATACTCTCTACCAGTCATTTTAAATGATTTGAGTCCATCAACCTGAAACAAAAGCTTTAAATTAATAGTTACTTGCATTCTATGCGATATTTAAGCTAATACGGTGAGTGTATGAGGATTTTCATCATTACAAAAACTAACGACCTGTGGAGTGACCGGATAATTAATAATATTTGCAAAAGAGCTCCAAAGTCTTGGGTTTATAAAATATATAGATACCAGACCATACCTCCACTAGAAGAGTTATTAGATGAGCGGGAAAAATACCTGCCAACAAAAATACCTGAATGCGACTTAATACTTCCCCTAGGATTACCTGCAGACTTAGTCCTTCTTTCACCACTGATAGCTAAAAAATCTGGGGCAAAAGCAGCAATTATACCTATTGACGACTCCGACCAAGTTCCATTAGGTGTACAAAAACAGCTTAGAGAAGAATTTTCTGAAATCAATGTTGAATCCGTTTTCCCAAAACCATTTTGCTCGCTTAGATCATATAAGCGAAACCAGTTTATTGACGAATTTGCGAAGTACTTCGGCTACCCGCTTATTGAAATAAAAGTATCAGGTGATTTAATTATAAGGGTCGATGTGAAACGTGGGGCGCCATGTGGGTCAACTTGGTATGTCGCTAAAAAACTAATTAATGTAAAAATACAAGACGCAGAATATGTAGCGGGTCTTGAACTTCATAACTATCCGTGCTTGGCATCGAGAAAAATTGACTTATTATATAGGGATTCAATTATGCATATAGCCGCATATCATATTAAAGATGTGGTCAAAAAAGCCATAGAAAATATTAAAAATAAAACTTAACCTAAATAGTGAAAGTTTAGAAGTTACAGAGTTTTGGATCAAATACGGAATTAAGTTACTGTGAAATATTAACCTAGGAAAGAAATTATCTATTGCAAGAAGAGTTATGTTTTGCCATAGATTCAGTTATACTTTTCTTTAATTGACTTACCGCCTTAATTGCTGGTGAAGATGGGGCATAATCAATTGGAGCAGTCTTAATAAGGTCGGCATAAGCTATTTGTTTATCAAAGGGCACCGTTATAAGTAATGGTATACCATATTTCTCTAGTCCCATCTTTATAAATTCTTCTTCTTCTTTCGTTGACACTTTATTGGCTACGGCAACAAAATTATGGATTCCTATATCAGATGCCAACTTCTTTATACGCTGAGCTGTTTCTATAGATTTGAAGCTTGGTTCAACAACTATCAGCATCACGTCGACATTTCTAGCAGTTCCACGCCCAAGATGCTCTATACCAGCTTCCATATCAAGAATAACAAATTCATCCCTCTCCACAATTAAATGTCGAAGCAAGTTTCTAAGAAAAGCATGAGCTGGACAGAGACACCCAGTTCCTCCATCTTGAACGGTTCCCATAACTAAGAGCATAACCCCATCTGGACCTCTGATTCCAAAGCGGTCAACGATATCATCAACCTTAGGAAATAATTTAAATGCGCCATATGGAATTCCAGGAATTTTTGTCCGTTCTTCTATGAGTTTTCTGTTTACTGCAAGAGGAGTTATCTTTGATATGTCCTCTTCTTTCAAACCTATTGTATAAGCAAGATTTATGTTCGGATCAGCATCTACGGCTAGCACTCTATAACCATCTTTAGCTAAAAGTCTAGCTAAAGTTCCAGCAATGAAGGTTTTTCCAACCCCGCCCTTGCCGGTAACAGCAAGTTTCATGAACTTCACCTTTTATGTATCCCTTCACCGTCTATACCAATTTTATATAGGAGCAACCAAGTTTTTCCCAGATCTAAACTATTCAGACAGGAGACATGAATTACCAGGATTGGAGAAACTATTTTACTTAAGCAATTCATTCAAACCGTATTTTTCTAATATGTACAAATGATTGATCGTATTCAATTGTAATATTAACTGAACAAGCAATTACACAAATTGTTACACCTGTATACCTATTCTTCATCAGTCCTATGTAAACGTATACTGCGCAGCAGATAGAGAGCCCATCACGTTTGTTATTTTTTACCTTAACTAGCGAGAGCTTTGTTAATGTGGAAGGCATGTTGTTCAACTGTTACTTCTCTTTATAAAGATTTCAATAAGGATAGTGAATGAAAAATAATATTAAACATAGCACTACTTTTTGGATTGCGACGATATAAGTCTAAATAATAATTGTCATCCTTTCATCCAGAGCCTTTAATCAGTTTTATTGGCCTTTGCTGTGCATTAGACAACTTTTTTCCACACTTTTCCCGAAGTTCTTTAATCATGAATTCACCTCTAGATTTAACTTCTTTCCAAGCCTCTTCGATTTCCAGGTTGTATGTACCTTTTTGTAAGCATTCAAAAAATTTCTCTAAAAATTTAATCAGGGACCCTACTATTGGTTGTTGTAAAATCTCTATCTTCTCGTCACTTACATCAACATTGGCTATTAACGCCCCTTCGACAAGAGTTTTGTTACCCAGTATATCCATTAAAACGAGTTTTTCATCTTCGTAGAAGACCTTAATTATATCCTCTGCTATTTTATCTTCACTGTCATCTCTTCGTATGGCAACCTTAAATTCACACATTATTTTCCACCTATTTCAACATTGGCTCAACCATCTTTTAATGTTTTTTTGTTAATCTTTTTAATGTTTTATTTCAAGGCTTCCTAAAATAAAGCATTAGCAATTAAGGTTTTGTTTCTGTCATAAAAATTTAATAAAAATACCAAAAACATTAAGTGACAGTAACGATTTCTTTAGGACATATATAAAAGCTAATTAATAGTCTGCATCCCTAGAGACAAAATCCAAGAGAATGACATAACAATTTAATTCGAAAGACATTATCAATAACTAAGTGAAAACTGGCCAATGAGACCAAGATCAAATATAGTTTTCTTAAAGACTCTTCTTAAAATATTAAGCGCCCCAAATAAGGACTTGATGTAGACAACGTATCTAATATCTACGTATGCTTCTTTTTAGAAACCACTAAAATTACCGTCAGAAGATAAGTTTTAAATAGTCTAATCATAATTGTATGAAAGAAACGTGTGTTATTTAATGTTATGCGGTGAAATTCGATGACTAAACGATTACGTTTTCGAGTTGATGAGTTAAAAACTGATATTGGTGTTCTAAAAGGGTTGGAGCTACAGGTAGGTAAGATAGTGGAAGAGTGGGAAGAGCCCGAGGGCCCCACCCCAATGCCGTCCATTGCAGATTTGAGGAAATGGGACTATAAGCTACTACAGAGATATAAACCAATGTATCTACCGTTCTGCGATTTATGCTGTCTCTGTACATTTGGTAAATGCGATTTATCTAGGAATAAAAGAGGAGCTTGCGGTTTAGATATATCGGCGCAGCAATCCAGAATTGTTTTACTAGCATGTTGTATTGGCGCAGCAACTCATCTTGCGCATGCAAGAGACCTAGTTGAGTGGCTAATTGAAAACTATGGAAGAAACGCGCCTATAGACTTGGGAAAACAGGTGTTTTTAGAGGCACCGCATGTTAGGCTAGTAACCGGAATAAAACCCAAAACATTAGGTGACTTAGAAGACGCATTGGACTATGCTGAAACTGAAGTAACGAGACTACTAGCTTGTACCCATATTGGGCAAGAAGGTAGCAATCTAGATTTTGAATCTAAAGTATTCCATGCAGGCATGTTAGACCACGTGGCAATGGAAATAGCGGATATAGCTCAAACTGCAGTGCTAGGCTTTCCCAAAGCCGATCCTGACGCACCTCTAGTCGATATTGGCCTAGGAACTATAGATATCAATAAGCCAGTAATTATGGTTATAGGACACATGGTTGAGCCAAGCGTCGGGATAATCGATTATCTGAAAAAGAGTGGATTAGAAGACTCGGTTGAAGTATGTGGACTATGCTGCTCTGCACACGAATTAACTAGATATAGCCCTGAAAGAGGTAAGATCGTTGGCCCAATATCATGGCAGTTAAGGTTTGTTAGAACTGGCGTACCAGATGTAATCGTCCTCGACGAGCAATGCATAAGGACAGACTTGCCACTAGAGGCTAAGAAGATTAACGCTGTGGTAATTGCTACAAGCGCGAAAAATATGCAAGGATTCCCCGATATGACGCACGAAGATCCAGATAAAATCGTGGAGCTGCTGATCGCAAAGAAGATACCTGGAGTATTCATACATGAATCTGAAACCGAGAAAATTGGCGAAGTAGCTGTCAAAGCAGCAATCAAAATAGCCCCACTAAGAGCTAGATACAAGGCGCTACCAAGTGAAGAAGAGATTATTAAGATGGCTGAGAAATGCGTTCAATGCGGAAATTGTGTAAGAGCGTGTCCCCATAATTTACCCATTCAAGACGCTATGCTCGCAGCTAAAAACGGTAATTTAAAGAAACTTGCTGAACTATACGACCATTGTATTGCTTGCATTAGATGTGAAAAAGCCTGCCGAGCTAACATACCAATATTAACATTAATCATGAAGGCATCCGAAAAAATATTTAAAGCCGAGAAATTCAAAGTTAGAGCTGGCAGAGGACCCATACAGGACACTGAAATAAGAACTGTTGGGCAACCGATAGTTCTGGGTGAAATACCTGGTGTAATAGCTTTTGTCGGATGTGCCAATTATGCCAACGGTGGCAAAGAAGTTATGGAGATGTGCGAAGAATTCCTAAAGAGAAATTACATTGTCACCGTATCCGGTTGTGCGGCAATGACCATAGGCATGTATAAAAACGAGGAAGGTAAAACACTCTACGAGTTATATCCAGGAACCTTTGATGCCGGGGGACTGGTAAACGTCGGTTCATGCGTTGCTAACGCGCATATCTCTGGCGCCGCTATTAAGATTGCAAGTATCTTCGCTAAAAGAAACTTAAGAGCAAACTACGCCGAGATTGCTGATTATGTACATAACAGAGTAGGAGCTTGCGGAATTGCTTGGGGAGCCATGTCGCAGAAAGCAGCATCTATTGCATCTGGATTTTGGCGACTTGGTGTACCCGTTATAGTAGGTCCTCATGGATCTAAATACAGGAGAATGTTGCTTGGGAGAAAAGATAGGGAAGAGGACTGGTATGTATATGATGCATTTACAGGTGAGAAGGTTTACGTAGGCCCAGTGCCAGAGCATTTATTCTATGCTGCTGAGACAAAGGAGGAGGCTATGGTAATGGCTGCAAAGTTATGTATGAGAGCAAGCGATACAACGAAAGGAAGATCTATTAAACTAACAAACTATATTGATCTGCATAAGAAGTTCTTTGGAGAGTTGCCCGACGACTTGCATTTATTCGTCAGAAGAGAGGCCGACATACCTATAACTATGAAGGATGAAATACTTGAATTCTTGAAGGAGAAAGGTTGGGAAGAACGCCGTGAGGTTCCAAACCCAACTTTACTTGAGGAGTTGGTGAGGAAAAATGAGTAAGGAATTAACTGGACAAATAGCTGAGATTCCCGGTCCAATAAAAGCCTTAGTAGTCATAAAAGAGCCGAAAGTAGCAGCAGCCATCATAAAGAAAGCAAAAAGACCATTAATTATCGTTGGAGATTTAGCGACAAAATACGACGAAAAAGGCTTTGATAGTATAAGCCTTATCACTGAAGTTGGGAAAGCTGTAAACGCTCATATAAATGTTACTGGGCCATTGATTAGAAAGTTTAGAGAAACAGGTTACGATAAAGTGTACTTTATGTCTGCTCCGGAAGTCGTGGATAGATTAAGAGACGAGAGCTGGAAGGGTCATGATGGAAACGGTGGATACGATCTAGTCATATTTATAGGCTTTAGGTATTATTATGCATGGCTGATGCTTAACGGATTAAAACATTATGCATTTAAATGGCTGAAAACTATGTCCTTGGATCCATATTATCAACCAAACGCTACATATACATTGCCAACTATGAAAATTGGTGAATGGCGTGAATTTATTAAAAAAATCCTTAATATTATCAAAGGGTGATCCAACATGTCATCCATGTTTAAAGATATACCAGTTGATGTAGGAGTTGTATATGAGGGAGAAAGAATAAGGAAAAAAGATATGTACGTTGAGCTTGGAGGGCCTAAGATTGAACATAAGTTCGAGCTATTCAGAGTAAGACCATTAGATGAAGTTGAGGATGAAAAAATAGAAATCATAGGACCAGACCTCAAGGAAATGGAAGAAGGTAAATCATATCCATTCGGAATCTTGATTGAAGCTGCAGGAAAAGAAATGGAAGAACTATTTGAAGGCGTGATGGAGAGGAGGATACATGAATACTGCAATTATGTCCAGGGATTCATGCATTTGAATCAGAGATATGATATTTGGTGCAGAGTAGGTAAAAGGTCTTTTCAAAAAGGCTTCGATACCTTAAAGTGGCTGGGCAAAGTACTAATTAGACTGTTTAAAAGCGAGTTTCCAATGATAGAGAAAATCCAAGTTACATTCATAACGGATCCCGAGAAAATTGTTGAACCGTACAATGAAGCCTTGAAAATTTACGAAGCTAGAGACGCCAGAGTTAGGGGTATGAGAGATGAGGATGTAGATGTATTTTACGGCTGTACATTATGTCAATCTTTCGCACCCACACATTGCTGTGTAATAACACCCGAGAGATATGCCAATTGCGGCGCAATCAGCTGGCTTGATGGTAGAGCCGCCGTTGCAATAGATCCAAAAGGACCAATATTCGAAATACCTAAAGGTGAATGTTTAGATCCCGTGAAAGGCGAGTATAGTGGTGCAAACGAGGCTCTTGCGAAAAAAACATTCGGAGCAGTCACCCGCGTATGGTTATATACAGCGTTCGGATATCCACACACCTCATGTGGTTGCTTTGAGGCAGCAGCATTTTATATACCGGAAGTTGACGGATTCGGTATTGTCCATCGTGGATTCAAAGGCGTTACAGTCAATGGATTAACATTTGGTCAAATAGCTGACTCAACAGCTGGTGGAAGACAAGTAGATGGTTTCCATGGACTGTCAATCGAATACATGAGGTCAAGGAAATTCTTACAAGCAGATGGAGGCTGGAAGAGAATCGTATGGTTGCCATCAGAGCTTAAAGAAAGAGTAAAAGACGCGATTCCACCGGATCTAATAGACAAAATAGCTACCGAGAAAGATGTGGGAAGTGTAGATGAGCTGAAGCAATTTCTCGAGGAGAAAGGCCACCCAGTAGTGGAGAGATGGAAAGAATTAGAGATTGCTGAGGCTGAAGCGGCAGCTGAAGAAGCGAAAGTGATCCCTGAAGAACTAGCAGCTGTGACTGGTATTCCAATATCGCTGACAAATGTTAGAATTTATGCTAAAAAATTAATTATTAGAGGGAAGTGATTAAGATGGCGGCATCTGAGAAAAAGAAAGATAAAAGCAGTTTATCAGTTGACATTATAGGGTTAATATCCTCAGGGCTATCGGAGGCTCTTCAGAAATACGGTAAATTTGAACTCGTACTCGAAGATGTGATTATTGAAGCTGATGAATTAAAGATCCTTGTGCAGCCAAGAATATTGGAACAAGCTATGGCACCTGCCGTCGCTGAAGAGGTTAAGGTGATAGAAGAGATATTAACTACGGAGTTTGAAGAACCGAAGTTCGAGTTTGTGGGTAAAATCCATGAAGTTAAGATAGGGTCTACAAAGAGTGAAGGTGGAACTAGAGATAGAACATTAGTCGTAGGTGGAGAAACGCTGCCACCAGTATATAGATTGGTTGGTGCTGAAGAAGCAATGCCGCATCGACCCATTATCGGGCTAGATGTATTTGATATGAGAATCGGTCTACCCAGAGCCGTTAAGCAATATATCAAAGACGTCATGGATGACCCTGCTGAATGGGCTAAGAGATGGGTCGATAAATTTGGAGCCGAATTAATAAATCTACATTTAATAAGTACTGATCCTTACATCAAGGATACACCTCCACGTGAAGCAGCTAAAGTAGTTGAGGAGGTTTTACAAGCTGTTAAGGTTCCAATAACCGTGGGCGGTAGTGGAAATCCAGAGAAGGATCCTGAAGTGTTCAAGGCGGTTGCCGACGTCGCGGAAGGTGAACGCATAGTACTAAACTCTTTGAATTTGGACATGAAGCTTGAAGATGTCTGCGAATATATCAAAAATAAGGATTGCATAGTAATCGCGTTTACACCAATGGATCTAGACAAAGCAAGAGAATTGAATAGAAAGTTATTTGATTATCTACCTAAGGAAAGAATACTAATGGATACAAACACAGCCGGAATTGGGTACGGTCTTGACTACGGTTTCACCGTTATGGAAAGAGCTAGATTAGGCGCGTTAAAAGGGGATTCTGAGTTACAGCAGCCATTGGCAACAGGAGTTACAAACGCTTTAGCCGCCAGAGAAGCGTGGTTAAAGATGGATCCGTTCTGGGGTCCAAGGGAGATTAGGACACCATTATGGGAAACATTATCCGGAATAATCAATATTCTAGCAGGGGCAGACTACATTATGACTATGCATCCGTTAACAATGCAAACAGTCAACGAAATTGTTAAAGTATTAATGTCTGGCGAATTGGGTAAAGCTGAGGATATTATGGATTGGGTTAGTTGGAAGATATGAGGTGAATGTGAATGCCTTGGAAAGCAGTTAGCCCAATAGAAGTATATAAATTGCTTCCAAGAACAAACTGCAAAGAATGCGGTGAAGAGAACTGCATGGCATTCGCAGTGAAACTTGTTAACATGGAAACAAAATTAGAACTCTGTAAACCGTTACTTAAAGAACCAAAGTATAAAGAAAGCTACGAAAAACTAAAAGCCATTCTAAGTCCTATGGTCAGAGAGATCGAGATAAAAAGTGCTAAGAAAACAGTAAAAATCGGCGGCGAATACGTCATGCATAGACATGAATTAACATACATTAATCCGACTCCAATAGCTATAGACGTTGATGACTCGATGTCTAAAGAGGAAATTGCTAAGAGAATAGAATTTGTAGAGAATTTTGAGTACGAATATATTGGTAGAAAGCTTTACTTAGATCTACTAGCTGTACGATCGGTAACAAACGATCCTGAAAAATATAGAGAAGCAGTTAAATTTGTATCCGAAAATACTGATCTACCATTGATATTATGTTCACTAAACCCGAAAGTGATTGAAGCAGGCTTATCTGTTTTATCAGACGCCAGTCCCCTAATTTACGCAGCTACAAAAGATAACTGGAAAGAAATGGCTGATGTTGTTAAGAAACATAGGGCCCCTGTCGTGCTATTTAGTCCTGGGGATCTAAACATGCTAGTTTCTTTAGTAAATACATACCTTGAGCTAGGTATCGAAGACTTGGCCTTAGACCCAGGAACCTTCACCGGATCCAAAGGATTGGCATACACAATTAATGCATTTACCAAACTGAGATGGAAAGCGTGCAATGAGGATTATAAATTTGCTAGATTTCCATTAATAGGTACGCCCATTGTAGCTTGGAAAATGATTGACGGTGATACGCAGCAAAAGATGTGGTGGGAAACCATTACAGCCACCATGCTAATGACCAGATATGCCGACTTGTTAATTATGCATTCGCTTGAGGGCTGGGTATATCTACCGCTAGTTATGTGGAGGTTCAATCTATATACAGATCCCAGAAGACCTGTAGCTGTGACCCCTGGATTAAGGACATTAGGCAGTCCTGATGAGAAATCACCAGTGTTTGTGACAGGAAATTATGCATTAACTTATTCGCTGGTGAGTTCAGACATTGAAAGTGCTAAAGTTAATGGCTATTTACTGGTTATCGACACTGAGGGTATAGCTGTTGAGTGTGCAGTCCCCGGCAAAAAATTCGAACCAGATCTAATAGCAGAAACTCTAAGTGAAGCAGGTTTAGAAAAGATGGTTAAGCATAGAGTACTTATTATTCCTGGTAAGGCCGCTAGGTTAGCTGGTGATATTGAAGATGCAACAGGTTGGCGGGTCTTAGTCGGTCCACTGGATTCAAGCGAGATAGGCAAGTTTGTATTTGAAAAGTGGAAGCCTGAAGTATTAAAAGAGATATTTGGAGAGGAAGTACTATAGTTTTAGTGATATCTTTTAATTTTTTTACTTGTTTCCCACCAAGTGGGGAATAACTCCTTTTTACCCGGTAAAACAAAGCCAGCTAGATATTCATCCATAAAATCAGCATCCTTAAGTAGGTCATAGTATGCTAATAGCTTAGCTACTTCAACAGCCTCGTCCCTAAATTTACTAGACACTAACGTGAGATACGCCCCGCCTACAGATCCGTTACCTAGATATATTATTCTAGCGTTTGTGAATTCTGGCAATAATCCTATTGCAGTAGCATTATTTGGATTAATATAGCTTCCAAAAGCACCACATATATATACTCTAGTGATATCTTCGACAGATAACCTCATTTTTTTCATCAAAACAGAGATTGCCGCGCAAGCAGCAGATTTAGAGTCTATCAAATTAGCAAGATCTTTCTCTGTAATTACTATATCTGTACCAGTAGCACTATTCTCCCTAGGGACAACGACATATTCGTAACCGTCAATACCCTCACGCACGTAAGGTGACTTAATTTTTCTATTAAATTTACCCAATGCATCAATTATGCCGTTTCTAAATAATTCGCTCAATAAATCTATTAACCCAGATCCACAGATTCCTTTTGGCTTTGTGTTCCCTATTACCTTGTACTTAGCCTTTAAAGATTGCGGATCAATTTTTACACTTTCTATAGCTCCGTTGGTAGCCCTCATACCAAATCTAACACCCCAGCCTTCAAATGCAGGTCCAGCGGCAGCCGTTGTTGCTAATAACCATCCCTCACTACCAATCACGACTTCAACATTAGTTCCTATGTCAATCAAAAGAGAAATCTCTGGACTTTTATGCATTCCAGATACAAGTATATCTCCAATAGTATCCCCGCCTAAAAATCTACCTGCATTTGGCAAACAATAGACCTTTGCGCGGGGATTGACATTAAGACCCAAATCAGATGCATTCAATATAAATGCTTTTCTAGGTATCTCAACTTTATATTTAGTTACAAGTAATGGTTCGGGATTCTCGCCAACAAATAAATACTCCATGACTGTGTTCCCAGCTGCACTTACATCGTATATCTCGCTTGCTTTAATGTTAAGTTTTGACTCGAATCTTTTAATTAAAAGGTTAATAGTGTCTACAGCAGCTTTTTGAAGGGTTTTTAGTCCTCCTTCACGTTCTAGTGCGTATCCAACCCTGGAAACCACGTCTTCACCATAACTTAATTGAGCATTATACTCGGATTCTGAATCCAGTTTCTTGCCTGTAACTAAATCTATTAGATAGGCAACTATCTTTGTGGTACCAATATCGACAGCTAAACCGTAAATTCTATTGGAAGTATTTCCTCCTTCAACATCAATGACGTTGTTAACATATCTTGACAATACGAATGTTAACCCCTCTGGATACGATTTTTTAATCGTTTCTATTTTAGACAGCAACGTTTCTGAAAACTCTACTTTTGCGTTGATTTCATAACCTAATAGTTCTTGTAGGTCTTTTATTGCTACGTCACCGGGAAGAAATATTTTGCGTATCATGGGGTTCGGAGAAACCGTGGGTAGCATAACTTCAGCTTGGATTTTAGGTTTCTCGATAATTGTTTCAGGTGGAATAAATATTTCACAATCACTCAAACATTTTGTTAGGCATGCTAAAACATATCCATTTCTTAGTTCGTCTGGTGTTAACAACTTTTCATCCGGGTTGTACTTAAAGTCGAATTTACCAGACTTTATAATTATCTTACATTTTCCGCATTCTCCTTGGCCTCCACAGACACTTCTGATAATGATGCCAGCATTTCTTAAAGCATCTAAAAGATTGGTTTCGGTACTTATTTTTATCCTCTTTCCATATGGTTGGATCGTAATGTTCACATATTTCATTTTTTTAGCCGCCGTACATTTGTTAGCTTATACTAAATTTGCTAAACTTAGGTAAAGCGGTATTAACATTTATTAGCATATGCTCAATATTAAGTTAACGAATAAAAGATCATTTCATCAAACTAAACCAATCTTATTAACTATTTTCTTTACGGCTTGTAATGCAGGTGCTTCATTCGGCAAATTGAATAAGGATTTACCATTTAAATTATATTCATATATGTATGGGTCTTCTGGAACTATGCCTGCGGGTTTTATGCCGATCGATCTAGCAATTTCCACAAATTTCTCTTCAAAGTTTAATGGAAACTTGTTCCCAATCAGATAGAAGTCCTTAATTTCAATATGTACCTCTTTGGCTAATTCTTTAATTCTCTTAGCGGTTTTGAAACCCATTTTTGAGGGATCTGTGACTATGAGCATTGTATCTACGTTCTTATCTGTTCTCCTACTAAGATGTTCAAGTCCAGCTTCCATATCCATTAATACAATATCGTAATTTGATATGATTGTATCCAATATCCTTGTTAGTATACTATTTACGTAGCAATAGCATCCTTCACCCTCGGTTCTACCCATAACCAATAAGTCAAAACCTTCTTCTTCTATCAGTGTACTATATACCCATCCCTCAAGTAAATCACTTTTTGAAATACCATACGGCAGTGATCCTTGTTCAATTTTTTTCTTCAGTTCATTTGCAGCTTCACCCACTGTCTTATGAACCTCAATGCTTAGTACGTCAGGTAAATTCGTATCTGGATCTGCGTCCACAGCTAGAATATTATATTTTCCTACATCAACCAATACCTTTAAAATCAATGCCGCTATTGTCGTCTTTCCTGTTCCACCCTTACCAGATACTGAAATAACTCTAGTCATTTATATCAACCAGATAGATTCACAAAGTATATTCACTTAAAACTTACTCATGCTTTTCCAAAATTTTTTTAATTTTCTTAAACTATGTTAGGATATGTATGCCAGTATTTGGAACTGGGAAAAGGCTTCTAATACGATAAAAAAATTAAAAGGTAAATTAGGGTTTCCAAATAAGGATGAACTTAAATTTTTGGGTTTTAGATTGAACTTGCTTAATGGGGATGTATATGATGAATATTTGCTCAGAGATAGATCAGACATCGCTCCAACCATCTACTTTATACTACATAGGTACTCAGTTTCTCAGGAGGAAAAAGAAACAGGCCATCTAATTACCTTTAAGCAGATCTATGGTGGGGATCTATATTATAAAACTTACGAAAATAATGTGCTAAAATTGCTAGAACGCGAGTTCAGCGATGATATCGATGTACTGATTGAGACCGCAAAAATATTGGGGGGTACGGAAGTAAGAGTTGAGGATTATGACATAGCTATTAAAATTTACATTTTGCCGCTTATTCCAGTATATTTAGTTATTGACTTGGGTGATGAGGAATTTCCGCCACTAATAAATTTATTTTATGACTCATCGATAAGGAGTTTCTTTACAGCTGAGGAAACATCTCATTTATCTGAATTACTAACAATTAGACTAATTGAACTGTCCAGAGAGCTAAAAAAGCAAATCTAATCCTATTGTTATCTCATATTTTTATAACAAGTTGTTCGTAAGTACGAAGGGTACTTAAACCTGCTATTATTAAATTTTAGCTATATAGTTTATTAGTAGAAGTTGCATTATGATGCGCCCTAAAACTGTTAAAAGTAATTTTCAATTACCAAAGCAACGTAACGTTCGTATTGGAAAAATTCTCTCTTTCCATTTTTGGTGTTTTTAATATGTTTGAGTGCTTCTTGGTAATAACATGTTTTATACAGCCGTTATGTTAGCTTTTATGGCATCGTTTTTCAGATCCGCTAGAATTTTCGTTAAATTAATAGCTGATTGTTAAATTTAACTTTCTAGTTAACCAATATTTAAATATCATTTTCTATCTAAATTAACATGCAAAAAAGATAATTTGTTTTATGGTGTGTGTCCCTAAAATGGGTAATAAGGGAAGGTTTTTGATTGTAGGGTCATTAGATAGATTTTCTGGCAAAACTCTCTTCATTCTTAGTTTAGCTAAAATATTAAGTAATCAAGGATATAAAATTGGATATTTTAAACCACTAGGAGTCAAAAATTATGTTTTGGATACTGGAAACATCGTCGATGAAGATACCTACGTTATGAAGCAAATGTTCGATTTGAAAGAACCACTCGATGAATTATCGCCATTTGTGTTTCACTACGATTTCATGAATAGGGTTCTAGTTAAAGATAATGTTCAAAATACCCAGAACATGGTTATAAATTTAGCTAACAAAATAGCCAGTAACAAGGATATTGTCTTTATAGAGGGACACGGATGTATATGGACCGGTGAGTCTATAGGCTTATCATCATTAAAGCTATCGAAGCTACTTAAAGCACCGCTAATTATTCTTGTAAATTATGATCCACTATACACATGTGACAGAATACTGTTAATTAAGAGACTCATTGAAAAAGAAAATATTAATTGTTTAGGAATAGTTATAGTCGGTGCAACTAGGGACGAAGCCTTGCTAATGAATTCACTGTTAATGAGAATTGGAAATTTAGGATTCAAATTACTTGGAATTTTACCATCTCTTAGAAATATCTTACCATTAACCATTAGGGAAATTGCCGATGCTACAGATTCTAAAGTATTAGTTGGCCAACAATGGTTAAATAAAGAAATTGAAAACCTTCTCGTCGGTGCTATGACTCCTGATAGTGCAATGAAATACTTTAAAATTACTCCTAGCAAAGCGGTTATAACTGGTGGAGATAGAACTGATATAATACTTGCTGCACTAAAAACTGATACAACAGCCCTCATATTAACTGGAAATATTTATCCAGAAGAAATCGTTCTGAGTGAAGCTGAGAAGAACAAAGTTAGTGTTTTATTATGCCCCTATGATACCTATACAACTGTCAGAAAAATAGAGAGCTATAGGTTTACAGTTAGATATATGAATATGAAAAGACTTAGTAGATTAGTCACCGAATTGGAGAAAAAGATCGACCTGTCTTCGGTATTGGAGGAATTAGGCCTCGTAAGTTGACAATTTTAGAACTTAGTAGTTTCTTAACAGATAAAAAACTATTTATTTCTATGATGCGAGCGTTAAGTTATAAGGATATTAGATATTTCTATGATATTGTAGGATGTTTTCCACAGGTCTTTAAGTTCTGTTTAGAAAACACTAAAATTAATAAATTCAGTGATAATTATAAAATCGCTAAAAAGGGGTTTAAAAATTCACAGAAAATACGCAGTAATCACTATTAAAACGAAGTATTGGAAGCCTGGAACAAACTACATATATGAAATAGTAAATGCCTTAAAAGGCAAAATTCAAGATGGCGATATAATCGTATTGTCCGAAAAAGCGCTGTCTACAGCTATGGGAAATCTTGTTGATGAATCTAAAGTAAAGCCAGGTTTCTTGGCGAAATTTCTCGCTAGATTTTGGAATAGAATAATTTGGGGCTACGTGCTGGGAATAGTGTGTCGTCTTAAACCTGAAACAATTATTAAGTTACGAAATTATCCAGTTAGATTTGGCGCAGCTCATAAACAATTAGCATTGTTTTACGCTGGGTTTCTTCAAGCGCTAAGACATTATTCCGAGGGGGGCATTGATGTTAGCAACATACCTTATACCTATGTATGTTTACCCTTAAGAAGCCCTATGGATGTTGCAAGAAGAATATTCGAAGTAATAACACGTATAACAGGGAAAAGGGTAACAGTTATGATTGTTGATGGTGATAGTACTTTTTCTTTTAGGAACATTCATTTAGCTCCTAGAAAAGTTCCCGTTAAAGGATTGTTGCATTTTGGTGGAGTTCTGACTTTTATTATAGGTAGATTTTTTAAATTGAAGAAAACGGCTACTCCTGTGGCTATTGTAGGATCCCCATTGAGTATAGATGAAGCTTTGGAGATAGCTGAGCTTGCAGACAAGTCCAGAGGGCATGGAGCAGGCATGACAGTATGGGATATGGCAAAACGGTTTAAAGTCGGACTAACCCAGGTTACGTGGGAGATGCTTAGCAAAATAAATCATAGACCAATAACGATAATTAGACTAGTTACAAGGCCTCGCTGACGCCTTAACCTTAACGATTGGTCCTAAATGTCATCAAAGAGTAAGTGATAAACAAATTTTATAATTTTTTCAAACTAAAAGTGCTACTTTGTCGTATAGGTTTTTGTTCTTATCCATACACGTAGAAATGTTGTTCAGAAGCTTTCCTATGTTTTACATGTATCTTTCAAAGCTTAAAGTATTTAACAGTGTAACATAATAATATAATGATTAAATGGGGTAAATTTTAAAGGAATGTTAAGATGACCGTAACGATAGTTAGAAAATGAAATATGGCGTGGTGACTAAAAACTTAAAATTAAGAAGAACATAAGGTACAAGAGGAGGGATATAACGTGCTACATATCGGTGATGTAGAGATTGAAGACACCTTTGCAGAAATGTTCCCAATGTGGGCTTCAAGAATACTTATAACTGCTGATAATGAAAAATGGGCACTGACCGCAGCTCAAGCAGCAACGGGATTCGGTACATCAATCATTATGTCCCCCGCGGAGGCTGGCATAGAGAGAATCGTTCCACCCGACGAAACACCTGACGGAAGAGTTGGAGCTATAATTCAAATATATCATCGAACCAGGTTAGAACTTAAAGTTCAAATGATATTTAGAATAGGTCAATGCATTCTTACATGCCCAACCACGGCAGCTTTTGACGCGTTACCAGAAGCTAAACGAAAAGTAAAGATAGGCCCAGCTATAAGGAAATTTGGAGATGGGTTTGAAGTAAGAGATAAAATAAATGGAAGGGATGTTTGGAGAATACCAGTTATGGAAGGGGAATTTACCATTGAAAATCTCTTCGGCGTAAAACCTGCAATCGCTGGAGGAAACTTCCTTATCTTAGCTAAAGATAAATCTTCTGGTCTAAAAGCAGCAGAAGAAGCAGTTGAAGCTATTAAAAAGAGTAAAGCCAGGGTAGTACTTACATTCCCAGGAGGGATCTGTAGATCAGGATCAAAAGTTGGCTCGCTTAAATATAAGTTACCTGCATCAACCAATCACTTCTTCTGCCCAACATTAAAAGATAAGGTACCAGAAACAGCGTTGCCAAAAGATGTCAACAGCGTATATGAGATAGTTATAAATGGTTTAACAGTAGATGATATTAAAGAAGCTATGGCAGTTGGAATTAAAGCTGCTGCAAGTGTTGAAGGAGTTAAAAGGATCACAGCTGCAAACTATGGGGGAAAGCTTGGCCCATACAAGATACATTTAAAAGACGTCATTTAAACGGTAAAATTCGCAGTCTAAACCAGTCTTAAATAGTCCAATCCATTGGCTTCAGGTGAGCCAACAAGTATTCGATAACTATGTGTTCCAAGTGCTTTATTAATAATTTTTTCTAACTTTCCCCTCACCTCAATTTTTTCTCCTTCTTTAGCTATATCGCTGTAAAGGCCTTCGTAAGTGACAACTTCTTTTACATGGCTGCCAATTTTTGGGCCTTCCATTACTTCAACTTGGCTAATTTTATATATTGCTGGGTTAAATATGGAGTCTTCCGCGTTTACCACAGTAGCTCTAATCTTTACAATATCAATTGATTGAAAGATGTAGGTGTCATAGGTATCAGAAAATTCTTTTTCTGTTTTTACTGGGTGCACAGAAAACAGGGTTCCATCGAAAACTCCTCGATTCCATTTTCTCTCGCAAATTTTTCTTGCATCGTTCAATTTAAGGCGATAAAGACTGGATACTTTGGTGTACCATTCTTCAAATTCCCGTTTCGAAAATTTTCTTACATTAGAATTAGAACTTTGATAAAGGCTCAGCAGTGCCTCTTTGACTCTGTAACTATTGTCCTTTCCGTAAACTATTAAGTCTATATCAGAGAATTCGACTCGATGAATATTAATGAGAATCGACCCCGTAACACCAAGAGAACTCAAAGGAACATTACTTTCCTTTGAAATTAATTTAACAAGTTCTACGACCCTTTGTTCGAGTTCATCTCGATTCGAAGTATTCAAAATCTCTTTTAATCTTTCCTCCGGTTTAAAGTGTTTCTTAATGTACTTAACTGGAACAAAAGACATAACTATATTTAAGACTGGGTCTTTGTGTAAATAGTGTGGATATTTTTCCTTTAGTAATCCAAAGGTTTCTTTAAGAGATGGTATAGTGTAATGCTTTAATACGCGCTTAAATTTCTCTTTTCCACGACCCCAAGAGCCGGCTTCATCTGGCACGTATTTTAAATACGCAATAACCTTATCACTAGGGTGAAGATTGCCGACAACTGCAAAAAACAACCCCTCTTTCGTTAATAGGTAGTCTCTATCTCTAAAACTTCTCATTGGTCCTCCTCCGCCAATATCATGAAGTCTTCGGGATTTCCACCCAGAATTAACCTATAATGATGAACGTTATCATTTGGCCGAAGAATTTTCTCTACAGTTCCTTGCGCAACGACGTGTTCACCCACACGGGCCTGTTCACAAAATCTGCCTCTGAAAGAAACAATTTCTGTTAATGGGTAGACTAAATTGCCCTGTAAAAAAGAAACATCATCTATCAGATATCTACAAGGTGTAAAAATGGCCTCATCGTTATTAATGATTTGTGCTTTTATTCTCGCCCTCCCAACGGGAATATAAATTTTTTCACCGTAGTTCTCTGCGGTTTCATACCAGTCTTTAACAAACCTAAGAAAATAATCTACCCCCTTAAATTCACCCTGCATGATTTTTCTTTCCTCTATTTTGGCAAATTGTTCAAAGGAAACCTCAGTATTCTTAACTCTAAATTTATAAAGTTTTTTTAAACCACTTTCATCGTAACTCTTGATAGAAGTCCCAAGTGAAACAAGTTTTTTTAAAACTTCATAAACCTTCATACCGTTTGATGTTCCATAGATAATTATATCTATGTCGGAGTTTTCGTTGTACAAATCTACAAGAAGAGATCCTGAAATTCCAATCTTTGTCCAAGGGATCCCGGATTTTTCTTTCAATAATTTAGCGAATTCAAAGGCAACTTTTTCTATCCCAGTAAGATTTTGGAACCCTAGTCGCATTTCACGTAATTTTCCTTCAGGTTTATAATGTTTGTATATATTCTTTATAGGCACGCCTTCCAATAACTGATTAAAAACAGGATCAAAGTAGATATATTCAGGATAATTTTCGGACAAAAATTTGTTTCTTTCATCAAGGGAATAAATTTTTTCGTAAAATTTGCCATTTTTCCTTTTTCTTTCCCCTTTCTTACTTGGAATGTAACGGACATAGGCTATTACTCTATCGGGAGGATGAATAAGTCCCTTTACATCAAATATTAAACCTTCAAATGTTTCAACAAAGTCTCCTTCACGAGCTCTTATCATCTTTGTCATATTCTGAGCGCACCTCTAATGTGTATAGAATGAAGATTTTAAAAACGCATTTAATATTTGTGCTTAGTAACTTTTTCATCAATTTTTAAATTTATGGATGTTTGGGTCTCCTGCTAAAATCAGCATCTACTAGGTTAACAAAAAATGAATTTCAATTTTTGGACGTATGGTGACACAGTTCTATATTTTAGAGGTGTTCTTAGGGAAATGCCAACCAATGTTTTTTAACGCTTCAACCAAGGGCATGGCTATGATTGCCACGATGATTGCTGCAATTAGACGTGCTATTGGATAGTAGAAGGGGCTGACAATGAACAAATACCTTACAGTATCTGTTGTTAATTGCCAGATTCCGTTATAAACAATAGGCGTAGCAAATATAGCGTTTCCAAGTGCGCCGTCAGCTTGATTCCCAATAAAGCCTAAGAGAAAGTATAGAACAAATGTTAACGTAGGGGACAGATTGTCCCTTTTCATGAGGTAGACTACCGGAAAAATCATTAGTAAAGCAATTGCTTTGTCCCAGTTTGCTAGCACTGCAACATAATAGTACTTTGTAAGGGGTTGACTCGGCGGGAGAAATATAAAAGCTGTAATAATTGCTGCAAAAACGATAAACCCTCTTTTCCACTTACCTGTATAAACAAGGCCAACAACAAATGCGTTAATAGCTGGATTAAGCAGAAACGGTAATCCAAAGGGACTACCCGAGCCCGGTGGCAAAAGCCAAGCTATAACAGTGCCTAGAAAAGCGGCTAAAGCACCAAGATATGGGCCAAGAACGATTCCAAAAACAGATGCAATGGACGCTTCGAGTTGTATACTTAATGTTGGTAGACCTATAACGGGTATGCCTGGTAAAAATGAAATGATGACGTAGAGTGCTGCAAAGGATGCTGTTAAAGCAATTTCCTTTGAGGATATCATATTATCACCATCTTATGTAATTTGTTACACATCATTGTAGTATCTTACAATGATGTGTAAATTGATAATAAATATTTTTTGCTAAGTGAATGTTCCAAAAACGTCATTGAAATAATTGTTTAATAAAAACAGATGAAGAGATTATATTTTCGGAGATAAACCGTTTATGATTGACAGAAATTGGTATCTAACGAATTAAAAAAACAAAACACTATCTTTCCTTTTCCCTCAACTTATAACGATATTAATATATTCGCTAGGGACTTAAATGTTTGTAAGGAGTGATTCTTATGGAAGAACTATGGCCTTGGATCTTACCCCTGCCAAAGGAGACAAAGGAACAGTATGAAATTTTACTGTCGGTATTTAAATCTAAGGTTTCATTAGATATTTTGCTTAACATGAATGTTAATAAAAAGAATTATCAAAAAGAGCTTGTAGAGAAAATTCCTCATTCTAATAAATCAATAATAAATGTGTTGAAAAAATTTGTTCGTGCGGGGATACTAGAGCAAGGAACGGAGAAGGTAAAAGTTGACGGTAAAGAAGTTTGGGTAAAGTATTATACACTTACTTTTCTGGGTAAATATCTCAAACTCCTCTTAACACCCATAGACAGACTATCTCCTAAAGACGTAAAAGAAATAGTCGAAGAATTATTTTATTTTTATGCCAAAAGTATTGCTAAGTTGTGTTTTGACTTCAATATAAGTCACGAAGTTTTTCATAACATTTTAAATAAACTATACCTAACTGAGACCATAAAGAGATTAAAAGACTCAAGAAAAAGGGTAAAAACAGCCGTATTTGGATCAGCAGCTCTTGACTTCATAATACCGCTTAGCGAAATCTTAACTGGTCACGACCAGACCGTAACTGTACGTGGCTTTATAAGCGATGTAGGAGGTTCGGCTGCAAATGTAGCTATGGCGCTTAGCAGATTAGGGGTTTCAACCGCATTTTCTGGAAAGATTGGCGGGGATTATGGCGGAAGAAGAATCGTTGAGACAATGTTAAACGAAAATGTGGACATATCATCTATTGTCATCGACGAAGAACTTCAAACCCCACAGTCAATAGTACTTATAGGAGATAATGGTGAAAAAAAGATAATTGTTCTTTTAAGGGACAATCCAGCACTATCCCTATCCTCTCCATCAGAAATAAACTGGTCTCTGATAGATGAATGTAAAATTGTTTACATCGGTGAAGTTTTTGTGGAGGTAGCTTCTACAATAGCTTCCTATGCAAAAAGCAGAGGAAAATGGGTAATATATAGACCGATAACACCTTACGTAAAAATGGGGGTCGAAAAGCTGGAATCTATAATTAATAATGTAAATACTTTAATCTTAAACGAAGCGAATTGGAATCTACTGAAAAAATCAACGCCAACCCTAGATTCGCCAAAAAGCTTGCTGAATCTTGGACCAAAAGAAGTAATTATTACAAGAGGTAGTAAAGAAGTAAAGGTTTATACGATAAACGAAACTTTTGAGGTCCCCCCATTCAAAGTCAAAGCTGTTGACACAACGGGTGCGGGAGATGCCTTTGTTGCTGGTTACATTAAAGCACGTTTAGAAGGAAAATCTCTGCGTGAAGCTATAAAATACGCATTAGCAGTTGCAGCTATAACGACTACAAAGCTTGGAGTGAGAACCTCCTTGCCGAGAGCAGATCAAGTTGAAGACTTTATCAAGAACTACGCACCTACACCATAGCTAATTTAAGCGATAACTAATTGCTTACCTCAAAATACTTAATGGTACAAGAACAAGGAAAAATAAATTAGTAAGTTAAAAAAATCATTCCTTGAAATGTGGTATTATTTCTCTGCTTATTAAATCTATGGCTTCTCTAACATTCGGTCCAATAGGAGACCCAACTACGAACTGTGTGACTCCTAGCTTAATTAGTTCATTTATACGTTCAATGCAAGTTTCTGGAGTTCCACTTATAGAAAAGGCATCTATCATTTCTGATGTTACCTTTGAAAAGGCTTCGCCCCAGTTTCCTGCTTCTAAAGCTTTCTTAATAGCCATAGCATCTTCTACGCTAATCCCATGTTTTTCTAATACAGGCTCTGGACTACCAGAAACTATAAATGCAACCACCGGCGTAGCAGCTTTGATAGCTTTCTTTTCTTTCTCATGTATGGAGAAGGATGTATATGCAGCAACATCAATTTCATCTAGCTTTCTATTCGCCTTTTCGGCGCCGCTCTTGATATGTCGGTAGGCATCTCCAATATCCTTGGGGTGTGAAGCATTAATTAAAATACCATCTCCGATTTTGGCTGCTAGTTCCAACATTTTGGGTCCCTGAGCACCTATATATATAGGGATATCTCCCTTCGGCTTAAAATTGAATTTTGCCTTCTGAACGCTGAAGATTTTACCAGAATATTTTGCTTTACCGGTAGTTATTAGTGATCTAATTATTTCTACACTTTCTCTGATTGCTCTAAGGGGGCTTTTAATTTCTACCCCCAAAAGACTTAGTGTAGTTTTATCTCCAGCACCGATACCAAGAGTGACCCTGTTTGGAGCTATTTCGGATATTGATGCAACGGATTGTGCAGTCATGACAGGGTTCACTAAATACGGATTTGTGACACCAGGCCCCATTTTTATTCTATTCGTGTGCAAAGCGATGCACGTTAAAGTTACATAGACATTTCTGTTGTTAAAATGGTCAGTTATCCATACATAGTCAAAACCTGCTTTTTCGGCTTGAATAGTATAAAAAGTAGTCCTCCAATATAGATCCATGGGCACAAATTCTATTCCAAATTTTACCATATCCATCACCCTCTCTAAGCTTCAAACCTGTTTCTTTAATTCCTCAGCTACGTCATTTAGGCCAGCGTTGTTTAATAATTCTGTAGTTTGTTCAGGTTCAATTATGTACGCTGCTTCAAGTAGTTTTTGGAAACCCTCATCCGATGTAAGTTCATCATGTTGCCAGTAATGGAGAATCAAGTTAGCTGTGCTACTTGAAAGCTTAGCGGCGTTGTTAGACCGCAACAATATATCAATTAGGGAAGTCATCAGATGTTCTCTTTTATCGACAGGAATCTTTTTTACAACCTCCATCGTGTTTCATCTCCAACTATTCTTGCCTTTTTGGTTTTTCAATGAGTTTTCTCTTAGTTAAAACTTCTCCAGTTTTGTGGTGAGGCATTCTCAATAGATAATCTCCATACTTTTCTATTTCTCTGGCTTCGTCGGCGAGTGCTGCAGCTATTCGGATCATTTCATGTGCAGCCGCTACAATCGGAACATATCTCTCCATCTCTTTTATTACGAAGCATCCCTCCACGGTGAGACTAGCAGCATTACGAGCTATTTCATAAGCAGCCATGGCTTTCGCTAATGCATAGGGATTCTGAAAACCTGCAGCCTTCACCGCCGTTTCTTTATCGATAATTATTCTTGGAAGCTCTGGTTTCTCTCCCTTCTTTATCTGGTCGATCACTTTAGCTATTTCTCTGTAAACTATTGAAAAAACTCCAGTCACTGAGAGAACCTTAATCAGATCAGCGTTAAATATAGCCATTTCTATTGGATCAAGAAACTCTCGCCTTGCACCAATCATAGCATCCGCGGGAATAATAAAGTAACCCATATACTTTCCTTCGATATCCTTTACAGCTTTCTTCCCAGGCTGATCGCTGATAACTATGGTGGGGATGTTAGATTGAGCCAATATTTCTCTTGCTTTGCTGGGCCCAGGTAAAGCGGCATTCGGGCTAATTATTATGACGAGGTCGGGATTGAAATCTAAAATCTTTTTTGCAACTTCTTCTGCTTGTGCTGGACCCATTTTAGCACCGCTACCAACTACACGAACATCTAAATCTTCTCTATCGGCTCTCTCGTCAAATAAGAATTCAATAAGGGGCGCCGTAGCAATGTTACCGCATTTTACAACTCCTATTTTTACTATTTGCCCTTCCATTACTATCCCCCATATTACCTTTCTCTCATGCAATATTTAACAAATATAATTTAAACTATATGCCTCTTACAATATCGATTTGCAGGAACGTTAGTAACTGCTCCTTATCTTTTGTCAACTCTTTTTACGGTTTGAAGTTCAGCCGTTTTAAGTCCAAAATTTTTATACAAACAAAAATACATCAATACATTAAAAGTCCTCCTCGCCCCTTAAATTTAACCTTAAAAGTTAAATGTGTATGTTATTAACATAACTCTGAGTGAAGAACTACTATCTCTGACACCTCATTAAGGAAAAGAGAGGGCTAAACATGATTAAAGTAATTTTAATAACAGGTAGAAGTTTAGATCAAGGAGTATCTAAAGAACTGGGAAAATTCTCCAAAGAATATATGGAAAAAGTAGCTGTGTGCGAACTTGATCCAGAAGATCTAAAGTTGCTTGGAGTAAGTTCAGGTCAGAATGTCAAGGTAAAAACGAAGTATGGAGAGGTCGTAGTTAAAGCTACCGAGTCCACACAAGCACCACACAAAGGTATAGCTTTTATACCCTACGGTCCGTGGGCTAGTATTTTAATGCCCTCAGCCACAGAAAGCACAGGCATGCCTTCGCTTAAAGGAATAGAGGCAACAATAGAACCAGCTAAGGACGAAGAAATTTTAGACCCTGAAAAACTTATAAAAATGGTTGTGGGGAGAGAGCCTTGAAGACCATACGTAATGTTGTATGTCCATTCTGTGGAAGTTTATGCGATGATATAGAGGTAGATGTAGAGGACAACCGAGTAGTAAAAGTGAGAAAAGGCTGCGCAATAAGTGTGACAAAATTCACGAAGTACAATGAAGAGAGAATATATAAACCGAGAATTGACGGAAGGGAAGTTTCTTTAGAAGAAGCTATAAATGAAGCAGTTGAAATACTTGCAAATGCGAAATATCCAGCTTTATACGGCTGGAGCTGTACTTCGACGGAGGCAATAAACATAGGCATAGAAATTGCAGAATTAGTAGGAGGGGTAATGGATAACACAGCATCTGTATGTCACGGGCCTACTATACTAGGGGAACAGGATGCAGGAATATCTACATGTACTTTAGGGCAGGTGAAAAACAGAGCGGAACTCATAATATATTGGGGATGCAATCCGGCGCATGCTCATCCAAGACACATGGCTAGATACTCCGCAGCAAGTAGAGGAAGATTCGTAAAAGGTAGAAGGGAAAGAACAGTAATTGTAGTTGATGTAAGAAAAACGCATACAGCGAAAACAGCAGATATATTTATCCAAATTAAACCAAACTCAGACTTCGAGCTATTAACAGCTCTTAGATGGGCAGTGAAAAACGGAGAATTAGAGCAAGAAGAAATAGCAGGAATACCTGCAGAAAAGATAGAAGAACTAGCAGACATGCTGATTTCATGTAGATTTGGAGCACTGTTTTTCGGATTAGGATTGACAATGTCAGCAGGCAAAGCAAGGAACATAGAAGCAGCAGTAAATCTTGTTAGAGAATTAAATAATTATACAAAGTTCGTAATGGTGCCCATGAGAGGCCATTTTAACGTCACTGGTGCCAATGAGGTTATGGCGTGGGCTACAGGATTCCCGTTTGCCGTCGACTTTAGTAGAGGATATCCATTCTATAACCCTGGGGATACAACTTTCGTTGATGTACTTACCCGAGGGGACTGTGATGCCGCATTAATAGTAGCATCAGACCCTGTCTCAGGATTCCCCGCGGAAGCCATAAGAAATCTTGCAAAAATCCCGGTAATAACACTTGATCCTCATGAAACTTTGACAACAATGATATCAAAGGTGGTTATACCGACAGCCGTCGTAGGAATAGAGGCGGAGGGATCAGCGTATCGAATGGATGCAGTTCCATTAAGACTTAAGAAACTTGTTGAGCCGCCGCCAGGGATACTGTCAGATGAAGAAGTTCTAAAAATGATTCTTAAAAAGTTAAAGGAGAGGGTGAAGTAATTTGGAGTTACTAATAAAAAATGGTTATGTTTACGACCCGATAAACAAGATAAACGGAGAAAAAATGGATATAGCGGTGAAAGATGGGAAAATAGTAGAATCAGTTAGTTCAGACGCTAAGGTGATAGATGCAACGAACATGCTGGTAATGCCCGGAGGAGTAGATATACATTCCCACATTGCAGGGTCAAAGGTTAATTCGGGACGAATACTAAGACCAGAAGACCATTATAAAGATGTGAAGCCAAGAACTGCAATAACAAGAGCTGAAGTCGGTCACACGGTTCCATCAACATATACAATAGGTTACCGATATGCAAGACTTGGATATACAACTGTAATAGAAGCGGCATCACCTCCGCTAAAAACGAGACATACTCACGAAGAGTTGAACGATATACCATTGATAGACAAATCTTGCTACCTTGTGCTCGATAACAATTGGATTGTCTTAGATTACTTAAGCCAAGGGGAAATCGATAAATGTGCAGCTTTCATAGGATGGATCTTTAAAGCATTAAAAGGATATGCCATAAAGATCGTCAATCCAGGTGGAGTGGAGCTCTGGGGATGGGGGAAAAACGTAGAAAGCTTAGATGACCAAGTACCTCCCTTTGATATAACTCCGCGAGAAATAATCAGAGGATTATGCAAAATAAACAAAATGCTCAACCTACCCCATACAATACATCTCCACACAAATAATCTTGGAAAACCTGGTAACTATCGTACAACTATAGAGACCATGGACGCTGTAAGCGACCTAGCGGATGGAAAACCGAATATACACGTAACGCACGTACAATTCTGTGGATATGGTGGAGATTCTTGGATTACACTTAGATCTGGAGCACCAGAAATAGCAAAGTACGTAAATAATCACGACCACGTTACAATAGATCTAGGACAGGTGGTCTTTGGAGACGCCACAACTATGACAGGTGACGGACCATTCCAATTCATATTGCAAAACTTAACTGGAAACAAGTGGAAAAACGCTGACGTAGAGGCAGAAGGAAGTGCAGGAATCGTTCCATATAAATATAAGCGTAAAAACTTCGTAAATGCGGTACAATGGACAATAGGTCTCGAATTAGCTCTTCTGATAAAAGATCCTTGGAGAGTGTTTCTAACAACAGATCATCCAAATGCAGGGACTTTTATGAAGTATCCAAGAGTAATAACATGGTTAATGAGTAAAGTTGCGCGAGAAAAAGTATTAAATAAAATTAATAGGAGAGCAAAGAAACGAAGTACGTTGCCCAGCATAGATAGGGAGTATACTTTCTATGAAATTGCTATAGTAACGAGAGCGGCAACAGCGAAAGCTCTAAACTTAGCAAATAAAGGACATCTAGGTGTAGGGGCTGATGCGGACATAGCAATATACAACATAAACCCCATGGAAATAGACCCGTCCAAAGAGTATAAGAAGGTTAGAAGGGCACTTAAGAGAGCAGCATATACAATAAAGGGAGGAGAAATAATAGTTAAAGACGGGGAGATTGTCAAGTCCTTCATAGGAGAGACCTTCTGGGTAAAACCAGCAATACCTGAAGACCTAGAAAAGGATATGCTAAGAGAAGTTTCAGAGAAATTCAAGGAATACTACACGGTATCGCTTGAAAACTACATTATAGGGGAAAATGAGTTAGCTTCTTCAAAACCAATAGCGGTAAAGACCAACCTTTAGAGGTGAAAAACATGGGAGAAATAACCCTAAAACCAAAAGTAACATTTAAAGTACCAATAATTGCCGAGACCATAACTCCAGATAACTTTGCAGGAAAACCCATTGAAGAAATAGAGAAGTTAGAGATGTGGGAGGGGAACAGAAAAACAACCCTTGGAGACCTATTTGAAGCCGCCGGGTCATCAGGAGAAGCGCCAGCGGATACAAAAATAATTATCGAGGGTGATGTAAGGAAAGTCCGAAGAATAGGCTACAAAATGACAGACGGGCAAATTTTGATCAAAGGAGCCGTTGGAATGTATCTAGGTGAGAAAATGGAAGGCGGCAAAATAATCGTAGAGGGAGATGCTGATTCCTGGGTTGGAGCAGGAATGAAAGGAGGACAAATAGAAATTAAAGGCAATGCTGGGGATTACGTTGGAGCGCCTTATCGTGGTGATACAAAGGGAATGAAAAAGGGTACTATAATAATTCATGGAAACGCTGGGAATGAAGTAGGATGCTGGATGAGAGGAGGAACAATAATAGTAAAAGGCAATGCTGGGCTTTTCCCTGGAATTCACATGAAAAAGGGTACTATACTAGTTGAAGGAGACTGCGCGGGAAGATGTGGAGCAATGATGAAAGGCGGCAAAATAGCAATTCTAGGCTATGTTCCATCTGTACTGCCAAGCTTTACTTTTGAAGAAATCAAAAAATCATTTAAAGTAAAGGGAGAGAAGATCAAGGGACCATTCTATCTCTTTACTGGGGATCTAAATGAAAATGGAGCAGGAAAGTTGTACGTTTCAATAGAGAAGAATAAGCATCTTCAATTTTATGAGAAATATTTAGAATGATGGATGAGGGGGTTAATGTGCCTAAGTTAAGCGTAAATGTGGAAGCGAAAAAAATCATCGAAAAAATGATTGAAAATAGAGAAATGTTAAACATTAAAGTCGAAAAGACATCATCAGGAGCGACAATTATAGATGCGGGAGTTGAAGTTAAGGGAGGCTTACTTGCTGGAAAGTTTGTGACCGAAGTTTGTCTGGGAGGTCTAGGAGAGGCTCAATTGACCCAGATGCCTTTTGGCGATGTAGAACTTCCCACCATATTTGTTGCAACGGATCATCCAGCTGTTTCAACACTCGGTTCACAATTCGCAGGTTGGAGAATAAAGGTTGGCAAGTACTTCGGAATGGGTTCTGGGCCAGCTAGAGCATTATCATTAAAACCGAAAAAGCTTTACGAAGAAATTGAATACGAGGACAAAGCAGACGTAGCTGTAATAGTTTTAGAGTCTGATGAAAAACCGACAGAGGAAGCATTGAAATATATTGCAGAGGAATGTAATGTATCAATAGAGAACGTTTATGCTGTTGTAACACCGACTTCCAGTATAGCTGGTTCAGTTCAAATATCTGGCCGTGTCGTCGAGACAGGTATACATAAAATCTCCGAGGTTGGTTTTGATCCCAAGAAAATTCTATATGCCTCTGGATATGCACCAATAGCTCCCGTACATCCGAAATCTATAAAGGCTATGGGAAGAACAAATGACATGATCCTCTACGGTGGAGTTGTTAAATTAATCGTAGAACATGACGATGATGAAAAATTAAAAGAATACGTAGCAAAAGTTCCATCATGTACATCAAAAGACTATGGGCGCCCCTTCTATGACATATTTAAGGCCGCCGAATTCGACTTCTACAAAATCAGTCCAGACCTATTTGCACCGGCAAAAATAATAGTAAACAACGTAAAAACAGGGTCGACATTTGTAGCTGGATACGTTAACACGGAAGTTATACAGCAATCAATAAAATTACAAAAATTATAAAATCCTCTTTTTATTTGTAGTTTTGAGCATAATTCATATTTTATTTTTATTGACGTTTCCATTTTTAGCTACCTCCAATCTTTTTACATGGGTTAAGTGCCGTTAAAATAGGAAACAAAATAAACAGTAAAAGTATGCTATTCTTTGGGAGGTATCAAAAACATGGTAAAGATCGGAATACTAACCAGGAACCCGGAAGCATGGTGCTCGATGAACCTCATAAAGGCCTTCGAAAAACTGGGGGCAGAACCAGTATGCCTTAGGTTTTCAAGACTTGTTGCGAAAGTAGGAATCAAACCGGCGGTTCTTCACGAAGATATTGATGTACTTAAGGAACTAGGAGCAGTAGTTATTCGCCCCATAGGAAGAGGGTCGCTAGATGAATGCATATTTAGAATGGACGTCTTACATAGACTTACACGATTAGGGTTTCCAGTAATAAATCATCCGTCAGCAATAGAAAAATGCATAGACAAATTTTATGCTTTAACCATTTTAGAAGAGCATAATATACCGGTACCGAGAACGGTTGTAACGGAAAACGCTAAAGAAGCACTAAAAGCATTTCATGAATTAGGAGGAGATGTAGTAATAAAGCCTTTATTTGGTTCAAGAGGTGTTGGAATAACAAGGGTTTCTGACCCTGAAATAGCAACGAGAATATTTAGAGCTCTACAATTTACACATAATGTTCTTTATATTCAAGAATTTATACCGCACGGTACAAGAGATATTAGAGCCTTTGTAATAAATGAAGAGGTAATAGCGTCCATGTATAGAGAGGGAAGAAGTTGGAAAACAAATGTGGCCCAAGGAGCGATACCAAAAGCCTTAAAACTAATGGAAGAAGCCGAAGAGATAGCTATAAAGGCCGCAAAAGTTGTTGGGTGCGAAATAGCTGGGGTAGATATACTAGAAGGCCCAAATGGCCTTCGTGTGGTGGAAATAAATAGTCAACCTGGATGGCGTGGAATACAAACCGTAACAAAGGTAAATATCGCGGAAGCAATAGCAAAGTACGTAATTGAAAAAGCCAAAAAATGAACGGTGCCCAAAAATGTTTAAAAATATCGAAAATATCATTAACAGAACAGTGCAATCAGCACAACTTGCAATGATTCTTGAAGTTAGTGCTTATCCAAAACCAGGGAACGTACATAGAACAGCAGACTTTGGTGACACGAAATATGAACATTTTTTAGCTTCAACGGTAGCAGTTTTACCTCACTTACGAAAGGCAGCTCTTATGGGAGTAAAAGTAGCTTTAACTAAAGTAAATCCTCCTCAAGTTAGAATAGGTAATTTAATAAAAGGAGGAGTAATTGAAACGGCGAAATGGCAAAGGGGAGGAAATACAAATTTAGGAATTCTTATACTCATAATTCCGCTAACTGCAGCCTCATCCTATACACTTATTAAATATAAAGACATAAGGAGGCTTAGAGAGAATATTAGACTATTTACTACTGCAACAACGCATATAGATGCTGTAGACCTTTACGAAGCCATTAATATCGCTAAACCAGGAGGATTGGGAAAAACTGATTATTTAGATGTAACGGATCCTAACTCCATAAAACAAATCACGGAGCAAAAAATATCGCTGTACGAAATTTTTGAAAAGGCATCTAGCTACGATAAAATAGCAGGAGAATGGGTCACAAACTACAGCGTAACATTTGAAGTTGGTTACCCGTATTTGCAAAGAATTTACAAAGAAACAGGTGACGTAAATACAGCGATAGTACATACTTTTCTAAAAATCTTATCTATGTTTCCAGATACATTGATTGTTAGAAAAACGGACTTAAATACAGCCCAAAAAATTTCTAAAAAGGCAAAACAAATATTGGAGTTGGGAGGGCTAACAACTAAAAGGGGGGTAAAGCTTCTATGGGAGTTTGATAGAATGTTAAGAAATAAAAGCAACAAGCTTAACCCCGGTACAACAGCGGATTTAACAACATCAAGCCTTATGGTCGCAATACTTAACGGATTTAGACCATAATAATAGATTTTTAAACATCATTTAATTGACGTAGAGTTCTGATTGTACTACAACACTGTGGTCAACGCGCTTTAAACACTTGAGAAAGAGGTTTAAAAACATTTGCGAAGGACTTTTATAACAGTTTTGTGTAATGGCCTCCCTAAAATACGAATAAGTGACATATCTAGGCATTTAACTTTCATTTTTATACTAATAATGCAATAAAAATAAATTAAAAATGCTATAAATAGTAAAATTGGATATTAAGAGATAAAACCGCACTTATAAGGAGAAAGGTAAAATGATAGAGCATTACAGTTTTGGGCGAATAGTTATAGATGGTAAAGAATATACTAAAGATCTTATAATATACCCTGACAAAATACGTGCAAATTGGTGGAGGAAAGAAGGACATAAGTTGCATATAGAAGATATAAAGGAAGTACTTGAGTATAAACCGGAGATACTTATAGTAGGAACCGGATATTCGGGTTTTATGGAAGTTCCCAAGCAAGTCAAGGAAGAAATTGAAAAAAGGAACATAAAATTAATAGTGGAAAAGACAAAAGAGGCTTGTAAAATTTACAACCAATTGTACAAAAAACATAAAGTAGTGGCAGCACTACACTTAACATGCTGAAATACTTAGCGATAAATTGCGCCAAATCTTTTACTTTTCTTTTACTTTCATCATTTTCTATTAACATCGTTATAAAGGCAAAACTAACAAGATTAACATTTTTCCGAGCTTTTACTCCGACATTATAAATGAAAGGACTGAACAATGTCAAAAGCAAAGAGAAGAATTTAAATAGGTAAAAAAACTCAACAATTAAGAACTCAAGATCACCAATTCAATGGAGGCATGTAATTGAAGAATAAGGAAGAAGCATTAATTCTGTGGTTTGAGGAACTAACAAAAGAAGATACCCAGATAGTGGGAGGAAAAAATGCAAACCTAGGAGAACTCATGTCTAAGGCAAAAGTACCAGTACCACCAGGTTTTGCTGTAACTGCCGCAGCCTATAGAAAATTCCTGGAAGATACAGGAATAGCAGATGAAATTTACCATATTTTAAGAAAAACAAACATAAACGACCTAGAACAGCTGGAAAATGCGTCACAAAAAATACGGAAACTAATAGAAGAAACATCGATGCCAGAATATATCCAAAAAGCAATAATTGATGCCTACAGAGATCTATGTGAAAGAACAGGTCAAGAAAATGTAAGTGTAGCAGTAAGAAGCAGTGCAACAGCAGAGGACCTGCCAGGTGCCTCATTCGCAGGCCAACAGGAGACATATCTAAACGTATCAGGAGAGAAAGAAGTAGTAGAAAAAGTACAAAAATGCTGGAGCTCCCTATTCACTCCAAGAGCAATATCCTACCGAGAATCTAAAGGATTTCGCCATGAACAGGTCCTAATTAGCGTAGCCGTACAACAAATGGTGGATGCAAAGGCTGCGGGAGTCATGTTCACTCTACATCCAGCCACAGGAGACCGAGATAAAATAATGATAGAAGCAAACTGGGGATTGGGCGAATCCGTTGTATCAGGCGCAGTGACACCAGACACATACATAGTAGATAAAAAGACTCTAAAAATTTTGGAAAAACATGTCGTAGAAAAAAAGGTAGAATATATAAGGGATCCAAAAACAGGAAAGACAATACATGTGGAAGTACCACCCGAGAGAAGAAAAATACCTGCATTAACTGATGAGGAAATTATAGAGTTGGCAAAATATGGAATACAAATTGAAAACCATTACCAACACCCACAGGACATAGAATGGGCAATTGACCGCCATACCGGAAAAATCTTTATTTTACAGGCAAGACCAGAAACAGTATGGTCTTTAAAAGAAGTACCTGAAAGATCGATCGAAACACAAGAAGCTATGACAACGGAAAGACAAGTGTTAGTAAAAGGATTACCTGTATCGCCGGGAATAGGTATAGGAAAAGCATTAGTATTCCTTGATGCGAAAGAAGCGGTCGAAGCCATGGAAGAAGGCGCAGTCTTGGTAACGAGAATGACTACACCAGACTGGGTTCCAGCGATGAAAAAAGCATCAGCAATAGTAACAGATGAAGGAGGATACACGTGTCACGCAGCTATAGTATCACGAGAACTAGGAGTACCTTGCATTGTAGGGACGGGAAACGCAACTCAAGTGCTTAAAGACGTCGGAGTAGTGACCGTGGACGGAACACATGGCATAGTATATAAGGGAGCTATAAAAGAAGAAGTAGAAAAAGCTGAGGCAGCTGCAGCAGCACCAGCAGCTGTAGCGATAGCACAGCCAGTGACAGCAACAAAAATATACGTAAACATTTCCATCCCGGAGATAGCAGAAAAAGTAGCAAAAGAAACACAAGCGGACGGAGTTGGTTTACTCAGAGCAGAACACCTCATGTTATCCATCGGAAAACATCCACGAAAGCTCATAGAAGAAGGCGGAGAACAAGAAATGATCGATAAATTCGCCGAGGGAATCAGACAAGTGGCACAAGCTTTCTATCCAAAGCCAGTGGTATATAGGGCACTAGACTTTAAACCGGATGAATTCTTAGAACTTGAAGGCGGAAAAAAATACGAGCTTGAAGCAGGACATGTCGGACCAAATCCTATGATTGGCTACAGAGGCTGTTACAGATACATAAAGGAACCAGAAATATTCAGGCTTGAACTTCGCGCCATTAAAAAAGTAAGAGATGAATATGGATTAAAAAACGTGTGGCTTATGATACCTTTCGTGAGGACACTAGAAGAATTTGAGGAAGCAAAGAAAATCATAAAGGAAGAAGGGCTAGATCCGGAAAAAGACCCAGACTTCAAGCTCTGGATAATGGTAGAGGTACCCAGCACAGTATTTCTCATAGAAGAATTCTGTAAAGCCGGAATTCAGGGAGTCAGTTTCGGAACAAACGACCTAACGATGCTCATACTGGGAATAGATAGAAACGATGCCGCTGTACAAGAACTTTACGATGAGAGAAACCTAGCAGTTTTACGAGCCTTAGCATATGTTATCAAGATTTGTAAGAAATACGGAGTGACTACAAGTATATGCGGTCAAGCTCCATCAGTTTATCCAGACTACCTAGAGTTCCTAGTGCGTATGGGTGCAACAAGTATTTCTGTTAATCCAGATGCTGTCATCGAAGCCCGACGCATGGTTGCCATGATCGAACAACGTATTCTAATGGAGAAAGCAACTGGCAAATACCGTAAAAGAGTTGGCAAAAACTTCATGGACGAAGTAGAATTTTGGAAATTCGTACCAGAAGACGAATAAACTAAGTTTTCTTTACTATTCAAACCTTATTTTTAATTTCTAAACAAAAACTTACTAATACGATAACTCCGTAGTTAATTTTCTCACTTTTTAAGTAAAAATAATACATGGTGTAACTTATACCAATTACTTAATGGGGCTAGAGGTTAGATATAAATGGAGAAGGGAAGATGTTCAAATAGTTTTACATCCCGACGAATTACCTAAAAAGTGGTATAATATCTTACCAGATCTCCCTGAGCCACTACCCAGACCAAAAGATCCTGAAACTGGGCCTAGTAGAGTTGAACCCTTGCCTAAAATGATGGTAAACAAATGCTTAGAGCAGGAGTTTTCTGAACAGCGCATATAGCATTGCATGTGCAATCGATGAAGCACTAAAAGCCAAGAAAAACAATGAAGAAAAGGTCATAGCTTTCAACATTAGCGGGCATGGTTTTGTAGATCTATCGGCATACCAAAAATCTTTTTCGAGAACTAAGAACAAAATTAATAAGGTATAATGCAGAAATTATCAATAAATTCTTTTAATTGTATAATCAAAACCATAACTTTACAGAAGTTGTATAGAGAGTTGATTTGGTGACTTTTTGATGACTTCAACTTTTCCTCCTGGTGCTATTATTGTAAGTGAAGCAAACTTCCCTATATTTTTCTGCATAATTGATCCATTAAAGGAGATTATATCTATTCCAATGAATCTTAATGGGTCTATTTCTTTCATAGTTTCCTTTAAGAGCTCTATTTGTTCTTCTGGCGATAATCCTTCTTCTAATACTATCATTACACCTCTTTTTATCATTTTCAATATCAGTTGGATTTTATCTTTTGTTTTAAGATGCTTTGTGGCATTTATGGAGATAAAGTCTATTTCCATGTTTTATCCCCTTACACAAGCTTTGATAATGTTTCGTAAAGATTTTCGATGTTTTTTCCTGTTAAAGCTGAGATCGGGATTACTCGATGATTTGGGAAAGTTTCCTTTACTAGATGCGGCCTAGCTTCCGCTAGATCTATTTTGTTGGCAGCAATAATTATTGGTATACCTTTTGCCTCTAGGGTTCCAATTAGCATGATGTTGACCTGATCATAGGGTACTTTTGTTGAGTCTACAACGGCAATAGCTACGTCAACCCTATTTAGCCATTTTACGGCCTCAATAACCCCTTTTGTAGCTTCCTTGGCTCTTTGAATTGCTTCTTCTTCCGTTAAACCGTATTTTAAGAAATCTCGATAGTCTATTTTTGTTGCTAAACCAGGCATATCTAACATAGTTATCTGAAGTATTTTGCCATTAATGTTTAAATGTAGCTTTTCTATTTTCTCTACAACTCTTGTCTCGTGGGGAATTTCTGAAACTACGCCCTGCGGTTGAACACCGCAATCTTTTGCTATTCTGTTTGCTAATGTGGTTTTTCCGACGTTTGGGGCTCCATATATACCCAGTGTTATCTTTTTCTCTTTTTTCTTTCCGAATATTTTTAAAAGCCAACTCAACCTTTGAACCCCTACTAACATTATTGTAACCTTTCTTTTAAGGTGGGTAAATCCTCAGTAGCTTGTACGTATTACCTTAGTTTATATTTAAACAATCACGTAATTGAGTCGATGAATTAATGAAAGGTGAACAAATTGTTTCAACGACAAGTAAACGAGGATGGTGTGAAATTATTCTATAAATGCTTATATTGTGGCACGTTATATCCAATGGTTTCTCGAATTAATTTAAAATATTGTACAAATTGTGGAAATGCAGAGTTCTTGCTTCTAAAATTTAAGGTACCCAGCTCTTTTAACTTAAAGAAAAATTTGAGTTGCTGTGTTAGTGATATTGATAGGATAGAGACTATCAGGGAAAGCGAAAGGGGAGTTTTTGAGCTAAATTTCGAGGCGATTGTCAAGGGCGCACCTCTCATTGTCTCAACTCGGCCTGGAGTATATGAAATAAATTTAAAATATGAACTTGAAAAAATAAAGGATTTATAGTTCTAAAAAGAAAATGTTCTAGCTAAAATTAAATAGAAAAACTCGTTTACTTTTTGCATTATTCTATTCTACTATATTCTTTGTTTTTACCTATAATTTTGCATAATCTAGAAGAATGCCTTTTATACTCTTGTTAAACGTCGTCCTGGCAAAAATGTGCTGCATAGAACGATACCTGAACAAAATTACCATTATTATCCTTTGTGTGTTAATATTCGTAGTTTCCTCGATCTTTTGTAAATATTTTATTAGCAGTCCATTTTTATTGCGATGTTCCTATGGAAACAGAGGAGTTTTTACACACGGCTTAGAGGATCTATGGCGTGTTTGCCATCGACATTTTTGACAATTACTAAAAATTGTTATAATTTAACTCCAGCGGCTTGTATGTCACTATGATTATTCCAAATTTTCTAAATAAACTCTTCTTGCAGCAAATTCGACGTGGTATGCAAATACTTTAATTAATAGTGAATTTCTTTTATTTTTCATTTTGTTAAACAAAAATTTTATTAAATGCTTTTTCCTAAAAATACACGGTGCTCTAAAAATGAGCACAGAATTATCAACCTTAATACCCATTAGAGAAACTCTCCGAAAAGTTCTAAATTCTGTGAAAAATCCGAGAAGGCGAGCAATTTTGCTCATTTTAAAAGAGTATAATGGCTTAACGCTGGAAACTATTCAGGATAAGCTAAAAGGTAAAGGTTTTTACCACAGTAAAAGTACGATTGAGACGTGTTATTTGTCTCCTTTAATTAGAGCTAAGCTTGTTGTAAAAAAAGGACAATTATATAGTTTATCTTCTCTTGGCGAGAAAATTTTAACGGAAATTGAAGGCTTTGAATGGCCTCCAGAGCTTTCAAAAATAAGAAAATGTTATGAAGAACTTTTATTAATTGCCCTGAATAATGGACCCCTAACTTTTAAGGATATAGCCTTATTTATACCTAGAAATGAAATATCCAGAGTTATCGGAAGAATAAAGAAGTTCCTAATGAGAAGTAAAGATAGAGTTTATTACTTTGTTAGTTCTCCCTTGTACGGAGATGTTTCTCCCTCTGAAAGAAAAGTTCTTGACATTATAAGAGAGGCAGGCGAAATTTCTACATCTGAGATAATTAAGAAGGCTCCCTTTAAGACGAGAACTGTTTTTAAACGCCTTAAAAGTCTTAAGGAAAAGGGGATCATAAACAGCTTTAAGCAACCTTTACTCTATAGTTTGACGCCCGAAGGGAAAAAAATTTCGGATTTTTTGCTTAAAATAGCATCTATCATTAGAGAGGAAGAAAAAGCTAAGGAGGAACTTAAAAACGTAATAATCGACTATCTATTTAACAAGAGTGAACCAGTTTCAGAAATAGAACTCATCGAAGAATGCATATCTCCTTTCTTTGAAAACTATTTCAAAAGACCTATAGAGCCCGATGAATTCCAAAAGATAAAAAGGGAGCTCAAAAAATCGGGTATCATTACGGGAGATCCGTATAGCGGTTACCAGCTTAACAAAGAATTGCTGCAAAAGTATCCCCTTCCAAAAACAAATTAACATTAAGAAATCATATTGTTAATATTGAAATTTGTAATTTTAATCAATTCACGACCGTATTTCGTAATTTTATATGTTTGCGGACCAACTTTTTTCACTGGTGGTTTTTCCCAAAGATCTGTTCTCGTTAACTCTTGGCATATCTCTTCTACAACATTTTCTACAAGTTTTAAGTCTTTTGCTATTTCATTAACTGATGCTATCTCGTACTCAGCCAATTTCAGAAATATTAATAATTTCAGTGGCGATCTTCTAATTTTTTCTAGATCTTTGGGAAAATCTATTTTCGGAGAAACTGATTTGTCTAGATTTTTTGACATTTGGTTAATGACTTTTAATTCCTGAAGTCCTGTAAATATGTGTGTTTGTGTAGGTGATTGAATGTGCCTTTTTAGCTTTTCCACTTCATTTAAACTAAAGATCCTAACTGGAAGATGGTGGCCATTAAGGTATCTTTCAGCTGTTTCCTTATTTTTATCACTCATTAAAAGTATTACTTCCTTACCGCCTCTTTTTTTAGCCTCTCTTACTAATTCTAAAACCCTACCTAAAAACTCATACTTACTTTGTATCTTGTGTATTATTGTTATATGTTGCTCGTTAATTGTGGAAAGTATAAATGGGTTATCATCAGGTATGCAAAGTTCATCAAGTAATCCTGTAAGTTTTTGTTCAATAGCGTTCTGGTTTACGTGCTTAAAATTTTTTGTATATATGTTCGAAAAATGTTTTATGTTGTTTTTTCTAATCTCACTGACTGATACTTTGGGTATGCTAAATTCTAATGTTCTGATTCGGTAAGGATATGGAAAATTGGGATGTAGGATGATAGCTTCTCTTTTCGGTAAAATTCTTAAATACTTTTCCTGATTTTCATTTAGATTCATATATTTAGCTACGATGTGCGAATCTGTTTGGGTTCTAAATGCGATTTTTACTAAAGTGTTTGCTAGAATGTGTTCACTTATTATTGGTCTTACTGCTGAGAATATTAATCCCTGACCAGTTGCTCTTTCAAGCATGATCATATCTTCTATGGGCGTTCCTTCTATCGTAGTTTTCTTAACTAACAATTGTGGTACAAGGAATTGTGCTTCTTCAACTACTATTAAATGTTTTAAGTCTTCTTGTAATCCTCTACGTAGCGCTGCATCGAAGAAGTATTTAACAAGAATATTCATAAGCAGTCTAGCATCATCTCTTGTTCCTTTAAGTCTAACCTTACTTAAATCTATAATTACTTTCTTATCCAATAAATTATCAAAATTGACATTAGGTGGGTTTGTGAAAATTTCCCCAAGAGGGGGTTTTGTTAACTTGTCTAACCTATTCTTTAAAGCTTCTATTGTTGCAGATACCGTGGGTATGTTTTTCTGCCATTTATCTTGAAGAACATCTAATTCCCTATAAAGACCCCTAAAATTTCTCTTTTTCGGATCAATGATAACCTTTGTTAATGCTTCTCTTAGCACTCTTTCCATTTGTAACGACAATTGTGTTTCATGGGCTTCGAACATAGATGAGTAAATTTCTCTTATTATTGAAAAAAGTTTATGTGCGTGCTCTTCAGGATCAGCACCCATAGGATCAAATAAATTAACATAAAGCGGGGCATAATCTGTTAAAGGTCTTAAAACAAGTATTGGTTGGTCAATGATCTTTATTAATCCTGCATATTCACCCTTCCAATCAAACACAACCCATCCAATGTCTGGTCTCAACTTAGATAGTTCATACAGTAGCTTTTGTATGCACCTTGTTTTTCCAAACCCAGTTTGTCCGATTACCGCCATATGCATAGTTAAATCTTTGGGAGTTATCCCGATATTGAAGATTTCTTTATCTAAGTACAAAACTTTTCCTAGGATCAAAGGTCCTGTGACTAATGATTTAGGTGGGATCTCGAAGGTAGCAGTTTCAACACTTGTTGCAGATGTTGGGAAAGGTTTTTCTGGTAAATGCAGATATGCTGCCAATCGAAAACTCGATGCTAGAGTCGTTTTACCACCTCTGAGTGGTAATTTAAAAATTATTCTTCCGATATTTTTCTGTACTTCACTAGCTTTCAAAACCCTGATTTTCACCGTTGATGTTTGACCACCATAGATATTAAGAAGTGCTGTTTTCAATTTTTGTGTTTCAATAAAAACTCTATCTTTTTCTTCGCCTAGAACTATAGCATACGCCTGTACCTTCCATTCTCCTGTTTTTTTGCTCATCTCTATTTTTTCTAAATATTCTTCTTCAATCTTAATAGCGTCATGTTTCGCTTTTAAATCAGTTTTTTCTTTACTTTTCTCCTTAAGTTCCTTATAGGCGGCTCTTATTCTATGTTCATCTATTTTTTTCCCTATTAACTGTTTTAATCCTCTACTTGGTCTTAATGTGAATATTATTGTTATTTTACTTTTCATTTCAATCAGACACTGGATTAAATTATCTGTCTGAGTTTTTTTGCTTAATGCCTTAATTTCAGGTATACCTGAAATTTCCAAAACAGTCAAGTATATCCTTCCGTCTTCGTTAGTAACTGCCAACATTTCTTTTTCTTTTTTCATTTCGTATATTTTTCCACCAACCGGGCTCCAAATGGCTTCTACGAGTTCCTTATCGTTTAAGTTTCTGAATTTAACTTCTCCGTAGACGGATTGAAAAGCCGAACATACTTTACTTCCCTCAACAATCGTTTCTGTCTCAGATGTATTCTTTCCCTCACAAACAACATAAAATCTGAGTTTTATAACCCCGTTTTTAGATGATATCTCAAAAGCAATGCAAGTTTTATCTGAAAGATTTCTGTTCAGCGACATCAAATAGGAGTATTGATAAATTTTCTTGTGGATATTCTCGATGTGTTTTAAGTTCATTTCACGTCGTTGTTCTTCACTGATAATAACTCTTGGCATATTTACCACCTCATTACATGTTAGAATTATTTTACTTTTTCTTCGCCTAACAATTGCACATGGCCCTCTGATTTCCAACGTCTTTATATTATATGTCCTTAAGTCCCTAATAACTGTTAGAACTATGAGAATTATGATAATTGTCATAGATATGGACCAAAAATCAAAAACTGAAGCTAATTCTAAATTAAATTGTAAATTCAAGAGTTCAAATAATGAAAGAACTGTATTTCTTCTTATAAAAGAGTTGAATAACATAATGAGGAGCATTGAAATGAAACTTAACATAAAAAAGACTTTTTTCCTTATATCAGTAGTGGTATCTTCTACTTCTCTTCTAGCCATAAATATTACCCTTAACTACGCTTTTATAGAGTTAAAAGTTTGAATGACATCATTAAGGCATGATCATTGATGGAAGCTTTAAGGTGGCTAAAAATTTAATTATTATCGCTAAAATAATGCCATAAAGAAGCAACCGTTTACCTCCATTTGGGTCAAAGCGGGAAAGCCACATAATGCAACCAACAATGATAGTTATAATTGCAGCAATGTTTCCAATGAAGATTAAAACTCTTAATACTTCTTCAAACCTATTCGCAATATATTCCATAAAGTATTGGGCATCTCTTTCAATTACCACATTTAACCCATTTATCTAGTTCGGATTAAAATATTTAAACCACAACATCAAAATAATTTCGTGATAGAATTATTCTATTAAAAGTAAGCGACGACCTAATTAATATTTACGAGAGGGTAACAGGAGACATCGTCTCCGTCGTTCCAATAACCATGCAAGATATAACTCCGTACATTGACAATATCCATCATATCAACAGCATAATGCAACCTTGGCTAATGACCAGCGCACCAGTCGTAGGTGTTGCAACTACAGCAAGATCTCCTGTTCCGCACCCTAGAACGGGAGCAAACTATGTCTTAGGATTAGAACAAGCAACTAGATTTTTGCATAGAAGTAGTAAAAGAGTTTACTAGTAGAAACTGTAAGTTCTATGATGAGGAGGAATTCAAAAAACTCACAAAACTACACGGAGATATGAACAAAATCTTCAGAAAAATCTAAAACTAATTTAAATGTAATAATCCGTTTACGATTTAAAGTAAATGTAAATTTATGGTAAAGTAGTTATCCTGTGTACTTGTAGCGTCCCGTTTTTCTGGCCCACTCAATAGTTTCTGGGTCTATTCGTTTCATTTCTGCTGGCTCTATCATAGATAGCAAGTCCCATGCTAGATCCAGGGTGTCATCAAATGTTCTATTTTCAAATTCGCCTTGATTTATAAATCGTCTTTCAAATTCATCCGCAAATTGTAGAAACTTTCTATCTCTTTCGGTCAAAGCTTCTTCACCCACTACTTCGACAAGTTCACGTAAGTCACAGCCTTCACTATAAGCGTAGTAAAGCTGATCGCTTACTTCTCTGTGGTCAAATCTTGTAAGGCCTTCGCCTATTCCTTCTTTCATTAGTCTAGAAAGACTGGGACGAGGATCTATTGGCGGATAGATACCCTTACGATGGAGAGCTCTATCAAGAATAAGTTGCCCTTCTGTTATATAACCACTAAGATCAACTACGGGATGCGTAATGTCGTCATGCGGCATTGTGAGGATCGGCATTTGAGTAATTGTCCCCTTTCGGCCATGAATTCTTCCTGCTCTTTCATATATCGTAGCAAGGTCAGTATAAAGATAGCCTGGATAACCACGACGCCCGGGTACCTCTTCTCTTGCTGCTGAAATTTCTCGCAGTGCCTCTGCATAATTTGTGATATCTGTCAATATAACCAATATATGATAATCTTGGGTATATGCTAAATATTCCGCTGTCGTTAGGGCAATTCGTGGAGTTATAAGCCTCTCTATGGCCGGGTCGTTTGCCAGATTCAAAAACAATACTGTATGCTCTAATGCTCCAGTTTCTTTAAAGTTCTGATAGAAGTATGTTGCTTCTTCTTGGGTGATGCCCATAGCTGCAAATACTATAGCGAATTCCTCCTCTTTTCCAGGGACTGTTGCTTGTCTTGTTATTTGTGCTGCTATTCTATTGTGCGGTAATCCACTGCCCGAAAATAATGGCAGTTTTTGTCCTCTTACTAGTGTGTTCATACCATCTATTACCGACAAACCTGTTTGTATTGGTTCTCGAGGATATTCTCTTGCATAGGGATTTATGGGTGATCCGTGGATATCCCAGTAGTCTTCTGGTATTGGAGGTGGCTGATGATCTAACGGTCGACCTGATCCGTCAAGCACACGGCCCAGCAAATCTGTAGAGACTGGTAGTTTCAGTGTGGTTCCGGTGAATCTCACGGTGGTTTTAGATGTGTCCAATCCGTGAGTTCCTTCGAATACCTGAACTACAGCAAAGTTTTTTGTAACTTCTAATACAGTTCCACGACGTTTTTCACCATCTGGAGTTTCTACCTCTACTACTTCCCCGTAAGCCACATCTCTAATCTTTTCTATAAAGAGTAGAGGTCCTGCTACTTCTGTCACGGTTTTATACTCGATCTTTGTGTGAGGATCTTCAACTATTTGCTTTGCAAGGTTACGACTATGTTCTGGCAAAGGAGATTCACCTCATAAATGTGTACATAATCTCGACGCCACCTAACTATGTATATGCATGCAGAATGTTCTTAGCAATACCATAAATAAATATGTTTGGTTAACATGCATATGATGAATATTTTTCCTAGAATCTTTTTTATTCAAACGTCCCTTAAATTGTGGTATTTAACCTATATTTTCTACATTCTCGATTAAACTTTGAAAACTATTGATAATTTCTTCTCTTTTTTGGCCATCAGCTTTCATCACCTAAAATAAAATTGCAAGCGAAACACTTTTAATACAAAAGTAATGTGAGATCGCAATTTTTCATCTTACGATCTTATTTTAATTTTTAAATTATACATCTCGCTTAACTTTCCGACCAGATCGTAAATTACATCATTTTTAGGTGGCTTTAACCATTTTGGAGTATTCTCCGTGGATCTAAAGAACTGTATTACCCAAAGAGGTGGGTCTATTTTCGATAATCTTTCAGCAATCTTATGTAGGTCCTCTAAAGTTATTATCGGTTCTGCTACCGTTGTTCTTACCTCGAAGCTTATACATTGGTCTTTCAAAATATTTATTGTTTCTATCACCCTTTCATGAGCTTTTATTCCAGTTATATACTGATATTTCTCTTGCGGAGCTTTGTAGTCGACCGCTACTTCTGCTATATCAAACTTTAGGAGTTTCCTTACTACTTGAGGCCTTGTACCATTAGTGTCTATTGCAATCCTTTTACCACATTCTTGAACAATCTTTGCAGCTTCCAATAATCCTTTTTCTTGTAACGTAGGTTCACCGCCAGTAAATTTTACTACTCCAATAGCCCAATTGTTTTTCACTCGATTCAGAAAATCCTTTCTAGTTAAAGGAATCTCTTGAGTAAACTGAGGATAATTTTGACAATATATACACCGCATATTACAATTTGACAGAAAGTAAAGAGAGCATGCATCAGTTCTGCAATCTATAAGGCTTAGAGGGATGTATGAAAAAATTTTAAGTAAAGACTGTGTTGTTTTCATGCTTTACGCCTTAGAATGCTTGAGATAAATAGGTTTTATAATTTCCCCATCTAACGTATAGTGTATTCTCCTGAAGAATTCTGCTCTTTTCCCTTCATTCCAGAGACGAACTGGCCTATAGTAGCCTACTATTCTACTCCATACTTCAAGAGAGTTCACATGCCCACATGTTGGACATTTTTCGACAATTCCATGCCATAGTCCACCACAATTTCTACAGGTTGTCACAGTTGGAGTAATGGTCAAATAAGCTATCTTTGTATTTGTAAGAACACGGCGAACAAAATTTTTAAGAGCCTCTATCTCTGGCTTTTCCCAAAGCCATATATGTGTTACACAGCCCCCTGTGAAATACGGGTGGAACTCCGCTTCTATCCTTATTCGTTCCTGTAGTGGAATTTCCGCATTATAGGGTACATGAGTGCTGTTTGTGTAGTAGTAAGCTCCTGGTTCTCCTTGAACACAAATATTTTCTGCACTAAACTCTTTGATGTCCAACATGGCTAAGCGATAACTTGTAGATTCTGCTGGTGTTTGCTCTAGGTTATATAGGACCCCGTCTTCTTCCTCAAATTCGTGAAGCTTGTCCAATATATGTCTCAATATTTTTTTCGTTAGTCTTATGCCGTCTTGACTGTAGATAGGTACCTCTGCAAGGTTCATGAGACATTCGTGCATGCCTACTATTCCTATGGTGTTGTAGTGGTTGTCATATGTTCCAAGGTATTCTCTTGTAATTGGAAGATCGAAAAACCTGCTTTCCAAGATTTCGTTGAGAAATCTTCTCTTAGTCATCAGTTGCTGCCTTGCTATCTCAAGCACTTTATCAAGTCTCACGAAAAAGTCATCTTCATCTTTTGCTAAATATCCTAGTCTCGGCAGGTTGATGGTTACTACTCCTATGCTTCCAGTTTCATCTGGAACTGTCCATATTCCACCTGCATGCCTACACAGCCTGCCTATATCTGGAAGTAAACGACAACACATAGCAAACCTACTATTCGGATCAATATATCCATTTAAGTAGTTTAAGAAGTAGAAGGAGCCACGTAAAGCCGTCAACTCAAATATTTCATAAGTTAAATCTATATCTCCAATATTCCATTTACGTTCACTCCAATCAAAGTTCTTATCAACTCCTATTGTAGGTATGGGAAACGTAAACGGTCTATGCCTGCTGTCCCCTTCCTTTAATGTGTTAATTAGCCCGTATGTCGTTATCATTGCCTCTTCTATATAATCCCCTAACATACCACACTCTTTCCCACCTATTATGGCAGGTCTTTCCTGCTTTCTTCCATTCACACTAAAGTTTAATGTTACATTTACAAAGGGACTTTGAGAACCAAAACGGCTCGGGAAATTAAAGTTAAAAACTAGTCTTTGAATATTTTGTTCTACTTCTTTGGGACTCAATTTATCCATATGCACAAAGGGAGCTAAGTATAGGTCAAAATCTCCAAAAGCTTGTGCACCTGCCCATTCTTGCTGGGAAGTACATATGAAATTTATTATATGATCTACAGCTGACGACATATGTTTCGCGGGAGATGCATAAACATTTGGAGTTATTAATCCCTTTCTAAAAAGTTTTTCCAAACTCCATCCAGCGCAATAAGCTATGAAACGCGCAAAAGGCAAATCATGGATGTGTAAATCCCCCCTTAAGTGCGCTTCAACTTGTTCTTTCGGGTAACCTTTTGACGAAAATAGGGCATATCCTTTGAGAACTTCTTGGGCAACGAATCCAAACAATCCGCTGAATGTTTTAAACGTGTTTGCATTCTCTCTTACAAGCCAAGTCCTTTCGAATAAGTATGAATCAACAAGATCTTCTATACTTATTGACGCTTTTCTCACAGAGCATCCTCTCCTTCACGACTCATTTTATCAAAAAAATTTGATAATTTAGTATACTTTTCTTGTATGCTTTAGATGATTGTAAGACTTAAAAACCTTTCTACCTGCTTTAATCTTCCACTTATGCACAGTATATAGAAAATGCGCAGACTATTTTATTTGCTCTCTAAAAGTTCCTCAAGTTCCTTTTGTAAATCTCCGAATTTTGATAAGTCTCCATTCCAATTCTCTAAAATATCCTTATAACGCGTCTCAATCTTTTTTATGGCTTTTGCTATTTTATTTCTCATTTCTTCGGTTAATAAAGTTGTAAATACAGCCATTATAATTTTTTTCCCTCTTTCAAATATAATTTCTCCATCACCGTAGTCTATTCTCTTTAAACCATTTTTAGTCTGTGTTATTTCTCTTATTAATGTTGAAATTCCCGCTAGAGCTCCTGAAACAAGCAATGGATCAGATGGCATATTATCAAGAATGTGAAAATAAATCGGGGTTCCATCTTCATATATTAAATACACACTTCTAATTTTTGGTTCACAAAATGTGGTTATGGCTTTCCTTGCTCGTTTTTCTCGTAAAGACGTCTTAAGAACTGTAGTATCTTTTAGTATTCTTACCCAAGTTAGCACCTTTTCCGCCCTATCACATAATTGCTCTTTTAATTTTTCATTGATGTCTTCTCTCTTAGCTATATTTGTAAGAATTTCTGCAGCTTCTAAAGCTTCTCTGGCAGCTTTTCTATATTCCTTTTGTCTCTCTAACCTTTTTGCTTCTCTTATTTTATGTTTAACTTTTAAAAGCTCTTCCTTTATGGATTGCATTTTATTTTCTTTTCTCCTCTCTTCTACTTTTGAACTTTCTAATCGAACTTTCCAATCTAACTAATGCGTGCATAAGTGCAGTTCTTGCATCCCACGCCTTTGAGGAACTCTCGAAGGTTTTGCCTGGTATTGATAACTGTGTTTGAATAGAGTACAAAGTTGGCCCCTCACTTTTTTGATGAAGGACCTGTACACTTATTTTTAGGTAGTTAATCTTATCAAGTAGTTTGTTGTACTTTTTTGCTCGTCTGGCAATAAGATCATTTACCTCAATCTTTTCTTCATCCGCAAGAAACTCGAGACCTTTAACCTGTACTATATACTTATACAAATTAACAACACCTCAACCTACTAATACCATATCTTCACTCATATCTTTACCGTTACAATTTAATGTTATGACAGGTTATACCAAATGTTGAAGTAAGGAGTTTATGCTGTACGCGAAGAGAAAAGCTAAAACCGCCATCATCATCTGCAACTTTATATTTTTATCAACAGTTACCTTACAGTTTGTAAACGTCATAATAATGACAGCCATTAGTAAGGGCACCGCAATTGATAGGTTGTCTACCGGGGGAGTTGAAAGCTTACCGAAAACAAATGCTGAAGAGTAAATTACTATCGGAATTAATGACGCTACGAAGCCTAGTAGTAAAGCTGAAGCTAAGGTAATTATCTTTGCCTTTAACCGCTGTGCATTTATTAGAGTTTCTCTCTTTCTCTCAAGCATTGCTTTTTCTCTTAATTTTGCAGCAATCCTAAAAACTTTCTCCCCTGCATCTTTTGAACTCTTCTCTACCATTTTATTAACGGTTTTTAGTGAAATTATAGCAAAGGGATGCCTAAAGCCCGTCACAAGGTCTTCCCATGCAACCCTTAATGAGACTAAGTCAGAATAAATTCTCTTAATGATTCTCTTTAATTTTTCTTTTGTTTTTTCCGAGACGACTTCAACAGTTTTTGTTAAAGCCTTCTCCGGGGAGTAACCAAGTCTAAGGAACTTACCATAAACTTCTAAAAGTTCGGCACATTCTTCTAGCTCACTTAACTTATTTCCTGCTATAATCGTTTCTTCTAATACGGATATTCGGTAACCTTTGCTTGAAAATACGTGAAAAATCAGTTGGATTAATGGAACAGTAAAAATAAGCCAAGAACAATCCCAAAATACATAAATCATAGTTAATAAGAGTGGCAGAAAAGTAGAAATAATTATAGTCAATAGAATTTTTACTTCTATTTCTCTATTTGTTTTTTCATACTCATTTTCTGCTTCCTGAAAGTATTTTCCGATATCAGTTGCTTTTTTATCGGCGTTTAGGATGGTTAACAGAGCGGTTCTAAGATCATTTGAAGGCTGTATAGACGCGTAATGCAATAATTGTTTTTCCGGTTTTTGCCCTAAAGAAATCTTATCTAAAATTTCTTTGAAATTCTGAGAGATTATCGGGTATTTTGAACGAGAAATATTTTGAATAGCTTCGAATACTGAACCTACCTCTAGATTTAGTGAAAATTCGTAAAATACGAGGGGAGCTAAACTAGCTAGAATACTTCTTTCAAACTCGTATGTTGAAGTGATAGAGTTCTTAACCAAAACAAATACGATACAAAATACAATAATGGAAAGTACGGTTGCCAGCAAAAGATTCTTCTTTACCAAGAGTAAAAAGGAAATAATCCCAAAAGGCAAACCAAATATCAGGGCAGTAGCTATTAAAGCCTCTAAAGAAAAGCCAAAACGCATTTTTAAATATTTTGATAACTTTTCATCGTGGTTTCCAAATAACTTCCTTTCAATTTCCAATAGAAAGCTAAGTTTCTCAACCTTTGTTGCGATGTACTTAATTAAATTCTTCACTTTTCTCATCTCTTGACACACTAAATGATTATGGTTTCACTGGAGGATTTCCACCTACGTATCACTATGAAAATTCCTAAAAGACAAAATGTGCAAAAAAATTTCAAAACATCTTTATTCTCCAGAAAGAAAATGACAGACCTAGGTGTTATTATTTTAATTTGTACAGAATATTTAGATGCCATGTAAAATTCCGAACCATTATACTTGAGTGAAACAACAATTATTGAAGCATCAGATGGTGCTTCAAATTTAACTAACGCCTTTCCATATTTATTTGTCTCTAGTATGGCTAACAGAGAGTTGTTAAGATATATTATAACTTTCTCATAACCTATTGGCATTCCCTCTACTGTCTGTAGCTTAATTTCACCCGTTACAATTTCATCAGCCTTCACTTGCTTAGACACATTTAAAGTCAACTTGGTAGGTATTTTCTCAACAACGGTGTAAACTATGTATTTTTCAACGCGTAAAAAATACTTTTCTAGGTTTCCAAAATACACCACTTTTATTATTAATTGTCCAAAAGCGGCGTTACTCGGAACGGTATATATAAATTTAGCTTTTCCAAACTGATCTGTAGTCACATTTCCTATGCACATATGATTTATAACATCATATATACACACAAATTGATTTTGAAGCGGGCGGCTTTCTAACGAGCTAAGATGGATCAATACGGAGATTTGCATATTTCTTGTAACTAATGTAATGTTATTTTCCTTCTCGATAATGAGGAGTGGACGTTCAAAAACTATTAATGGAATTCTGAGCATAGTTGGGTTGTAGAATTCATTACCTGAAAAAACAACCGTAATGTTTTTACATCCTCTCCTCTGATACACAAACCATTGTATAGTGGCATGACCATTTTCATCCGTAAGAACAGTTGTCAATAAATTATTTTGGTCATCGAAAACTGTTAGATTCTTAGATGGTATAGGCTGATCGTAATCATCAACTAGAGTTACGTTTACTCTAGCAATTTGACCGTAAATCACGGTAGCATTCTTAAGATTAAAACAAATAGTTGCATTACTTTTCACTATAAGTGTAACATTTTCTTCGACACATTCATATCTCGGTGACCCAATAAATAAAACAGTGTACACATATTTTCCTGGCTTTACGGAATTCGCTACATGAAAAGTGGCTTCAAAAAATCCTGATGTATTTGTCCAGGTTAGTGAAATATTCCTCTCTCCAGCTTTGACATATATTGCAGCATTTATTAAAGGATTTTCTTCTTCATCAACTAATTTTCCTAGTATTGTTACGCTTTGGTTCCTGTAAACTGTATTGGGCTCTACCCTTAAAATGGTCATATTAGTCCTTATCTTCTTAATATAAAGTGTTATAGAACACTCGCTTTTTTCATAATATTGATAGGGACCAGCTTGTATGAGCAATTTAATTTGATTTGTAGATATTTTTTCGGGAAGTTGATACTTAAGTACTGTTTCTCCGTTTTCATTAGTGTATTCTTGGTCAACTATTTTGCCCTCCTCCTCGATCAATGAGACATTAATTATTCCAACAGGCTGCCCAATATCATCAACAACTGTAACATTGACAGTAACTTCGTCTCCTGGAGCTACTACGTAATCATTAGGATCCAGCGTTGCATCAGCGACTATTGCTGAAATATAAGTTTTCGATTTTAACACTAATTGAAAAACCTGGCAAGAAGGCTTTAAATTCTTTTCTGGGTCTCCTTGGAATGTCGCATTTAATGTAATTGGGCCTAGAGTATAGTTTTTAGGTATCGACCACAATATTTTCGCGTTTCCATTCTCATCCGTTACGGCGCATCCTAAATATATGTCGTGAGTTTCATCGTAGAAATATATTGTTTCATTTGGAACGGGGTTTCCTAAATCATCGTTTAAAACTGCAGAAAGTATAATTGTTTGTCCTCTGTAAGCAGTCGTTATTTCCTGTCCATGAACTTCAGATGTAGAGAACAAATTAATGCAAATAAACATAACTAGAATAGCTAAGGAACCAATAATAAGGGTCTTCTTCATTTTTACCCATTTTTATTAATTTTATCCTAAAATTTAAACTCCAATGTAGTATGTGTCAACCTACACACATTTTAGACACATTTATCTATACAAAGCTGTATGATGTTAACAACACTGACAACCTTAAGAGGGGTGTAAATTGAATCTTTCTACTGTAAAGATTACTAAATTGCTGCACGTAACTTCAATAGCGTTTCTTGCGATTTTCATTTCAAGTGCCATATATATCGTGTTTAAAGGGCTTGATTCTCTCTCATCCGCAACGTTTCTCATATTTATTTACCTCTTTGGCATAACCTTAGGTACTGCTGGAAAAGTTAAAGAACAACAGGAAAATATAGACAAAATATTATTAGAATGGTTTATTGCCTGCATGGTCGGGATTATTCTCCTCGTAATGATTCTTCTTTTTTCGTAAAATCACAGCATGGCTAACAGTAAACTTAAAATTAATAAAAAACAATTTGAAAAGTAAAGACATATCCTGCAACGAGTCGTACTATTAACGAAATTTAAATTTACGGGGTGATAATGAAATGGCATCCGAGATCATACGAGGAGTTCCGCCAACTAGAAACTTAGGGTGTGGAAACTTCGCACCCTAAGCTAGAATGGAACTCCTCATACTTAGAAGACGTAAAATACTTGCAGAGAAGGGTAGAGATTTACTTGAAGAAAAAAGAGATGCATTAATTATGGAGTTTCGAGATGTGCTTGAGAAAATGTACAAAATAAGGGAAGAAGTCAATGAAAGCTTAAAAGAAGCATTTAAAGAGTTATCAGAAGTAAAAATGCTTATAGGTCCCCTAATACTTGAAGAAATTGCAAATAATATTCCTCAAGCGCTAGAATTAGAGGTAAAGATGAGAAATATAATGGGAGTTAGAGTTCCTCTTTTAAAAGTTAAGGAACGACAGGATCAAGAAGTCATACTTTACAGTTTCATCGATACGTCATCTAAGCTCGATACTGCAATCAAAAAATTTAGAGAAGCACTAAGAGCAATTCTTAGACTCGCTGAAATAGAGGGGGCAGTCAGAAGACTTGCAGAGGAAATAAAGAAAACGAAAAGAAGAGTTAACGCCTTAAAATATGTAATTATCCCAAAAATAGAAAACACAATAAGATATATAGAATTTTATCTAGAAGAGATGGAAAGAGAGGACTTTTTCAGACTTAAACGAATTAAAAGTCTATTAGAAAAGAGGTCGGAGGAACGGATTGAAGCAGCTATTTAATCTATCTCTCTATTTACTCGTATTTTTTGAAGATTTTAGCAATAGAATTGCCTGTGCTAAATCTCCGCCAGTTTGTTCCAAAGCCTTTTTAGCTTCATCAATAGTAACCCCTGCTTGTGCAGCAACTAGCTGAATATCCTCCATAGGAATTTCTAATTCTTTCTCTTCATCTATAGCTCTTCTCTCTGTTTGTCCCAGAACTTGATAAAGGTCTTGCCCACCAACTTTCATCAAAGTTACCTGAGGATTCTTGACAACGAGTTCGCTGTCATTTAGTCTTATTATTACCTCTCTTACTCCAGCTACTTCTTGTATTTTTATTCCCATTTGTTTCATAAGTTTTTTTAACATTTTTGGACTCATTCTACGTGGAATCATAATTATCCCCTAACCATACATTTCGTTCTCGACTCCAGATCTTTTTTCACTCTTTCTTTTTAAAACTTTGTCAATTGCTTTTAGAAAATCGGAAAAAGTTACTTTAACCCTTCTCTCTCTTATCGCGAACACTCCAGCCTCGGTACAGATTGCCTTAATATCCGCTCCGCTAGCTCCTTCCGTGATTCTTGCTAGCTCTTTTAAATCTACATCGTCAGCAAGATTCATCCGCTTCGTGTGAATTTGAAAAATTTCAAATCTACCTTGTTTATTCGGAAGGGGGAATTCTATTATCCTATCAAATCTACCGGGTCTTAACAAAGCGGGATCCAGCATATCGGGCCTATTGGTTGCAGCTAAAATCCTAACGTCACCTCTTGCATCAAAACCATCCAGGGTACTAAGAAGCTGCATTAATGTTCTTTGTACCTCCCTATCACCACTAGTTGTAACATCGTATCTTTTCGAGCCAATTGCATCTATTTCGTCTATAAAAACTATGCTTGGCGCCTTTTTACGTGCTAAATGAAATATTTCTCTCACTAGCCTAGCTCCTTCTCCAATATACTTTTGGACAAGTTCTGACCCTATCACTCTTATGAAAGTGGCTTTAGTCTCGTGAGCAACTGCCCTAGCAACCAATGTTTTTCCAGTTCCTGGAGGGCCACAAAAGAGAACTCCCTTTGGAGGGTCAATCCCAACTTGTTCAAAAAGCTCAGGACGAGTTAAAGGCAGCTCTACGCATTCCCTTACCTCTCTTATTTGCTCATGTAACCCTCCGATGTCATCATAGGTTACCGGTGGCGACTCCTCCACTTCCATACCCCTTACAAAGGGATCGTAGGCGGGTGGAAGAATTTCAACAACAGCAAAAGTTCTTTGATTAAGAGCAACTCTGACTCCAGGATAAATTTTTTCACGGGGAACCATTGGTGATACATGAACCACAAAATTTGGACCGGTAGAACTCTTAACTATCACTCTACCATCTGATAAAATTTCAGTGACCGTTGCAGCAATTAAAGGTGGATATTTTAATCTTTCAATTTCCATTCTCAAAGCATTCAATTCTCTTTCCAGACGTACTCTTTCAGCGTCCAGTAATTGTTTCTCAGTTTCAAGTGTCCTCAATTTTCTTTCTAGATGCTTTGTATAACTAAGAAGATAGGAAATATCTTCATCGTCAACATATACTCTTTTTTTAGACTCAGTTGAGTTGGGCAACAAAGTCCCTCCGTCGAAGTTATAAGAAGTTCAAGACCCTATATATTCTTGTCGTGGTTTTGGAGGCGTCGCAAATTTGAGATGTGAAATCTGTGGACGAAAAATTCAAGGGACACCTAGGTACATATTTGTTGAAGGCGCCAAATTAGTTGTATGTCAGATCTGTGCCAAATTTGGATCAGAAATTCCAACACCACAGATATCACGTAAAACATTAACAAAAAAAGCAATAAAAACTCCTAAAAGACCTATTAGAAAGGAGACGAGACGTGTATCTAAACTTACATTTTTCGAGGAGGAGTATGAATTAGTAGAAAACTTTGGAGAAAAAGTTAAAAAAGCAAGAGAGAAGTTGGGGTGGAAACAAGAGGACTTGGCTAGGGAAATCAAGGAAAGAGAATCAATAATAAGAAAAATTGAAACCATGGAGATGATACCATCATTTAACATCATTAAAAAATTGGAAAAAGCACTAAACATAAAACTTATAGTGCCAATATCAAAAGTACCTGAAACTCCACCTCCACCTCCAAAAGAAACTCCTTTAACTTTAGGAGATGCTATAGTTCTCAAAAAGAAGAAAAGTAAACGGTGATCTAATGAAAGCACTATTAGTCGAAGTAGTTAAGTCTATTGATGATAACAGAACAAAAGAGTTCATAGAACTGGCAAAAGCAGCCGGTTATGAAATAGTAGGAATTTTACGGCAATTACGCTGTACACCCGATCCGGCTTACTATTTGGGAAAAGGAAAGGTAAAAGAACTTGTGGAAATGGTAGAAGCCTTAAAACCAGACAAAATAATCTTCAATAAAGAATTAAGACCTAATCAAGCAATAAATCTAGAGAACCTAACTAAAAAAGAAGTTGTTGATAGAATTCAGCTTATTCTTGAAATATTCACAAAAAGAGCAGGAACAAAAGAAGCAAAACTTCAAATAGAATTAGCACAACTAAGATACCTTCTTCCAAAACTAAAAATGTACGTTAAATACGCGAAAAGAGAAGAGTTTCCAGGCTTTCACGGTCCAGGATACTATCAAACGGCTAAATATGAACGAATGATCAGAAAAAGAATAGCTAAAATAGAAAGAGAACTCGAAAAAATAAGATATGAAAGAGAAGAAAGAAGAAAAATCAGAAGAGAGTTAGGATTTTCCCTCGTAGCTCTGGCTGGATATAGTAATGCCGGAAAGTCTACGCTATTAAACAGACTAACAAAATCTAATGTTCCAGTAGACGATAAATTATTTACTACTTTGGGCACCTATACTAGATTTGCACAATTTAATGGAAGAAAAGTTCTTTTAAGCGACACAATAGGGTTTATCGAAGATCTGCCACACCTAGTTATTGAAGCCTTCAAATCCACATTAGAAGAAATCACACTAGCTGATTTAATCATATTAGTTGTTGATGCAAGCGAACCGATACAAGAAATTATAAGGAAAATAAACACGGCTAATAAAGTTCTGGAAGAAGTTAGTGCAGCAGAAAAACCAATTATCACAGCCCTAAATAAAATAGACAGATTGTCTTCAAAAGAAATAAAGGAAATCTTATCAAAAATAGAGGGGTATACCCCAAATCCAATACCCATCTCGGCTCTTTATGGTTATAATCTTGACAAATTATGTACTAAGGCGGAACAGTTACTACCAAAATGTATCCAAATAAGGGCTCGTCTTCCCCTAAAACCCGATACCAATTTTTTAGTTTCTCATATATACAATCGGGGAAACGTTAAATATATTATATACTCAAATAACAAAGTTGAAGTAAAATTTGAAGTACTACCCCAATCATCTGAGTATTTTAGAAGAATAATAGAAAATGCGGGAGGAACAATAGAAATAATACATTAATTCTACACCTTTTCTACTTTCACAATCTTTTTCCCTCTAATAGACGGTATGACTTTAATTTTTGCATCTTCAAATTCAAATTCAAATTCTCTTCCCTCAAAAAGTTCGTGAAGAAAGATAGCTAGGGCTGCTACTTCGCTGTGCGGCTGATTTGTAATTGATACATTCCAATCGGCTGCATCAAAAATCCATGAGGGTACTTTCTCTGCGCCAACCACAACAAGTTTATCTTTTTTAGACTTTCTTATTTCTTCTATTACGTCGGGAAGGGGTACACCATACATCGTTAAATGGATAATTTCCCCGCCTCGTAACTTCCATTCGCGTATAAGCTTTTTTGCGGAAACACCTATTTCCACACGAAATGGACCACCCCATGCCATTACAACTTTTTCTAAAGACTTCTTTACATTTTCATCTCTTTCTCCAGCAATAAAAATTCCATCTGCACCAAAGGCTCTACCAACCAAACCAACATGTGTTGTAATTCTTTTATCTCGCTCAGTTCGATGCCCCAAGCGTAAAACATACACGGCATAATCTTTGGTTTTCAAATTTGAAACAACCTCCATGTGTCATGTGTAACGCTGAAAACGTTAATTATCAATCACGTTTTAATCCGAAAAATGTTTCTCTATTCTTTTAACACTTATTATATCCTATGTAATAAATGTAAAGATTTATACTAAGAACTCTTCTAATTTAACTTGAAACTTAGAGAGAGCGGAGTAGGCAACAGTGATGAAAAAGGACAAAGTGGTGCAATTGATGCACGAAAAACAGCAAAAACCACCAAAAGAAACAAAGAACGATGTATTTGTGTCTGTAGTCGAGGAACTAGTTGGAGAAGATGCGGTACATGTAGCTATTGCTCTTTCGGAAAGAAAGGAGGCCACGGATGAAGAAATATCACAAGAAACAGGAATAAAACTAAATGATGTAAGAAAGATTCTTTATAAACTTCATAATTTTAATTTAGCTACTTACCGTCGAATAAGAGATGATAGCACAGGTTGGTTCACATATTTCTGGAAAATAAATAAAGAAAGGATTTACGATCTTATAAAAAGTAGAAAAAAACTTGTTTTAGAAAAATTAAAAGAAAGATTAGAATATGAAAAAAGTAAAATGTTCTTTTACTGTCCAAACGATGGAGACACTAGGCTAACATTCGAAGAGGCTATGGAAAGTTCCTTTAGATGCCCAAAATGCGGAAGTATGCTTCAACACTTCGATAACTCAGAGATAATAAAAGTATTGGAGAAAAAAATCAAAGAATTAGAAGAAGAGATAAATAGTACATCAAAGTAGACGAAAATCACCGGAAGTGAAAAAATGCCAATTCAATCAGTAATTTTACTGGAGAAGGCTTACGGACCTAACAAAGATGCTGCAATTAAAGCATTTAAACACATAATATCAAGGTTATTAAAGGATCTGAATGTAAAAATAGTGAAGCTGGAAAGGGCCGAAAAAAAATGGATAAAAGTCATTTTAAATGGAGAAGATGCGGAAGCCGCAAAGAATTACTTAGCAGAAGAATTTTACACAACCATCCTAATTAACCAGCTTAAAAAAGGCGATATCATAAAAGGAAAACTTGTAGATGTGGAAGAGTACGGCTATGGCGTATACGTAGATATTGGTATCCTCGATCCTCGTCCAAAGGACGCTTTAATACCTTTGTATGTCTTAAGGAAACAATTAGCAAAAGGCCACATAGTTTCCACAAGACAAATAATAAAAAAATACGCTTTTATGAATAATTTGCCTATGGAGGTCAAAATAAGGGATGTAGACGAAAGATTCGAAACAATAGAATCCGAATTAAGTAAAAACCAAGTAAAGAAGTACGAAGAATGGATAAAACAGGGACTGGATAGAATATTCGTTTGTGGAGCCACTAGGCAGATGATTAGAAAAGCAATAATAAGGTCAGGACATCTAAGGGACATTTTAAGTATAGAAAGATTAGGCCTCTTAGAACATGCTATTGTATGTAAACCTAGTACTACAGCTCAAGGACTGATAGCAGAGATAGGAAAATACCTACCAAAAATTCCAATGAAAGCATTTAAAGCAAAAGAAATTAAAAAATGGCTAAAAGAATTAGACATGTTAAAGGGACCAACTGTTAAGGTTAGATAGGTACTAACATTCCATACTTTAAATTTTAAAATGTTGGTGGGCCCGCCGGGATTTGAACCCGGGACTTCCGCCGTGTGAGGGCGGCGTCATAGCCGGGTTACCCGAACGGGTAATAAGACACCCGTACTCTAGACCACGGGCCCAAGTTTACCTTTATAATGTGGAAAATAAATCTTTCTATTCATTTGATTTAAAAGATTTCATCAGTTCATAAAGAACAATAGCCGCAGTTCCTACGGGTCCTATATTGTCGACCACATCCAATGACATTGTCCTGCCGAGATCCATTTCCCTTTTTGATAACCCTGGTTCACTACCACCGAATACAAACAAAATTTTTCTCCCTTCCTTTAATTGTGCGGCAATTTTACTTGGGTTGTACGTTTCCTTAGCAAATCGCTGTGGAACAAAAACACAAATCTCTTCTGGTTTCAGCAATTCAATGACATCAGGCAAGTCTGGGAAACACAATAAGGATCTTTTTTCCTTGTACATGATCTTCTGAGCTTCAGGAATACCGGAAATAGCAGCAGCCCCTTCAGCTTTAGATACTATAAGAGATTTTAAACCAAAGCCGATTACAAGTCTAGCCATATCCTTAATCCTTTGTGTACTGTGTACGTTATGTAAAACCACGAAAAGTTGTTCCACAATGGTCATCCTCCAAATTTGGGCAACAATACTATTTAATTGTTTTCTACTAAAAATTTTTTGACTTCTTGAGCAATAACACGAGCCAAAACAACAGGAACAGCTTCACCAACTTCTTCGTATTGAACAGATCTGCCTCCAAAAAATATGTGGTTATCTGGAAAGCTCATTAAGCGAGCATGCTCTCTAACAGTCAGGAAACGGTCTTCAAATGGATGAATAAACCGAGAATTGCCCAATACAGTTGGAGCAACTCTATATGGATGCAACCTAGTCCAATTTGTGTAAATTTTACCTTTAGATCCTCTATAGAAGACAAGAGATTCACCCCATCCAAGAGAAACAATCTTCCTTCTCTTCCGTTTGGGTATTGGATGCCATTCATGATTAGGGATGTCATGTATCTCCTCAGGGCTTGGTAAGTCACCGATAGCTTCAATAACCGTAACCCTCTTTTTGACAGGCTTCGGAGAGAGCTTTATGTTAGAGATAAACATTCTTGAACGTCTAGAAGGGTTACTGTACCTCTCAGCTCTTAATAGATTAAAATATATCTTTGAATACCCAACACGCTCGAATTCTTTTCTTATAGCGTCTTTTAAGGGGCCCTCGGTAATCTGAGGCACATTTTCCATGATAAAAACTTTCGGCTGTAAATCACCGACAAAACGAATAAAAGTCAAAGTAAGTCTTCCAATAGGATCTTTATAAAGTCTATCTAAAGGGTTTTCTAGTCTTTTAATGTTAGCAGCAGTAAAAGGCTCGCATGGAGGGGAGCCTATAATAACATCGGGTTCTTCCCCTACAATTTCCAAAAAAACGAGAGGATGAACCTCTTTGATATCCTCGACAACTAAGGTTACATCTGGGAAATTATATCTATAAGTTTCAGCAACAGGGGGAAAATTATCAATTGCCCCTATAATCTTAAATCCTTCTTCTACAAAACCACGTGAAAAACCACCAGCACCACAAAATAAATCATAAACCTTAAACACAATTTCCACCTCAAAAAAACAATATGGCGCCGGGGGTGGGATTTGAACCCACGCGGCACAACGGCCACGGGCTATCAGCCCCTTAAGGATAGCAGGCTTGAGCCCGCGACGGAAACCGTAACGGACCGCTCCCTACCAGGATCCCCGGAAACCATTATCCTCTAGGATACCCCGGCACATCCTTAGATAGATATTATTTTTCCTTATTTATTGTTTTCGAGAAATTCTTATATTAATTATTCAGCAAGGAAGTTACTACTTAGAATAGTTTATTCTGAGATACAGCCAAAATAATATGCATCTAGTGTAAGAAATGGGTCTGTGGCTTTTAATCCGAATGAGATAAAAGTTATTTAGTGCGGCCGCGGCTCCCTTGGGTGGATACCGTTCCCGATCGCGGTGTTCTGGTCTCCAGTCTCTACCCCGCGCCCCCGCGAGCGCCGAACGTCCGGGGTTAGGTTGCTCCTTCGGGTGGCAACAAACTTTCCATCTCCCGGGCCTGGCCTGGTTCCCCCGGTAAAGGCCGTAGTACTCCCGCCTAAGCGGGAGACCCGGCCACCGCCGGCCCCACGGGACGGGATTTCATTGCTGTAAGACCAGATCCTACGATCGGGGTTAGATATCGCCCCTCGGGTTACTGGCCCCGCCATAAACCGGGTTTGCGGTCACAGGAAACCGGTAACTTCCCGGCCCTACCCGCGGCCGCATGAAATAGTATGTTTTATTGGTTTAATTAGCTTTTCGTTTTAAAATCGATAAAGAAATTTTATTAAGTATGTGCGTTGGTATGGTTTTATCTTGAATTGTTTTTGGGGGTGTAACTGTTGAAACTTTCTTCAGTGGAGGAATTTATGAACTATGCCAGAAGTTTAATAATGGGATCTAAAGTTGTTAGATTTGTGATAAAGAAAAAAAACGCAGAATATATTGTTCGTATATCAAATAATAAAAAGACATACAGTATTACGCTTTCAGATCGAAGACGTGTTGAAGATATTTCTAAAAAAGTTTTAAAAATGCTTTAATTTTGAATCCTCTGCAGTAACTCGCACGCCTTACATATCTTATGTGGGGTCGGTTCCCCACAAATGATACATTCTTGCAGAGAAACTTTCTCCCGTAATGCTTGTTTCAGAAATGGTAGAAGTTTAAGATGTGTGTTTAAGACAATAAATTTTGTTCCGGGTCGCTTTTCTTCCATTTTGTTTAAAAAGTCTCTTATATCTCCTCTTAGGGCATATCTTGCATAAGGACACGGAGCAGAGAAAAAGTCTAATTCTCTAAGATATACGTAAAGAGAAACTTCATCTTCCGGGACTTCCATTAAAGGTTTTACTCTGGGAACGAACTTTGGATGCACGATTGATTGAACGGGTTCGAGTCTGGCTAGTCTCTCTACATCTCCTCTTAAAAAATTAATGAGAATTGTTTGAGCTTCATCATCTAAGTTATGCGCAGTTGCAAGTTTACTGGCATTAACTTCTCTAGCAGCTAAATTCAATGCTTTCCTCCTTAAAACTCCACAATAAGTACATGGAGCAAGCTTTATTTCCTTCTTTAAAGAACGTTCAAATATAGAATCTAAAGTATAGCCAAAAAGATCTTTAAAAGAAAACACAACGTGCTCAACATCTAGATCCTTTGCAACTTTTCTAGCAATTCTTAAACTTTCCTCTCTATAACCTTTTATTCCCTCATCAATAGTAATTGCAATTAGTTCAGACTTGGGAAATTTTCTCTCTATTTTACTAAGAATGTAAAGTAATGCAACACTATCTTTTCCACCTGAAACACCAACTGCGATTCGATCTTCTTCTCTAAACATTTTAAATCTTGAAATAGTCCCCTTTACTCTGTTTTCAACGGATTCTAAAAAACATTTTTTACATAATTTTTCACCGGAATATTTCCTAAAGAAAATCGCTGGACTTTTTTTGCACTTAGTACATATAGTTTGAAGTCCTCCCACGTAGATTCATCCACCTAAGGAATTTTAAACCCGATTTTCAAAAAGGTAAATACAAAATTTAAAATCAATAGTAGTACTGATAAGACTGCAAATCCCACTCTAATGGTTTTTGGCAGTTTTTCACCGATATTACGCTTTTTCGCCCAGTCCCTTACTAAATCACTGATAACTCTGTCTCCGTCAAAAAAGGGTATGGGTAGCATGTTGAAAATTGCAAGGCTAAGTGAGAGCAGAAAAGTCCAGTTTACAACTTCAAAAAGATAATATGGAGCCATGGTTCCTAGCATTTTACCAAATATATTTTTAGAAGGATAATAATTAAACGTGTATATACCTATGTAGCCTCTAGAAGAATTTGCAGGATGTCTCGCCGTTGTTAACCTGAGAACTCCTTCGCTTGTATTAAACACTAAGGTTTGATTTGGACTAACATTTACAAGATAATTATGAAACTCCTCGACATTATGAACTACCGTGCCATTTATCTCGAATATAATAACTCCAGGCGTAAAAACTTTAGAAGCGGGAGTTCCATTTACAACATCAGTAATTAAGACACCAGCAGGGGCTGCATAAAGGGGCAAAATTAGCAATTCAAAGTTTATTAGCAAAATAAGAAAAAGAACTGCAACAATTAGATTAGCCATGGAACCCGCGCTAAAAATCTTAAGTCTTTTCACGACGTCCTGCTTCTTCATTCTTTCCTCGTCCAGTTCCACAAATGCACCTGGTATTAAGATAAATAATAATACACCAGAGCTTCTCACAGGTATTTCTTCGGCTTCTGCTGCAAGTCCGTGAGCAAGTTCATGAGCAGTTACCGATACAGCAAGAGCGAAAAACAAATAATACAATGTTTTGCCTGTGATGGTAATACCTGGTAAGACTGGAACAACAGACGCTGCTGTTGAGGGATTCACAAAAAATTTTATTAGGTTAGTAAATAAAAAATAAAATCCGTAAAACAGGGAAGCAATTCCTAAGGGTATGCCTATAAGCCATATCCTCTTCCAAAGCCAAGGGAATTTTTTCGCTATTTTCCTAATAAAATTATTAAACTTCTTTGTTTTCCACAGAATTGCAAACGGAGAAATCTCTAATCCATATTTCTCAAGGTTTAAGTATCGGCCAATAAGTGTGATCATAAGCCAGAAAACCAATAAAGTCATAATTAACGAATTCATAGTTCATCCCATCACGTCAAACGAATTTTTACCTAAAAAGTTTATGTCTGACAAAATTAAATGAAAAAATAATTCACTAGAGAAAGATAAAATTTCAATATAAAGCCATCGGTAACCAATATAAAGTGAATTTATAAATTAGAACGCGAGGTATTTGAAAATTCAGTATAAAAAATATGAGGTTATAGGTTAAATGGCAAAAAAGCCGATTAGAGTGAGAGACAAGATAGAAGTAATTTACACAGAGGAAAGATGGAAACTTCTAAAAGAGCTTAGAGAAAAAGCCCTAAGAATAATGGAATTGCTGGCAAGATATAATATTCAGACAATTGCCCATGGCAGCATTGCAAGGGGAGATGTTACGCCTCAAAGCGACATAGACATAGTTATACCTCAAACAGTATCCCCTTTTCAGGTGGAATCGGTGTTGCATAGTGCTGGGTTCGATTTTTACTCTCGGCAAATAGTTCAAGCCACTCCATGGCACTCTCTAAAGGCCCATATATGTTTAGATGAAAAAACTGTAGTGACATTTCCACTTGTTAAGCTTAGGAAAAGAGAATGGGAATTCTATAAGTTTGGTGGCCTAGTAACTATAAATGAACTCAGAAATAACATTAGAGTCCCAGGTGTCGACAAACGTTTAATACTTATTGAACCCACAGTAAAAGGACACATCGAAAGTTCTATCATTGGCAGAGAATCTGAAGTAGCAAAAATTCTAGGAGTTAGTGTTGATATAATTGAAGAAAGAATAAATGTTCTGTTGAGAAGAGACAAAATAGGGAGAACTGGGGTTTACCTGAAAAGAGAGTTGTCACCACATGAAACTTTCGGTGAAGTCTTAAAAAAGGTTGTTGACAGAGATCCTATTGTCAGAAGAAGAATTTTAGAGGACGAAGGAGTGAAATAGCAGATGCGTGAAATAAAAGAAACTGCAGGTAGATCCTTAGTTGTAGGAAAACTTCCGCGCGGCTGCGAACTCTGTATGGAGGGAGCTAAGTTAGTTCTTTTTGTAACAGGTTTATGTCCTAGAAGATGTTTTTACTGTCCGTTGTCGGAGAAAAGGCGATGGAAAGATGTGATTTTTGCTAACGAACTAGAAGTAAGAAAGGATGAAGACATAATTAAGGAAGCTAGGCTGATGAATGCGCTTGGAGCGGGAATAACTGGAGGAGATCCTTTAATAAAACCAAAAAGAACAATTAAATACATTAAATTACTTAAGGAAACTTTTGGTCCAAGCTTTCATCTTCATTTATACACCAGTGGTATAACGGTTACTAAGAGACTCTTACGTGAACTATCTGAGGCAGGACTGGATGAAATACGTTTTCATCCCAGCAAAAGTGATTGGAAAAAGATAGAATGGGCATTAGACACGGACATGGATGTGGGGGCTGAAATTCCCGCAATACCAGGAAAAGCTGACAAAATCAAGGTGTTTGCAAAGTATCTTGATGATATTGGGGCATCATTTCTTAATCTGAATGAACTAGAGTTTAGTGAGACAAATGCTCAAGAGCTTAGAAAACGAAACATTAAGCCCAAAAGCGGTACATTAGCAGCTGCTGAAGGAAGCGAGGAAACCGCGCTTAATGTTTTAAAATGGGCAGCACGAAACTTAAAAATAACAGTTCACTATTGCCCATCAAGTCTTAAAGACAGCGTTCAGCTTAAAAATAGGCTTTTAAGGAGAGCAAAAATAGTAGCTAAACCCTATGAAGAGATTACAGAGGAAGGTCTGCTTGTCAAAGGGATAATCCAGTTACCAAATAAGGGGTTAAATGACCTTAAACGGTTAAAACTCATTCTAATAAGGCGGTATGGCATCCCTCAAAAACTGTTACATATAGACGAAAAAAATATGGTAATTGAAACAACTTGGTATGTCGTTGAAAAATTATCAAAAGAATTAAAACGCAGATTTAATGCTGAAATCGGTATAGTTGAAGAATATCCAACAGCTGATAGAGTTAGAATTTCATATACACCCCTTTAATCTTATATAATTAACCACCTAATTGTCTGGGAGCCTGTATCTGAGTAAAGCTGCTATTCCGCCAAAATTTTCTAATTGTTTACCAGCTGGAGTATTTGCTGCAAAAATCATCACCTTTCCTCTTTTTTTCTCCGTTTCCCTTAATATTTCATCGAGTTTTTTTCTTTCTTCTTTTGATGATTCCCTAAGTTTTCTGTCAGTTATTAATATGGTATCTACCGCTCCCAGAATTACGGCTTTTTCTACATTTTCCATTCCATAACTCACGGTACCACGTTCTTGACCTAGCCTTTTTAAGAATTCTTCTATAAGTTCAAGTTCCTCTTCAACACGCATCTTCTCGGCGGCTTTTGAGATAACACCCCTACGAAGAACTTCATATACAGCGTTTTCGCCACCGCTACTGGCACTATCCACAACCACCTTACCTGAAAGTTCAGACATCTTTGAAACCAGATATTCAGAAAAATGATCTTTTACAAATCCAGGGCCAGCCACCACGATTACCGAAAAATTATTCGCTTTTCTAATGTTTTCTTCTACAACTTTAAAAACGTCACTAAAAAATTTCTTAATTGCTTCATCGTGGTATTTCGAGTTTAATCTCTTACCTGGAATACTTTGAATAATTTGAGCCACTATTGTAATATCATAGTCACCAACTACTGCTATTGTTGCTTCGCCTTCTTCTATCGCTACTATAAGAGCTTTTGGTCTTCTAGCACTTTCTACAGCTTCTTTGATTCTATTTAATATAAAAGTAGGCCATTCTTCCTTAATTATTTTTATTTGAGTCCCAATATTAACGTTAATAGTATGATAGGATCCCAGTGCTCCTATATTATCGGGGGCCTCTATAATTATTCCCTTAATTCTCAATCTATTTGTAAACTCATGAAAATCTACGTTTTCAACCTTTAAACCTAAATAAACAGGTTTTTTCTCAACCTTTTTTCTTCTTTTAACTTCTTCACCTCTTTCTATCTTTCGAAGGGTTTTTGCGTAAACAATATCGCCTGGAGTAATAACGTTATAAAGATGCCATAAATCATCTAAATTCTCTGGAATAAGCGTAATTTCACCTCTCTTTAGATTTTCATGAACAATTTTCATCGATAGCACACTCGTACATCCTTTTGTACAATAAATTAAAGATATCAACTTACTTATCACTATTTAAAGGCATGCAAATATATGCAATAATTGAGGTCGAGGAGTTTGGAATTTGACAAAAACACAAAAAGGGATGTATCTAAAAATATATTTATACGTTTAGTGCAAAGAACAGATCTGCGACGAATTTACGAAATAGAGATAGAATCCTTTAAAACGCCTTACTCTTTTTTTACTCTTCAAACGTTATTTTGGTTTAACAAAGAATATTTTTATGTTGCCGAAATATATGGGAAAATAGTTGGGTACATAATAGGAGATGTAAGAAATAACCGTGGACACGTAGTTTCCATTGCTGTAGATTCGCAATATAGAGGAAAGGGTGTAGGAAAATGTTTAATGGAGGTTTTAATTAAGAAATTCAAGGAAACAAGTATAAAAACGATAAGATTAGAAGTTGCAGTCTCAAATCTGATTGCACAGACATTTTATAAGAAAATGGGATTTAGAGCTATTGGTCGAATCAAGAATTACTATAGAAATGGAGAAGATGCTTTTCTTATGGAAAAACGACTATAAATTAGCTTGTATACCAAGCCTTCCTACACTTTAATATGCGATATTTTTAAGGGAAGTAACTAATCATTTTAAATTTAGAGATATCGTAAAGAGGATAAACCATGAAAATTAAACTTTGGCTTTTAGACATAGCTTATACCATTGAAAAGGGAAAACCACAGGTCGAATTATGGGGAATAGATGAAAGAGGAAACCGTATATTAATAATAGATAAGATCTTTCGACCGTACTTTTACGCAATTCCGCGAAAAGACGCTAATATTGACATGTTAATTCAACAAATTAAAAAACTATCGACATCAAAATCGCCAATCCTAAAAATAGAGAGAGTGGAGAGAAAATTTTTCGGAAAACCTTTAACTGCCTTACGTCTCATGTGCCAGAATCCAAAAGACGTACCAGGATATCGAGATGCCGTTATAAAAATACGTGATATAGATTCATATCTAGAGGCTGACATCCGATACTCTATTCGTTATCTTATTGATAATCAGCTAATGCCTTGTGGATGGCATCTAGTCGATGTAGAAGAAATTTCTAATGACAAAAAATACCAAGTAGACAAGATATACATCGCAAAAAAAAATCCAGTCCCCACTGGGGAAACATTTTTCCCCGAACTAAGGATAATGTCCTTTGATATTGAATGTTATAATCCCAAAGGCGTACCAATACCTGATAGAGACCCCGTTATTATAATATCAGTCGTTACAAGTAGCGGCATCAAAAAACAATTTTTGGCAGAAGGCCACAGCGATATCAACTTAATAACAGAATTTGTGAACTTTATCAAGGAGTTTGATCCCGATATAATTGTAGGGTACAATTCTAATCGCTTTGACTGGCCTTATCTAATGGAGAGAGCAGCACGACTTGGCGTGAAACTAGATATCGGAAGGAATAAAGGAGAACCTCATACCTCCGTTTATGGGCATATTTCCATTGCTGGTAGAGCAAATATAGATTTGTTAGACTATGCTGAGGAACTATATGAAGTGAAAGTAAAAACTCTGGAAAATGTTGCCGAATATTTAGGTGTTATGAAAACAGAAGAAAGAACGATAATAAATAAGCTAAAAATCGCCGAGTACTGGGATAATGAAGAAAAAAGAAAAGAATTGTTAAAATATGCCATGGAAGATGCAGAAAGTACTTTAGGGATAGCGGAAGAAGCTTTACCCTTTGCTATGCAGCTATCATCTATCGTGGGACTACCTTTAGACCAGGTGCTAGCTGCAGCAGTAGGATTCAGAGTTGAATGGCATCTAATGCGGCATGCTTACCTAGACGGTGAGTTAGCACCTAATCGGGTAGAGCGAAAACACACACCATACAAAGGTGGTCTAGTTTTAAAACCAAAAATGGGGATCCATGAAAACGTTATAGTTTATGACTTCAGTTCGCTTTATCCAAACCTCATGATAAGATACAATATTTCTCCTGATACATATGTTCCACCCGACGAAGACGTCCCACCAGAAGAGGTTTATGTAGCACCAGAAGTTAATCATCGTTTCCTAAAGAGTCCGCCTGGACTATACAAACGCGCACTTACAAAACTCCTAAAGGCAAGAGAAGAAATAAGACAAAAAATGAAGCAGCTTGATCCAAGAAGCTTAGAATATAAATTACTTGATAATCGTCAAAGAGCCATAAAGGTTATCGCAAATGCTACCTATGGTTATGCAGGATGGATTGGAGCCAGATGGTACATTAGACCAGTAGCAGAGGCAACAACAGCGTGGGGAAGAGAAACTATAAAGAAAACTATTGAAATAGCCAAGAAACTAGGACTAACAGTAATATACGGGGATACCGATAGCGTTTTCTTAAAATATGAGCCAGATAAGATCGAAAAATTTGAAAAAATGGTTGAAAAAGAATTAGGTTTGGATATCAAGCCGGACAAAATCTATGAGCGTGTTTTCTTTACTGAAGCTAAAAAACGATATGCTGGTCTTCTAAAAGATGGGAGAATAGATGCTGTAGGCCTGGAAGTCGTTAGAGGGGATTGGAGTGAGATAGCTAGAGAAGTTCAAGAAAAAGTTATAGAAATAGTTTTAAAAGAGAAATCTCCAGAAAAAGCAGCCAACTATGTAAGGGACGTAATTAAACAACTGAAAGAGAAAAAGGTTCCTTACGAACAACTAGTTATATGGAAAACATTAACCAGAAAGCTTGAAGAATACAAAGTGGAAGCAGCACATGTCATGGCTGCTAAAAAACTTTTAGAAGCTGGAGGAACACTAGAAGTTGGAGACAAAATAGGATACGTTATAGTTAAGGGCGAAGGCAAATTAGCGGATAAAGCTGTACCACACAACATGGCAGACTACGACGATATAGATATAGAGTATTATGTAAACAAGCAAATAATTCCAGCAGCGCTTAGAATACTTGAGGGCTTTGGGTACGATGAAAAGCAATTAAAAACAGGGGAAAGACAAGTATCGCTTTTTGATTTTTTGAAAAAATGAGATAGAGGCTTTGAATAAAATGTCGTATGATAAAGAAAAATTTGACAGATTTATGGAAGATATTAAAAAAGCAATAGAATCTTTGAGAGAAAATCTCACTCAAGAGGCCTTTCTTATTTATCATGATGATGCTGACGGAATAACTTCAGCAGCCATCCTTAAAGAAAGCTTAAAAAATATAGGCTTGGAAGTACGGACGATTTGCCTAGAAAAACTTTATCCTCAAGTTGTTCAAGATTTACATGCAAAAAGGGGTAGAATTTTTTTCTACGTAGATATTGCAGCAGCTCATGCAGAGTTTTTATCAAAGATAAATAAGAGCCGCAACTTAGCAATTATATTGGATCATCACGATGCAGTACCCTCCAAAGACCCGCTTATTCACAATTTGGACCCTGAACTCTACGGTTTTAGTGGAGAAAGAGATGCCTCAGGAGCTACTACTACGTATCTTTTTGCAAAATGTTTGGATCAATCTAATGCAAAACTAGCTCATTTAGCCGTAGTTGGAAGTGCTGAAATACCAGGTAACTTATCCGGATTGAATAGAATTCCTCTCAGTGATGCAATCAAACAAGGGAAAGTAATCGTTTCAAAAAGGGGAGAAAAGGAAATATACTCAGTAAAGCTTAATGGAGGCATGTTTTCTCACACAGATTTATCAAAAAAGCTAACTATACTGGGATCGGTTGGATACTATAAAGGTGGTCCTGAAATCGCTGTAAGGGCATGTCTTCACGGAATAACTCCAGAAACGCTAGATAAAATCAAAGAATTAGAAAACAAACGTAAGCAAGTAAATAAGAGACTTCTAAGTAAGCTCAGAATTAAGGGACTCAAAGAAATTGGTCATATTCAATATTTTCATGCTGAAGATGAGTTCAAAGGGATGGGTGTTAAAGTAATAGGTACATTTTGCTCCTATCTAAGTTATCAAAAATGGATAAAGCAAGACAAATATCTTGTAGGATTTATGAATATGCAGCCACAAATACCAGGATACGGAGAGCTAAGGGGAGACTTTGTGAAAGTGTCTGTTAGAGTTCCTCAACTCTTAAAACAGAAAATTGAAAGGAATGAGGCAGTCCCGGTAAATGTGATTTTGATAGAAGCTTGCAAGAAACTTTCAGGATTTGCTGATGGACACACAGTGGCAGCATCCGGAGTCATACCGAAAGGAATCGAACTAAAACTCATAAATGAGATGAACAAAGAAATAACTAAGAGAAAAAATACAGGTAGGAAGGGGACACTCGATTTCTTCTTAAAAACTACGTAATTTCTATAATATTAGCCTACTTCCTCGAAAGTGAGAACGGAAAGATCGACTGGACACTTGGCTACGCCTCTTCTAACAGCACCAATAATATACTCGACTCCCTTTTCACCCGCAACGTCTACAAGTCTCTGGGTAATAACGCCATCAAAGACTATAGCTCTCACGTTGTCCAATTTTTGTAGTGTCTCTGCTAGCTCACCAACTGAGGTCCTCTTTACAACCTTAAAACCGTTTCCATATATTATTGCTTCGCCTTTTCCTCGTACTTCATCTATTCCCTTTAATATTTGTTCAGGAACTTTTACTTTCACTTCTTCTCTAACAGCTTTCTGTTCTTCAACTCTAACCTTAACAGATTGAATTTTCTTTAATTCTTCCTTTCTTCTTTCCACCGTAAATTGTTCAACTGGAAGTTTACTTCTTAACGCCTTAACTATTTCTTTCCTAGTTAATTCCTCTACTTCTCTTCCTGGAGGGGCCCTTGCAATATAATCGATATCAGCTACTTGTAGAAGTTCCTTAAGTATAAGTTCTCCTCCTCTATCTCCATCAACAAAAGCTATAACATTCTTTTTACGACTTAGTTCAATTATCGTCTTTGGAATGTTAGTTCCCTCAACAGCTATAACGTTCCTAAAACCATGTTTAAGAAGATTAATGACATCTGCTCTCCCTTCAACAACTATGATCGTATCCGCGTCATCAATATTTGGCCCAGCCGGCAAACCTTCGGGACCGTATCTGATTAACTCACCAGTTCTTACAGCTCTCATAACCTGTTCTGTGATCTCCTGACTTTCAGGAACCACTTCTTCTTCCCATTTCCTTAAAATTTCCACAGCTCTTTCTACAATTCTCTTTCTTTTCTCCTCACGCACATCTTCAATTTTCTCTAAAGTAACCCTGGCTGTACACGGACCCACTCTATCAACAGTTTCAAGTGTAGCTGCTAAAATAGCAGTTTCTATCCTATCAAGACTAGATGGAACTATTATAGTTCCTGTTGATTTTCCTCCTCTAGTTTCTAAATTAACTCTTATTCTACCTATTCTACCTGTTTTTTGCAATTCTCTTAAATCGAGTTCTTCACCCAATAATCCTTCAGTTTGACCAAATATTGCTCCTACAACATCAGATTTTTCAACAACACCATCTATTTCTATTCTCGCCTTAATAACATATTTCATCGTGTCATATTCACTTTTTCCTACCAAATTTGACACCTCCAAATGTTAAATCTCTTCTATTCAGTCTCAGAAGAGTTTTCCTAATGCCTTCGATGCAAGATACTTGTCCTGCTAAGGCATGTTTAAGTTCATTTCTCATTTCATATAAAGGAATGGTTCCCTCTATTTCGAGAAGAGATGAAAGGGTTTTCGCTATTTTTTCCCCTTTTTCGTCAAAATCTGTAAGTATAAGAACTCTTCTACAGCCATATAATTGGTCAATTAACGTGTTTAAACTTTGCTGAGATACTTTAATTATTCTTCCTTCTACTCCAAGAATCCGAAGGACTTCTTCGTCCTTTTTCCCTTCAACCAGTATGGGAATGCCTTCGCTGGCTATCTCTCTTATTTTTTCAAGAGTCCTTTCTATTCTTTCTACTATTTCTTCTTTCATTGAGATGTCCTCTTTTGTGGGTATTTATGCTTCCGAATACAAGTAAAGTTATAATTAACTCTCTAATCTTTAAACAAGTACAACTTAATACTTTTATTTCTTCTAATTTAAAGTATCGACTGACAAATTTATCGATGTTTAAAATGTAAATATATCGATAGCTAGCGTTTTTTCCCTTATTTAATTTTTACGTCTACCACCACGTGAACAAGTCCAGGCCCGTAACTTTTAACAACACGCCTATGAGTTATTCGTTTGACTTCACGGTTACTTTTTATAGCAGCAGATTTTACTTCGCTAATTGGTTTTTGAAATATGTCATTTGTCTTGTAAATATTGTGGTAATGAATAATTCCACCTTCAGCCTTAACACCCATCATTGCTGCTTCAAGAAATTCTTGCGTTTTCTCCACATAACCCATGACTATTCTATCAGCTTTGTGTCTCAAAAGTTTCGGAACAATTTCCTTAGAATCCCCTTGAATTGGATAAACTATATGATCAACGTTATTCAAAAAAACATTTTCTAATAGGTATTTATATGCCAAAGGGTTTAATTCGATAGAAAATATTCTTCTTGGCCGGCAATGAACAGCTATAGGAATAGAAAATTGACCTATACCAGCAAACATATCAATGACTACCTCATCTGAAAAAACAATTTTGGACATTCTTAACCGCTCATGTTGATTCCCAAGACAGAACATAAGTCTATTTGCATCTAATTTAAATTGGCACTCATTCTCAATTACCATAGTCTCCGTGTTCATGTCACCAGCAATTACTTCAACTTTTGGCTCTCTAAAAATTCCTTGTATACCTTCGACAAGATTTAAAACACTTTTAACACGAGGATCATTCTTCAAAATTATCCTGCCTATCTCCTTCTTTAGGTACGAATATTCATCTGGCAGTTTAATAATGGCTAAATCACCCAAGACCTTATACTTTGCTGGCAGTTTATTCAACTCGTCTGTAGATAAATTTAACTCTCTTCTTAGCATATCTTTTAACTTTGGAACCTTTTTAATCAACAGCAACACCACTTCTTAACACTATAGCTTCAAAAAAAGATGCGTTGAAGCGCATGTGGCCTGAACAGTAACACTCGGCATCATAGAGAGGCAAACGCCTCTTCTTGGCCGAGCTCTCTTTGTCAGGCCCTTAGGGCGCTTCAACCTCCGACCCACCTGTCCCGTACCTGGGTTGGCTCCACGCACATCGTAAGCGGTGACACACCGCTCTTCACGCGCAGAGCCCATCACGCACGGATTGCCGGTGGGCCAAGTAATCCTAAGTAGAGATTTGTTTATAAACTTGTCTTTGAGAAGTTTTTCTTAAGACTTTACCATTCCTATTTATTTCACCACTTCTAATTCTATGAGAAGATATCGGTTTTCCATTTTCTGCAAGAAGTAACGGTATAACAAAAATGATTAAAGGACGCATACCTTTTGAAACTCTTATTCTGTTAATTTCAAGAGCTCTTCCTAAGGTTTCCTCACTAACAACAAGCCCCTCAATACTTTCATCTATGGTGGTAGGGCCATAGACATCATTAAGAGGAAGTATTTTACATCTACTTAATAACCCTTTATCCTCTAGAAATTCTTTAAGTTCTTTCAGTCTTTCATCGAAACTTAATATTTCCTTTCCTAAAAACTTATTTTTCACCATATTATCCGTTGTTAGGCCAATAATAACCTCATCACCGACTTCAAAAGCCTTCAAAATAAGTTTTTTATGACCACGATGCAAGCGATCAAAAGTTCCTCCAACAGCTACAAGTTTCAGTTTCAAGTTAAACACCATTAAAAAGAAATTAGGTTATTAAAACTCTAGTTCCTCGCCAGGTTTTAATATAACAACTCTTACCTCGGGGGTTCTTTGTTTAACAAGTTCTGCAAACCTATTGGGGTCCTGTCTAATTACAGGAAACGTATCATAGTGCATGGGAATTACTGTCTTAGGTTTTAAAAGCTCTGTTGCCAAGGCTGCTTCTTTGGGTCCCATTGTATAATATCCTGAAATAGGTAGCAAAGCATAGTCTGGCTTATATAATTCTCCTATAATTTTCATATCCCCAAAAACTTGTGTATCACCTGCGTGGTAGATGGATGCGCCTGGGACATGTATGACAAATCCTACAGGAGACCCGCGTGTAGCGCTGTGAAATGCTTTAACCATAGTGATTTTTACCCCTTTTATGTCTGTAGTGCCACCAATGTTCATTCCTTCAACTTTCTCTACGCCTTGTTCTTGAAGATGTACGGCAAGGTCATAGATCGCAACCAAAGTGGCGCCAGTTCTTTTACAAATATCTACGGCGTCACCTACATGGTCGCCATGGTCATGAGTTACAAGTACAATATCACAGTCTTTTATATCGGAAGCTTTAATGGGAGCTAAGGGGTTTCCTGTTAGAAAAGGGTCTATGAGAATTTTCACTTCTTCAGTTTCTATTTTGAATGCGGCATGACCCAAAAATACTATTTTTCCCATTTTTCTACCTCCCTTTTGTTTCTCCCATTTTTCGTGGGGGTACAACATAAATATCGTCGATATAAAGATTACCTGAGCATTTTCCACAAGTTCCTACCTGCTTAAAAATGTAGTCTCCACGTTGAAATTTTCTTTCCTCTTTGTAATCACATTTTTCGCACTTAATAACAGTTATTGTGTGATACTTTTCCATTTCTAACATCTCCTCTCTAGGTTGAGTTCTCAACGCGAAGAGAAAAATTAAAACCAAAAGTAATAAGTATACTAACCAGAAGTTTTTGAAACCGTATTTCAAGTAAAGCAAGTAAAAAACAAGAAATACAACGAATGTTATTGCTGTTATAACCAAATTCACTAATGTCTTCGATTTTTTCAAGACTATCCCCTTTAGTAACCTATGCCTATGGTATTTCCAATACCCGCTACGAGAACAACATCACCCGGTTTAGTTCTCTCATTTATTATCTTCTTTATTCTTTCTACAACTTTTCTAGTTGCTTCTGCAATCTCCCTTCTCATTGGGGAAACGGCTTCTTCAATAGATTCTTTAATAATAATAGCATCCAGTGGTACTTTATATTTTGTCGCTACTTCTTCAATCTTGTATTTATCGACGCCAATCCCTCCAATAGCAGCGCCAACACCCTCCATTATTCCTCCAGTTTTCTCGCCCTCCAATTTAATACCAGCATCTATCATAATTATTCTATCAATTTTAAGTTTTCTTTCTTCGAAAAGCCTTCTAATGGCTTCTCCCGGCTTACCAACTGTACCTCCTGGTCCTCGTGCACGCACCGCAATTACAGTTCTATCATCTATCTTTGTTTGAGCAATTACAGTGTCTTTTACTATTTCTTCATACTGTTCCTTACCAACTACACCATGTTCTCTTAGCAATCTGGTCACAGAGAGAACACCTGCTCCATCACCAATCGGCTTTCCATCAACAAAAGCTTTCAAAGCATCAAAATAAGCGTTCGCATATTTCATAATTTCTGGAAGCTGCATTTGAAGCTGAAGAATCAAAATATAACTTTTAGTTTTTTCCCCTAATATAAGAAAATGTCTAACAATCCTATAAATGAAATTCAAAGCGATAATTGCCTCCAACACATTTTCCAAATTAGCAGCCTGATCCCTACTTACATTTGGCGCCAACTCAGCTACAATATGTTCAAACCTCTCATCTCTAACATTAACTAAGTGTTCCAACTTATACATAATGCCGGACGGATCTCTATCAACAGGCTCTATCATAAAGAATTCTAGAAAATCATTTATTCTAGAAACAATATTTGCATCGGAATTTCCAACATCTCTAAACGCTTTAATGGTAATTTCCTTTCCCTTGCGAACCATGTATTCAAGTTTCTGTAATGCTCGCTTAATCTGCCTAACCCAAATACTTACTTGCAAGCGTTGTCCATAGAACATATATACCAAAAGTAACAACAACCAAATCCAGTTTATAATCCAATTCCAACTTTCTTGCTGCCACGGGAACTGCACAACAACCAACCTCATATCAATCTATGTACTATCACAAAAGCAATCAAAATAAATAAGAACATTACGGTTAAAGTTAAAAACAATAAATTTTCTTATAAAACGGAAAACAAGAATTACAGCATGTTATTTAAATAACAAACGCCACTACTCTATACATCTTCGATTGCTAGTTCAACAAATAAAAGCAACGTGCAAAATCAAATTAAAGCAATTTCCACCTCAGCAATAAGATAAATAAATTAGGAATTAAATGTGAAAAACTAGCTAATTAACGGTGCGGCATCCTTCCGTGTTCGGAATGGGAACGGGTATTTCCCTCCGCACTATGGCCGCCTGCCGAAGCAGGCAGCTTCCCAGTTTCCCATCCCCTCGCGGAGGATAGTACTCCTGGGAACGTGCGGAGGCTTGACTTTCACGGGATGCCGCACCACTTCTATCACAATCACCAACCTATAAAAACATTATCCTAGAAAATTATAAAATAAAATGTTAAAGTAACTATCAAATTAAAAATCAATTAATTCGTTTAAAACGAGTTATTATGGTAGATAGCTTGTTCACTAATAACCCGCCCTCGCCACTCTGAAAACCCTTCCCTCATTAATAAAAACTATAATGCATAATAATATTAAATATTAGCCGAAAAATTTATCAAACGAGAAAATACTAATAAAAATAGGATGTAGGGGCCGTAGCCTAGCCAGGTGAGGGATTAGCACGAAACTAGGCCCCCTTAGGGGCGACGGGCTCCAGAAGCCCATACGACGGGTTTGTTGACCGAAGTGGGATGAAGAACTTCTGGAGCGGTGAATCGAAGAAACCCGTTGGTCGAGGGTTCAAATCCCTCCGGCCCCACCAACCTTCCTTAAATTATATTTTAAAACCGCAAACCATCAGTTAACTTTACCAATTTACTTTTTACATTATTTAACCGCAGTTCAAAGGTTAACAAATATAGCAATTTAGTAATCAACAAGAACATAAATGGTTTAAAACAAGGTTATTGACCAAATACAAAATTTTAATGTATTACATCGTATCGTATCTGTAGGAAAATACTCTTCATAAAATCGTTCAACATAATTTTCTATAAAATAAACGAAATACATCCCATGCACCGTGCTTCGCACATTACTCCCATTTTAATTCTCACATTGCAAAATATACATTAAAGATAATATTATCCTTGTCCCATAAGAAACCTAAATATAGCAGCAAACTTAAGTAAGGAACAAAATAATAACTAACATTGAAATGTTTGCGGAATCTCCTAGAGGTGCCGGGGTAGCTCAGCCTGGTTGGAGCGCCGGACTAAAAACACATTACCAAGGGCGAAACTCATAGGGTACAGGAATTTATAGTCCCTTCCTGCGACATCCGGAGGTCCCGGGTTCGAATTGCCTAGACTTGCTGGTCTGGGCACGAAAATCCCGGCCCCGGCACCAAAACACATCGGGCTCTTGATCTTTATATTTAAGCTGTAGACAGTGTCAACTTAGTTCTTGCGTCAAACTAAAATCCTTATATCAAATTTCACAATTTAAAGTAAAATGGCTTTTATTATGGAGCCCCCTTTAGTCCGACATAAAATACATGAACGATGAAGAGGGGTAAGAATTGCATGAATTCGAATTTCTAACACTGGACGACGTTGAGGTATCGGGGAAAAAAGTGCTTCTCAGAGTTGACATAAATTCTCCTATAGACCCAGAAACATTAACAATTTTGGACGACTCAAGAATAAAAGCCATATTCACCACTCTCAAAGACCTAGAAGATGCAGCAGTAGTTTTAATGTCTCATCAAAGCAGACCAGGGAAAAAAGATTTTACCTCACTTGAACCTCATGTGCGAATACTAAAAAAATATCTAGGTGATCGAGTAAAATTTATAGATGACATATTCGGCCCAGCAGCAAGAAAAGAAATAAGAAAACTGCCACCAGGAAAAATACTAGTCTTAGAAAACGTTAGATTCTATTCAGAAGAAAACATCGAAGCTCCACCAAAAGTTCTTGCAAGAACCCATCTTGTCAGAAAACTAGCACACTTCTTCGACCTATTCGTAAACGACGCTTTTGCAGCCATACACAGATCCCAACCATCACTTGTAGGCTTCGCAGAAGTACTACCAACCGTTGCAGGAAGGCTTATGGAAAAAGAACTAAAAGCACTAAAAAAAGTATTACAAAACCCAGAAAAACCCTGCGTATTCTTTCTAGGGGGAGCAAAAGTACCAGACAAAATGGAAATAATGCTAACAGCACTCAAAAAAGGAAAAGCAGACAAAATACTACTGGGAGGGTTACTCGCAAACATATTCCTAGAAGCGGCAGGATACGACATCGGGGAAGAAAACAAACATACATTACCAGGATTCGAAAAACTAAAAAACAAAGCAAAAACCATACTAGAAAAATACAGAGACGCAATAGAACTGCCAAAAGACGTAGCAGTAGAAATAAACAACGAAAGAATGGAAGTACCCATAGACAAACTACCAGTAAAAGGACAAATAAAAGACATAGGAATAAACACGATCATACACTACTCAAAAATACTATCAAACGCAGCAACCATAGTAGCAAACGGACCAGCAGGAATATTCGAAGAAAGACAATACGCCATAGGAACAACAGAAATCCTACACTCAATAGCAAACTCAAAAGCCTACAAAGTAATAGGAGGAGGACACCTAGGAG